>Ga0209407_1000688_pt1 | contig 40763 bp, 41 predicted proteins | sample AD_JPNHG3_MetaG_FD_184410 | JGI IMG/M metagenome (GOLD analysis project Ga0209407, IMG submission 184410) | Active sludge microbial communities of municipal wastewater-treating anaerobic digesters from Japan - AD_JPNHG3_MetaG (SPAdes) (version 2) | ecosystem: Engineered > Bioreactor > Anaerobic...
GAAGACGTGACGGATCGCCTGCTCGGCGATCCAGGTCTTGCCGGACCCCGTGGGAGCCATGACCAGGCAGTCGGTGCGCTTGATCGCCTCCAGGGCCTCGAGCTGGAAAGGGTCCGGGGTGAAGGGCGCGGCAGGGGGTCTTCCGATCTTCGAGAAGACCTCGTAGAGGTCACCGTCGAGCTCCGGTTTCAGGGCAACCGGGTGGTGTGTCTTCCGCTTGAGAGGAATCTTCTTTCGAAAGGGTCTTCTGGATGAGCCTCGATGCATGCGGGTTCTGTGCGGATGGACTTGGGGGTCACACCCGGGACGGCGGCCCCGGTCGACCGGTATCACCATCCCGCGGTTTTCCATAACACAAATCATCGCGACCGTAAAGGGCCGTCTCCCTTTGCGTTTGACAAAGAGATGAATTCAATATTACAGTGCCCCGAAATTTCAACGGCCGCAGCGCGGGGTGAGCATCAGAAAATGAAAGGACAGGGTATCTTCCGGGGCTGGTACGTCGTCCTCGGCTGTTTCTCCCTCATGTCGGTGAACTATGGGGCTCGCTATTGCTTCGGTGTCTTCATGAAGCCGATGGCCGGGCAATACTCGTGGTCCATCTCGACGGTGTCCCTTGCGGCCTCGATCTATCTCATCGTCTATGCCCTGTCGGCTGTCGTTGTGGGGAGAAGCCTGGACAGGACGGGGCCCCGCCGGCTGGTCCTTGCGGGAACATTGGCTGCGGCTGCGGGCTTTGTCCTTGGCGCCCACGCGACAACCCCCCTGGAACTCTACCTCGCCTACGGGATCCTCTTCGGGCTGGGCTCCGCGGCGACGGGTGTTGTCGTCTGCAACCCCTACGTGGGACGGTGGTTTGTGAAAAAACGCGGTCTCGCCCTCGGCATCAGCTCGATGGGTGTCGGATTCGGCACCGTGGTCCTGAGCCCCGTTGCAGGCTATATCATAAGGAGTTACACCTGGCAGGACGGGTTTCTTTTCCTCGGCGCGGTGATGCTCGCGGTGGGGCTCATCGTCTCACAGTTCCTGATGCGCGTGGCGTCACCGGAGGACTGCGGTTGTTATCCCGACGGAGAAAGGGACACCGCCACCGAATCGGGTGAACGGAACAATACCCGGCAGGAGATCGCCCCTCGCCGGCCGGAGCTCTTCAGGGATTCACGATTCTACGTCCTGGCCGTCGGGCACGGCCTTCCCGTCATGGCCTTCCTTACCGTCATGACGCACCAGGTGAATTACGCTCTTGACAACGGCATCGGGAAGGTCGCCGCGGCCTCGTCCCTCGGGGCCGTGAGCATCTTCGGCATCCTCGGCCAGTTGTCGTTCGGGTGGCTCAGTGACCGGATGAGGGACCCGAAGTACGCCGCCTCCATCGGCTACGCCGTCATGGCGGCCGGGATGGTCCTTCTCCTGCAGTCGACGGACGCGACGATGCTTTATCTGTATGCCGTCATCTTCGGCATCGGGTACGGCTCCCTCGCGCCGATGCTGCCGGTCATGGTCGCCGATCGCTTCGGGAGACTCGTCATGGGGTCCGTCTACGGGCTTCTCACCTTTTTCACCGTCGGGGTGGCAGGGAGCCTGGGTCCCCTTTTCGGCGGGCTGATCTACGATCGGACCGGTTCCTACCGCACCGTCTGGGTCTTCAACTTCGTGATGCTGGTTGCGTCGGCTTTTCTGATTCTTGCGTTGCGGCGGGGAAACGGCGGGACCGCGAGAAAGGGCGGTACGGGGCCGGTCGGATGAGCCCGGCTATTCCAGACCTTCCAGCAGGGGCAGGGCCGCTTCACGGTTGAGGATGCGCGTGACCCGCAGAACTTCTTCGATCGTCGTGATCCCCTGCAGGACCTTGCGGGCGCCGTCCTGAATGAGAGTTTCCATCCCCCGCTTCACGGCCTCTTCGTTGATCTGGTTGGCGTCGGTCGTCCGGAGGATGAGCTTCTTGACGTTTTCGTCCATGATCAGGATTTCGAAGATCGCCGTCCTGCCCCGGTAGCCGGTGTTCATGCAGGCAGGGCAACCCTTTCTCCGGAAGAGTTCGTATTCGAGGATGACGTTTTTCTTGAACCCGATGTCCCGCAGGGATTCGTCGTCGGGGACGTAGGGTTCCTTGCATCGGGGGCAGAGCACCCGGACGAGCCTCTGGGCCACAATGGCGATCACCGAGGAGGCGACGAGGAAGGGTTCGATCCCCATGTCGATGAGGCGCGTGACGGCGCTTGCCGCGTCGTTGGTGTGCAGAGTCGAGAAAACGAGATGCCCCGTGAGTGAGGACTGGATCGCGATCTCGGCCGTCTCCCGGTCGCGGATCTCGCCGACGAGGATCACGTCGGGATCCTGGCGGACGATGGACCGCAGCCCGTTGGCGAAGGTGAGGTCGATCTTGGGGTTGACCTGGATCTGGCCGATGCCCTCGATCTGGTATTCGATGGGGTCCTCGATGGTGATGATGTTGATTTCGGGATTGTTGATGGTGAGAAGCGCGGCATACAGCGTCGTCGTCTTTCCGCTTCCCGTGGGTCCCGTCACGAGGACAATCCCGTAGGGGGATTTGATCAGCTTGTTGAAGAGCCGAATCTTTTTTTCTTCGAGTCCCAGGTCGGCGAGCCTCAGGATCGTACTGGATTTGTCCAGGAGCCTCAGCACCACCCGTTCGCCGAAGGCCGTGGGAATGACGGAAACACGGATATCCACGCTCCGGTCGCCGACTTTGACCTCGATCCTGCCGTCCTGGGGGAGCCGCTTTTCCGCAATGTTGAGCTTCGCCATGACCTTGATGCGCGAGACGAGGGAGGCCTGGATCCGCTTCGGCAGGTTCAGAAGGTTGTAGAGCATGCCGTCGATGCGGTAGCGGACCTTGAGGGAGTTCTGGAAAGGCTCGATGTGGATGTCGCTCGCGCGGTCCTTGATGGCGTGAGACAGGAGGAGGTTGACGAGCTTGATGATCGGGGCGTCGCTCGTGTCGTCGAGGAGATCGCCCGTTTCCTCGATTTCCGATATGAGGTCCTCGGCCACCTCGCCGTTCATGATCTCGAAGAACTCCTGTGTGGAGTCCCGGCTCACGTCGTAGGCGTAGCTGATCGTCGAGAGGATCGATCCCTCCGTGGCCAGGACGACCGGGGCGGTTTCCCAGCCGAGAAGGCGCCGGAGGTCGTCGAGGGGCTGGAAATTGGCCGGGTCGTGGATGGCGATGACCCTCTGGTCCGCCGTTTCCACGGGGACCATCTTGTGTTTCCGCAGGTACTGGATGGGGACCAGCCGGGTGAATTCCGTCCGGATGTTTTCCGAAGGAAGCTCGTTCCAGAGGGGGAAACCGAACCGGGTGCTTGTGGTCTGGAGGAGGCTCGCCTCGCTGACGGACTTTTTCTGTGCGAAGAGCTCCCCGATGTTCCTTCGCCGGACGGCTTCGCCCGTCACCGGCGGGGTCGCCGTGCCGGGGTCTGCTTCGCCCGGCATGGGATTCTCCCGCTCAACCGGGTCCTGGCCCGGTGCGGGCCTCTGTGTGTCAATGGGCGGCGGCATGCAGGTTACGGTTTTTTCACTTCCTCCGGTTTGGCCGGGTTCTGGGGCGTCGTGCCGGATCTCGGGGAATCGATGCCGAAATCCCTCCACTTGTAGCCCTTGATCACCCCCCCTTCGAAGGTCTCGATCTGTTCCTGCTTCTTCTTCTTGATGGCGACCTCCTGCCCTTGGTTGTCGATCACGTGGGGCGTGATGAAGACGTAGAGATTCGTCTTGTCCCGGGTGTCGGACTTGGATTTGAAGAGCCACCCGAGGATCGGGATGTCGCCCAGCAGCGGAACCTTGTAGACCGCCTTTTCCGTCGAGTCGCCCATGATGCCGCTGATCACGACGGTCTGGCCGTCCTTCACGGAGACCACGGTCTTCGTCGCCCGCTTGAGGGTCGTGGGCAGTCCCGTCGAGGACTCCGAGGTGACCAGCTGAGTCACTTCGAGCTCGATCTTCTGGCGGACGAACTTTTCCGTGTTGATGGTGGGCGTGATCTTCAGGGTCACGCCGACGTCCTTGTACTCGTAGTTGGTGTAGTCCACGCTCGCGGTGGACCGTTCCTGCCGCGTGATGTAGGGGATGTTCTTCCCCACGATCACGGTCGCTTCCTCGTTGTCGCTCGTCAGGAGCTGCGGGTTGGAGAGGATGTAGACGTCGGAATCGTTCTGTACCGCCTGCAGGACCGCCCCGATGTTGGGGAAGACGACGCTCCCGATGGAGATCCCCGCCCCGATGACGCCGAGGGAAAAGCCCGGCGGGAATTGCGGTGCGGTCGAATCTCCGGGGATGATCGAGTAGGCGCCGCCCACTCCCAGACCGCCGGAACCGCCGAAGGCGGCCGACCGCCCCGTGTCGAATCCCGGCAGGCTTCCGGTGTCCTTGAGGACGCGCCATTCCACACCGACCTTGAAGTCCTTCCGGACGCTCACTTCCATCAGGAGCGCCTCGAGGTAGACCATGGAGCGGGGGACGTCGACTTTTCGGATAACCTCTTCCAGGGTTCTGTAGTCGTCCTTGGAGGCCGTGATGATCAGCGTGTTCGTCGCCTTGTCCGCGACGATCTGAGTCTCCGCCGGCCGGCCGGCTCTCACTCCCGGCGCCGCCGGCATGCCCGGTGCGGGCGTTTTTGCTTCCTTGACCACGGGCAGGTTCATAAGGATCTTGGCCAGATCCTCGGCATTGGCGTACTGGAGCCGGTAGACCTGCATCCTCGATTCACCCTTCGGGGCCTCCCGATCGAGGAGCTTCACCAGTTCCTGTACGCGAACCGTGTCCACCTCGCTGGCCCGGATCAGGATGGAGTTCGTCCGCTCGTCGGGGATGATCTTCATCGAGTAGGGCAGTACCGTCCGGCGCGCCGCCGTGACGTCGGTGCCGAAGATGGCGTTCAGGGAGTAGACCATGTCCACGGCTCCCGCGTGCTTGAGCGGGATGACGGTGATCTGCTCTCCCACGCCGCTCACGTCCAGGGCGGAGATGATGGCCAGGAGCCTCTTGATGTTTGAAAGGACGTCCGTGATGATCAGCATCCCCGTCGGGGGATAGGAGACAATGATGCTTGTGCGGGAGATGAGGGGGTCCAGGACCTTTTTCATGTCGTCGGGGTTGGCGTGTTTGAGGGACGCGATCTGCGTGACGATTCTGTCCTCGGGGCTTACGGCCTGTGCCCGGAGTCTGGTTTCGATGTTCTTTTCTTTGGCGTCCTTGGCCTGGACGATCTTGATGACGCCGCCCGAGGGGACGGCGGTAAGCCCGTGGACTTCCAGGACGGATTCGAAAACCTTGTAGGCCTCATCGACGGAGATCTTCCGGGGCGAGAAGACGGTGATCTTGCCCTTGACGTTGTCGTCGATCACGAAATTCTTGTGCGTCATCTCGCTCATGAACTTGACGAAGACGGCGACATCGACGTTGTCGAAGTCCATGGTGATATACTTTGCCTTGTTGGCCTCGGCGGGGAGGCCGCCCGTCGCCTGGGGCGGCCTGGCCGTCGTTTTCCTGGCCGGCTGCACGGGCTTCTTTTTCGGTGTGCCCTTTTTCTGGGCCGGTGGAGCCGGCGGCGCTTTTGCGGGCGCCGAAGGAGGGGCGGCTTGGATCTTGGGTGTGCCGGCGTCGACGGGTGCGGGGGGCGTCTCAACGGAGGTGCTCACGGGCCGGTCGTTCCCCGCCAGGCGAGCGGCCGCGACGAACCCCGGCATCGCCCAGAGGGCCACCGCGAGGAGGGTCAGCATCCAGAGAATTTTGTTTCTGCTGTGCATTGTACGAACGGTCCTAGGTGCCGCAGATTCTCCTGAATTCGGGCGTGTGACGGATCTTTTCCAGGTCCCTGTCCTCTCTTGCCCAGGCCTTGAATTCCTTGTTGATGGAAATGGCGACTTTCAAAGACCAGAGGCTCCGGGGGATGTTGCCCGTCTGGGCATAGAGGCAGGCCAGGTTGTAATAGGGGTCGGCGAAATCTCCCTTGAGGGCGATAATGTGGTTGAAAACGCCGATCGCCTCCTGATCCTTCCTCTGGCTCATGTAGAGAACACCGAGGTTGTTCATCGCCCTGTAATGCTCCGGTTCGAGTTCGAGAAGTTTCCTGTAGAGCCGCTCGGCCTCGACGGGCTTGCCGGCCAGCTGGTGACGGAGCGCCGCCTCGTAGAGGGCCGCTGCCGAGGCCGACGGGCTCGGCAACGGGTCTGCGACGACCTGCCGCGCCTCGATCTTGGAGCGGTGAAACGATGGCGACTCCGCAGCCGGGAGGGCCTTCACGGGGGCATCGACCCGGTAGTAGGCGATGAGCGAAAATGCCGTCGAGGCCAGAAGAATCACGATCGTGACGGTCAGTCCCAGTACAAGCCTTTTTCTGCCGCGGTCGCCGGGTGTGAATTCTGCAGATATTATGCCACGGTAACGGGCATAGAGGCTTTCACGGTCCCCTTGGGATTTCTTGAGGGCTTTATGGATGTAACTCATCGGTTTCTATGCTAAAAAAGCCTGAAAGGAGAGATTGACCGCAGTATTTGCCCACCGTATATCACACCCGCGGCGATAAGGACAGCGAAAACAAGAATCAGGACGGGGGCCAGCCACCGCCGACCCTTGGAGGGCTCGGTCTGCCCCCCCGTCATGTAGCCGGTGCTCATGTCCCTCATGGCGTTCTCGATCGTTTTCTTTTCGATGACACGGGCGCTTTCCGTGTAGGCCACGAGGAGCGCCCGGTCGCAGATGGCGTTGATGCGTCTGGGATATCCCCGGCTGAACTCGAAAACCTTTTTGAAAGCCCCCTCGGAGAAGCTCAGCTGCCCGTCCCCCGTCGCCACGGAGAGGCGGTGCTCGATGTAGTGCTTCACATCGGCCCGCCGGAGCGGCTCCAGATGGTAGCGGAGCATGATCCGGTCATTGATCTGGCGGAGGGTGGGTGAGGCGAGGATTTCCTGCAGTTCGGGCTGGCCGACGAGGACGATCTGTATGAGTTTTTCCTGCTCCGTCTCGAGATTGGAGAGCATTCGGATCTGCTCCAGAGTCGCCCTCGGCAGGTTCTGTGCCTCGTCGATGAAGACCACGGCGTTTTTTCCTGCGGCGAAATTATTCAAAAGAAAACCGTTCAGGGCGTCGACAAAATTTTTTTTCGTCCTCTGGGCGCTCTCGACGGGGATATGGAACTCCTGGGTGATGGTCTCCAGCAGTTCTATATCGGACAGAAAGGGGTTCAGGATGAAGGCGGTCTGCACGGAGGGGTCCAGTTTCTTGATGATCGACCTGCAGATGGTGGTTTTGCCCGTTCCGATGCCGCCGGTGATCAGGATGAAGCCCTTCTTCTCGTGGATTCCGTAGATGAGGTGGTTCATCGCTTCCCGGTGCTGCGGGCTCAGGTAGAGGTAGCGCGGGTCGGGCGTGAGGCTGAAGGGGTTTTCGCGTAGATTGAAAAAACTCGTATACATGCGGCCTGTTCTGAAAAGAGGCGGGACCTCAGTCCATGTTGTAGTTCAGGGTAACCTGTTTTCCCATCCGCTGAATTTTGACGCTGATCGTCGCGCCCGGTTTGAGGTCCTTGTAGGCGTCGACGATGTCCGAGGGATTGGAGATGGCTTTGCCGTTCACCTCCCTGATGATGTCGCCGTTCACCAGGCCGATGTTCTGCAGCACGCTTCCGGGCCGGATGTTGCTGACGGCGACCCCGTCCGGTTTCCCGGAGGAACCCATGGAGATATGGGGCGAGAGCCTTGCCTGTGTCAGGATGTTGAGAACGTCGGCCTGCGAACCCGGCTCGACGGGCGGTGCGACACCCTGTTCGCGGGGCTCTGCCGTCGTCGGCACCCGGCCGGGGATCCGTTCGGTCCGCGACGGTGCGCGATCCTCCGGTTTTTTCATCTTCAGAACCTCGTCACGGTCACCGACCCGGAGCACCACCGCGTTTCTCATCACCCGGGCCAGCGTGGCGTTCCCGACGGAGTCCCCCACCTTGAAGAGTCTTTGCTTCTTCTTGTCCTTCTCCTCGATGATGGCGTAGTTGTACTCTCCGTCTCCCGCCACGGTCCCCAGGAGTTCGAGCTGGAGCCGTGTGGCCTGGAGGGAATTCACGTCCATCTGCGCGTCGGCGATCACCTCGTTCGTTGTCTGCAGGAGGTTCCGCTCCCAGATGACCCTGTAGGTGTCCAGGGGTTCTTTTTCTTCCGGGGCGCCCGCGGGTTCCGCGACCGCCGTCTGCACGGGCGACACCGAAGCAACGCGCGCGTTGACGAGTCGAAAGATGATGTCGGCGATGAGGCCGACGGCCAGGGTGATGAAGAGAAGGATAAGGATCGTCCTGGTTCTCCCGGGCTTTTCCATCCGGATTTTTCTGACTTTGAACTTCATCGGATCTGCAATTCCCCGGTTGTTTACATGAACTGCACGACCGGATCGCCCACGGAGCCGGTCAGTGACACGGCCTGAGGGCCCGCGTTCGAGGCCGCAAACGTCAGTGTTCCTTCCATATCGAGGCGGCTCTTCCGGAAGTCTCTGTCCAGGAAAACCCGGCCGCTCAGGGTTCCCTGGAAATCCCGTCCCGTGAACCGGATGGTCCTGACGGTCAGGATCCGGTTTTCCAGCGCCGCTTCACCGTCGGCGCGGCTGAAATCCAGCCGGTCAAAACCCAGAACCGGGCTCAGGAAACCAATAGACCCGTCCCGGAGCCTGATTTCCAGCCGGCCCCTGCCGTTGACGGCGTCTTCGACCCGGCCGTTGTAAAGAAGCGTGCCGCTGAGCATCCCCTCGACCCGGCGGCCCGATAGGGCCTTCAGGTAGCTGCATCTCCCGACGCTGACTTCCGAGAAGGTCATCTCGGCCCGGAGCGGACCCGAGCCCGAGAAGCGATCCGCAAAAGACAAATTCCCCCGGATGTCCCCGCCATAGGCCCGGGCCTCCAGGGAGAAGGCCAGGCGGCCAAGGAGAAGTTTCGTGATCGCCGCCGCAACGGAGATCCGCTCGAATTCCACGGAGGCGCTTTCCAGATCGAGGAACCGGATTACCAGGTGATCCAGCCTCACACCCGGAGGAAACTGCGGCTTCGCGTCCGTCACGGTCACCAGGAGGTCCGGCCGGTTCTCCGTGATGGTCGATACGATACACCGTTCGAGAAAATCCGACGGGAGCCGGAGATAGATGATCACCGCCAGCACGATCAGGGCGAAGGCCCCGTAACCGATCGATCTTGCGAGCCAGGTTGACCGCATGCCGCCTCGCCGTTTTTCAGGGGCCCTTTGCCGGTCTCGCCGCGGCCCCCGCCGGCTGGTAGGTCACCATCTGCACCTGGGCCGTGAGATACTCGGGGCTCTCCTTGTTCTTGTTGACGGCGATCTTCTTCACACCCACGGCATCCTCGGGGGAGTCGGCATGATAGAGAAACTCGACAAGCTGCCGAAGCGTCAGTTTTTCGAGACGGATGTCGACGAGCGTCTCCTCGTAAGCGCCCGCCGCCGCTCCCTTCGTGGCGTTCATGGATTTGATGTTCTGCCGCACGCCGGCCTGCCTCGATTTTTGTTCCAGAAAAGACATGAGGGTGAAATCGGGCGGCCGCCGCTCGAGAGCGCCCTTCATCATCTCCGTGTCCTCCTTGAGGCTCTCGTACTCCCTGCTGAAGGCGATCATCTCCTTGAGGACTTTATCCTGCCGGTCGAGGGCGCTTGTGACCCTTTTCTTCTCCTGGAAGAAGGGGACAAGGGCGAACTGGACGAGGGCGATGAGCCCCAAAAGCCCCACGCCGCCCGCGACGAACATTCTTTCTCTTTTTCCCAGCTTCGACCAGAGGTTTCTCATATCGGCTTTGCCAGCGTGGCCTTCATCTCGAATTCCACCCGGTTTCCGGCGCGGGTGAGGCTCGAGGAGGTCATGGCGACGTTCCGGAGGAATTCCGAACCGCCCAGTTCTTTCTTGATCTTGTCCGCCGTCTCGAAGTTGTCCGTCTCGCCTCGGAAACGGATACTCTCGCCGTCGAAGGAGAAGCTCAGGATCTGGAACGGGTACGACGCGGGGACGCGCTCGGAGATGTCCCTGAGGACCGTCAGGACATCGGCCTGCCCGCCGAGCCCCCTGGCGAGAGCGGCGAATTTCCTGATCTCCGTCATCTTTGTTTTCATCTGGGCCGCGGGGTCGACGACGCTCGTCACCTCGGGGCAGCACCGGTGGAAGATGCTCTGGATATCCTTCTGGATGTTTCCGAGGCGGGTGCGGTCGGCGAAATAGTCCGCGCCCACATCGGCGGCGGCCAGAGCGAAAAGCAGACCGGCGCCGATCGCCGCCCACTTGACTTCCTTCTGCAGGTCCGTCCAGGAAAGCTTGAACGTGAAAGCCGTCCCTTTGAAATTGAATCCCGTCGCCCCCCGTGACGGCCGGATCGCCAGGGCAAGGGCCTCGTTCATAAGAAGGGGGTTCCACCGATCCCGTTCCCCCGCCAGAGCGATGTTTTCCATGGATGCCAGGTCGACAAAGTCGACGGGCACGCCGAAGTACCGTCCCATCTCTTCGTGAAGCCTGCTGCAGAGCGCGCCCCCGCCGGTGAGGGACGCCCTTGTCAGCTCTTCCTCGAAGTTGCCCATCATCTTGAGGGACTGAAGGGTGTTCCTCAACTCGTCAAAGAACCGCCGGCACGCCTGGGAGATTTCTTTCTCCGCCCCGTGAAGTTCGCCCCTGCGCTTCCTCGCTTCCGCGTCGGGCAGGGGGATCTTCAGCGTCTCCGCCAGGGTTTCGGTGATCCTGTCGCCGCCGAAGGCATATGAGCGGATCTGGAAAAACTTCCCGTTCCGAAAGAAAACACCGACGCTGTGACGGGCGCCGACGTCCAGGAGGAGGTGAAAACCCGTGGGGATGCCGGCCTTGATCAGCCGGCTCGCAAGCGGCATCGCCTCCACGTCGACGGCGGCAAGCGATGCATCCGATGCGGTGATCAGCTCCATGCGATCCCGGGCGACGGATTTCGGTATGACAGCGGCGAAAATGTCCGACTCCGCCGCCTGCGAGACGATGAGAAAATCGATGAGAACGTCGTCGACGGGATGGGGAATGAGCGGTTCGATCTCGAAGGGGAGCGTCTGCGCGATCTTCCCCTTTTCCGTGAAAGGGAGCCGGACGTTGCGGAAGAAGAAGTTCTTCGCCGGCAGGGACATGACGACCGTGCCGCCCCGGAAGGCCGGGTCGGCGAAAACCCTCTGGAGGCCCTGGTAGAGGCTGCCGGACTGACGGAGGTCTACCACGTCCCAGCCGGTGATCCGGTAGTCCTGCTTGAGGGCTCGCGTGACCTGCACGATCTTCACGGTATCGTTTCCGATGTCCAGCCCCAAGATCTTCTTCGACATCAACGCACCTTCCAGGACAGGATCTTGATCTTCCCGCTTTCGTCTCTCTCGAGCATGCCGTTGATCGAGCGGCTCAGGGTTCCGACCACGCCCGTGGAGGTGACGGAGAACACCTCGCTCCGGACGGTGAGGATGCCCGATGGGATGTTGACGGTCTCCATGCCGGCGACTTTCTTATACCACAGGGGGTCGGAAAGTCTATCTCTCTCTTTTTTCCTGAACAGCTCCATCTCCTCCGCGGCCGATTCCGTGATGCCCGGTGCGAGCGCCCGCAGGACCTGCCGCGGGGCCGTGTTGATGTTGATCCTGCCGCTCCCCTCCGTGGTGAGGCATGTGCTGACCCCCGGTCGGCCCTCCACCCCGTAGAAAAGCTCCCGTGTCATCCCCCGGACTTTCAGAAGCTCTTCCAGAGAATCCAGGGGGCCGTTCTTGCAGACGTAAGGTTCGGGCAGGCTTGAGTAATAGGCATTCTCGGCGCCGCCCCCGGTGACGGCGCTGTCGGGGTCCAGCCAGTCCTTGATGGCATCGACGAGGTCGTTCACCTGTCGCTCGTTCAGGTTGTACTCCGGCAGGCTGAGGAGCCTCGTCAGGAGATCCTTGATGTCGTTATTGTATTTGTCCCCGTCGGCGAGCCGGTTGACCTGGATCTTCCCGGATTCGTCCACAATGGTGAGCTTCAGATAGCCTCCGTCGAAAAGGGCTCTCGATTTCTCCGTGAGGGGTTCCAGGTTGGCCCACTCCTCGTCGAGGCCGTCGTAGGCGTTCTTGTCGTTCGAGAGGACCATGCCGGCGCCGAAGAGACCCGACTTGGCGATGTAAATGGCCCTGATGCCGTCTCCGAGGTTCGAGACCTCGTAGACCTGGGCCCGCGACGCCACGTTGATCTGGAGGGTCACGGCGACGATGACGCTCATCATCAGGAGGACCAGGATCAGGGCCACACCCCGTTGATTTTCAGGGATCCTCTTCATGGGTCCTCACGCCCCCTCGTGCGTCTCGGCCAGGAGGATCTTCGTCATGAACCGGTAGGGCAGGTTCCGGTCCGCCGGGTTCTCGAAGGTGAGGTGGATCGCCACCGCCCGGGGCAGGGGTTTCGATTCGGAGGACCCCGTGGGCGCTGAATCCCAGGTGTCGTATTCCTTCCCCCCCGAGTCGTAGAACTTGAAGGCCATGGACTGGAGCCCCCTGCAGAGGATGAACGCCTGGCTGCCCGTGTTCGAAGGACTCTTCGCATCGAGGGGCTCCTCCCGCCTCATGAGATTGTAACCGCCGTTTTCCAGGTCCTGCTCCAGGTAATAGGTGATCTTTGCGATCCCTTCCAGAAGCGTGTTGTTCTCAAAGTTCGTGGCGGCCGTGGAGATGAAGGTGAGACTCCCGGCGGCCTTTCCGGAAGGATCCCTCCGGGTGCCGAAATCCGATCCCTCTTCGTAGGCTCCGGCGCAGGAGAGGTCGATCATCATCCGGTCAAGGGAACTCCGCGCCATGCTGTAGATCCTGTCCCCTGTCTCGAGATCCCGGATCACCCGCAGCGTGCCCGTGTAGGAGGCGTAGATGGTCGACAGCACCACGGCCAGGATGACGATGGCGATGAGGATTTCAAGAAGGGTGAAGCCACAGGCCGCAGGCCTGCGGCAGTTATGAGTGTTGAGTTTTGAGTGTTGAATTTTCATCTTCCTTCAATTCATAATTCAACATTCATAATTCGTAACTCAGGCCTTAGGCCTGTTGGCCTATGATCCCTGCTGCCAGGTCTTCCGGTCCATGGGCCTGTAGAAGATCAGGCGGTAGGTGTTGTTCGTCTTCATCCTGAGGTTCGTGACGATCACCTCCACGCGCCCCAGGGACTGGACGTCCGAGGGAGCCACGACCGTCCGCCAGGTGTAGTCGATGTAGTCGCTGCCGAAATCCCCCGTCTGCGTTCCCGTGCTCAGCACCTCCTGGGCTTCGAGGTCCGTCATCCGGCTCTGAGCAAGGAGAGCCATCATCGTGGTTGTCCTCGACTGCTGCGCCATGGAAATGCTCTGGGACTGGGACCAGAAAACGGCCAGGAGCGAGACGGCAAGGATGGCCATGGCCACCATGACCTCAAGGAGGGTGAAGCCGCGTGCCGCAGGGACGCGGCAGTTTTGAGTGTTGAGTTTTGAGTGTTGAATTTTCATCTTTCTTCAATTAAAAAAACTCAAAATGGTCGCCTTGATGGCGCCCCCGGTAAGGAATGGTTTCTTCCTGGTTCGCCCCTCTGCCGAGTTGGGTGCCCCGGTCATAATTCAGGCCTCTGGCCTGTCCACCTTGCATCACAATTGAAACTCAAAATTCAAAATTCGCAACTGCCCGCAAGGGCAGGCTATCCTGCCTGCCAGAAATCGAGGTACTTTTCGTGGGTCTCGACGGTGTGGATGAAGGGGTGGAGCACCAGGGTCATGAAACGCTCCCCGTCGGCGAGGTGAATCACGGCCGGTTCGACGTAACCGCGGCTGAAAAAACGGATGGAGACTTCGCCGGCGGTCTTCTTTTCCTTCCCCGCGACGTATGCGTCGGCGAACTTCACATCTCCCGGAAGGTGCAACGCGCGCTTTTTCATCTCCTCTTTTTTCTCGGGCGTCATGTCGGCGCTGTAGATCCAGTAGCTCTTCTCGTCCAGGCTGATCTGGAGGATCTGATCCACCTGATCACGGACCGCCACGCTCCGCAGCTCCCGGGCCGCACCGACGAGCCTCCTTGCCGCCGAGCTCAGCTGATCGGTGAAAAGGGATTCCCGCACCCGGGGAACGGCTATGAGAAGCATGAGCCCGATGAGAAAGACGACGATGGAAAGCTCGATGAGCGTGTACCCCCCGCTGCCGGTGGTGTCGGGCCGGCAAAGCCGCGCCTGTGTTCGGTGACGGGGTCCCGGCGCTTCAGTCCTCCCAGTTTGTGATATCTTTGTTCTTGCCATCACCGCCCGGTTCTCCGTCGGCGCCCAGTGAAAGGAGATCGAAATCCCCTTTGGTCCCCGGGTAGAGATAAACAAAGTCATTGCCCCAGGGATCCTTCGGGACTTTGCCCTTTTCGAGATACCCGCCTTCACGCCAGTTCTTCGCGAGGACGCCCACCGTAGGGGGCTCCACCAGGGCCTTGAGTCCCTGCTCGGTCGTCGGGTAGTCTCCATTGTCGAGCCTGTAGAGCTTCAGGGCCGTTTCGAGGGCCTGGATCTGGATCCGGGCCTTGGCCTGTCTCGCCTCGTCGGGTCGGCCCATGATCCTCGGGATGATGAGCCCCGCGAGGATGCCGAGAATGACGATCACCACCATCAGCTCAATGAGCGTGAAACCGCGACTGTCTTTTTTTCTTCTCATGATGTCTCCCTTCATGGATGTCCTCTTCCCCCCGGTGATGCGGGGTGCCCCTGACTATCGCACCAGCTGGTTCATTTCGAAAATGGGCAGCAGGATGGAGACGACGATGAACCCCACGATGAGACCCATGACGAGGATCATCACGGGTTCGAGCATGGAGGTCATGGTGGTCACGTTGGACTCGACCTCCTTTTCGTAGGCGTCGGCGATCTTGTAAAGCATCTGCTCGAGATTGCCGCTCTGTTCACCCACGCCGATCATCTCCGTCGCGATCGGCGGAAAGAGGCCGCTGCGGGCCAGCGGCAGCGAGAGGCTCTGGCCCTCCCGGACCTCGTCGCTCGCTTTCTGCACGGCGTCGGCGATGCGGGAATTGCCGACAACGTTCTTCGCGATCTCGAGGGATGTAAGGAGCGGCACCCCGCTCTCCAAAAGTGTGCCGAGGGTTCTCCCGAACCGGGCCACGGCCATCTTGCGGTTGATCGTCCCGATGACGGGCGTCGAGAGCTTGAAACGGTCCCAGGAACGACGTCCCTTCTCGGTGTTCCTGATCAGGTATCGAAGGACCACGACGGCGCCGGCGAGGGCGATGACGATTGCCCACCAGAAGGATTCCAGGAAACGGCTCACGACGATGAGAAAAACCGTTATGGCCGGCAGGGTCTGGTGCATCTCTTCGAAAATCCGGGTGATGTTGGGCACGACGAAAGCGATCAGGAAGAAGAGGACGGCGGAACCGATGAGGAACATGAAGACGGGGTAGGCCAGGGCGGCCCGGATTTTCCCCCGGAGGGCCTGCTGGCTTTCATTGAAGTCCGCCAGACGTTCCAGAACGATGTTCAGAGTCCCCGATGCCTCACCGGCACGGACCATGTTGATGAAGAAAGATGAAAAGATCTTCGGGTAGTGGGACATGCTCTGTGTCAGGCTGCTTCCCTCGTTGACCTCCTCCTTGATCCGGGCCAGTGTCTTTTTGAGCACCGGGTTGGCGGTCTGGGAAACCATGACATTGATCGACTGGACCAGGGGGAGCCCGGCGCCGAGGAGGGTCGCCAGCTGTCTTGTCATGGCCGAGAGTTCCCGGATGCCGACGCGGTTGAGGAGGTTGCCGACGGAGCGGCCGTCGATGGCGTTTTCCTTTTTCCGGCCCGCTGTCTCCTTCACCTCTATCGGGTAGATGCTGCTGTCCCGCAGCCGCTGCCTGGCGGCGGGGAGGCTGCCGGCGTCGATGATGCCTTTGAGTTTTTTCCCCCTCGTGTCGAGGGCGACATACTCATAAACGGGCATGAATGGGCTTAACCACCTGACGTTCAATCATTTTTGACCTTCGTTTAACACATCGCAGCCCGCTTTTCAATACGCCCGGCAGGGTCCTGCCGCGTTATCCGGGCGGGGGTCGTTACCGTCGCGGGGGCCGTAGTATATCATCGGCACATGGACGATATCCCTTTGATTTTTTTCGTCTCTGCGACGACAGGGTTCCCTTTCGGTCACCCCGGGGCTTTCCCCGGCGTGTTGCCCGCTAAAAAATGCTTGAAATTCATGAACTTTCATCATAATTTCTCACAGTGGCCATGGAACGGGATGAACTGATCCAAAGGCTGAGAGACGCAAGGGACCCCGGTGAGAGGGCTAAAATCCTTGAGATTCTCGCCTCATTCGAGAAAGAAGGGACTTCCCCCGGGAACGAATCGTCGGGGATGGCCCCCGCGGTGAAGGTACCTTCTGCAGGTGTTTTCACCGGATATGTCGTCGGGGCGCTGTTTCTTGCCGCTGGGGCCTGGATGGTCTATAATGCTTTCATCGCCTCTTCAGGGGGCTTGAAGCCGGCCGGTGTTTTTGTCATGTCAGCCGTGGGCGCTCTTCTTGTGATCCTCGGAGCACTCGCCGTTTTCAGGGCGGGACGGATCAGGGGGATCTCGAAGGAAGCTCACCCGGATATCCGCGGGCAGGACAGCGGCGGCTTCCAGCCGGGACCGTGACCCTTGCTCCCCGAAGAAATTCGACGCACAGGCAAGAAAAGAAATGCCGGCAAACCTTCCACCGGAATACAAAGCGGCCGAAAAGAAGTTCAAGGCGGCGTCGACCGTCGCCGAGAAGATCGCGGCTCTGGAGGACCTCATTTCCACGGTCCCGAAACACAAGGGCACGGACCATCTCCGTGCCGACCTGCGACGCCGGCTCTCCCAGCTCAATAAGGAGGCCCTCGATCAGCGCAAGAGAAAAGGGGGCGGGCGCGACAGTCTCTACAATGTCTCCAGGGAGGGCGCTGCCCAGATGGCTCTCGTGGGATTCGCCAACGCGGGCAAATCATCCATCCTGGCGAGCCTCACCAAGGCAACCCCCGTCATCGCCGATTACCCCCTTTCGACGCTTCTGCCGCTGCCCGGGATGATGCCTTACGAGGACATCCAGTTCCAGCTCGTGGATCTTCCGCCCATCGCCAACGAGACGACGGACGGCTGGGTCTCAGGGATCATCCGGATCGCCGACGGGGTACTCGTCATTCTGGATCTTGCCGAGGACGCCGTCGTTCAGCTCGAGCTCATCCTGGACCAGCTCGGGAAGTGGAACATTAGCACGCAGGCGGAAAAGACCGCCGAGTTCCGGGGCGTCACCAAGCGCGCCCTCGTGGTGGCGAACAAAAAAGACCTCCCCGGCGCGGAGGAGAATTTCGAGAGGCTGAAAGAAGGCTTCGGGACGGTCTTCCCCATGGTCGCCGTCTCCTGTCTGAGGAAGGAGGGGCTGGAGGACCTGAAGCAGGAGATCTTCAGACTCTCCGGGGTCATCCGCGTCTACTCCAAGCCGCCGGGGAAACCCCCGGACCTTTCCATGCCCTTCACCGTCCCCGCCGGGTGCACCGTGACGGAACTGGCCGAGAAGATCCACAAGGAATTCGTCACGCAGATGAAGTTCGCCCGGATCTGGGGATCGGCGAAGTTCGAGGGGATGAAGGTGGAGAGAAACTACGTCCTGAAGGACCGGGACATCGTCGAGATCAACGCCTGAGGGTTAAAGGAGGCGCCGCTCCACCCGGGGGAACGACTCTGTTTCTTCGATCCATACCCGCCGTGAACGGCTTGTCCTGCGCGGTATGGCCTACCGTTTTTATTCAGTAAAGAGTGCAGAATGTCGGTAGGATGCCGGCTTCGTGCAACCCTTCCACAAGTTCCAGCAATCCGACGATCCAAATGAACCAGAGGGCGTCGAAGAGGTTTTTCCTGAAGATCCTCGGATTGGCGAGATACTGTTCGGGCTCCTTGAAGTTCGAAAACCTCGGTATGAAGGCCGGTGTGGATTTCATATATCGCCGGGCTTCATCGCCGTGAATTTGGAGCATCCGGGATTCCTCGCTCCGGATGACGGCCGGATAGTAAAGGGAAAAGGCAATGATGACGACCAAAGGAACCAACAGGGTCTCTGTCGCGCACCCCACACCGGCTCCGGCAACGAAACTGAAGAAATAAAGAGGATGTCGACAGAGGGAATAGGGGCCTTCCGTCACCAGGGTGTTGTCCTTGTACCCGGCAATGTAAAGCGTGCACCATAACCGCCCCAGAGTCCCGATTCCCACGAGAATGCAGCCGACCAGAAAGAGGATGGTGCTGACGATGGAAGTCTCTTCCCATCCAACTTTCGAAAAGATGAAAAGGATGGCCAGGGGGATGAGCAAGGCCCGCGACAGCCAGATGCGCCATTTTTCATAAAGGGTGATGACGGGCATGTCCGATTGGCCTTTCTTGTTGGATCGCGCCGGTTACTTATGCTTTCCCTGTTCCACTTTTTCGAGTTCAATCTCCCAGGAAGACACCTTCTGATCATCCCGGAAGAACGCTCCCCTGTTTCTGTAATGCTCGGCGGTCACCTTCAGGAAATATTCCATGGCCCTGTAGGTGCCGTTCTTCGACTTGCAGATCGAAAGGATTGAGTCGCCGACGATGACGAACTGCCCGTAGAGATGACCGAGGGATGGGTTGGAGGATTTCCATTCGGTGGACTCCTTCCCTTCCTCGAAAGGCGTGATTTCGTAGTCGTTGACGATGCCGATGGGCTTGTCTTCGAGGAGCAGTTTCATCCGGCTTTCATTGAGCCAGAACTGTTTCAGGTGGGTGATGCGGGCGCTCCCCTCGATGGGGACGGCTTTCCCCGCATCGTCGAAGTAGCGGCCCGTCGCGAGCCACACCCCTTCCTCCAGGATGAACGTGTGCTTCATGCCCCCGGCCCCGTTGAAAAGAGTTGTTTTTCCATAGCAGCCATTCTCCCCGCCTGTCAATCCTGTTTGTGGACCCCCGGATTTGCGCCTTGCCAGCCCCGGTGATCGATGGTATGAGACGGGCACTTCATCCGGAGGCAGGACCCAGATGCTCGGGACCATCGTGAACACCGGTGCCATCGTCGCCGGGAGCGTCATCGGGGTGATCGTCGGCAAGAGGCTTCCCGACAGACTGAAGGAAATCGTCATGCAGGCCCTCGGGCTTGCCGTCATCCTCATCGGTCTCCAGATGGCCCTTTCGGGAAAGAACCTTCTCGCCACGATCGGCTGCCTCCTCCTGGGGGCGATCACCGGCGAAATCGTCGATATCGAGCGAGGGATCGAAAGGCTCGGGGAGTGGCTGAAGGAGCGTGCCCGTTCGGACTCGTCGACCTTTGTCGAGGGTTTCGTGATTGCGTCGGTCCTCTACTGCACCGGCGCCCTGGTGATCGTCGGGTCCATCCAGGACGGGACCGTGGGAGATACAAGCACCCTGTATCTCAAGTCCCTGCTCGACGGGACCTTCTCGGTGGCCCTCGCTTCATCGATGGGGATGGGGGTTGCCTTCTCGGCCCTTTCGGTTTTCGCTGTCCAGGGGTCGATCACGCTACTGGCGGCGAAGCTTGCCTTTCTCCAGGACCCGGCGGTCCTCGATGCCGTGACATCGACGGGGGGCCTTCTCATCGTCGGCATCGGCATCAGCATCCTCGATCTCAAGAAGATCCGCGTGGGCAACATGGTCCCCGCGCTCCTTTACGCTATCCTGCTTGCGCTTTGGCTCCGGTAGGGCGGGAGGCGATGAAACCTCCTCTCACACGTTATTCGTATCCAATGCCCGGAAAAATACGAGTCGAAATTCATACCCCCTTCCGATTGTCTTCGGAATGTCTCCCTTGATAATATTTCCAGACCGCTTTGTTGCCGATGACCATGCCTTGTTCCGGCGGAAGCGGGAGCGCTTTGACCGGAACCCCTGATTCGATCACTTCAACGCTCGGGGGAGGGGGGGTCGCCGCCTCCGCCGCCCTCTTTGGACGTGCCGACCGCCAAAAGGTGTTCCTTAGAAAGTTTTGAGCACCGCGACGGGAAGGGCGGCTCGATGGACCCGCTCTTCTTCTTTTCGCTGACGCTTCGCGCCCCTTGTAAAACCCGAACCGCGTCTCGTCAACCGGACATTCATGACTCGCCGTGAGATCGGCCTTCAAATGATTCCTTCCGACGCCAGGCTGGCGATCTCCTCTCTGTCGAATCCCATCTCCCGGAGGACCTCCAGCGTGTGTTCGCCGTGAACGGGCGGGTGGAATTTCCAGCCGGGCTGATCTTCGGAGAATTTGATCGGGAATGCCTGCTGGGGGATATCACCGTCCACGGGGTGCCTCGCCTTGAACCACAGGTCCCTGTGGCGGATTTGCGGGTCCTGCAGGGCTTCTTCGAGAGTGTTCACCGGCGCGAAACAGATGCCTGCGCCTTCCAGGAGATCCACCCATTCCTGTTTGGTCTTCCGGCGGAAGACGGCGCGAAGCTCTCCGATGATCTCGTCCTGTCGCGGTGGGGGTGCGAACTGCTCCTCCGCGAGGTCCGGTCTCCCGATCAGCGCGCAGAGGGTGACCCAGTATTTTTTTTCGACGCTGCCGATCGTGATGTGACGGCCGTCCTTCGTTTCGTAGACGTTGTAAAAGGCGTAGCCCCCGCCCACCAGGGTCCCGCCGCGACGCGGCAGCCGTCCGTCCGCGAGGTACTGTGACATGACCAGTCCGAGAAAGGGTGTCAGACCGTCGAGGATGGCCACGTCGAGGTGCTGGCCTTTCCCCGTTTTTTCGCGTCGCAGGAGTGCCGCGAGAATGCCGACGACGGCCTGCAGGCCTCCGCCCGCCCCGGCGATCTGAACGGCGGGGACGGCGGGATTTCCGTTTTTTTCACCGATGAGATCGAGGATGCCGGAAAGGCCCAGGAAGTTGATGTCGTGAGCGGGAAGCCGGCTGTACGGGCCGTCCTGGCCGAAGCCGGTGAGAGAGCAGTAGATGATGCGTTCGTTGATCTTTTTCAGATCATCATAGCCGAGCCCCATCTGCTGCAGGGTCCCCGGGCGGAAGTTCTCTATGATCATGTCGGACTTCCGGACCATCCGCAGGAATACATCGCGGCCCCGCGGGTGTTTGAGATCGAGTTTCATGCCCTTCTTGTTCCGGTTCAGGATGTGAAAAAAACTTCCCGTGGTCCCGATCAGGGGCGGCGCCGTCCGGAAATTGTCCCCCCCGTCGGGGCTTTCGATCTTGATAATTTCCGCGCCGAGATCGGCCAGCATCTGCGTGCAGAGGGAGCCGGGCAGAAGCGGTGCGAGATCGAGCACCCGAATGCCTTCCAGTGTTTGCTTCATTTTTTTCTCACCTGAGAAGATCCTGTGACGGTTCCTGTGTTAAAAAAGCTGTTCACTTTTTCACAAGGGATGGACAGATTGCAAGCGAAAATTTCCCGTCACCGACATGGAAAAGGGACGTATCTTCCACACCCCCGGATATCGTCGCCCGAAGGTTCCGGAGGCCTGCGGCGGGTGTGTCCGCCCCGGAAAACAACGAAGGGGCGCCGGAGGCTCACCCCCGCAGGAAGGTCGTAACCAGACCGTTGAATTTTTCGGGGTACTCGTAGTTCGGCATGTGACCGCATTTATCGAAGACGTGGAGAACCGCGTCCGGGATACCGGCCTTTGCACGGTGGGCGTGCCGCAGAGGGAGGATCCGGTCATGGGTTCCCCAGACGATCAGTGTCGGGGCCCGGACGCTGCCGAGGTTTTCCAGGAGGGGATTCAGAACAGCGGGGCGGACACCCCGGAGGGTCAGGAGCGACCGGAGAATCTTCAGAAGGGCCCTGCGGTTTTCCCGGGGCAGAAGCAGTCCGTACCGGAGTTCGACGAAGTCATCGGTGATCACCGCGGGGTCATAGACGAGTCTCCTGAAAAAAACAGGAAGGACTCTGCGTGCGGGGTGGAGCACCCAGGGTCCGAGAAAAGGGAGGGTCGAGAGGCGCAGAGGCCAGGTCGTTTCGGGGCCGAGGCCCGCGCTCGATACGAGGACAAGTTTTTCAACCTGGTCGGGGTGGGTGAGGGTATATTGAAGGGCAAGCCCGCCGCCGAGGGAGTGCCCCACGAGGTGACAGCGCCCGATGTCCAGTGCCGACAGGAATTCACCGATGAAACGTCTGAACACTTCAGGGGTGTATTCGATGTCCGGCTTGTCGGTGTAACCGAAGCCGGGAAGATCGGGTGCGAAAACGCGATGGGCTGCCGCCAGAGCTTCGAAATTTTGTTTCCAGATTTCGGCCGAATCCCCCAGGCCGTGGAGGAGGACAACGGGCGTCCCTGAATCCCCCAGGGCCCGAAAACGCGTCTTGATCGGGCCGACCCGGATGAAGCGGATTGATGGATCGGCTGTCATGATCTGATGAGCGCCCTTTTTGAAAGAGCGGGAACCGTGCCTGAAAGCGGTCGAAAAAAAAGAGCGGACCGATCAATATCTCCGGCCGCCGCCTCCGCCGCCCATCCTGCCGGGGCCACCCCGAAATCCGCCTCCGCCTCGACTGTCGCGCCTCGGGCCGCCCTGGTCTTTTCTCGGCCTGGCCTCGTTCACGACGATCGTCTTGCCGCGCAACGAACTTCCGCTCAGTTTCCCGATGGCTTCACGGGCGGCTTCGTCGGTCTCCATTTCGACGAAACCGAATCCTTTTCCCATGCCGGTCAGTTTGTCCCTGATGATCGTAGCGGACATCACGTTTCCCAGCGTGGAGAAGTGGGTTTTGAGATCCTCTTCGGTTACATCATTGGAGAGGTTGCCCACGTAAAGTTTTTTTGCCATGCTTTTCTCCTTTCAAAAAAAACCACCACCCTCCTGAGAGCATGGTGGCCGGTTTCCTGACGGTATGTTCTTGCTCTCGGGCTCTTCGGGCCCCGCTTCCCGCCGGAAGCGACAGAGTCCAACCTGAATCGGGGAGAAGACTAACACCGAATTGTGACGGCCGTCAAGGATTCATTTTACCGGGAACCCGTGAAAACGCTTTGGAAAAATCGCCGGTGCCGTCTGCCGTCGTACGCTCCACGGGAAGACCGGAGACGACCTACATTAGATATTGCATTTTCGGACGAATTCTTTACATTAGGAGAAAAAATTTTGAAATGACGGGTTCGACGGGATGCCCCGGTGCAGACGGGCTGAGGTTGAGCGAATGAAAGGAGGTCACCTATGGGGTTTTTCGACAAAATGTTCGGAGCCAAGGAAGCCGCGGCGCCTGAAGGCTGGCAGCTTCATGAACGGACGGACCTGGGGCTCAAGTTTTCCTGTCCGGCGGACTGGCGCATCAGCGGCATCGAAGGCGGCATCGAGGTCCGCCCGCCCGACAGCGGGCGCGTAACCGATCCCTCGAGGGGGAAAGAGGTGTCGACCCCGCGCGTGGAGCTGACGGCGAAAGACGCCCCCGGCGCGGACAAGATGCTGGTCAAGGAAATGGTCAAGTCCCGCTCCGGCGAGTACCCCGATTACCGGTTTGTGAAGCACGTCTCGAACAGCGTCAAGAACGCGGACTCGGCGGTCGTCTACGAGTTTCAGTACGGGTCGGGCGAAAACATCATCACCGCTCTTTCCGCGCTCGCTCTGGGCAAGAAGCGCCTGCTGAGCGTTGTGGCTGCCGGTGCCCGAACGGATTTCGAAAAACACCGTGTCATCCTCGAGCGTGTCATATCCTCTCTTCAGGTGATCTGAAGAGGGTCTGTTCTCATTCGAGCCTAAGAGCCTGCGGAGGTGTGCATGATACGGCGGATAGACCATGTTTCCGTTGCCGTAAGGGATCTGGCCCGGGCCAGATCTTTTTTCATCGATGCCCTCGGGGGGCGTGTGCTCTTCACCGGTCCCGTACCGGCGGAGAAGTATCGCTGGACGACCATTGAACTCGGGACTTCCTGCCTCCTTGAACTTATCGATCCGCTCGGGGGTGAAGAAGGGTTCGTGGACGAATTCCTCAGGAAACGGGGCGAAGGGCTTCACCACATCACGATCCAGGTGAAAAACATTGAGGAGGCCTGCCGGACACTCGAATCCCGCGGGGTTCCCACGTTCGGGATGCGGCAGCCCATCGCGGGCTGGAAGGAGGCCTACATCCACCCGAAGCATGCCTTCGGGGTCCTCATCCAGCTGGCGGAGTTTGATCCCCTCGACTGGATTGAGCCCGGCTACATCCCTGCGGCGTACCGTGAGTTCGTCCCGCAGGAGAAATCGGACGCGGACCAGGGGCCTCTGGCCGTGCAGAGGGTCGAGACGGGTGAAGGCCCCGGGGTTGAGATCCGCAAAGGTGGAACGGCCCTCCGTGTCACCGAACAGGAAGTCGGGGTCCTGATCCAGTCTTTGAGACGTCTGCAGTCCCCCTGATAAAGACAGGGAACGCCCTTCCTTTTTTATCCCGACATCGGGCATTCTGCATCTTTTTTGCGTGAATCTGACACAACGCTTTTTCCCGGAAGATGTCAAAAGTGCCCTCGAAGGACCTCCAGGCAGTCCAGGGGGTCCTGGAGATGATCTCCTATGCTGAACTCGCCGTGAGTGAGTTCTACGGGGCCGTCCAGTCCGACGACGTCGATTTCAACGAGCTTTTCAATCGGATCCGCGAGGAGATCTTCTTCCACCGCAAGAGGATCAGCCGCCGGATCAAGGAAAAGGCTCACAGCGCCATCATTCTCTCCTGTTAGAGTCCATGTATTATCAGGAATACAAGAGAAGCTCCCCGGTGCTTCTTTTGTTGCGGGGTCCATTTTTAGAGTTTACAGGCCGGGCCCCGCGTGGTAGGAAGCATAAAGTAATCCTGCGGAAGGCCTTGTGATGAAAGAATCCCCCTGTAGATCGGTTGCGATCGCCCTTTTGGTGTTCTTCTCGATTCTGGCTGTAACGGGTTTTTTTGAAGGGCGGATCCCCCTGAATGTTCCCGACTTTGCCTTTCTCTCCGACCCGGGTGATTCTGAAGGCGCGACCCAGTGCCAGCACATCCAGGGGCCTGCTCATTTCATTCGGCCGGATTCCCCCGGGGAAAGCTCCTGTCGGCCTTTTGTTTTTCCTGATGGCAGCGCCCGGGTGCAGCTCCGGGCGGTCATCCCACCCTCTGCGATGCGTGCTCCACCGGGTCACGTCTTATCTCATTTGTTTTGCCTTTAATCCCGGGTCATCGGAACAGTTTTTTCCTTATAAAGGGATCCATATCCGGGATCGGTCCCGCCGAACGAGGGGTCGATGATCCCGGGCGGAAGGATGCAGGACGGGAAAATCCCGTGGTGTCTCACCTCCGCTCCTGGTCCCGGAGAAGCCGGGGACAGGGCTTCATCCGGCGTCCGGGGGATTCTGAAATTGGAAAAAGAACCCCGACGGAATTTGGATTCCCACGGCCGGATGTGCCGGCCGTGATCCCCTCTGCAGCCTGTGGCGGAAAGGAGAATGTGGGTATGGGAAGCATCGGCATGCCGGAACTCATCATCATTCTTGTGATTGCTCTGGTCATCTTTGGTCCCCGCAAGTTGCCTGATCTCGGTTCGTCCCTGGGCAAGGCGATCCGGGATTTCAAGAAGGCCATCAACGAACCGGACGAGAAAAAGGGAGACGAAAGGGGCAACCGCAAAGAGGGTTAGGATGATTTTCATTTGTATCCCTTCCGGGTTCCGGGGTATTCATCCCCGGCTCCCGGGGAGGCTGCGGTTTTGACGGCGGACAGAGACCGGAGAAAAATCAGGAAGATCCTCGTCGCGAACCGGGGGGAAGTCTGCCTCCGAATCCTGGTCGCGGCGAAGGAGATGGGCATCGATGTCGCCATGGCCTATGAAGAGCCGGACAGCGATGCCTGTTTCATCCGTTTTGCCGATGAGGCCATCCTGATCGGTAGCGGTCCGGTGAAGGACTATCTGGATATCGAAAAAATGATCTGGGCCGCCCGGCGAACCGGTGCCGATGCCATCCATCCGGGCTACGGTTTCCTTTCGGAGAATCCCGATTTCGCCGAGGCCTGCGAGAAAGCGGGAGTGATCTTTATCGGCCCGCCCGCCGTCGTGCTTCGCAACCTGATCAACAAGGCGACAACGCGGGGTCTCATGCTGCGGGCCGATGTGCCCACCATTCCGGGAACGCAGCTTCTTTCATCCGGCGAAAGGGGGCTCCATGAGGCCGTGGCCTTTGGAAGGCGTTACGGTTACCCCGTCATCGTCAAGGCAACGGAAAGCGGAGGCGGCCGCGGGGTCCGCATGATTCGTGACGAAGGAACACTCGTCAAACATCTGACCCGGATCCGGGCCAGACCCCGGCAGGTCTGGCTCAAGGGCGCTTTCCTGGAGAAGTGCATCGAGTCGGTCAAGACGGTCTCGATACCCATACTGGCGGATCGTTACGGGAACGTCATTCACCTGGGATCCCGTGACGGGTCCATCCAGAGGAGGTTCCAGAAGATCCTGGAAATCGCGCCCGCGAATGTTCCGGAGGATACTCTCGAGTCCCTTTACGACGCGGCGACCCGGATTGCCCGGGAAGTCGGATATGTCAGCGCCGGTTCCATTGAGTTTCTGGTCGACCCGGAGACCGGTGAATACTGGTTTGTCGCGATCAACAGGCGCCTGCAGGTGCCCCATACCATTACGGAAGAATTGACCGCTGTAGATATCGTGAGAGAGCAGATCCGAATTGCCGAGGGCCACAGGCTCGACATCCGGCAGGAAGATATAAAACTGCTCGGAAAGGCCGTACAGGTCCGGATCAACGCCGAAGACCCTCTCAACAATTTCAGACCCGAGGCGGGGAAAAAAATAGACCTTTATATGCCTCCCGGCGGACCGGGTATTCGGCTGGACGGCATCCTGTACCCGGGGTACAGCATTCCCGCTGAGTACGACTCCCTTCTCGTCAAAATGACCGTTCGAGGTTACGACTGGGAGCAGGTGGTGAACCGTCTCGAGCGGGCACTCGATTCCTTTCTCATCGTTGGTCCCCAGACCACGATCCCCCTCTACCGGGCCATTTGCGACGAGCCGGACTTCAGACAGGAGAAGATCGACACGGCCTACATCCAGACACATCCCCAGGTCTTCCAGTACCCCGATCCCGGTCGGAGGATTGCGAGGCTTGAGTCGTTCCTCATGGAAATCTATTTGGAGGAAGTTCTCCCGGCCAACTGGGCCGAATGGCTCTGAGTCGCTTTTGACGGTTTTGGTCATGTCCGCTCGGATAGTGAAGCGCAGGATCAAAAAGCTGCTGATTGCAAACCGGGGAGAGGTGGCCCTGCGTGTTCTGCGAACCGCCACCGAGATGGGTCTTCAGGTCGTGCTCGTTTATGAAAAACCGGATCGCGAGGCCTATTACATCCGGACGGCCGAGGAGGCGGTCTTGATCGGGGACGGTCCCATCAGAGACTATCTCGACATTGAGAAGATCATCCGCGTCGCCCGCGAAACAGGGGCAGACGCCGTGCACCCGGGCTACGGCTTCCTTTCGGAGAATCCGGATTTTGCCGAGGCCTGTGAAAGGGCGGGGATCCTGTTTGTGGGCCCGCCCTCCCGCGTGGTTCGAGACCTGGGGAATAAAGTGCTGGCCAGGGAGATTGCGCGACGGGCCGGAATCCCCTGTATCCCCGGGTCCTGCGACCTGCCTTCCGGCGAAGAGGGCATCAAACAGGCGGCGGATTTTGCGGGGAAATGCGGCTACCCCGTTATGATCAAGGCCTCGGCCGGAGGCGGAGGGCGTGGGATCCGGAAGGTGAAGAGCGAAGAGGAACTGGCCCAGCAGATCCGGCGATCGCGAGTGGAGGCTCTCAAAGCTTTCAAGAACGAAAATGTCTTCGTGGAGAAATGCATCGAATCGCCGCGGCACATCGAAATACAGGTGCTGGCCGACGAACATGGCAACGTCATTCACCTGGGATCCCGTGACTGTTCAATACAGCGGAGACATCAGAAAATGCTTGAACTCGCGCCGGCGAGTCTGCCGGAGAACGTCCTGCAGAAAATGAACGATGCCGCCGTTCGTGTCACCCGGGAAGCCGGGTATGTCAACGCGGGGACCGTCGAGTTCCTTGTCGATCGGAAAACGAACGAGTTCTGGTTCATGGAGATGAACACGCGTCTTCAGGTCGAGCACACGGTCACGGAAGAGCTTGTGAACGTTGATCTCGTGCGGGAACAGATCAAGATTGCCGAGGGGAAACCTCTGGACATTCCGGAAGGGCGTATCCGGCTTTGGGGAAAGGCCGTACAGGTCCGGATCAACGCCGAGAATCCCATGAACAACTTTGCGCCTCAGGGAGGTAAAACCGTCCATTTTTATCTGCCGCCGGGCGGTCCCGGCATCCGCCTGGACGGCGTGATCTACGAAGGCTACAGGGTTCCGACGGAATATGATTCTCTGCTGGTGAAGCTTACCGTTCGTGCCCGCAACTGGGAACAGACGGTGGAGAGACTCCGGCGGGCTCTGAACATCTTCTTGATTGTCGGACCGGAGACGACCATCCCCTTTTACAGGGCCATCTGTCGCGACCCCGATTTCATCAATGAAACATTCGACACCGGTTACATTGAAACCCACCCGGATGTCTTTCGTTACCCGGAACCCTCGCAGGAAATCCGGCGGCTTGAGAAGGACATCTCTCATGTTCACACCAGCATCTTCTTTCCCTATGTGTATTGATTTTCTTATGACCCGTCATCTCTCTCGCGCCCCGTCACATCCGTGGACTCCCGAGCCGGGGCGGGTCCCTGAATAACCGTGAATTCCCGCCCCGGAAAAAAATGCCTTCCGGAGCCCCGAAAGTAACCGCCCGGAACAGGGGACCCCGGGGCATGTCGAGTCATTATCCCTGTCATATCCGTGGTTTGAAAAAAAGGCGGCTTTTTCAACCCGATGGCACATTTTCTGCCCTTGAACAGGATCGAACTCTGTTGTGAAAGGAGCCGCCTCATGATTGCACAGACGACCTTCTCTCTGCTTCTTCTGGCTGCCATATTTGTCACGGCCTTCAACATGGAGGTCAAGGAGATGGGACTGGCCTCCAATTTTTACGCCCTCCTGGTTGTTTTGGGGGGGACCTTTGCGGCCACGCTCATCGCTTACCCGCTGAAAAAGCTGCTCTGGACCGCGCATCTCCTCAAAAAATCCTTTACCCGCCGCGAGGAGATGAACGCGACGATCGAGAGTATCGTCAACCTGGCTTATACCTACCGGAAAAAGGGGGTCCGCCAGCTGGAGCAGGAGGCGGGCAATCTGCCGCCGGGTCTTCTGAAGACCGGTGTCGATCTGATCACCTACCGCTACTCGCGGGAAAAGATCGAGCAGATTCTGCTCAAGGAGGCCCTGTTCACGCACAACCAGTGCGAGACGTCGCACAAGATGCTCTACAACATGGCCCGCCTTGCGCCGGCCCTGGGGCTCGCCGGAACCATCATCAGCCTGATCCGCATCTTCGGGCACATCAGCGACCCCCAGAATCTGGTCGGGTATATGGCGGTTGCGCTCCTGAGCACATTCTACGGCGTGATCCTGGCCAATGTCTGTTTTGTGCCCCTGTCAAACAAGCTCAGGGAATTCATGGACCAGAGCGAGTTGCAGCTGGAGATCGTCAGGGAAGGCATCATGGATCTCTTCGATCATGAGCACCCGCGGGCAACCCGCTACAAGCTGGAGACGCTCTCTGCGAGCATGGGGGTGTCGAAACGTGCCCCCGGACGGCCCAGCCTGGTTCTTCTGCCTTCTCACGAGCAGGCCAAATAAATAAGCCGATGAAGAATTCACTCCGAACCCATGCCGAAACCGAACGGAACCCGGATCCGGCAGCCTCGAAGAAGGCGGTCGGATCGCGGCTTTTTCGTCGGGAGTCATCCACACCTGATGCCGGGAACGAGATCTGGCTTCTGACTCTGGCGGACGTGTTCATGCTGCTGATGATCTGCTTTGTCCTTCTTTTCGGGATGAGTCTTTACCGGCAGAAGGAAACCGCCGCAGCGGCAGTACCGCCCGCCGCGATGACGCCGGACCCTGCGGTGAAGGCAGCATCGGTGCAGGAAGCATCCTCGCTGGAGTCGGAGCTACTGGCTGTCCTGGGCCAGGACCGGCAGAGTGTGACGGTAGAGCGGCGCTCCACCTACGTCGTCATATCCTTCCCGGAACACATCCTGTTCGATTCCGGGCAGGCTGAGGTCAAGGTCACGGTTCAGCCCCTCCTCAAAAAAGTGGCCTCCGTCATCCTGAACCACCCCGGACTGGCGGTGGCGATCCACGGCCACACCGATGACCGGCCCATCCACAACCGACGATACCCCTCCAACTGGGAGCTTTCCGTCGACCGGGCTGCCCGGGTCGCCGGGACCCTCGTCCAGATGGGCATCGCACCGGCACATCTTTCCCTCAAGGGTTTCGGGGAAGACCGTCCCCTGCACGCCAACGACAGCGATGACAACAGACTGAAAAACCGACGGGTGGAGATTCAGTTCTCCCTGGTGCCGTCCGGCACCTGATGAAAAAAATCGGCAATAGGCCGGCCCCGCTGAACCCGGACCGGGATGGGTGTGCCGGATTTGCATCGATGGTGCGGGAGTGGACTAATCAAGGCAGGTCAGAGACATGTAAAGAGCAGCGGAGACCAATGCGGACAGGGGGATGGTCAATATCCAGGTCCAGACGATTTTCCCCGCAACCCCCCAGCGCACGGCCGTGAGTCGCTTGGTGGCGCCCACACCCACAATGGCCCCTGTGATGGTGTGGGTCGTGCTGACCGGGATGCCTGCCAATGAGGCGCCGATAATGGCTATGCCGGCGGCCGTTTGCGCACAGAACCCTCCCATCGGTTGAAGTTTCGTTATACCCATTCCCATGGTTTTGACAATCCGCCACCCCCCCGACATGGTTCCCAGGGCAATCGTCAGGTAGCAGGAGAAAATGACCCAGTAGGGGATGTAGAACGTTGCCCCCAGATAGCCGCTCCCGAAGAGAATCATCGCGATGATTCCGATCGTTTTTTGGGCGTCGTTCATGCCGTAACTGAGGCTGTAAAGCGCGGCGGAGAGCAACTGAGCCTTTCGAAATATGTTGTCAGCCTTGCTGACACTGCCCTGCCGGTAAAAATTCATGAGCAGGATCATAAAAAAAAGGCCGAGGATCAGGCCGATAGCCGGGGAGAGGATGATAAAACTCGCTGTTTTAATAATACCGCCCCAGACCATGGCCTGCAGCCCCCCCTTGATGAGACCCGCCCCGATCAAACCGCCGATCAGGGCGTGGGAAGAGCTGCTGGGCAATCCCAGCCACCAGGTGATGAGATTCCATACGATGGCTCCCACCAGGGCCGACAGGATGATCAGGTTATCCACAAAAGCCGGGTTCACGATCCCCGTCCCGATGGTGGTGGCGACCTGAACACCGATGAAAAAAACGGCCATGAAATTGAAAAAAGCCGCCCACGCGACGGCGTGAAGGGGACTCAGCACACGCGTCGACACAATCGTGGCAATCGCATTGGCCGCATCGTGAAAACCGTTGATGAACTCAAAGACGAGCGCGACGGCGATCAGGAACACAATAAAGGCGAAAGAGCCGCTAAGCATATTTCAGAACAATCCCTTCGATGATGTTGGACACGTCTTCGCAGATGTCCGTGGCGGTCTCGGTGGTCTGGATGATTTCCTTCATCTTGATCAGTTCGATCGGATCCTTCTCGTTCTCAAAAAGACGCATCATCGCCGTCCGAAGAACCTGATCGGCCTCGTTCTCCAGCGTGTTGATCACCACGCACGCCCGCAGAATCATCCGGGCGTCCCGCTTGTTCCTCACCGAATAGACGATCTTCCGGATCTCGCCGATGCTCTCGTTGAGAATCCTCGCAAGCTCCGAGAGCTCCCGGGTCGTCCCGCGGATCCGGTACAGATACATCCGCACGGCCGCCGACTCGATGAGGTCCAGCACCGTGTCCATCGTGCCGGCCAGGGAATAGATGTCCTCCCGGTCCAGCGGCGTGATGAAGGTGTGGTGCAGCGTGTGGTAGATGTCGTGGGTGATGGTGTCCGCCTCGTGCTCGATCTCCTTCAATTTGGACAGCTTCTGCTCCGAGTGCTCATAGTTGTTGACGATCTCCTCGAAGAGCCTGCCGCCCTCCACGATCCGGTCGGCCAGCGCCTCAAAGAGATCGAAAAATTTTTCGCGTCTCGTCAAGAATTTCATAAACTCCCCGATACCTTCACGGGCCCCGCCTTTCGTCACGGAGTCCGATGACGGACGAGCGGCGGGAAGATGGTATGGAAATTGAGAATTTTCTAATTCGGAACAGAGACGAAATCAAGGATTATTTGTTGATGAGGGTCGAGGCAGACCGGGAGGCCCTGCTCCTTGCGCTTCATTGAATGCGTTTTGACGCGAAGCGAATCACCCCGCCTATCAGGCGGTGGATCTTGAAAAGCGATGAAGGGGATCGCATCCCCCCCTTGTCCCGGCACCGCGTTCATCCCCGTCTACAGGACGGGATGTTCTGCGGGATATTCATAAAGGGCAGGGCCTTTTCCGGTCCCGCCCTGCATTTCAGCGTGATGCGACGGTGTCCGGCCTTCCCGGCCGCAGCGGATTTCCCGGCAACCCTTTCCATCACAACACAGTCGGTGACGGTGCAGCCCCCCAGCCGATGACCGCCGTGAACACCTCCGGTCATCTCCCCCGCGGCATACAGCTTGGGAATCACCTTCCCCTCCCTGTCCAGAGGCCCGGTTATGACCGTGATCTGCAATCCGCCCATGGTGTGGTGAATGGCCGGCCGTTGCGGCACCGCGCAAAACGGCGCCTTCTCGATCTCGGCCCGCATCCTCGGTTTGCCGACAAAAGATGAATGGAGGTTATGAAGAAGATCTTTGCCTCCAGGAAAAGTTCCGGATTCACCGACGCGCTCCACGGCAAGATCAACATCGTCTGCGGCGGATGCCGCGGGAAGGCCCTGCCGGCAGAGGGAGACGCCGTCGAAAACGACCGCTCCTTCGCCTGCCACGGCCCCATGGAACAACCGGCCGCCCGGAGCGTCCCGAGGCGACCGTTAACGAATACAATGCCGGTGTGAACAAGGGAAGCGACGCTTTCGGTCGGAAGACCCTCGTCGCCGCCTTCGGGAAGCCTGTGAAGATCGAGCAGGCACCCTTCTATGCCTTCCACACGACGGCATACATCCTCGGCACTTACGGCGGGATCCTCACCAACGAGAGGGCGCAGGTGGTTGACATCTTCGGACAGACCGTCCCGGGTCTTTACGCGGCAGGGGAAATCGTCGGCGGTGTCCACGGCGCGGCCTGCATGACGGGAACGACCTCCGGCAGGGCGCTCATATTCGGCAGGATCACCGCAAAGTCGGTTCCGGCACAGAAGCAAACAGGGCACACAACGACCGAAGGGCCTGGTCGATGCCGGGCCCTTTTTTCTCATATGGCCCCGCTCTCAGATGAGAACAGAGCCCGTGCTGATTTCTCGACCGTCCATTCGCAAGACAGGCAAACGGTTATGGCGGATGTTATCAGGATACAGTGGTTTTTTGTGTTGCAAGATGCTGTTTTCATATAGTTTTTCATTGACAAGAAACGACGCTGCGGATATAGATACAACATGCGGTAACGGATGCTGATAGTGATTCCAATTTAAAAGGAGGAATATCCATGTCATCCATCTGCAAGTTCGGTCTTTTTTTGTCGTGTTGCCTTGCGCTCGCCCTGAGCGGATGCGCCGAGTCCATGGTACAGCCGAAGGCGAAAGTCGACAGGGGCATCGAGGAGCAGCTTCCGCCCTACAGCGGCCCCAGGGCGAGGGCGGCCGTCGCACGGTTTGACTGGAAGGTGGGCGCCAGCGGAAGCAGCCAGACGACCATCACGGGTATCGGTTCACAACCCATCACCATCAGCCGCGAGCACTCGGGATACATGACGGGCCTGAGGGACATGCTGACGACGACGCTGGTGCAGAGCAAGCGCTACCGTGTCCTCGAGAGACAGGATTTCGGGGCCTTGGCTTCCGAGATGTCCCTGGGTGAGTCCGGATACGCCGACAAGAAATCGGCGGTGAAGAAGGGGAGCGTGAAAGGCGCGGAACTGCTCATTGTCGCCGCCGTCACCGGATGGGAACCCGGCACATCAGGAACAAAGGGGGGGTTGTTCGGCGGAAAGTGGGACGCCATTGCCGGAATTGCCGGAGCCTACAGGAAATCTTCCATGGCCATGGACATCCGGATCATCGACGTGGCCACCTCGGAGGTTCTCGCGGCCACGCGAGTCGAAGGTGAGGCGAGCGATGTGAACATGGGTGCTCTGGCCGGAGGCATTTTCGGCTCAACGGCCCTCGGCGGCGGGCTGAGCAACTACGCCAAGACACCCATGGAAAAGGCCATCCGGACCTGCATCTACGAGGCCACGAAGTACATCATCGAGAACACCCCGAAGAACTATTACAAATACTGAAAGCACACCGCACCTATACACGGAGGCCGCCCTTGCCCGGCGGCCTTTCCGTGTCTCAGCGCTGCGGTTTTGGATCGAATCGGTTCATCCGGGGGTGCCCCGGCCCCTCAGCCGGTTGCGAACGGTCTGTATGATCAACAGGGATGCCTCGAAGGGGTCTTCGGCACAGCAGTCTTCCATGAGATTTTCGTTCTCCTCCCACAGGCCGAAATCCTCCCGGATGCCTTCACCCCACCCGAAAACGTTGAAGATGGCCACTTCCTCGTCGGACATGTGGGCCACGGCCACCCGGGTCTTGAAACTCATCCTGTCAATGATGTGATTTACGGCTTCACTGACCGTCGCGGGCGGGGGCTCGTTCCCGGGTTCCCGGGGTTCGTCCAGCGGGAACAGCCACTCGAACCAGGCCTCGACCTCCCTGCGGTTCGGCGAGACCCCCTGCTTCAGAACCCTCTTATTGATGAGAACCGCCGGCAGATCTCGAAGGCCGAAGATTGTACTGCCAATGGCCGGCACCCAGGAAACCTTGACATACCCTTTTATGTCACGACGGCGCAGCGCCTCCTCGATCATGGACCGGATCGATTCACCTTCCTCGCGGGAGCACGTGCAGACTTCAATATCGAGAGACTTCTCCGTCACCGACCGCTCCTGGCAGTGGGAAACCTTTGATCGCCGCTAAGCCGATACTTCCTTCCCGATTACTAACACACAAAGGCCCCATAAGGTAGTAATTATTAACGGCTCCGCGCTGCCCCTTACACATCCCGAAATATCACAGAAAACAGGAGCCCGGAGCGATGTGTCTCGACCGTCTCGACCCGGGTGCTTTACACCTCGCGGCAGATGTGCGATACTTTCACTCACAAAAAAATGGAAAGGCTGAACTCATGCGACGCAACCTGCCCGGCAACAGGCAACTGCGGCTCTTTGCAGCAGCTGCGTTCTTTTTTTTCGGATGTTCCATCCCCCAGACCTATTCCTCGATCCAGAACCGCTCAATCACGCTCAATCCCATGGACCTGGAACGCAACGGGCTCGCTTTCATCACCCCCTCCACCGTTACGGGCCAGGAAGAGGAAAAGCAGGCCGTGGCCCTTACCTTCAGCGAGGTTCTCCAGAAAAAGCGTCCCGAAATTCCGGTGATGACCCTTCCAGAAACACTGAGCGCCGTGAACAGGGCCGGCATCGAGGAATCCTACAGGCGCATGTTCGAGCATTACCGGGACACGGGCCTCTTCAAGCTGGACAGCCTTCAGAGCCTTCGCAGCGCCACAGGGAAGCGCTACTTCGGCCAGCTCAAGCTCTCCGGGTTCAGCCAGAGCTCCGACGGCCGCTTCAGCCTGCTGGGTCTTCGCCTGTACTCGACCAAGATAGCCCGTCTCCGGCTGTTCTTCCAGATCTGGGACTCCGCTGATGGCAGCATCGCCTGGGAGGGCATGGCCGAAATGGATCTTGCTGAAGACACACCGAAGGAGAAAATGGTCACCCTGAAAATGGTCATCGACCAGGCGGCAAGCGATCTCATCGACCGGCTGCCGTCGAACGTCACCCCGGCTGCGGCCAAACCAGACAGAAAGGGCTGATGCCCCCTGGTCGGCACCGCCGGGGATCGCTGACGTCTGTCGTCGATCCCGTCCATACGATCGCTCGGGTGAGGCCGGGGGCCCTGCCGCAGGGCCTGTGCGAGGAACCCCTCTGTGTTCTTTTAATTTTATCTTTATTAATCACGGACTTAAACGGTGACCCATCAACAGTCAAGCTCCCGCGTAGGACGTCAACCGGACTCCGTATCGATCGTTTAATTATGTACGTAATCGGCAATTTCCGGCAAGCCTCTGTACAGGACAGGTATTGAAGGATAATATAAAAGACAGAATCAAAACGGGGGATTGACATGAAAGCCCTGAAATCCTTCCGATTTATAATGGCCTTTATTCTTGCGCTCCTGTTGGCGGTGCCGCCCGTCGTGCTCGCCCGGGACAGCAGGAACGAAACGGCAAAGAGATTCTCCCAGGAGGAGTTGGACCAGATTCTGGCCCCCGTTGCCCTCTATCCCGACTCGCTCCTCGCACAGGTGCTGATGGCGTCGACTTACCCTCTCGAGGTCGTCATGGCAGACCGGTGGGTCAAGCAGAACAAAAACCTCTCGGGGGATAAACTGAAGGAAGCCGCGGACAAACAGTCCTGGGACCCGAGTGTCAAGGCCCTGGTGCCATTCCCCGACCTTCTCTCTACAATGGCGGATAAGGTGGACTGGACGCAGAAACTCGGCGATGCCTTCCTGGCCCAACAGTCCGACGTCATGGAAACCGTCCAGAGTCTCCGGAAAAAGGCCTATGAGGCCGGCAACCTGAAGTCGACCAATGAACAGAACATAATCGTCGAAAAGGAAATCATCCGGATCGAGCCGGCCGACTCGAGGGTTGTCTATGTCCCCGTCTACGACCCCTGGTGGGTCTACGGACCCTGGTGGTGGCCTTATTACCCGCCTTATGTCTTTTATCCCTACCCGTACCCTGCGGCGGTGTACTATCCCGGCTACATCGGATTCAGCGTCGGCTTCGTCGTGGGTGCTTACTGGGGCAACTGGGGATATTGCAACTGGCCCCATCGAACAGTGTATGTGAATCCTTACTACTATGGACGGCCTTACTCCCGATATGGTCGCGCGCCCGTGGGCAGTGCCATTGCAGCGGGAGGACGAGCCCCGGGCCCAGGTCCCTCGCAACCGACTTCCCGTTCTCGCCCCGTGGGCAGTTTGATCGCTCCGAGTGGTTCTCCTGCCGTGCAAAAGTGGGCACATGATCCCGACCACCGGAGGGGGGTGGCGTACAGGGACTCGGCCGTGGGCAGGCAGTTCGGGCAGACAGGAAGGACCACCGCCGACAACCGCAGGCTTTCCCGCTCTTTCGAGGATAACATGGCCAGGAGAACGGCCGTCACGAAAGCCGACGTCGCAACACGGACCGGGACAATCGGTCATGTCGGAAGGACCGCGGGCGGGTCTTACGGGTCGATCGACAGACGTGGAAAACCCGAAACGTCTTTCTCCCAGACAAGACAGGACCGTACGGACGCTGATCGGATGATCGGAAATCGCAGCGCCGGCAGGACTTCTCCGTCGATCGGGAGAAGCGGCAGAATCGACACTTCATCGACACCACGGAAGGTCATTGAACAGAGCGGATTCGGCCGGCAACCGATCGATCGCGCGTACCGTCCCCCCGCCGCGCAGGGCGGCGCCCTTTCCGCACCTGCCGGGGTGAATCGCGGCATCGCGGTCCCGAAACCCGGCAACTGGGCCCGAGGAGCGGGCGTACCCTCGCCGAAAGCGCAAAACTGGACCGGTATCTCCGGCGGCCAGGGCCGTGTCGGCGGCGCCTTTTCCCAGGGGGGCTTCGTCGGCTCCGGCGGCGGCAGGATGGGCGGATGGAGTGGCGGAGGGGGAGGCTTCCCTCGCGGAGGTCCAAGCGGCGCCGTCGGCGGTGCCGTCGGCGGAGGCGGTTTCCGCGGCGGCCGCTGAAGTTGAGTCGCTTATCCGACCCGACGGACAGCAAAAGAAGGACAGGTGTTGAATGATCTGACCTGTCCTTTTTTTCATTTTTCCCCGCTTCCCGACCGTTCGATCCAGGCCTTGAGATCACAGGCCAGCTTTTCATCACCGGCCCCGATGATCTCGCTTTCCTTCAAGGCTTTATCACGTTCCCCCGACAGCCAGTACACCTGCGCCAGCCGCACCCTGACCCGCATGGCATCCGGATTCAGGCTCAGTATCCTTTCGAAATGGGTTATGGCCTCCGCGAATCTCCCCCGCGCGGCGAGGGCGGAGCCCAGGTTGTAACGGCCGTCGACGGAGGCGGGGTTCATTCTCAGCGCCTCGGAAAAGTAGATCATCGCCTGATCCAGATTGCCGCGTCTGGCCAGGGTAACCCCGAGGTTGTTGTAGGCCTTTTCGTAGTCGGGCTTGATCCGTATCGCTTCCAGGTAATGATAGACGGCCTGATCGTCCTGCCCGAGCCCGGCATAGGTGTTTGCGAGGTTGTAGTGGCCGTCGGCATAATCGGGATAGAGGCGTACCGCCTCCAGGTAGTGCACCAGTGCCTCATCCACCTCCCCGGCGGCCGCGAGCTCATTCCCCAGGTTGTTGTGAATCAGGTAATTGCCCTCCGTGACGGCGAGAGCACGGCCGTAAAGCGACCTGCTGTCCCGCCAGTAGCTCAGCTGGTTTGCCGTCGACACCGCCAGGGCGGCCATGACGGCAACAAAGAAAACCGTCAGCGCAGCCCGCAAGCGTTTCCGGTCACCGGCCGCGCCATAGGCGCCCCAGACCACCATGATGAACGGGCCGATGAGGGGAATGTAGGTGTACCTGTCCGCCATGGCCTGCGCCCCGATCTGAATGAACCCGATCACGGGAAGAAGCGTGATGAGGTACCAGAACCACCCCACGGGGAAACAGGGATGGTTGCGGGCGAGGCGGAGTACGAATGCTGTCGTCGCGGCAAGAAGAACAAAGGCTCCCGCCCACTTCCAGAATGACGGCATGCCCGCATGCGGGTAATAGACGGCGAGGTCGAGCGGCAGGACCATCTTCCAGAGGTACCAGACATAAGACACGATCGCGTTTGCGAACCGCTCCTTCAAGGGGAACACGTCCACGGCCTGGATCGCCCCGATTTTCTGCTGGCCGACGACGGCCATCGCTCCTGCAGCGAGGGAAAGAACGAGAAGGGGGATTTTTTCAATGACAAGCCTGGATTCGGGGCGGCGGAAAAAAGGATAGGGTTTCACGAAATCATCAAACACCGTGACCGGGCTTTCCTGGCGACCCAGCGGCCACCCGTCGAGAAGAAGGAGCACGATCGGCAGGGTCACCGGCATCGGCTTGGAGAGAAGTCCCAGGGCGAACGAAACGACCACAAGAAGATACCTCGAGGGCGCCGGCCTCTTCACATAGAGCCAGTATGCTCCCATCGTCGCGACCCAGAAAAAACCGCTCAGCACGTCTTTCCGCTCGGCCACCCAGGCCGCGGACTCGACATGAAGGGGATGGAAAGCGAAGAAGGCCGCCACGAGACCGCTCCCCCACAAGAAACCGGTCATCGCATTGAGAACGATGAAGAGAAGCATGGCGGCGGAAGCGTGAATCAGGATGTTCGTGAGGTGGTGCCCGCCGGCTCCGGGACCGTACAGCCGGTAATCCAGCATGTGGGAAACCCAGGTGAGAGGATGCCAGGTCCCCGCGTCGACATTGGTGAAGGCCCAGCGCAGGCCCTCCGCCGTGATACCTCTCCGGACTTCCGGGTTGTCGGTCACATAGACGTTATCGTCAAGGCTCACGAACTCGAACTGCACCGACGGCCAGAAAAGAACGACGGTCACCAGACCGAGAAGGAGAGCGAACCGGGCAACCCGGTATCGACCTTTCACGTGAGGGGTGGGTGGCTGTAAGGCCGCCGGGCCGGAACTTCCCGGCGGGGTGGTTGTGCCCCCGCTTTCGGTGCCGGGGGCTTTTTGCGGACTGCCGGTGGGCTCTTTCATGACAGGTGCTCGACAACACTCGAGACCGCCTGGGCTCCGGATGACGCGCCGGTCGCTGCATTGTCAAAATTCAAGCCGGCAAGAGCTATTTGTCCTGCAGCTGATGGATGCCGGTCCATTCGCCCGGCGGCGGATTTTCTCGATACTGCCTACAGCGAGTGAGCATGAGTCGGGACGGCTGATCTGCGGCATCCAGTTGAAGAACCTTCTCGTAAAACCCGATTGCCTCGTCCCACCGCCTGTCCAGGTAGGCGTCGAGAGCCGCGGTCGCCAGTTCCGCGATACGTGATTTTATCTCATCCGCCGTCCCGGCACGCTCCATCAGTTCGTACACCTTGAGCCCTGTCCGCCTGCCCTTGACCGAGACGAGATCGAGCGGGCGGGTCACAAAATGGTCTTTCACCAGGCCGTGGGTGCTCTCACCGATAATGATTCGTGTCCCGTAAAATTTATTCAGGCCTTCGAGGCGGCTTGCCGTGTTGACGGGGTCGCCGACGACGGTGTAGTTCATGCGGACCGCGCTTCCCATATTGCCCACGATGACTTCGCCCGTGTTGATGCCGATGCGCTGGGCAAAAAGCGGTTTGCCTTCCGCCGCCCACTTCCGCCGCAGCTCGGTCAGCCGATCCCGACAGAGGAGGGCCGCTCGGCAGGCCGCAAGGGCGTGCTCGGCATTGGGCGCCGGAGCGCCCCAGAAGGCCATGATGCTGTCCCCGATGAACTTGTCGACGGTGCCCTGCTCCTCCCGGATCTGCCGGTTCATCTCCCCCAGGTACTCGGCCAGATGTTCCACGAGATCTTCCGGCGGGACCTGTTCCGAGATCGAGGTGAAGCCC
>Ga0209407_1000690_pt1:5000-40568 | contig 40568 bp, 37 predicted proteins | sample AD_JPNHG3_MetaG_FD_184410 | JGI IMG/M metagenome (GOLD analysis project Ga0209407, IMG submission 184410) | Active sludge microbial communities of municipal wastewater-treating anaerobic digesters from Japan - AD_JPNHG3_MetaG (SPAdes) (version 2) | ecosystem: Engineered > Bioreactor >...
AAAGGTAAACAATTTAAGAAACCTTCCCACATCGGCATCATCGCAATTAACCCAGTACTGGTAATATTCATAGGGTTTGGTAAGGCTGCCGTCCAGCCAGATGGTGCCCTTTTCCGTTTTACCCATTTTATGACCAAGTGAAGTTGTAATCAACGGAAAGGTCAGGGCATGCGCGTCCTTGCCCGTTACTTTGCGAATCAATTCCGTGCCGGCCAGCATATTTCCCCACTGGTCGTTTCCTCCCATCTGTAATTCACAACGGTAATTCTTAAATAAATGAAGATAATCATATGCCTGCAAAACCATATAATTGAATTCGATAAAATTAAGCCCCTTTTCCAGACGAATTTTATAACTTTCCGCCGCCAGCATGCGGTTAACACTGAAATGACGCCCGATATCTCGCAAAAATTCTATATAATTGATATTTGCCAGCCAATCAGCGTTATTGAGCAGCAGCGCGCTGTTTTTTCCGGAAAAATCCAGGTAGCGGGATAGTTGCTTTTCAATTGACGCTGTATTGTTCTTGATCTGCTCTAAATTTAAAACCTGACGCATCTCAGTTTTACCGCTGGGGTCACCAATCAAACCCGTGCCGCCTCCCACCAGCGCGATAGGACGGTTGCCGGTTTTCTGCATATGCGCCAGCGCCATAATCGGCACGAGACTGCCTATGTGCAGACTTGCCGCCGTGGGATCAAAGCCAATGTAGCAAGTAACCGGCCCTTTTTTGAAAATTTCCAAAATCAGTGATTCATCAGTAACCTGCTCGATAAAACCTCTTTCTTTTAGAACATCGTAAGCGTTTCTCATGCTACATACCTTCAGTTCGTTCATCCAACTTTATACTAATTCTCTCGATGTGTTTAGCTTTGCCGCTTCGCTCATCAACATCCAGCATTACTCCCTGCAGGCGAATATCACCTTTGGCAACATCGAACTTGTTTGGAATATGGTTCAAAAACCTCTCGATGATCGTGTCTTTTTTCACCCCAATGACAGAATCAAAAGGACCGGTCATTCCCGCGTCGCTGATATAAGCAGTTCCTCCGGGAAGAATCTCATTATCAGCTGTTTGCACGTGTGTGTGCGTGCCCAAAACCGCAGACACATCTCCATCCAAATACCAACCTAAAGCTCTTTTTTCCGATGTTGCCTCCGCATGAAAATCAACAATTATGACTTTCGCTTTGGTTTTCAATTCAGAAATTTTACTTTTTGCCTTCTCGAAGGGACAATCACTGGGCTGCATAAAAATTCTTCCGGCCAGATTCAGCACGCCAATATACTCGCCTTTGGCACAAGGAACAATGACCGCTCCAAATCCCGGAGCTTTTGCCGGATAATTAGCCGGTCGCAACAGTGTTTCATACTCACCAATGAATTCCAATGCTTCTTTTTTATTCCAAATATGATTGCCGGAAGTGAGAACGTCTATGCGGCTGGCATATAGTTCTTCCACAATCTCCCTGGTCACGCCGAATCCGGCTGCGGCATTTTCACAATTCGCGATAACAAAATCAATCCCCTTCTCCCTGATCAGCGAAGGCACTAATTCCGCCACCGCCCTGCGACCCGGTTTCCCGACTATGTCACCGATAAAAAGTATTTTCATTGTTCACCCTACTATCGCACGCAGCGCATGTCACCTTGCGTAATCGGAAATGCGCGTTTCCCGAATAACCGTGACCCTAATCTGACCGGGATAGGTAAGCTCCGATTCAATTTTTTTAATAACATCTTTGCACAGTATAGCCGCGTCATTATCCGACAGTTTATCATTTTCCACAAGAATCCTGATTTCCCGTCCCGCCTGAATAGCAAAACATCTATCCACGCCGTCAAAAGAATGAGCAATCTTTTCGAGCTCTTCCAGCCTTTTCACGTAAGTTTCGAGCATTTCACGACGCGCTCCCGGTCTGGCCGCGGACAATGAATCGGCCGCCTGCACTAAAACACCCAAGAGAGTGTTGTTGCGGCCGTCATCGTGATGCGTGGCAATCGCCTGAATGATCCGGGGATTTTCGCCGTATTTTTTCGCAAAATCCGCGCCGATGGCGGCATGCGTTCCTTCAATTTTATGGTCCACCGCTTTGCCGATATCATGCAGCAGTCCCGCCCTTTTGGCCTCCTTGATATTCATTTTCAATTCCGCCGCCATCATTCCCGTCAGATAAGCCACGTCTACGGAATGTTGCAGAACGTTTTGCGAAAAACTGGTGCGATATTTAAGACTGCCCAGCATCTTGATTATTTCCGGATGAATGTCATGTACGCCGACATCAAAAGATGCTTTTTCACCGGTTTCCCGGATAATCTGATCGACTTCTTTTTCCACTTTCTTGACGATATCCTCAATACGCCCCGGATGGATGCGCCCATCCTGAATAAGGCGCTCCAGCGAAATACGCGCGATCTCGCGCCGCACAGGGTCAAAACTGGAAAGAACCACGGCTTCCGGCGTATCATCAACGATAAGATCAATTCCCGTCGCCGCCTCGATAGCGCGGATATTGCGTCCTTCGCGTCCGATGATGCGACCTTTCATTTCTTCACTCGGCAGATTTACCGCGGAGACCGTATTTTCCACCACAAAATCACCCGCATATCTCTGAATAGCATAGGCGATAATCTCCCGCGATTTTCTGTCCGCGGTAAGCTTTGCCTCATCTTCTATCTTTCTGATCATTAAAGCGGCATCGCGCTTGGCGTCCGATTCCATGGACTGGATAAGCATTTTTTTGGCTTCTTCCGATGATATACCGGCGATGATTTCCAGCTTTTGTTTCTGCTCTTCCATAATCTTATCCAGGCGCTGATGCTTTTCCTCCAGCGCCGCTTCCTTTTTGGCCAGCGACTTTTCCCGCTCTTCGATATTGCTTTCTTTTTGCGTTAAGGAATCCAGCCTTTTATCCAGATTTTCTTCCTTAGAGCGGATGCGCTTTTCCAGAGCATCGAGATCGCTTTTTCTGTCTTTTGTTTCTTTGTCAAAATCTCCTTTCATTTTCAGGAGATTTTCTTTGGCCTGGATAATCGCTTCTTTTTTTATGGTTTCCGCTTCCTTTTTCGCCTCTTCGACAATCCTTGCCGCCAGGCTATCTGAAGCTTTCATCTTTTTTGCTGAAATTATGTTTTTCAGAACATATCCGATAATTATACCGGCTACCAGTACAGCCAATATCACCAGCACATACAAACTTACATGCAACATATATTTACCTCCTCCTGCCCTGCCAAGAAAAAACAATCATCGTTAATTTATATCGGAAAGCATCCTTAGCGTTTCCATTTGAACATTTTCCGGCAGAGTTATCTAAAAATTGTTCCACTGTAGCTTCAGTAGGGTAAAGCACCGTGGAAATATTATTTTTTCGGGGCTGTTTACGATGATGAGATAAAGATTTTATCTTTGGACTTAAGGAGAGGATAAAAAAACCCCCGCCTATGCCGTGTTAATCACCTTTTTGAACCTTTATACAAAGTGGGCGCCCGGTATTGATTGCTTTAGGCTTTCTGCCTTCCGACCAGCGGATAAAAGGCTGACCTGCTCACCGCAAACAAGGAATAGGCCCCAGGTTCAAAGTGTTGGCTCAAAACAAATGTTAATCACGTACATCGCAGGGGCGAATTGATTAATTCGCATTGTCAATCAGTTGAATTAGTTTATCGGCTCTGCTTTCCAGTTGCTCACAGAGCTCTTTTTTAACTCCCTTTAATTTCAATAATTCCTCTGAAATGTTTAAAGCTGCCAGGATAGCAACGTTTAAGGTTTTGAGACCGCTTTTGGACTGCATAACCTCTTCAATTTTATCATTGACAAATTGAACAACGTTGGCCACTTGTTCTTCTTCCGCATCGCTTAAAACTGAAAGCTCCTGCCCTAATATCCTAATGTTATAACTTTTTTTCAAAACACACGCCCTGGAAGCTTATTTTGCTAATTCTATATCTGCAAGTAATTCAAGCAGTGAATCTACCCTCGCGCGTACGCTGTTTCTTTCCTCATCTAACGTCTTTAGTTTGTTTTTTAACCCCACTAATTCCGCTTCTTTATTTCTTAATGCTTCCTCCAATATCTGAATTTGTTTTTTTAGAGAAACTTTTTCACTTACAATTTTTTTAATTTTTTCTTCTAACTGGCTAAATTTCTGCAATTCCACTGCTATTTTTTACCCTTCTTGATATGAAAAAGGACTAAAAATTACAGCAATTGTCTGCGCCAATTGCACTTATTTTATGCCAACTTGTAAGATTAAAGTCAAGGTTTTATTTATATTCAGCTTCTCCGGAAGATGAGTTGCGCAAAAAGTTGAAATATCTATCTAATTCGTAAAAAATACTGTTAGCGTCTCTGCACGACCCGGCGGTTTTTCTAAATTGTGCTGAATTTTTCAGCCCTCTGGTGTACCAGAGAAGATGCTTGCGGAAAGTATTTCCGGCTAATTTTCTGCCAAATAATTCCGCTTCTTTTTCCCAATGGATATTGATGATTTTTAATCTTTCATCAAGATCAGGCAAATATTTATCATTGCCATAAGCTGGCTGCTCATTGATTCCCCTGAAAATCCATGGATTTCCTAAAGCGCCTCTGCCGACCATAACGGCATCACAGCCGGTAGCAACCATCATTTTTACCGCGTCTGATGGCTGCAATATATCCCCGTTGCCAATCACCGGAATTTTTACGGCGTTTTTTACCTGAGCTATTATCTGCCAGTTTGCCTTGCCGGAAAATCCCTGATCGGCTGTTCGGGGATGAATTATTATCGCTGCCGCGCCAGCCATTTGTGCGATACGTGACAATTCCTGCGCATTAATCGAGTTACTGCTCCAACCGGAACGAATTTTTACCGTGACGGGAAGATTAGTAGCTTTGACAACATTCTCAATTATGTGTCCCGCTAAAACCGGGTCTTTCATTAAAACCGCGCCGGAACCAGTCTTTACGACTTTTCTGACAGGACAGCCCATATTGATGTCAATAAGATCTCCGCCGGATTCAGCGACAATTTTTGCCGCTTGAGCCATCGTCGCCGGATTTGCCCCGAAAATTTGCACACCCAGAGGTTTATCATCACCAGAACTTTTCAGATAATCAAGTGTACGCCGCGAATCACGAACAAGGCCATTGGCGCTAATCATTTCCGTGAAGGCGAGCGGACAGCCAAAAGACCTTGCTACTATACGAAAGGCCAAATTGGAAATTCCCGCCAGCGGCGCCAGCATTGCCTTACCTTTGATTAACGTGATGATTTTGGTCACTAATTTAAACCAGATTTTTAATTTTTAAGATATCGTGCGGCGCTGGCCAGTTCTTCGGGCGTGTTGATTCCCATCACTTCCTTGTAATTATCCGTAAGACAGGCCTGCACCTTAAAATTCTGACTGCGGGCGATTGCCACAATATCAGTAAGATAATATTCCTTTTTGCTGTTGTTATTTTCAATTTTTTCGAGCGCTTCCAGCAGAAAAGGTGTTTGCACGCAATAAATTCCGGTATTAATTTCCCTAATCACTTTTTCCGAATCTTTTGCTTCCGCCTGTTCCGTTATTTTAATGATCGCGCCTTGCCCATCTTTGATTATTCGTCCGTAGCCAAAGGGATCCGGCACGACGGCAGTTAAAACCGTCAAAGTTGCATCTTTCGCCAGATGTTCATCAATCATTTTTTTTATGGTATGCGGCCTTAGAAGAGGCACATCGCCGCAGATAATTACCGTCAGACCATCATAATGAGCAAGTTCATTTCTTGCCTGCAAAACCGCATGCCCTGTCCCGAGTTGCTGTTCCTGCAAAACAAAAACACATCTGCCTTCCGGAAAACACGCGCTAACCTTTTGCGCCTGATGACCGATAACCACGATGATTTTTTCCGCGCCCGCGCTTTCCGTCGTATCCAATACATACTGCAAAATCGGCTTGCCGTCGATTTCGTGCAGAACTTTGGGCAAATCGGATTTCATCCGCGTGCCTTTGCCGGCGGCAAGAATTACCGCGCAGAATTTGTTTTTTTTCTCTTTTGTTTCCATCATAAAATTATTATTCAATTTTTTTCAGCCTACGGAACCGTTTTTATCGGCTGCCATTTCTTTTTCTTCTTTAAATTCTTGGGCCGTTTCAATTTCTATCCCCAGTGTTTTAGCGCGTTTTTCCCATTGCTGGCGGGCCAGAATGCGCATATCCGCTACTTTATCCATTTCATCGATTATTTCCATGCCCAGCAGGGTTTCCACGACATCCTCCAGCGTAACCAGACCGCGCACGGCGCCATATGCGTCTACCACCAGCGCTATATGCTGGCGGTTATCGAGAAAAAACTCCAGCAAATCAGATAAGGAAACATTTTCTTCCACACAGAATATTTTCCGCTTGAGTGTTTCGAGAGGCGCATCGCCCTGCCCTTCCACGTTGCGCACGACAATGTCATCTTTCAGCACAAATCCAGTTATTTCATCCAGGTCTTTGCCGTATATCGGCAGACGGGAAAATGATGAATGTATCGCCCTTTCCGCGGCTTGAGTAATGGTTAAATCCTGGGGAAGAGCTGAAATAACCGAGCGCGGCGTCATGATGTCTTTAGTTTTCAAAGAACCGAACTTAAATAAATTCCTGATAATTCTGGATTCATGTTCCTCTATTTCTCCTGTTTGTTCTCCGATGTTGGCCATGGCAATAAACTCGGCGCGGCTGAAAACATGCAAATTTTTCCCCCGCGCGATCAAGCGCGTCAATCCTTCGGATAACCTGATCAGGGGAAATAGAACAGCGATTAAAATTCTGATAAAGCCTGATGTCAGCCCGGCCAGTTGCCGCCAGTAGACCGCGCCGATTGTTTTAGGAATGATTTCAGATAAGTAGAGAATCATTAAGGTCATCGCCGCCGAGAAATAACCAATGGCCTTGCTTCCGAAAACAATCGATGCCTGAGCACCGGCTAGAGTCGCGCCTACAGTATTGGCTATGGTATTTAAAGTCAGTATCGCCGCCAACGATCGATCCACATTATCCTGCCGGAGCCTTTTGAGGATATCAGCTTTTTTGGGATGTCTTTGACGCAATTCTTCTATATAAGAAGGCGTGATGCTCAATAATACTGCTTCCGCTATGGAACACAAAAATGAAAAGATGAGCGCCAGCAAAACAGCTGCTATCAGCATATTCACGTCCGCCTGCGAGTAATGAATCGCGCGCGCTCCGCTTTCTGCCGTACCGAAGGCAAAAGCGCAGCCGGCCAGCACGAAAAGCATAACTAAAACATAAAGCCAATTATTCTTTTTTATCTTTATTCGCAAAATCATAACATTCCTTTAAGTATCTTTTTGACCCCCTAGGCCGTGTCTCCTGATATTGAATATCATCCGCTGAGTATTTACGAGTTACAATCTATCAGATTGAAGTAAAAAAATAAACTCTGTCTTTAATAATTTAGGCGTCAAATTACACATTTATTTGGTTGACAGCCCCGATCTTCCTTTTTATACTTCTAGCCCAAAGCCTTTGGCGTAAGGAACAATGTAAACATTCGAAAGGGTTTTCCGACCAAAACAATCACGGGGAGGACAAATAATGAAAAAAAAATTGATTTTCGGTTTTTTCTTTATGTTAATATTATGCAATTACAGTTATGCTTCTTTGTGGGATGTTGTGAAAGAGACGCTGAACACGATAAACACAGCCCGGCCCGCCGAAAGCAAAATTGACTTGGGGTTGAAGGAAGCGCTCAGTGTCGGCATTAAAAATTCCATAACCTATCTGGCCAGGACTGATGGTTACTTTGCCAATCAAGCCGTGAAGATTCTTTTGCCGGAAGAAGTCAGAAAAACGGAAAAAGTTTTACGGGGAATTGGCTTCGGACCGCAACTGGACGAATTCACACTCAGCATGAACCGGGCGGCGGAAAAAGCCGCGCCTCTGGCCGCGGACATTTTTTCCGCGGCAATCACGGAAATGTCTTTTGACGACGCCAACAGGATTCTGCGCGGCGGCAACACGGCGGCAACCGATTATCTCAAGAATAAAACATATAATAAACTTCTCGAACTTTTTCAGCCGGCAGTGCGCCAAGCCATGAACGAATTTAACGTGACCCAACAGTATGATGCCATTAATACCAAATTACAGGCTTTACCGCTGATCGGCAAAGTGCTGAATCTGGATGTGAATAATTACGTGGCTTCCAAGGCATTGGACGGCTTGTTTTACACGCTCGGCAAAGAAGAAACCAAAATACGCACTAATCCGAGCGCCAGGGTCACTGAGCTATTAAAAGAAGTATTTAAATAATATCATTTGCGTCAGGAGATTTCGCCCATGTCCAACATCCTCTTGGTAGGAAACGGCGCGCGCGAGCACGCCATTGCCGAAGCAATTACCCGCTCCCGGCAGAACCCGCGCCTGTTTTCTTTTATGAAAGCAAATAATCCGGGAATTGCTTCTCTTTCAGAAAAAATTAAAATCGGCAGTTATTCTGATCTTGACGCGATTGCCGGCTTTGCCAAGGAGAACAAAATTGATTTTGCGGTTGTTGGCCCAGAAGACCCGCTCAATAACGGCGTGGTAGACAAGCTGGCGAAAAGCGGCATCTCGTCGGTCGGCCCCACAAAAAGCCTGGCAAGGCTGGAAACATCCAAATCTTTCACCCGTAATTTAGTTAATAAATACAATATATTGGGTAATCCTAAATATAAAGTATTTGAAGTCATGGATGGTGTAGAAAAATTTTTGAGTGAACTGGAAGGCATTGTTCTCAAGCCAGATGGCCTGACCGGCGGCAAAGGCGTGCTCGTGCAGGGCGATCATTTTTCGACGAGGCAAGAAGCTGTTGAGCTGTGCGCGCGGATTCTCAAAGATAGCGCGTCGGTAATTGTCGAAGAGAAATTTGACGGAGAAGAATTTTCACTGCAGTGCCTGTGTGACGGTGTAACTGTCGTTGGTACGCCCCTCGTTCAGGATCACAAAAGAAGATTTGACGGTGACAAAGGACCCAACACCGGCGGCATGGGTTCTTATTCAATGCCGGATCATTCGCTGCCTTTTTTGCAACCGTCAGACGTAGAACAAGGACTGGAAATAACCCGCCAGATGGCGGCAGCGCTTTTAAAAGAAACAGGCAGTCCCTACAAAGGAGTGATGTATGGCGGTTTTATCGCGACAAAAGACGGCGTGAAACTTTTGGAATATAACGCGCGTTTCGGTGACCCGGAGGCAATGAATATCCTGCCGCTTCTAAAAACTGATTTTGTGGAAATATGCCAGCATATAATTGATGGCACGCTCGACAAACTAAAAATCGAATTTGAACACAAAGCGACGGTGTGTAAATATGTCGTGCCCAAAGGCTATGGTTTGCCTGCCGATCACCCCGATGCCGCATCTTCTAAATCAAAAATTGAAGTAGGCAATGTGGGAAAAGCGCGTCTTTACTATTCTTCCGTGGATAAAAAAGAAAACGGTTTATATTTGAGCTCGTCACGCGCCATTGGGATTGTGGGAATTGCCGATACATTAGACGAAGCAAGAAAAATAGCTGAAGAAGGTGTCAAGGCCATCAAAGGACCGGTTGCTTACCGCGAGGATATCGGCACGCAAACGCTGATTCAAAAACGTATCAATCATATGAAAAATATCAGGAAAGAATAAATTCCGCGCTTTGAGTAATTACTTTGAGTAATTATATGTTTTTTACACCCGCAAGATATTTCTAGTGATGGAAAAGGCGCAGGCCGCAAAATGCCATCACGATACCGTATTTGTTGCATGTGTCAATCACCTGCTGATCGCGAATGGAGCCCCCGGGTTCGACAATCGCAGTTACGCCGCTGCGGCGGGCGCGTTCGATGTTATCTCCAAAGGGGAAAAAAGCGTCGCTTCCCAAGCACACTCCAGTAACCTTACTTAACCATTTCTGCCTTTGAGCTTTAGTTAAGGGTTTAGGCTGTTTCGTAAATGTTTCAGCCCATACATCATCACCGATGACATCTTCTGGCGTATCGCCCAGGTAAACATCGATGGCGTTATCGCGGTTGGGCTTGGCAACATCGCCACGAAACGGCAAATTAAGAACTTTGGGCATGTGACGCAATTGCCATAGATCCGCTTTTTGTCCCGCAAGCCTTGTGCAGTGAATGCGGCTTTGTTGTCCGGCGCCCACGCCGATTACCTGGCCGTCTTGCACGTAACATACACTGTTGGACTGCGTGTATTTGAGCGTAATTAGCGCCAGCACCAGATCGCGCTTTTGCGCTTCGGTGAGCGTTTTGTTTTCCGTTACGATATTTTCCAGCATGCGGGCATCGATTTTTAAATCGTTTCTTCCCTGCTCAAATGTAATACCGTAAACCTGCTTATGTTCCAGAGAAACAGGAACGTAGTTGTGATCAATCTGCACAATATTATAGTTGCCGCCTTTTTTGGATTTCAGAATTTCCAGTGCTTCCGGCTTATAGCCCGGCGCGATAATGCCGTCGGTAACTTCATTTTTGATGATTGCTGCTGTAGGCACGTCACAGATATCGCTCAACGCTATCCAGTCTCCGAAGCTGCTCATGCGGTCGGCGCCGCGCGCGCGCGCGTAAGCGCAGGCAAGCGGTGAGAGTTTCATCTTCGGATCGATGTGATACATTTTTCGCAATACTCTATCGAGAGGGAAGCCTAAAGCGGCACCGGCGGGAGAAACGTGCTTAAAAGAAGCGGCAGCCGGCATGCCAAGGCTTTCTTTGAGTTCTTTAACCAGCTGCCAGCTGTTGAGAGCGTCTAAAAAATTAATATAACCGGGCTTGCCGTTTAGCACCGTTACCGGCAGCTCTCCTCCATCGGCCATAAAAATCCGCGCCGGTTTCTGGTTGGGATTGCAGCCGTATTTGAGTTCAATTTCGTTCATAAATTATCCCTCCACCGCTTTGTACTTATTAATGATTACATCTTCATATTCTTGCGTCTTCAATTTGATGGCGCGCACAAATAGGCTGACCTTATTTTCTTCATTCAACGCTTCCCAGAGCTTCCCTGCGAGTTCATTAGGGTCATCTTCATCGATGGCCACACGCATAGGCTCGCCCTCAAAACTGGGAATCGGATCGCCGTTGCATTTGTAGGTGCTGATGAAATGTCCTTCTGCGGCAAGCGGCTCTGCATAGTCAAAAACAAACCGCTGGGCGCTTTTTTCATTGCCGTCACAGCTCTTTAAAATACTGAGTTTGTAGGCGCCGGTTTTCATGTCCAGCAGGCCGGAGATACGGGGTGTCCAGTTCGGCTTGTCGTCTTCAAATGTGCGCTTTTTTAGCGCGGCTTCAAAGTTGTATTCGGAAAATTTATTGCTCTTCATAAAATCATAAATAGTATTGGTCTGGTCACCGTTGGTAACGATTATTGTTTTTTTAAAAGTCAGCACCGGGTTATAAATAATCAGATGCGGGTCCGTCATTTTGTCGGGATCCGCCGCTTTGGTGCAAATACCGCCTTTGATGGGGTCGAACACGCGGTTGCGGCTATTGGCGCTGCGACCCATGATGAAATAGGCAATCATCGCTTTTTTGCCCGAAGGCGCAAGGCCAATGCAGATGCCGCGGCCCGGGTATTCATTGCCTGATAAATAATCGCATAAACTCACTTTCATTTTGGCTACGACTCCTTGCAGAAATAGGAACTGTTTTTGCGGCGGGAGTATACGAGCAGAAATTTTTTCTGTCAACTATTCAGATATAATTTCTTACAATAAATAAAATAACATTCATTATCTATGCACAACTGACGATAAAACACCGTTATTTATCATGTTTAATGTGAACATCGCGTTGCGGGAAAGGAATTTCTATGCCGGCTTTGCGAAAACGCCGGGAAATTTCATAATAGAGATGGCTTTTGAGAACGCCGGGCCGGTTTATATACTCACGCGTCCAGACGCGCAGATTGAACATCATGGAACTATCGCCATATTGCGTGAAAAGCACATCAGGTTTGGGGTTTTTGAGGACACCGGGATTGTCATAAGCGATTTCCAACAAAACTTTTTTTACCACCTCGGGATCTTCCTTATATGAGACGCCTATCGGATAATTAAAACGAACGCTGCGGTCCGTATGGCTCCAATTTATTACAACTTCGGAAATAAACTGTGAATTGGGAACGATTATGGAAATATTGTCGTTGGTTAAAATTGTCGTGGCGCGCATGGAAATATCAGTCACGTCACCGGCGACTCCGGCAACTTCTATTCTGTCACCCACTTTAATCGGGCGCTCAAAAAGAATGATCAGCCCGCTGACAAAGTTATTGATTACATTCTGCAGGCCGAAACCTATCCCTATTCCCAAAGCGCCAAATAAAATTGCCAGGCTGCTTAAATTGATGCCGGCTGTTTGTAAAATAACAATAAACCCAATGGTAAGAACGGCATATTTTATAATAGAGCCGGTGGCGGCGCGCACGCCGTAATCAATTTTGCTTTTTGCCAGCAGACGCTCTGTTACTATTTTATTTAATTTAGACGCCAGAAAGACCAAAAGCAGTGTCGCCAAAATCAAATATAGGAGAGTCAAGACGGTAAATGACGAATCCCCCATATCAAAAAGGGGCATTTTAAAGGATTCTATTATTTTTCTCGCTAAGCCGGCGAAGGCATCCATAGCACCCTCCTAAAAAGGAAAGAATACGGGAATCCAGAGAGTGGCCAAAATTAAAAAAATCAGATTAAGAGGAGTTCCCACCTTTATAAAATCCGAAAACCTGTACTGACCGACACCGTAAATCATCGTATTTGTCTGGTAACCGACGGGTGTCATAAAACTCGCCGATGCGGCAAAAGCAACCGCCATTAAAAATGGCTTGGGGCTTACGCCCATCGCTGAAGCCGCGGCGATGGCTATTGGCGCGAGCAATACTGCCGTAGCGTTATTAGACATGGTTTCCGTCAGAAGCGACGTCAAAATATAAAGAGCGGCGACAATCGCAACAGGTCCCATATCTCCCAAAAGCTTAATCATTTTACCAGAAAGATAAGCGGCAGCACCAGTTTTTTCCAGTGCTACGCCAAGAGAAATAATGCCGCCGAGGAGAAAAATAACCTTCCAGTCCACAGAATCATAAGCCTCTTCGAGCGAAATACAGCCTACGGCAACAAGAAGAACAGCGCCGATAATCGCGCTAACCATGATCGAAGAGACGCCTGTCGCGGCCGCGATAATAACGCCGGAGATGATCAGCAGCGCGGGAATTATCTTTTCTTTCCGGTACTGCGGAGCTTCAATATCCGAAACAATCACGAAATTATTGTTGTTTTTCAGCGTTGCATAGTTTTCTTTTCTGGTTTCGACCAAAATCGCGTCACCCGCGTTTAGCGGCGTGTCAGCAAAACCTTTATTCAATAACTGCCCTCTGTGTCTCAGCGCAAGAGCCGTGGCGCGGAAAATATTACGAAAATATGAAGACTTTATCGTTTTGCCGATCAATCTTGAATTCGGAGCGATAACAACTTCGGTTAACATCAATGCTTCACAGTGAAAGTCGCCTTCGTGAAGTTCACAATCCGATTTCATTTGAATGCCAACTATATCTTTCAGTTCCTGTAATTGCTTGATATCGCAGCGGACGCGCAATAAATCATTTTCCTGCAGCACGATATCCGACACAGGCACGAGCAAGCGCTGTCCGTTGCGGATAACCTCCAGAACGTCGATTTCCAACTCTTTCACCAAGGGCGAATCAGCCACTCTCATCCCGATCGATTTTGCGCCAGACAACAGAACTATATCCGTTAGATAGTCGCGCATTTTATACTTTTCGGTCAATTCTCCGTCTGTTGACCTTACCGGAATAATCCTTACACCGAAAATTATCATGTAAATGATGCCTACCGCGAAAAATACCAGGCCCATTTTTGTAAATTCGAACATACTAAAAGCAGGCAAGCCATGCTGAACAGCGATTGAACTGACCAGTATATTTGTAGACGTGCCGATGAGCGTGCAGACACCGCCGAACATTGATGCAAAGGAAATCGGCATTAAAAGTTTCGCCGGACTGATTTTGTTTTTCGCGGACAATCCCAGCAAAATAGGTATAAAGACAGCGACAACCGGCGTATTATTGACGAAAGCGGAAATAACGCCGACCAGAATCATCGTTCCGATAAGCCCAATCCAGAAGTTAAAGTTGAATACCTTAGAAGAAATGTTCCCCAAAAAATTCACTGCTCCCGTTTTCTGCAGTGCTGCACTGAGAATAAACATAGCTCCGACAGTTACCGTGGCCATATTACTGAAGCCGGAAAGACCCTCCTGAGGAGTAACAATTCCGGTCAAAAGCAAAATAGCCATGACGATTATCGCGGTAAGATCGACGGGAATTTTTTCCGAAGCGAACAAAAATACGGCTAGAGCAATCACGCCCAGAACAATCAGCATTTCCAGCGTCATAATTTATCTCTTTCGTTAGGACTTTTATCGGATAAAATTCTTCTACGAATTCAACATTTCCGGCGGTCAATCCATAGAAAGATGAGGGAAATTGGCATCCAGCGCCTCGTTCCATTTATCTGCCGTTTTTTTAACACTTTCCATCAGCGCAGAAAAATCGCCCCCGATAGTGACGGATTTTATTTTATCGCCCTGCACAATCGCATTAACGACTTTTTGGTCTGCATCGCCCATCACTTCGCCAAAAACCGTGTGTTTCCCGTCCAGCCAGGGAGTGGCAACGTGCGTGATGAAAAACTGACTGCCGTTGGTGCCGGGTCCGGCATTGGCCATGGAAAGAATACCGGGTTTGTTGTGCTTCAATTCCTTGACAAATTCATCCGCGAAGCGATACCCCGGTCCCCCGCGCCCGTCGCCCATGGGACAGCCGCCCTGAATCATGAAATCAGCGATTACCCGATGAAACTTCAAATTATTGTAATAGCCGCGGCGCGCCAGATTGATAAAATTAGCTACGGTGAGGGGAGCCTGAGCGGCAAAAAGCCGCAGGCGTATTGCTCCCTTTTCCGTATCAATTACTGCTGTTATTTCGTCTTGCATTTTTTTCTCCTTTTTTTCACTTTAGTGAGCGCAAATTGATAAGTCAAGACAAAAACTTATCTTGCAATTAGAATGCTGATAAGCTAACTAAAAATAATTCACCTGACTTATATTATTTTTGCGGACAAAATACTGGTTAATCAGAATAAGCAAACAAGGAGATGGCATGAAAGATAAAAATGATCCCCAAAATATTTTAGTCAGCGTCGTCATGGGCAGCGATTCAGACCTTCCGGTCATGTCTGAAGCGACAAAAATTCTTGAGGAATTCGGAATTGGCTACGAACTCATTCTTACCTCGGCTCATCGTGCGCCGGAACGCACCGCCAAATTCGCCTCCGAGGCGAAAAACAAAGGCATTAAAATTATCATTGCCGGCGCGGGAGCGGCGGCGCATCTGGCCGGCGTTATTGCCTCGCACACGCCTTTGCCGGTAATCGGAGTTCCGATCGACGCGACAGCGCTCAAAGGCCTGGACGCGCTTCTGGCGACCGTGCAAATGCCCGGCGGAATTCCGGTGGCCACGATGGCCATCGGCAAGGCAGGCGCAAAAAACGCCGCCCTTTTTGCCGTGCGCATGCTCGCTCTTTCCGATAAAGCTTTGGCCGATAAACTTGACGCTTATATTTTGCAAATGGCGCAGGAGGTAGAGTCAAAACAGGAAAAACTTAAATGACCAATGTCTGGAAATTATCGCCAGAGCAATCAGAGGAGATAATCAGCCGCGCCGCCGCGCTGATTTCGCGCGGCGGCGTTATTGCTTATCCGACAGAAACATTTTATGGCCTGGGTGCAGACGCAACCAACGAACAGGCCCTCAGCAGGATTTTTGATATCAAAGGGCGCGCCTTCCATAATCCCATTTCTGTAATCATATCGGCACAGGACGATATTTATCCGCTTATTAAAAACTCCACTGACCTGGCTGATAAACTGATGAAATCTTTCTGGCCCGGGCCTTTGACTATTGTCTTCAATGCCGCCGAAAATGTATCTGCACTCCTTACCGCCGGCAGCGGCAAAATCGGCATCAGGCTTCCCGGACATCCCCTCCCGCGCTTAATCGCCGAGAAATCCGGCCGTCCGCTTACCGCGACCAGCGCGAACCTTAGCGGCCAGCCGGAATGCGTCACCGCTGATAAAGTTATCGAACAGATAGGCGTGAAAATTGACGCGGTTATTGATGGCGGCGTTACGCCGGGAGAAAAAGCTTCGACAATAATTGATATAACCTGTCATCCCCCGGCGGTGTTACGCGAAGGTGTAATAACCAAAAAATCCCTTGCCAAGATTATCGGATAGGCGGCAAGATTATCAGATACGCGCAAAGTCCAGAGTATCTTTAAAGAAGACGCTCGGCGCCGATAACCGTCACCGTCGTTTTAATTACTCCCGGGGGCTCTCCGGTAAAAACAATCATAAAGGGAATTTGCCCGTTGGGCACAATCTTGTCGTTTCTATTATTGCCGCCTTCCGGTCGCGCCAAAATTTTTGCCATTTCCTCGGCGGATAAAGTCGTCAATTCTTCTTCCGTCAGAATGTTTCCAGCATAACTTGTCTGTTCGCCCAGCACAATGGAATTTTCGTCAATAATTGTTCCTTTGACCATTATCCGTGATATGGCGTAATCGGCCTGATTAACAGCCACTCCCTCCATCACGCGTATCTCTCCGATCTTGCTGTTCGTGATAATTCTCTGGCTTATGTTTTCCAGTTTTACCTGCGCGATGACTACTTCAGGACGCGCGGGCTCCGGGTCATTGATATACTTGTGCGCCATTTCTATGAAACGGTCGCCCATTTGCGGGTATAAAACAAAATAAATAGCGGCGGGAATTACCAAAATAACCAGGACTGACCAGATAAACACCTTCCATCCTTTGCCGCCGGATTCTTTAACCTGCTTTTTTGGCTTTATTGCTGCGGCCCTTTCCGGAATATTTTCCGCCGCTCCTTCACCTTCCATCTCGCCTTCAAATCTTTCTCTGCGTAAATTACCGCGGGAAAAACTCTCCGGCTCCGGCGTTGCCCGCTGGGCTGATTCCTTTTTTGCTTCCAAAACATTATCCAGAAAACGTATGACATCCTCATCAGGACCCGTGGGCGGGGAAGTTTCCAGAGTCAACTCGGTTTTCTGTTCAGCGATTTTTTCGTCATCCGTAGAAGATGACCTGGCTTCCGTCGGAGTTTTTTCATAGCGAAAAGAAGTCAACGGATTATTTTGAAAGAAAACATGCCCGCAACGGCTGCAGCGCATCCATAACCCGTCTTCCAGCATGAGCGTATCATCAAAATAAAATTTCGTCCGGCATTGCCTGCATTGTATAACCATTTTTCCCCTCTCTATTATTGCTGTTTGATGACGTAAATGTCGGGTAAAAATCTGTAACGCTCGCCAAAGTCAAGACCGTAACCAACCAAGAAACCATCATCCATCGTGAACCCCACGTAGTCGGCTTCAAAAGGCACTTTCCTTCTTTTACGCTTATCCAAAAGAGCGCACACCCTCAGGGAACGCGGGCTTCTTTCCTTGAGCCATTCCACGAGATATTTAAGCGTCAAACCTGTATCCACGATATCTTCCACAATCAGCACATCACGGTCTTTGATGGCAGTTTCAATATCTTTGGTCAGCACAACCTTCTCCGAACTTTCCGAACCTGTGCCGTAACTGGCGCAACGCACAAAATCAATTGTGCAAGGAATGCTCAGCACCCTTATCAAATCGGCCATAAAGATAAACGCCCCCTTGAGAATTCCGATGACGATTAATTCACGGCCTGCGTAATCCTTCGATATCTGACGCGCCAGCTCACGTACGCGCTTTTCTATATCCTCGTTTTTATAAAGTATTTCCTTTTGATCATCGCTTGTCATAAACACCTTGCGCCCTATGCGAGATTAACCAATCTGAGCGTTATCTGTCAATAGAAATCACGGTAATTTATTATAAATACTTATAAAATCTTCCAGATTTGAGGAAAGAAGCTCTTCGGCCAAGGCAATTTCCCGCGACGAACGAAAAACGGTAGAAAGGCTTAGAAATATACTGTTAAACGGCGAGATGGGGCGGCCAAGACTTTCGTAATCGATATGACTTATCATATATTGCGAACCGTCAAAGTAATATTTTCCCAATCTGTTTGTATCGGGCGAGCGGAAAGGCCAATCTACTTTCCAATCAAAATAGCGGCGGGCGATTTTCTTTAAATCAGTATTTTGAAAAGCCTCCGGTTTTACCTCGGCGCCGATCTTATCCGCCAACAGGCGAAAATACGTCTTTACCAGGTCGATATCCGTAATGCAAAGACCGTAAAGATACCAATCATCGATTATCTTTACTAGTATTTCGACCTGCGCGTTGGGAATAAAGTAATGGCTGGGGCACAGATGTCCGGCGCACAACTCACGTCCGTAAAAAGAAATATCGCGCAGGTCATTGCCGCAATTTTGCTGCGGGTGTAAAAGGCAGCCTACTTTTTTCTCCTCTTTGTCAAGAAAACCCAAATACTCGCAGCAATATATTTCTTCATATCTTTTCCGGAAATCTTCCGCCCCGATTATCATCCGCTTATAATCTTGCAAATCTTCTTTCGAGAAAACCATTTCCCGAAAGAGTCGGCTCCGCGCGCGGAGCCGAGAAACCAGCGCTTCTCGCGAGCTATCCGCGTAATTATACAGGCCGCAGCACGCGCCGCATGATTTGTCTGCGTCTGGTTGGCATAATACTCTTAACCCGGAAATACCGGAATCGTTCGCCATGTTGACACCTTGTTAATCATTTTTTCCTGATTTTCTGCCGGATGAAAGTATTGCTATTCAAAGACGATTGTTTTGGCGCCACAGACAAGAACCTTATTCTCCAGGTGCAAACGCAAAGCGCGCGCCAGCACGATTCTTTCCAGGTCTTTACCCTTCATTTGAATGTCCGCCACTTCATCGCGGTGGCTTATTTTGATGACATCCTGCGCGATGATCGGGCCTTCATCCAATTTTTCCGTGGCGTAATGGCCCGTGGCGCCAATTATTTTGACGCCTCGGTCATAGGCCTGCTGATAAGGATTGCCTCCGGCAAAAGCCGGCAGAAACGAGTGATGGATATTGATAACTTTATAGGGATAACAGGCGAGAAATTTGTTTGTCAGAATTTGCATGTAACGCGCCAGCACCACCAGGTCGACGTTAAGATCCTGCAGTAGTTTTAATTCTTTTTCTTCCTGCCTATCCTTATTATCTTTATCAATGGGAAAGTGATAAAATTTTATGCCGAATTGTTGCGCCAATTCGCGCGCGTCGGTATGGTTGCTGATAACTGCTTCTATCCTTGCATTGAACTCACCCATGCTCCGGCGCAATATCAAATCATGGAGACAATGTAGATGACGCGATACAAAAACAGCGATGCGCGGCACAAAATCACTGAAATATAAATCCCACTTCATATTCAGCTTGTCAGCCAAAGGCGCGAACGCGGCGGGAATTTCCTCGCGCTTAAGGGCAAAGCCGTTTAACTCCCATTCGACACGCATGAAAAAAGACTTATCATCTTTGGATGTATGCTGAGCGGCATGCACTATATTTCCGTCATGCCGATAAATAAAGTTTGAAATCTGAGCGACGATCCCCTTGCTATCGGGGCAGGATATAAGCAATATCGCGTTTACATCTTTCATTTAACTGTTTCGATTTCCCCGGCTTTAAATTCGCGGGCAATATAAAAGGATTGGCGTTGCAGGTCAAGAATAAAAATGCTATGAAAAAACCCCTTTAAAACTGATTTATTATTTAAGAGCGCAAATGAAATTAATACAACAGATAAATCTCGCCAACGGTCTAGTTTTGAGTATCTACGACCTGTCACGTCAGATCGCCGCTGATACATCCCGAGTGGAAATATTGGCAAAGACAGAAATCTCATTGGAGAGATCGTACTTTGAGAATGAGGACGATTACACTCAGGTAAAAATTATTTTCGGTGATAAGATAAGTTTTGAATACCGCAAGGAGCGCTCTTTCATCCCCGTGGAGAGGCAAAACGAAGTTCGTGACGAATTGATCGACACTTTTCGCGGCAATTCGCTTAATTACATATCCTCCCCGAATTTCCCAAAGCATCTGGCTCTCTCCAAGCTGCGCGATATTAAAAGCAATCCCTATAAATACAGAAAAATCCCCGAACAGGAAATATGACTTTCAGCCCATTTGATGATCTCCTGCCCGCAGCGGAAAAACCGAGCCGCTATCTGGGCATTGAAGTAAACGCGGCGCGCCGGGGAAAACAACCTCTGAACTTTCTTCTGGCTTTTCCGGACGCCTATGAAGTGGGCATGTCCCACCTGGGACTGCAGATTCTTTATTCCATTTTAAATAAGCTGCCCGATGTACAAGCTGAAAGATGTTTTGCCCCCTGGCCGGACCGGGAAAAACAACTGCGCGAAAAGAATCTGCCCCTTACCTCACTGGAAACACAAACTCCTTTGTACGGCTTTGATATCATCGGTTTTTCTCTTCAGTACGAACTTTCTTATACCAATGTCCTGAATATGCTTGAGCTAGGCCAGGTACCGTACCTTCGGGACAAGCGCGGCGATTCACACCCCCTGATCATCGCCGGTGGGCCTTGCTGCTTTAACCCGGCGCCTCTTGTCGATTTTATCGATGCGTTTGTGATCGGCGAAGGGGAGGAAATTGTCTCGGAAATCGCCACGGCCTTGCTCAGAGAAAAGCAAGCCAGCGCTTCGCGTCTTTCTCTGCTGACAAGATTGGCGGACATCCCCGGCATCTATGTTCCCGCCATTCATAAAAATAATCAGATCATCAAAAAGAGAACCGTCGCTGATCTCAATCAATGGAAGCATCCGGAAAAACCGGTGGTGCCGCTGATGCAGACGATTCACGATCGCATCGTGCTGGAAATCGCCCGCGGCTGCACCCGCGGTTGCCGTTTCTGTCAGGCGGGCATGATCTGGCGGCCTTATCGCGAAAGAGATTTATCTTTGCTGCTGGAAATGGCCGAAAGAACGCTTTGGGCGACAGGATATGACGAAATCTCGTTGCTTTCCTTAAGTTCGGGGGACTACACAGTTCTGGAATCTCTTATCCGGCAATTGATGCGTAGACATTGCACCGAGCGCGTAGCTTTGGCCCTGCCTTCCCTGCGCGTCGAATCTCTTACCGAAACGATGATTGACGAAATTAAACGCATCCGCAAGACCAGCTTCACACTGGCGCCGGAAGCCGGAACGGATAAAATGCGCCGGATTATCAACAAGGGCAATAACGCCAATGACCTGCTTGCCGCGGTTGACAAAATATTCAGCGCCGGCTGGAAATCAATAAAGCTTTATTTCATGATTGGACTCCCCGGGGAAACACAAGATGATCTTGAAGGCATTGTTGATTTATGTCACGCGGCCATGCGCGCCGCCAGGAACCGCGGCGAGATAACCATCAGCCTTTCCACTTTCGTTCCGAAACCACATACTCCTTTTCAGTGGGAAAAACAGATTTCTCCGGAGGAAACGTTCGCCAAGCAGAATTTTATCCGCGAACATCTGAAAAGCCGCCGTTTCAACGTAAAATGGCATGATGCGCGGATGAGCTTTCTGGAAGGCATCCTTTCGCGGGGCGATGAAAAGCTCGGCGCGACACTGAAAAAAGCGTTCTCTCTGGGTTGCCGCTTTGACGGCTGGAGTGAAATTTTTCGTTTCGACCTATGGCAGCAGGCACTGCAAGAAACGGGTAATGACGCAAGCGAATGTTTAGCGGCACGAGATACAGACACGCCGCTGCCCTGGGACAATATTGATTGCGGCATCAGCCGTGAATTTCTCCTGGCAGAAAGACAAAAGGCGCATGATACCTTGATTACGCCGGATTGCCGTCTGGACACCTGCCAGCTTTGCGGCGCCTGCGATTTCACCATCACAAAAAATATTTTCTCCGCCGCGCCTGACCCAGAGTTAAAATCAGCCAAGGATATTAAGGACGCGGACAAACCTTTGCGCCACGAGAAAATTTACCGTATTTCCTTTCGCAAGTTCGGTCTTTCCCGATTTTTATCACACCTGGAAATTTCGGCCGCTTTTGTGCGCGCTTTACGCCGCAGTGGCCTGCCGTTGTCATACTCAACGGGATTTCATCCCCATCCGAAAATTTCTTTCGCCACAGCCACCGCGGTAGGCATGGAAAGCCGTGAGGAATTCGTTGATATCACCGCCGGAAATTATACTGATGATTTGACTTCCCTGGTTAAAATCATCAACCTCGCCTTGCCGGCAGGAATAGAAATAACCGTCATCAATACTCTTGCGCCGGGGGCTAAATCGCTGGCGCAATCACTTTACGGCTTTATTTACGAAATCCATTTACCGAAGCATATTGACGACAACAGGCTAAACAACGTCAAAACCAAAATAGATCAATTTATGAATTCAGTTTCGTTCATTATCCCCAAACAGACCAGGGGAAAATCCGCGGCCAAAGATATCCGGCCTTTCGTCGAAAGCATTGCCTTAGATGAAACGGAAAAAATAATTGAAAGCCGTATTATTTTTTCCCAAACAGGAACAGCAAGGCCTTCCGACATAATTATACACGCTCTGGGATTGAGCGATGAAGAAACGCGGCAAACACGAGTTGTAAAAACCAAAACTGTTTTAATTTAAAGATGACAATTCCTGCGGCGCGGGCGGAAGAAAATCCTGAAAAACTGACTCGCCTTTGCTTAGTTCCTCATAGAGCATCATAATCGTATTGACGTAAATTTCGCTGCGGTTATATTTAAATACCGCGCGACGTTTTTTTTCGTCAGACGCATTTTCTGACCATCCGGAGCTTTTGAGATAATGCGCCATGCTGGCCTTAGCGTCTTTCATATTAAAAGGACTGGCTATCCCATCCCCGTCTCCATCAACACCGTAGCTGCGAAATGTCGAGGGAATAAACTGCGCCGGCCCCATAGCGCCGGCAAATGATCCCATGATGCTGAGCGGGTCCATTTCCAGTTTCTGGGCGATCTGCGTCAGATGATAGAGCTCGCCCAGCGCCCACTGCGCCCTCCTTCTCGCCCGGTTAATCGTAGACTCGTCATATAAAAGAGGATATTGCTCCGCGTATAATTCCTGAATACGGCGAAAATAATCCGGATCCAGCAGAAAAGCCAAATTCGTGTATGCCGTAACCACATTGTACGGCATCGGATAAGTGCCCAGTCTTGATTCCACAATCAAAATCGCCGTAATAATCTGCGGTGACGTTCCGAAACGTTTTTCCAGTGAAGTTAAAAATTCTTGGTTATCTCTCATGAAAGCCCTGCCGTTGGCGATCTGCCGCGGACTGATATTCATCACTGAAGGTCTTTCCACGCTGCCGCGCGGGCTGGAATAAAACAGATTCTGAATTACAATATCCGGACGGAGCGCTACCCGGGAATCGTTGAGCATGCCCTGAACCAAAGTTCTTTCAAGCCCCTTTTCCACGAGGCGGTCTTCGATAAAGACGCGAGAAAAATCGTCCCACGCCCAGACACACGCGCCGGAGAGCGGAAAGATAGCCAGAAACATCAAACTGATGATAGCTTTTTTCTTTAACATTGTTTTTATATTTTACACCGTCCTTGTTACATAAGCAAGATTATTTAAACTGTTCCTTCTTTCTAAAACTTTGACTCGCCGGCATGGCACAACATTTTCCTCCTTGCCTTCTCTCATTTTAACTGCGGCCTCGTTTTTTCCTCATTGCAACTTTCTTGCAAATAAGGCGAAAATCCTGTATGAAGCGGAACAGTTTTTCAGGAAGGAGAATGCATGAAAGTTTTAGTCACTTATTTTTCCGAAACCGGCAACACAAAAAAAGTCGCCAACGCCATCTACGAGGCCATTGATTTCGAAAAAGAAATCAAACCCGTTCAGGAAGTAAAAAAGACCGAAGGCTATGACATCATCTTCTGCGGCTTCCCTGTGCACGCGCATAGTGTCCCGTCAAAAGCGGCAGATTTCATTAAACAAATACCTGAAGGCCAAAAAGTAGCTTTCTTTTCCACGCACGGCTCACTGCGCGGTGGACAGTTGCCCAGACAGGCATTTGAACACGCGATCAGCTTGGCTATAAAAGCCAATGTTTTAGGACATTTCGGCACGCGCGGCCAGGTAAACCCAAAAGTAATTGATATGCTTCTAAAAAGTCCTGAACACAAAGCATGGGGTGAAGAAGCGCAAAGCGCTATCGGCCATCCGGACGCGAATGATTTGTCCGACGCCAAAACCTTCGCCGCGGAAATGATCGCCAAAGCCAGAAAGTAATCAAAAAGCGGCGTTTCCCCCGCTCCTGATAAACATTGAATTTGTTGATAAATTTTATTGACAAACATTGTTAAATTGTCTATAAGCATCAATCCTAATCCAAGGCAAAGGTATAAATGATGTACGCGGTCATAAAAACAGGATCCAAACAACACAAGGTAACTGAAGGAGAAATTTTATCCGTCGAGAAACTCGACGGCGAAAAAGGAACCGAAGTAGTCTTTAACGAAGTTTTGATGGTTTCCGGCGAAAGCGGAATTAAAATAGGAAAACCTTACGTGGAAGGCGCCAAGGTCTATGGGGAAATTATCGAGCAAAAAAAAGGCCCGAAAATTCAGGTTTTCAAGAAGAAACGCCGCAAAGGTTTTCATAAGAAAACCGGACACCGGCAGGAATTAACCAGCATGAAAATAAAGAGAATAACGATATAGAGGCAGGCGGAGAACTAAATGGCACATAAAAAAGGTCAGGGAAGCTCCCGTAACGGAAGAGACAGCAATTCGCAGCGTCGGGGCGTTAAAGTATTCGGCGGGCAAAAAATTAATGCCGGCTCCATAATCGTGCGGCAGGTCGGCACAAAAATTCATCCGGGAAAAAACGTCGGCATGGGCAAAGATTTCACCATTTTTTCCCTGATCAACGGCGTAGTGAAATTTGAAAGACTGGACAAGACGAGAAAAAAGGTAAGCGTTTACGCGGCCTGATTTTATTTGACCATATTTATCATTTCCAAGGCGCTTTCCTACAAAGCGCCTTTTTAATTTGTAAAGCAGAGCGCGCATGAAATTCGTTGATGAGGCAAAAATTTATATCAAGGCCGGTCACGGCGGCCGCGGCTGCGTCAGCTTTCGCCGGGAAAAATATGTCCCGCGCGGCGGTCCCGACGGCGGCGACGGCGGCAAAGGCGGCGATGTCATTTTCCGCGCAACGGAAAAACATCGCACGCTTCTGGATTTTAAATATCGTCAGCATCATGTCGCAAAAAACGGCGGTCACGGCTCCGGTAATAACCGCACGGGGAAAAGCGCCGCTGACCTGGAAATTCCTGTTCCGGTAGGAACAATTATTAAAGACGCCTCCACTTTGGAATTGCTTGCCGATTTATCCCAGGTGGGCCAGGCGTATCTTGCCGCAAGCGGCGGTATCGGCGGCAAGGGCAATGCTCATTTCGCCACGGCCACGCATCAGACACCCAAATTCGCCCAGGAAGGCATGGAGGGCGAAGAACGCTGGATTTTACTTGAGCTAAAACTTTTGGCGGACGTCGGCATCGTCGGATTTCCCAACGCCGGCAAATCAACATTCATTGCGCGCGTTTCCGCGGCCCGACCCAAAATTGCCGATTATCCTTTTACCACTCTCACGCCGCATCTGGGCGTCGTCCAGCATTCACGCGACGTGAGCTTTGTCATCGCCGATATACCAGGACTCATCACCGGCGCGCATACGGGTATGGGCATGGGAATTAAATTTTTAAAACACATAGAAAGAACTTCGGTGCTGCTGCACATCATTGACATCTCCGCTGAGGAACAAAACGACGCCTGGAAAAATTATAATATCATCAACAACGAACTTTCCTGCTACGATGCCGCCCTTATGGAAAAGCCGCAAATTGTCACGCTCAATAAAATTGATCTGCCGTTTGTCCGGGAACAGGCAAAAAAAGAAGTTGCGCGATTTAAAAAAAAGGGAATAATACTGTATCCTTTCTCCGCGGCAACAGGAGAGGGAGTTGATAAAATAATCAATAAGCTAGCCAGCATGATCGGCAAAAAGAAAAAATGAAATCAGTCACGAAAAATATCCGTCAGGAAACAATCGCCGGCGCCAAAACAATTCTTGTCAAAGTCGGCTCCGCCGTGCTTACCGGCACCGATGGACTTGATCTGAAGATTATCAATTCTCTCGTAAAGGAAATGACGGAACTCATCCGCAATGGCCACACTATCGTCCTGGTCACTTCAGGCGCAATTGTTTCCGGCAAGCATCGCCTGGGTATGACCGCACCTCTGAAAAGCATCCGTGAAAAACAGGCCGCCGCCGCCATCGGCCAGGGTAGGCTGATGCGTGTTTATTCCAAGTCCTTTGAAAAAAGGGGCCTCTATGTGGCACAGCTTTTATTGACCCTTGCCGATCTTTCTGACCGACAGAGATATTTGAATATCCGCAACACGCTTTCCACCTTGATTGAATGGCGCGTCACCCCGATAATCAATGAAAATGATTCCGTCGCCGTTGACGAAATCAAATTCGGCGACAATGACACTCTTGCCGCGATGATTGCCAACATGGTGGAAGCTGATTTATTCGTTAATTTAACCAGCACTGATGGTCTCTATGACTGTAATCCCGCGGGCAACCGCAAGGCCAATCTCATTTCCCTGGTCCGCGAATTCACCGACGAAATTGAAAACGCCGCAACCTGCGAAACAAGCCCGGTCGGCATGGGTGGCATGAAAAGTAAAGTTATGGCGGCGAAAAGTGTTACCTCCATGGGCATACCTTGCATCATTGCGCCGGGTAAAGCACCGCGCGTCTTATCCAAAATTATTGCCGGCAGGGAAATAGGGACGCTGTTTCTGCCCAAAAGCCATAAATTAAAAAGCAAAAAATATTGGATCGCTTTTACGCTGCGGCCACGCGGCAGGCTTGTGATTGATGAGGGCGCAAAAACAGCTCTTTGCGAAAAAGGCACGAGCCTGCTTCCTTCGGGTATTATCGACGTGGAAGGCGACTTTGTGCTGGGTGACCCTGTGGGTCTTATCGACCGGAAAGGAGTTTTGCTGGCTAAAGGGCTGGTGAATTACTCCGCGGCGGAAATCCATAAAATTAAGGGATTAAAGACTTCACAGATCAGCCAGGTTTTAGGCCATAAAGACTATGATGAGGTGATTCATCGCGATAATCTGGCTATCATCTACACGGAAAAAAAAGCAAAAAACAATTTATAAACACATCCGCAAAATTATATTCTTTCGTTGATTTTCACCACGAAATGCTTTAAAAATAAACATCTTAGAAAACAAAGGAGGTCATATGGGGGCGACACTGGTGCTTCTGGCAATAATTGCGGCTGTTATTCTTTTTCTCATAACTATTTATAATAAACTGATACAGCTCAGAAATTACTACAAAAACGCTTACGCTCAGATAGATGTTCAGTTAAAAAGGCGTTATGATCTTATCCCCAACCTGGTGGAAAGCGCCAAGGGATATTTAAAGCATGAACGCGAAACATTGGAGGCGGTTATCAAAGCGCGAAACACAGCCTTTGACGCAAGCAAACTGGCGGCGGCAAATCCCGGAGACGCCAAAGCGATGACTGGACTAATGCAGGCCGAGGGAGCTCTAGGCAATATGTTGGCCCGGCTTCTTGCGGTTGTCGAATCATATCCGGATCTGAAAGCGAATCAGACAATCAGCCAGCTTATGGAAGAGCTGACTTCCACGGAAAATAAAATCGGTTTTGCCCGTCAGGCTTATAACGATTTTGTGGCGGAATACAATATTAACCGTGAAAAATTCCCCAACAATTTCGTGGCCGTTTTCTTTAATTTCGCGCCGGCGGAGTTGCTGCAGTCCACGGAAGGCGCCCAGGAACGCGTTGCTCCCAGAGTGAGTTTTTCTTGATTTAACGCCGCAGCATAGATTGCCTACCTTCCCATGGCCGAAAACAGACCGACGAATTTTTTCTACAGGCAAGATCGCGCACGCAGTAATATCCGCAAGCTTGTCATGCTTTTTATTTTGGCGGTCACGATTATTATTGTCGCCATTTATTTCGCGTTGCGCCTGATTTATTATATCTACCTTTCCAGCAGCGTTTATCACACCAACTGGGAAACTTCCGCTTATTACGCGCAAAAGATGAAAGATTTCCCTTTCTTTGAACCACAATTATTTTTTCTCGTCGCGTGCCTCGTAACTCTTTTTATTTCCGTGGCCAGTCTGATAAAAATGAATCAGCTGCAAAAAGGCGGCGGCGCGATCGCGGAAATGCTGGGCGGCAGATTGGTTCCCAAAGGAAGCTCAGACTCCCTGGAAAGAAGATTGCTAAATGTCATTGAAGAAATGGCCATTTCCTCCGGCGTGCCTGTTCCACCAGCTTACATCCTGGATAATGAGAAAGGAATAAATGCTTTTGCCGCCGGACTGACGCTTCATGATTCCGCCATAGCCGTCACACGCGGCATGCTCGACCATCTCGACCGCGATGAGTTGCAGGGCGTAGTCGCTCATGAATTCAGTCATATTTTAAACGGCGACGCGCGCCTCAACACTCAGCTTATCGGCATTCTTTACGGTATCCTTGTTATCGGCATCATTGGCGGTGAAATACTTGAACATCATCGCCTGACGCGAACCAGCATTGTCGTCCTTTCCGCGGGTATTATCCTAGCCATAGTCGGTTATGCCGGCTCTTTCATGGGACGCCTCATTCAATGCGCCGTTTCACGGCAAAAAGAGATGCTTGCGGATGCCTCTGCCGTGCAATTTACGCGTAATTCCCTAGGGCTGGCCAACGCCCTAAAGAAAATTGGCGGCTACGCCTATGGTTCTCTTATTCAATCAGCCACGGTCAGACAGGCGTCTCATTTGTTTATTTCCGAAAGCAGCCTGGATTTTCTTTTCCCCCGGATGCTTGCCACCCATCCGCCTCTGGACAAGCGCATTAGACTTCTTGACCCGTCCTTTGACGGGAAATATCCCCATATAGGCGTTCCCCCGGAAATTTCCAAGGCGGCATCAAGATACATTGCCGAATACAAAGCATATAAAAAAGGTGCTGATTATTACTCCGACTATCTAGTCGATGCCCGGCCGGAAAATGTCACCGAGCTCGTCGGCAGTTTCTCCGAATCGCATATCGATCGCGGCAAATCCATCCTCGCTTTGATCCCGGAAGATCTGAAACATGATTTAAACGTATCACAAAGCGCCGCCTGTGTGATTTATGCGCTTTTTGTCGGCTGTGAGAACAATTTTCGCGAGGCAAAAATTGATGTGTTGCGAAAGGCGCTTGTTCCGGAAAATATAATTAATGAAGTTGCCTCCATTTGCGCGAAGCTCGCCGAGTTAGGTCCGGATGTCCGTCTGCCGCTGGTGGAGCTGGCCACGCCTTCCCTTCTCACGCTTTCCAGCGCTGGAAAAAGAGATTTTCTGAGAATTATTGATTTACTGATCAGGGCGGATAACCAACTGACTCTTTTCGAATTTACCGTGCGCTGGCTGCTTAACAAATTACTAACGGAAAAAGAAAACGTCTCCAGCAAAATATCTTTCTTTTCCTACGCGCAGGTCGCCGCCGACATTTATACGTTACTAAATGTCCTGGCCTGGGCGGGAAATACCGCTGATCCGCAAAAAGCAAAGCAGGCGCTTAGCGCCGGCCTTGCGCGGATACCGGAAATAGCCGAAAATATAAATAATTATCAATATAATGAAAATATTTCTTTTACCGATGTCGGCCGCTGTCTGGATAAGCTTTCCGCTTCTTCTTTCCGGATAAAACAATCGATCGTTGACGCGTGCGCGCACTGCGCCTTTTTTGACCGCGAAGTTACAGTCTCCGAATCAGATCTTCTGCGTGTTGTTTCTCTGGCGTTGGGCTGCCCGCTGCCGCCATTTTTGCCTTAAATAAGAGCGGTTACCCTATGAACGATTTTGCCAATATATTTCTCGAACTCCTGGAAAAACTGGAAACAGACATCGCCAATTTATACAAACTTTTTGCGGAAAAATTTCCGGCTCACCGGTATTTTTGGGAAGAGTTAAGTAAAGAAGAAGTCCAACATGCCGTATATATCAAAAAATTATCGGCTTATAGCAGGCAAAAGATAGTTTATCTGGATGAAAATAAAATAAAAACTCTTACCATCAAATTTATTACCGACGGGATAGAATCAACTTATAAAAAAACTAAAGCCAACGAATTAAACATAATTAACGCGTTGGCTTACAGTTTGAACCTCGAAGATTCCATCATTGAAAATAAATTCTATGAGTATTTCAGCACAAACGACCAGAACATCGCCTTTCTTCTATCACAGATAAAACGCGAAACAATAGAGCACGCAAAAAAAGTAAAACAGGCTCTGCGCGACGCAAAAGCTGTGCTTTAAAAATTATCTTCTGGAGTCACGCCCCCCCATTCTACCATTACCCATGTTCTGTTGCATGCCGCGTTCGGCGTTTTGCTCCTCCTTAGTCGCAAAACCTTTATTTGCAGAGCGCGGCGTGCCAGAGACTCCTCGGCCCGTGCTGCCCGAGGCGCGTTGTACGCTTTCCTGTTTCGCCCCTTGAGTCACAATTGGCTGCTGCTGGGCCGGCGGATGCACCGCTTTGTTCCTGCTGTTGTCTCTACCGTGCGGTGGCTGAATTATTCTATCCTGCGGAGGCGTTTGCGTACCTTTTTTTTCATTTATACGCGGCGGAGATTGAATCTCCTGCCCTTTGGGCGATGACCGCGTCGGCGACGGTTGCTGCCCTGAGGGCTGGTGCTTGAGCTGCGGCTGGCCCTGCTGAGTTTCTTTCCCGCGGGGCACGGTTGCCTTTGAGGCAGGGCTGCTGCCCGGATCTTTTGGTGTCACGACCGGTCGTTGATCTCTTTTTACCGCGGGAGGCGCCGCCGGCACACCGGCTTTACTTCTTGGCGGCACAACCACATCCGCGCCTCTTTTGAATCCTCCGGAAGGAGTCGAGCCGGGTGATCTTTGTTGCTGGCGAAAACGCGGTTGTTCCTGCCTACGCCTTTCGTAAACAACTCTTTTTTGCTGATTCGGTTTCCAGTAAATCTTTTCCTGGGGTCTGTGGTAGACCTGATAATGCCTGTTAAATTTTCTTGTTCTGTCGATATCCCTGATAATGATATGCCGCGAATGCCAATCAAAATGCGACCAGCCGATAACTCCAAAACTGACAAATAACCTCGGTGAAAAAACAATTCTTGGTCCGGTAACTACCACCCCGGGATAGAAAATACGGAAAGGCAGAAAAGCCGGAAACCACCATGGTCCATAGACGACAAACGGATCATAAACCGGAACATAAAGGTAATTGTAGTAAGCAGGTTCGATGCGAATTATTCTTTCTTCAACAATTACTTTTTGTTCATCCGTCGTATTCAAATTGCCCTGTGCGGCCGCTCTGGCGCGCAGATCCTGTATCGTATCCATCACATCCTGTTGCTGATACACAAACGCGTCGCCCAATCTTGCGGTCCAGTTGAGATTTTCCGCCATCATGCTGAGAACTTTCGGATAGTAGCAAAGGGAAAGCACGCTGACATCCCAGTCTTTCGCCTGCAGAGCTTCGTCCAACTGCTCGTCGGTGAGGTATGGATTTCTCGCCAACCATCGGTCCGCTTCCGCGACTTCATAGGGATAAGAGGCAGCAATCAGTATCTGTGAAAGCAGCGCGTCGGGATATAGAGCGATGGGCGCCAGCACCTGCGCCAATTCTTCCTGGCTGAATGTGGGGGTCTGCTCATAACGCGTTTGAATCTGCGCTTTTGCCAAAGAAGGCAAAATAAATAATGCGACAATTATAAAAACACCAATTTTTTTTGCCAGTCTTCTGTTCATCAGAGAACCTCCTTTTAGTTTTTTTCAGACACTTATTCCTGCCCTGCATTCTTTTTGAGCAATGCTTATGCCATAAATTTATTATTTTCTTAAGCTTTTGTAATAACAGAGGATATTTCTATAAACAAATTTTTTGACCCATTAATATGGATAATAAATATCCACTATTTTTATTAAGACGGCTACTAAATATCCATCAGTCACGTTGATTTAAGACGAACGGGCTATTATTATTTTAAGTGGCTAATTATCCGACAAACTTTCCTGACAAAATATTATATTAGCCACTGATAATGAAAGCAATGTCGATTACCGTTTATTAATATTCACGATATCAAATTTTGATGCCTTCCCGCTGCAACATCATTTTTTTCATCTTTAAACCACCGCCAAATCCGCCTAATGTTCCATCCGCGCGGATAACACGGTGGCAGGGCACAACAATAGGAAAGGGATTTCGCGCCATTGCCGTTCCTACCGCCCGCGCGGCTTTGGGGTTTCCTATTTTCTTCGCGAGAGAGGAATAAGTCGCAACGTGTCCACGGGGAATCTTACGGGCCTGGATTAAAACTTTTTTTGTAAATGGCGCCAATTTTTCCATGTCCAGCAAAAACATGGGCATTTTCTGAACTTTGCCCTGATACATAGCGGCAATAACCCGATCCAGACCTTCGCGCAATCTGCCCTCTTTTACAGCAGCAAAAGAGAAATCTTTCCTAATCCGCCGCAAGAGTTCGTTTTTTGCTTTCGGCAAATATATTTTTTTTAATTTTATTTTCTCGTCTTCATTATCCCACACGACACCGATGCATTTATTCGCTGTTTTTACTAGTTGATAATACATATCCTCAACCCTTTGAGTCTTAATGCTTAACCCTTATAAATGCTCTATTAATATTTTTATTCCAATGGCAATCAAAACCAGACCACCGAATATGTTCACCTTCCTGCCGAAGATGCGCGCCAGCCCCTTGCCAAAAATCATGCCTATCGCCGTCATGAAAAAACAGACAATGCCGATAAGCAGCGCGGGAAACATAATGGGATTTTTCAGCACAGAAAAACTAAAACCAACCGCCAGGGAATCGATACTGGTCGCGACAGACAGGATGAGCAAAGATAATCCCCTGGTCTGATCATTTTGCTTCTTATGCTCTTCTTTTTCCATGCCCTCCCATATCATTTTGCCGCCGATTAACGCCAAAAGGCCAAAGGCCACCCAATGATCAACCGCCTCGATGATCTCGACCACTGTTGAACCCGCAAGCCATCCAATGACGGCCATCATGAACTGAAAAAATCCGAACGCTGCGGAAAGGCGTAAAACCGGCGGCCACCATGGCTTTTGATGATTGGCCGCGCCGATACCGATAGCCACGGAAAAAGCGTCAACTCCCAAAGCTACGGCGATAATGAAAACAGTTGTTAAAGTCATAAACATTTTACCTTTTAAAATACTTGCCTTTATCATGCCGGGTTTATTACCACGTCAACAATCACAGAAATTGATTATAAATCACAGATACCGTGTTTATATATTAGTCATTCGATAATGCCTGATAAATTTTTGTTGCCAGACCTTTACCTATTCCTGGTACATTTTGCAAATCGTTTAACGATGCTTCCTTTATCTTTTTTGCGGAACCAAAACGCTCTAGCAATATTTTTTTCCGCCGCTCGCCTATGTCCGGTATTTCATCCAACACAGATTTCAAATTATCCTTCTGCCTTAATTTTCGATGATAATGCAGGGCGAAGCGATGCGCTTCATCGCGTATCCTCTGCAGAAGAGTTAACGCGGCAGGCGATGAGTTGAGCATGAGGGCATCTTTTCTTCCCCGCAGATAAACACGGTCCCGCTTAAGGCTTTCTTTCTTTTTCATCACGCCCTTCGTGGAAAATGTTTTGCGCTCCTCCTTTGCCAAACCGATGACGTCTGTTTGTATTTTCAATTCATTCAGCACAGCGAGAGCGATATTAAGCTGTCCCTTTCCTCCATCTACTACCAGTAAATCGGGAACTGTATCAGGAACGTTAAACCGCCGGCTCAACACTTCCCGCATCATAGAGTAGTCATCCAGTTGATCCATATTTCTGATGCGGAAACGCCGGTAAGCTGCTCTGTCTGGCTCTCCATTGCTAAAAACCACCATAGAACCCACTGCGTTTTTGCCACCAATATCGGAGATATCGAAGCATTCTATTCTTCGCGGCAGATTACTGAGGCCTAGCTTTTCTTGCAACAGTTCCAATACGGCTTTTTTTTGTTCATCTTTATCCCGCGATGCGGCGTCTATTTCTCGGGCATTGGCACATGCCATATCAAGGAGAGCCTTTTTCGCACCCTTCCGGGCGGCTGTAATTTTTATTTTTTTGCCTTTTTTTTCGGATAGCCATTCGCGAAAAACAATTTCATCAGGAAGCTCGCAGGGCACGATGATTTCATCCGGCAAATCCGCCTCCATATAATATTGTTGCAGTACCGATGACACGATTTCGGGCAAATCGGCTCTTGTTTTTACCGGTGTGAATGATTTTGAACCAAGCATTTTGCCGTCGCGAACAAATAAAAGACACAGCGTATAAACATCCGCGGCGGCGTAAACACCCACGACATCCAGTTCGCGCCGATCGGTTAAATCTACATGTTGCTTTTCCAACACGTGCCGTAAAGCGACTATACGATCGCGCAAGCGTGCCGCCTCTTCATATCTTAAAGATTGCGACGCATCTTCCATCTGTTTAGTCAGATCACTAAGCAGTTTCTTGCGTCGCCCCCGCAAAAAAGCGACGGCGCCTTCAACTAATTGCCTGTAATTTTCTTCATCAATAAATTGCCGGCAAGGTGCCAGACAGCGGCCGATCTGATATTCCAGGCAGGGACGCGGCCTTAATTTAAAGTCCCTGTCGCGGCAGGAACGCAAGGGAAATATTTGCTGCACGAAGCGGAGCGTTTCTTTGGCCGACAATCCCGATGGATATGGACCAAAATACATAGCTCTATTATTCAGCTTTTTACGCGCCAGTTGCAAGCGCGGATATTTTTCGGTGGGATCCAGACAGAGGTGGTAGTAGGTTTTATCATCGCGCAGCACCACGTTATAGCGGGGATGATGTTTTTTTATCAGATTGTTTTCAAGAATCAGTGCTTCTTTTGGGGTTGAGGTGGCAATAAATTCGACGTTTTTCGTCCGCGCCATCAGAAAAGGAGCCATCGGGCGCGTATCTTTACCGGTATAATAAGAATTTATGCGAGTTTTTAAATTATTGGCTTTACCAATATAAATGACCTTGCCCTGCGCGTCTTTCATCATATACACGCCGGGCAAGCGTGGAACAGATGCAACTTCTTTCTTCATTCAATGAATTTTTTCACCAAGTTGATAATCGGCGATGTAAATAGCAATACGAGCGCGGCGTAAAGGATAATCATGCCCGCCGTTTCTACCAGACTGAATTTCCGGTATTTTCTGGTAATGATCAAAATAATAACTATTCCGACAATCAACGCAATCAGATGTACCCAAAAATCGCTGTCCATAGAGCTATAGTCAATAGTTGTGTATTGAGAATTTAGGCGGCGATGCGTTTTTCTTCAATACCATTAATGAATTTAACTCCTTTTACAACATCAGCCAAGCGCTGCGGACGATGTAATCGAATCCATCG
>Ga0209407_1000693_pt1 | contig 40432 bp, 23 predicted proteins | sample AD_JPNHG3_MetaG_FD_184410 | JGI IMG/M metagenome (GOLD analysis project Ga0209407, IMG submission 184410) | Active sludge microbial communities of municipal wastewater-treating anaerobic digesters from Japan - AD_JPNHG3_MetaG (SPAdes) (version 2) | ecosystem: Engineered > Bioreactor > Anaerobic...
TATTACAAAATAACTGCAAGGCGCATTTTTCAACCCGGTTAAATTAATAATGACTACTTTCTTTCCTTTTTTTTCTTGTATTCCTTCAACAATTTTATTAACTATTTGTTCACTTTGTTCCATTATTGACAACCAATTTTTAGTACAAAGATAATTTGAAATGATGAATTATTAAAATTAAAACTTAACCTTTTAAACATAATCTTTTTTAAATCAATTTATTAATGGTGTAAATATAATTTTGATTACAGCCTTAACAAACAACAATTTTTTTACGCTTTTGCACCCGATACGTCGTGGCGCTGCTACAAAAAAATAAGGCTGTCTGCAAAAGACAACCCTATTACCATCAGTAATGAAAACAACAGATAAAAAGTCGGATTTATTGACTTGATTTTTTCTTTTTTTTCTTGATTGCTTAAAATGCCGTTTGATATTTTATTGAATAATGCTTGAAATTGTTGCAAAAGTAATTGCTTTCTTGTTCCCCAATCCGTGTAAAAAGGATAAATTTTTCACCCAAAAGATAAAAAGGTTACCACAAACCATGTAATTCAAAGAAAATAATAATGGAAAAACGCAAAAAAACCGTGCATAAAGCATGCACGGTGCAAAGAATAAGAGTAGGCGTGTTTTCGAATTAACTTTAATCGTATTTTGCCACCTCAATTTTTCAAAGCTGCTTGAGCTGCAGCCAAGCGTGCAATTGGCACGCGGAAAGGAGAACAACTGACATAATTCATTCCCACGCGATAGCAAAATTCAATGGAAGATGGCTCTCCTCCGTGTTCACCACAGATTCCAACCTTCAAATCACTGCGTGTAGAACGTCCTTTTTCAACTCCTAATTTAATAAGCTGTCCGACACCTTCCTGATCGAGAACTTGGAACGGATCTTTTTCAATGATTTTTTTCTCGATGTAATCAGGAACAAAAGAGGCAATATCGTCTCGTGAGAAGCCGAAAGTCATCTGCGTGAGGTCATTGGTACCAAACGAGAAAAATTCAGCATTTTCAGCTATCTGATCGGCAATCAGTGTTGCACGCGGTACTTCAATCATGGTGCCCACTTTGTATTCGATACGATCACCTTTCTCGGCAAAAAGTTTTTCGGCAGTCTCTCGGATTATGCGTTCCTGTTCCAGAAATTCTTTTTTTATCCCAACCAAAGGTACCATAATTTCAGGTATGATTTTGATTCCTTTGGATTTAAGTTTCAAGGCAGCTCCCAAAATAGCGCGTGTTTGCATTTCGGTAATTTCTGGATAAGTGTTTCCCAACCGACATCCACGATGTCCCAACATGGGATTTTGTTCGCGAAGTTCTTCGACGCGTTGTTGTATTTTTTGTAAGGGAAGTCCCATAGCTTCAGCCATTTCCTTCTGTCCTTTTTCATCATGGGGGACAAATTCGTGCAATGGAGGATCGAGCAGACGCACCGTAACCGGAAAACCATCCATCACTTCAAAAATTCCTTCAAAATCAGCTTGCTGATAAGGCAGAATTTTTCCCAGTGCTTTGCGGCGTCCTTCTTCATTTTCGGCCAAAATCATTTCACGCATGGCCTTGATTTTTTCTCCTTCAAAAAACATGTGTTCCGTACGGCACAAACCTATGCCAACTGCACCAAATTTTCGAGCTACGGCTGCATCGTGTGGCGTATCGGCATTGGTGCGAACTTTCATGCTCGAATATTTATCGGCAAGCGTCATCAGTTCGGCAAAATCGGCATCCAATTCGGCTTCCTGCGTAGGAATTTGGCCAAGATAAACATCACCTGTTGAACCATTTAGGGATATGTAATCTCCTTCTCGGAGTACAATGCCATCGGCTTCCATTGTTTTTTTAGCATAATCAATTTTAAGAGAACCGGCACCCGAAACGCAACATTTTCCCATTCCGCGAGCTACAACTGCGGCGTGTGAAGTCATTCCGCCACGAGCAGTAAGAATTCCCTGAGCTGCGGCCATTCCGGCTAAATCTTCAGGCGAAGTTTCTATACGAACCATAATAACTTTTTCTCCGCGTGCAGCCCATTCTGCAGCGTCATCAGCATTGAAAACTATTTTTCCGCTGGCGGCTCCGGGTGAAGCAGCCAGTCCTTTTGCAATGACCTTTGCTTTTTTTACGGCATTTTTGTCAAAAATTGGGTGGAGTAGTTCGTCCAAACGCAAAGGGTCGACTCTCAACAAGGCAGTTTGTTCATCAATAATTCCTTGATGAAGCATATCGATGGCAATTTTCACCATTGCTGTTCCGGTACGTTTGGCATTACGGGTTTGCAGTAGCCAGAGTTTGCCTTCCTGAACGGTGAATTCCATGTCCTGCATATCTTTGTAATGTTTTTCGAGTTTTTCCTGCACTTCATTCAGTTCTTTATAGATTTCCGGCAGCGCTTCTTCCATCGAAGGATATTTTTCTTTTCGTTCTTCTTCTGAAATGCCTGTAAGTTTTGCCCATTGTTGAGAACCTTGTTTGGTGATTTGCAGCGGAGTACGAATACCGGCCACTACATCTTCTCCCTGCGCATTGATTAAATATTCTCCATTGAAAACATCTTCGCCGGTAGCCGCATCACGAGTGAAACAAACACCTGTAGCAGAAGTATTTCCCATATTTCCAAATACCATAGCCTGAACGGTAACGGCAGTTCCCCATTCGCTGGGTATTCCTTCCATTTTTCGGTAAAATATGGCGCGTTCATTCATCCATGAATCGAAAACGGCACAAATAGCTCCCCACAGTTGGTCGTAAACCGACAGCGGAAATTCTTTGCCCGTTCGTTCGGCAACCAAAGCCTTAAATCTTTTGACCAATTCTTTCAAGTCATCAACCGTTAGCTCGGTGTCCAGTTTTACGCCTCGTTCTTCCTTCAATTGTTCGATAACTGCTTCAAATGGATCGATATCGTTTTTGTTGGCAGGTTTTAAGCCCAATACAACATCACCATACATTTGAATAAAGCGGCGGTATGAATCCCATGCAAAACGCGGATTGCCCGTTTTTTCAGCCAAACCTTCTACAATTTCATCATTTAAACCAAGATTCAAAATGGTGTCCATCATTCCGGGCATGGAAGCTCTTGCTCCGGAGCGCACCGAAACCAACAATGGATTTTTTTTGTCTCCAAATTTGGAACGCATTAGTTTTTCAACGCCTTCCATAGCTTTTTCCACTTCGGGTTTGAGTAGTTCCACTACTTTATCCTTTCCTAAAGCATAATATTCCGTACAAACTTCGGTGGTTATGGTAAAACCCGGTGGAACGGGAATACCCAGCAAATTCATTTCGGCTAAATTTGCACCTTTTCCTCCCAATAAATTCCTCATACTGGCGCTTCCTTCAGCTTGCCCATTACCAAATGTGTAAACTCTTTTCTTATTATCCATATTTTTTTTTCATTTAAAAATTTTTATAGTTTGAATGAACAACTTCAAACTACAAAAATAATTATTTTGATTAAAAATGGAAAGGAAAACGGGGAAATTGTCATCCTTATATTGCAATTTGCTATCGCAGCATTAATGACATATTTTCAGTAATTATGAAATATTTTCTTGTTTATCAGTTAATTGAATGAAAAATCACGTCAATATTTCCTCTTTTGATGATTGGTAAGTGTTTTGAACGAAAAAGGAAAAACAATTGAAATAGTTAAAAAATTTTTAAAACATAAAACTTATGAACTTCAATAATTTTACCATCAAGTCGCAGGAAGCTATTCAGGAAGCTGTGGACATTGTTCAGAGCAAAGGACAGCAGGCTGTCGAAACGCCTCATTTGCTGAAAGGTGTTTTGTTGAAAGGCGAGGATGTTATTCAGTATTTGTTTGGAAAAATGGGCGTTAATTTGTCGATGCTGAATTCTGTAATCGACCGAATGATAGAAACTTATCCACGCGTTTCCGGAGGCGAACCTTATCTGGGACGAGAAACAAATGCTGTTTTGCAGAAAGCCATTGATATTTCTTCAAAAGCTGGTGATGAATTTGTGGCATTGGAATCTATTCTGATGGCATTGGTTGTGGAAAACAACAGTGTAAAAAAAGCACTGAATGATGCAGGTGTTAACGAAAAGTCGTTAAGCGAAGCCATTAATGAATTGAGAAAGGGCTCAAAAGTAAATTCGGCTTCGGCGGAGGATACATACAATTCTTTAAACAAATATGCCATTAACCTGAACGAACGTGCCAGAAGCGGCAAGTTGGATCCCGTAATAGGAAGGGATGAAGAAATTCGTCGAGTGTTGCAAATATTGAGCCGTCGTACCAAAAATAATCCTATTTTGATAGGAGAGCCCGGAACAGGTAAAACTGCCATTGTGGAAGGTTTGGCACACAGAATTGTGAGAGGCGATGTTCCGGAAAATTTAAAATCGAAACAGATTTACTCATTGGATATGGGTGCCGTCATAGCAGGTGCCAAATATAAAGGTGAATTTGAAGAACGTCTAAAATCGGTTGTGAATGAAGTGGTTAATTCCAATGGCGAAATTATTCTCTTTATTGACGAAATTCATACGCTGGTAGGCGCAGGGAAAAGCGAAGGAGCAATGGATGCTGCCAACATTTTAAAACCAGCACTTGCCAGAGGCGATTTGCGAGCAATTGGTGCAACAACTTTGGCAGAATATCAAAAATATTTTGAATCGGATAAAGCATTGGAACGTCGATTCCAAATCGTCATGGTGGACGAACCGGATATACCGAGTTCTATTTCCATTTTGCGAGGGTTGAAAGAACGCTACGAAAATCATCATAAGGTGAGAATTAAGGATGACGCCATAATTGCAGCCGTTGAACTTTCGAGTCGTTATATTACCGAACGTTTTCTTCCCGACAAGGCTATTGATTTGATGGACGAAGCCGCCGCCAAATTGCGTTTGGAAATTGATTCTGTGCCGGAAGAACTGGATGTGATTGAAAGAAACATTAAGCAACTGGAAATTGAACGTGAAGCTATCAAACGTGAAAACGATACAAAAAAACTCGAACAACTTAGTCAGGAAATTGCCAATCTGAAAGAGCAGGCCGATGCCTTAAGAGCCAAATGGGCAAGTGAAAAATCGCTGATTGACAAAATTCAACAGGCAAAAATAGACATTGAAAATTTGAAATTTGAAGCCGAAAAGGCCGAAAGAGAAGGCAATTATGGCAAAGTGGCCGAGATTCGTTATGGCAAAATAAAAGCATTAGAGTCCACCATAGCTCAATATCAGGAAGAGCTGGCAAAAATTCAGGGAAATAATCCGTTGATTAAGGAAGAAGTGGACAGCGAAGATATTGCAGAGATTGTAAGCCGCTGGACCGGAATCCCCGTAACCAAGATGTTGCAAAGTGAAAAGGAAAAACTTTTGCACTTGGAAGAAGAATTACATAAAAGAGTGGTGGGACAGGACGATGCTATTCAGGCTGTTGCCGATGCAATTCGTCGCAGTAGAGCCGGATTGCAAGATCCAAAAAGACCTATCGGATCGTTTATCTTTCTTGGTACCACTGGTGTCGGTAAAACGGAATTGGCCAAAGCATTGGCTGAATATCTGTTCAACGACGAAAACATGATGACACGAATCGATATGAGCGAGTATCAGGAAAAATTTTCGGTAACACGACTTATTGGTTCGCCTCCGGGATATGTAGGTTACGACGAAGGTGGACAACTCACCGAAGCCATACGAAGAAAACCTTATTCCGTTGTGCTTTTCGACGAAATAGAAAAAGCTCATCCTGACGTCTTCAATGTTTTGCTTCAGGTACTGGACGATGGACGTTTGACCGATAACAAGGGACGTACTGTAAATTTCAAAAATACAATTATCATCATGACGTCCAACATTGGTTCATCATTGATTCGTGAAAATTTTGAAAAAATTAACGAATACAACCATGATGAAATCATCGAAAGAACGAAAAATGAGGTGTTTGAATTGCTGAAACAAACCATTCGTCCGGAATTTTTGAACCGGATCGATGAGCTGATCATGTTCAAACCACTTGATCGTTCGCAGATAGAAGATATTGTTCGTCTGCAATTGGATGGTGTACGCCGAATGCTCGAACAAAACGGTATCCGGTTGGAAACTACCGATCGTGCAGTGAAGTTTATTGCCGACAATGGCTACGATCCACAGTTTGGAGCCCGGCCGGTAAAGAGAGCAATACAAAAATTTATTTTGAACGATTTGTCGAAGAAAATAATTGCCGGAGAGATTGTTAGCAACCAAGTAGTGGTTGTTGATGCTGACGAAAATGGTATTGTTTTCAAAAACAAATAAATAAAAAACTTGAAAAATAAAGAGGGGGCTATCCTAATTTTTTGAGACGGCCCCTTTTTATGTTACAAAACGGAATTTGGTGAATTTAACCGAATACTTTCATTATTTGAAAAAACAATTGATTTACTTGGATTTACGTTGTTTCATTTCAATGAAAAAAGTGTTTTATCAATGAAATTTTTCGGTAACTTCTTGTGTGTTGTGTTTGTATTTGAAGAGAATAGCAAATAAAATTCCCACTATTAAGGCATAACCGGCAAAAATATACCAGGCAGTTGACCAATTTGGAACTTCGGCATGGGTAACAAATTTATCAACAATAGCGCCGGCTAGATAGGATCCAAAAGTTGCGCCCAGTCCGTTGGTCATGATCATAAATAATCCTTGAGCAGATGCCCGAATGGAAGAATCGGTCGATTGTTCGACAAAAAGAGATCCGGAAATATTGAAAAAGTCAAAAGCCATGCCATAAACAATCATTGAAAGAATAAGCATCCAAAGTCTGTCTCCTGGATTGCCCATCCCAAAAAGTGCAAATCTAAATACCCAAGCAAACATACTCATTAGCATAACATTTTTGATTCCAAATTTTTTCAAAAAGAATGGTATAGTAAGAATAAAAAGGGTTTCGGATATTTGTGAAATGGATAGTAACACAACAGAATGTCTTACTCCGAAAGAATTCATATATTCAGGAATTTCGGAGAAACTTCTCAAAAATAAGTCTCCAAAACCATTGGTAATTTGAAGTGAAGCCCCCAATAGCATGGAAAATATAAAAAAGATGGCCATTTTTTTGTGCTTAAATAAAGTAAATGCCCTTAACCCCAATACATCTATTACCGATTTTTTTTCGTTGCTTCGGTTAACAGTGCAGGGTGGTAATGTAAAAGAATAGACTCCCAAAATTAAAGCCGCTGTAGCAGCAACATAAAGTTGCGCTTGTGAAAATTTGAACCCCGTGAAGTCAACTGTCCACATGGCACAAATAAACCCAATGGTTCCCCATACCCTAATTGGAGGAAAATCTTTGACAATATCGTAGTGATTTTTTTCCAAAGCATTGTATGCCACTGTGTTGCTTAGTGAAATAGTTGGCATGTATAGCATTACACTTATGAACATGAAGCTGTAAAATGCCATATATTGGGTTTGAAATGAAGCTGCAATAAGAAATATTGAACCTAATAAATGACAAATACCCAGCATTTTATGTGCCGGAATCCATCTGTCGGCAACAATGCCAAGCAATCCAGGCATGAAAAGTGAAACAATACCCATTGAGGCAAAGATACTCCCAATCTGGACTCCGCTAAAGTTAAGAATATTTCCTGCATAACTACCCAAAGAAATCAACCAAGAACCCCAAATAAAATATTGAAGGAAATTCATAAGAATCAAGCGAAATTTGATACTCATAGCGTATTAATTTAAGTGATTATATTTGATTTTTCTTTAAAAATTCACCACAAGATTGGTAGCTTTTAAAAAAGTGATAGTATCTACAAATAAAAGATGCCTTTTCACAATATTAAGGAAATTAATCTCCCCAAATTTTATGGGAGCAAAGATAGATAAAAAGTTGGAAAAGCAAATTTTCAAAGTTTTATTCCTTATTTTGTTTACAAATGATATAATTGCCAATTCGGGCTATAAAGTCAATTGCAAAATACAACCTTATTTATGTTATTAAATTTTCCATGCAAATCAAACATTATTTAGCAATAATTTAAGATGGTAATATTTTATCAGCATGAGCATTCAGAGGTTCTTTTTTTATTTTTCGCTGCTTACGTGCAAAACATAAATTTTTCGGAAATAAAATTTTATTTTAAAAATCACAAAATCAGAGAATTACAAAAACAAGAATGTAACAACAATATATATTTAACATTATTTAATTTTTCAAAGTGAATTAAATAGAGAATTATATATTACATTTGTTGTGATAAAATCGTGTGCGTACACATTATTTTTGAAAAACAATATAATTACTTGTTAATCAGAGACATATAGTTATTACGAGTAATAAGTTTAAAAAAATGTATAATCATATATTTCATTGCTTTTTCAACACATTAAAAATAATTTTGAAATAAAAACCGTGTGCGAACACATTTTAATTTTAGCATCGATAAAATTAAAAGATTATTTTTTATATTGAAACATTTAGAAGGATAAGAATCACATCAATTTTAAATACTTAACTTTTAATTAAATCTAATTTTATGAGAACTCAAAAAAAATTTATTTCCATTTTGTTTTTCATATTGGTTGGTTTTTTTGTTCAAGTTTATGGTTTTACTGACCAGAACAATTTAATTCAGCAAAATGAAAGAACGATTAAAGGAACTGTAAAAACTACTGATGGAGAGCCATTAATTGGGGTATCAGTTATTGTTGCGGGATCTCCTTCTGCAGGTACTGTTACCAATTTAAATGGAGATTTTACTATCACTGTTCCGGCTAATGCCACCAAGTTGCAGTTTTCCTATGTTGGAATGAAACCGTTAACTGTTGAAATAGGGAATCGAAGTGTCATTAATGTGGTAATGACCGAAGAAGCGATAGGATTGAATGAAGTTGTTGCCATTGGATATGGCACGGTGAAAAGAAAAGACATTACCGGTTCTGTAGTTTCGGTTAGTTCGGATGCGATTATGAACATTCCCGTATCTTCTCCAGCAGAAGCAATTTCAGGAAAATTGGCCGGCGTGCAGGTTACAACTACTGAAGGATCTCCCGATGCGGAAATCAGAATACGTGTTCGTGGCGGAGGTTCCATTACCGGAAGCAACAAACCTTTGTTGATAGTTGATGGATTTCCTGTACAATCTATTGATGACATTTCTCCTTATGATATTGAATCTATTGACATTTTGAAAGATGCCTCATCTACGGCAATTTATGGTTCTCGTGGTGCTAATGGGGTAGTTATCATCACTACCAAATCGGGAAAAGAAGGCAAAATAACAGCAAATTATAATTTCTATACCGCAGCAAAAAAAATAGCCAAAACATTGGACGTTTTGTCTCCATCAGATTATGCTAAGTGGCAGTATGAGCTGGCTTTGTTGAAAAACGATGGAGATGCAAGCTCTTACGAAAAGTATTTTGGCAATTATCAGGATATTGATCTTTATAACAATGTACCTTCCAACAATTGGCAAGATCTTGTATTTGGTAGGACAGGAACAACTTTTAATCACAATTTAAGCATCAACGGAGGCGATTCCAAAAACAAATTTGCTTTTAGTTTCAGTCATATAGATGACAAGGCCATTATGCAAATGTCAAGTTTCAAGCGCGACAATATTAATTTTAAGTACACTACCAATCCTTCCAAAAATGTTTCAATGAATTTTTCTACTCGATACATCAACACAAAAATCAATGGTGGAGGTATGAATGAACAAAAGGAAGTTTCAAGTGCCGATTCGCGTTTGAAATATGCCATGATTTATCCTCCTTTTCCTTTAAAAGATCTGACATCAGAAGCCGGTACCAGTGATGATACGGAAATAGGGAATTTATATAATCCATTGGTGGCTATTTCCGATAACGATCGTCAACAAAAGCGGAACGATCTTAATATGGCAGGAGATATAACGTGGAAAGCATTTGATAATTTTAAGCTGAAAGTTGAGTTTGGATACGAGAATTATCGTGCAGAAGACCAGCGTTTTTATGGAACTACCACTTATTACATTAAAAATATTCCTTCCTCCGAAAATCAGGGTTATCCCGCTGCCGAATTGAACAATACATTTTTGAATACTTTCAGAAATACCAATACGGTAAGTTATGACTTTAAGAAATTATTGGGAACTAGTCATCATTTGGATGTATTGCTGGGAGAAGAATACATTTTTAATAGTAAGCAAACGTTAACTAATACTATTCACGGATATCCCAAAAGCTTTACTTCTACCAATGCTTTTAGGTTAACCTCTCAAGGAACTCCCTATAATATCGAGAATTATTATTCACCCGACGATATACTTTTATCATTCTTTGGAAGAGCAAATTATGATTATTTAAGTCGTTATCTGATGAGTGTAACATTTAGAGCCGATGGTTCGAGTAAGTTTTCCAAAGGCAATAAATGGGGATATTTTCCTTCTGCTGCCTTAGCATGGAGAATTTCTTCAGAACCTTTTATGGAATCTACTCAATCTTGGTTGGATGATTTAAAGCTCAGGTTGAGCTATGGAACAGCGGGAAACAATAACATACCATCCGGTCAGATGACACAATCTTTCGATTCCAAGTCTACTTCATGGATCAATAACGTTGCTTCTTACTGGTCTCCCTCAAAAATTATGGCAAATCCCGATTTGAAATGGGAGACAACCGTAACGCGAAACTTGGGATTGGACTTTGTCCTCTTGAAAAGTAAATTAAATGGAACAATTGAAGGTTATTATAATACCACTTCCGACTTGTTGATCAATTTCCCCGTTCCTGGTACAGGTTATGATACTCAGTACCGTAATATGGGAGAAACGCAAAATAAGGGCGTTGAATTTACACTGAATTGGATAGCAATAGACAAAAAGAATTATGGTTTGAGTTTCAGTGGAAACATTGGATTCAATAAAAACAAAATCAATTCTTTGGGAATAATGAGCGACTTTGGAGCATCCAGTGGTTGGGCTTCAACTGAAATAGGTAACGATTACTGGATTGCTGTAGGAGGTTCTGTTGGGCAAATGTATGGCTACCGTTCCGATGGAAGATATGAAGTATCTGATTTTGAAGGATACGATTCTGTAAAGAAAAAATGGATATTGAAGGAAGGAGTTGTTGATTGTTCTTCCGTAATTGGATCAGATGCGCTTCGCCCGGGAGCAATGAAACTGAAAGATATTACCAATGACAGCATTGTAAATTCAAAAGATTATACGATAATAGGAAATGCCAATCCCTTACATACCGGTGGATTTACAATTAATGGAAGATTGTACGGATTTGACCTTTCTGCAAATTTTAACTGGAGTTATGGGAATGATGTGTACAATGCCAATAAAATCGAATACACTTCTACCAGTAAATATCAATATCGAAACATGTTAGCCATCATGGCAGACGGAAAACGCTGGACCAATTTGAAATCAGACGGAACCATTAGCAACAATCCGGCAGAATTGGAAGCCATGAATGCCAATACAACAATGTGGTCTCCGTATATGTCAAAATATGTTTTTTCCGATTGGGCTGTTGAAGATGGTTCCTTCTTGAGGTTAAATACACTTACTTTAGGTTATACTTTACCGGTTCATTTAATCAGACAAATCAAAATTCAACAGTTGCGTTTTTATGTTACCGGTTATAATTTGTATTGCTGGACAAATTATTCCGGTTTCGATCCTGAAGTTTCAACTCGACGTAAAACCGAATTGACACCATCGGTTGATTATTCGGCATATCCAAAAAGCCGACAGGTAGTATTTGGCTTAAATTTAAATTTTTAACCTTGTAAATAATTTGATAAAATGAAAAAGACAATATTTATTTCTGCAATACTCACTCTTTTCTTAATGGGAATAATGAGTTCATGCGAGGAAACTTTAGAAGCTCCCACCAAATCGTCATTGGACGAACAGGTAATTTTTTCTACGCCTGTTTTGGCAGAAGGAGCTTTGATGGGCATTCATCAATCTTTGGCAGAAACCAATTCCTATCGTGGTCGTTACATACCTTTTTACGGGATTAACACCGATATCGAGTGGTACAATTCATCTGAAAATGTAAGTGATGACCGTGCAAAACTGACCGGTTACGATCCGCTTCCTACCAATACTCAGATGAATATGGAAAACAATGCATGGGCTAAAATGTATGAAGCTATTGAACGTGCTAATTTATGTATTAGAGGTTTGCGACTTTATGGAAATGTGGAGAAAAATCCAGAACTTGCCCAAATACTGGGCGAAGCCCTTACTTTAAGAGCCATGATTTACAATGATTTGATAAAAGCGTGGGGTGATGTCCCTGCGCGGTTTGAACCCATTTCTCCTTCTACGCTTTATTTGCCAAAATCGGACAGAGATGTAATTTACAAGCAAATAATTGCCGATTTGGCCGAAGCAGAAAATTATGTGGCTTGGCCTAATGAAACGGCTGTTACACGAACCACTGAACGAGTAAACAAGGCTTTTGTAAAAGGTTTAAGAGCCAGAATTTGTCTGGCTGCTGCTGGATATTCTCAACGTCCCGATGGAACGATTCGCAGAAGTAATGATCCTGAACTTTCGGTTGAAAACCTTTATCCAATCGTTAAACAAGAATGTATTGATGTCATTGAAAGCAAGACCTGTAAATTGGGAACTTTTGAACAAAATTTCAGAAACCTTTGCCAAGACAACGTTACTGCAGGATTAGAATCACTTTATGAAATACCATTTTCCGATGGACGTGGTCGGGTGTTATATACATTTGGAGTAAAACATACTACTACCGATAAATACACTCAACAAGCACAAGGTGGACAGAATGGACCGCTTCCTTATGTTTATTACGATTTTGATAAAGATGATATTCGTCGTGATATTACTTGTGTGCCTTATGAATGGACAAATGGCAAACAAGTGCCACGCAAACTGAGTTCGTGGTGTTTTGGAAAATTGCGTTACGAATGGATGAAAAGAGTGGTTACTTCAACCAATGATGACGGAGTAAACTGGCAATGCATGCGTTATGCCGATATTTATTTAATGGCTGCTGAAGCAATTAACGAACTTGATGGTCCGGAAGCAGCAGCACCTTATTTGAGAGAAATTCGCAAACGGGCTTTCCCAAATAATCCTGAAAAAGTTGACGCTTACATGGCAAGTGTAACCACAAGCAAAATAGCTTTTTTCAATGCTATTGTCAACGAACGTGCTCTTGAGTTTTGTGGTGAATCGTTGAGGAAGGCCGATTTGATTCGCTGGAATTTACTTTCTACAAAAATGAATGAAGCAAAAGCTAAACTCACCCGACTAGCTAATCGTCAAGGCGAATATGCCGACCTACCTGAAAAAATTTACTATAAAACAGCCAGCGATGGTGAATCGCTTATCATATACGGATTGGAGCATGGACATACCGATACCGAAGGAGCGGCTTTAAACTACGAATCGAGCAAGGGTTGGTTTGTAAGCAATGGTGTCAACACCTTAACTGTTGATAAAATTAATTCTCTTTTTCAAAGAGATCCAGATACTCGTCAATTTTGGCCCATATGGCAAGTGTTTATCGATTCGAGTAACGGCTTGCTGAAAAATGATTATGGCTATTAACTAACCTTATTAAATTCTACAACATGAAAAAGATATTTAAAAATATTCCTATCCTATTTAGTTTATTGATTGTCTTCACTGTAAGTTCATGTAAAGATGAATTACCGGAAGAAATTACAGAATTGGTGACAGACCGATTGTTCTCTCCTGTTGGTGTTGAAGCAAAAGTGATAAACAAAACACAGGTGGTTCTTAACTGGACAAAAAATCCAAAGGCAGAAAGTTATGTAATTGAAGTATATGAAAATGACAGCTTGACATTTGCTGGAAGTCCAGTAATGATTTTTACTAATATTACGAATGATGATATTCCGGATACCATTAAGAGTGGATTGATAGGAGCAACGCAATATTCAGTACGTATCAAGGCGGTGGGAAGTGAAATTGCAGAATCGAAATGGAGTGCTGTATATTTTAAAACGGGCGAAGAACAAATTATGAACGCCGTATCCGAAGAATCGGTTTCAGCACACAGTGTAAAATTGACATGGAAAGCCGGAGAAACTGCTACGAAAATTATTTTAACGGCTGGCCAAAGTACTTTAGAGCATGTGGTAACGGCGGAGGAAATAGCAGCTGGAGAGGCGACCGTGAGCGGATTGATTGAAGATACAGACTATACTGCCAGGTTGATGAAAGATGACAAAGTACGTGGAAGTGCTACTTTTACTACCAAAATTGATTTAAATGCAGCAAATACCATTGTTGTTCATCCTGATGAAGATTTGGTTGCTGCTATTCAGGCAGCACCTTCCGGCAGCAGAATTGTGTTAGTTGCCTCAGACGATGGAAGTAATGAATTTTTAAAAAGTGCCGGTCAAACAATTAATATAGACAAAGGTATCAGTATCAGAGGATATTTGAAGAGCAATAAACCTACTCTTCATATGCAATTTAGATTAACTGCAGAAAACGCTTCTTTAACTGTAAAAGACGTTATTCTGAATGGTCAGAGCGATGCTGATATGCGTGATCATGTGGTGCAGCTCACTCAAAGTGTGGCTTGTGGTGATATTTTATTCAAGGATTGTATTATTACAAATTATGGTAAATCTTTGATTTCGGGTGCAAGTAGAATTGCTGTTTCGGTAAGATCATTTACCATTCAAAATTGCAAAGTTTCCAACATTTTGACCAGTAGTGCCGATTGCATTGATGTTCGATCTGGATGTATTGAAAATGCAACGTTATTGAATTCAACTTTTTATAATTGTGCTCCCGACCGTGATTTTTTCCGACTTGATGATGCCTCTTCCAGCTTCCCTGGAAAGTCGACCATTATTAAAGTCAACCGTTGTACTTTTAGTAAAGTAAATAATGATGCTGCTCGTCGCTTATTATACGTACGATTTGCTAATAATGAAATTACATTTACCAACAATGTAGTGGCTAATTCAGTGGGATATTATACCAACCAGACAGCTACCAATATTGTACTTTTCAACAAAAATAATTATTTCAATGCACCCAATTATCTTGTTTATACAGGTACAGCGCTGAATGTAAAAACTGATAATTCGGGCACTTACCTGCAGCAAAATCCCGGTTTTGTTGATGAAGCAAACGGTAATTTAACCATAACAAATGCTACCTTGTTGGAACAAGGAATTGGAGCCAATATTTCTTGGTAGTTTTTTTCATAGCTGAGTAGAAGCATAAAGACAGCCTTATTGCTGTTTTTATGCTTCATTAAAAAATAGATTTTATTGATCTCTTAATTATAAAAGTGATGAAATTTAAGTCATTATTTTTAATGCTGGCAAGTGCAATTTTAATCACTGCCAATTTAAATGCAAAAAATCCTTACGAATATCTTTTCAAAAATTTACCTTTTGAAATGCCAAAAATCCAGCCCCCCACTTTTAAAAACAATGTGGTGAGGATAGAAGATTTTGGCGGAAAAGGTGATGGAAAAACTTTAAACACTGAAGCTTTTAAACAGGCAATTGATGCTCTTGCCCGAAAAGGTGGAGGTAAATTAATTGTACCTGCAGGTGTATGGTTTACTGGACCTATTGAATTAAAATCAAATATTAATCTTCATCTGGAAAAAGGAGCATTAATTCTTTTTTCAAAAGATTTTGATTTATATCCTTTGGTAGATACCTACTTTGAAGGTTTGGCAACCAAACGCTGCCAATCACCCATTTCCGGAAGGAACATTGAAAATGTAGCCATTACTGGAGAAGGTTCGATTAATGGATCGGGGGAAGCATGGAGGCCTTTGAAAAAATCAAAAGTTACAGCTTCGGAATGGAAAAAAGTGGTCAATTCGGGCGGAGTTGTAAAAGAGGGAAATTATTGGTTTCCATCGGAAAAATCATACAAAGGATACTCGATAAGCGACATGAATGTTCCGCGTGCAAAACTGACTGATGAAGAATGGATGGAAATAAGGGATTTTCTTCGTCCGGTTATGGTGAGTTTTATTCAATGCAAAAATGTTTTCTTGCAGGGTGTTTTATTTGAAAATTCTCCAAGCTGGAACATTCATCCTTTTATGTGTGAAAATGTGATTGTTGATAACATTATCGTCCGAAATCCCGATTATGCTCAAAATGGGGATGGAATTGATGTGGAATCCTGTAAAAATGTCATCATAGTCAATAGTTATTTTGATGTAGGAGATGATGCCATTTGCATTAAATCGGGCAAAGACGAAGAAGGCCGTCGTAGAGCTGTTCCTACCGAAAATTTAATTGTTCACAACTGTAAGGTTTTCAAAGCTCATGGTGGTTTTGTGGTTGGAAGTGAAATGTCGGGTGGAGTAAGAAATATTTCTGTCAGTTGCTGTCAGTTTTTAGGAACGGATGTGGGACTTCGCTTCAAAAGTAAACGTGGACGTGGTGGCGTTGTTGAGAATATTTTTGTTGACGGAATTTACATGTTCGATATTTTAACCGACTCATTTTTATTTGATTTGTATTATGGTGGCAAGTCCGCTACAGAAGCTATGGAAGAAGGAAACGATAATCAGAAAGATGCTGTATTGATGCCTGTTACAGAAGAGACACCCGTTTTCAGAAATATTTTCGTAAAAAACATAGTTTCGCGCAACGCACACAGAGCAATGTTTTTCAACGGGTTGCCTGAAATGAAAATCAGCAACATTCAGGTTGAAAATGCAATTATCACAGCTACTTATGGAGCAGAATTGAATAATTCCAAAGATATAGTATTCAAAAACATTTATGTTGAACCGACAATCGGTCCTGCTCTGCGTTTAAATCGGATAGAAAATTTTAAAGCCGAAAATTTCACCTATCCCGAAAAACTTCAAAATGCAATTGAACTGAAAGGAGAGGAAAACGAAAATATAATTATTTCAAATGTTAAAATCAAATGAAGTTCAGGTTCTCAGCAATTACGATTCTTGGTGTTTTGATGTTGTTTTTTCTTGCTTCAGCACCTAAACCTGTCAAGGTTTTGATGGCAGGTGATTCTACAATGGCCGATAAGGTGCTGTATAAAACAGTTTTTGACAGTTTGACGGGAAAATCTTATGAAGAACCTTTTCTTGAGCGGGGATGGGGACAATTATTGCCCGAATTGCTCAACGATAAGGCTTTGGTGAAAAATTATGCCAGAAATGGCAGAAGTACCAGATCGTTTATAGAAGAAGGATTGTGGACAGAGTTATTGAACAATACCGAAAAAGGTGATTTTGTGATTATTCAATTTGGACACAATGACGAGTCTGTAGAAAAAACGGGTCGTTATACCAATCCGGCGCAATTCAGGCTGAATTTTGTGGCATTTGTTGCCGAAGTAAGATTGAAAGGTGCGACTCCTGTTCTTTGTACTCCGGTAGCCCGAAGAAATTTCGACAACACAGGTCGCCTTGTACCAACACACGGCAGTTACCCCGAAATTATACGCAGTGTTGCTCGAGATTATCGGGTTCCAATGATCGATTTAGAAAAACTCACTTCTGAATGGTTGCAACACGAAGGTGTAGAAGGTTCAAAAAAATATTTCCATAAAATAGCGCCGGGTATTAGTCGCCTGTATCCCAATGGATTGGATGACAATACTCATTTCAATGAAGCTGGAGCTCGAACGGTAGCCGAAATGTTTGTAAAAGAAGTTGCAACTCAAAAAATCAAAGGATTTGAGAAAATTTTTAAAAAATGAATTTTTAAAATAAGTTTATTTTTAATTTAAAAGACCGATTATCAATGAGAAAACTTTATTTGCTGGTAATATTTTCATTAACGTGCTTCAGTTTAACTCCAAAAGAATCAAAATATTACGTTCGAATGGCTGATTCGGAAATGAAACGTAATCCTGAAAGCTGGATGCTTGATTTTTCAAAAAAACTGAAATGGGATTATTGCAACGGGCTTGAATTGCAGGCTTTTCTAAAAGTCTGGGAAAAGACCGGCGATGAAAAATATTTTCAGTATGCCAAAAGTTATGCCGATACCATTATTGAGGAAAATGGACAAATAAAAGGGTACAAACTTGAAGAATACAATTTGGATCGAATTAACTCTGGCAAATTCCTTTTCACTTTATATGAAAAAACTAAAGATGAAAAATACAAAAAAGCTATTGAATTACTTCGTAGCCAGATAAACACGCAGCCTCGCACCAGCGAAGGCGGTTTTTGGCACAAAAAGATTTATCCGCATCAAATGTGGCTGGATGGTATTTATATGGCTTCACCTTTTTTGGCTGAATATGCTTACCGGTTTAATGAACCGGCATTATTTGACGAAGTAGCTTTTCAAATTCTGCTCATTGCTAAACATTGTTATGATCCTGCCACCGGGCTGTATTATCACGGTTGGGATGAGAGTCGCCAACAAAAATGGGCTGACCCTGTGAAAGGAACTTCACCCAATTTCTGGAGCAGAAGCATGGGCTGGTATGCAATGGCAATAGTGGATGTGCTGGATTTCTTACCTGAAAATCATCCAAAACGACCCGAAATAATTAAAGTTTTGACTGATTTGTGCTACTCGCTCGACAAATATCGTGATCCGAAAACAGGAATGTGGTTTCAGGTTACGGATAAAATCAATGAAAAGGGAAATTATGTCGAATCGAGCGGTTCTGCCATGTTTATTTATACTTGGGTAAAAGGAGCGCAAAAAGGTTATTTGCCCAAAGAATTTCTCAAGAAAGGTAAAAAAGCCTACAAGCAATTTGTAAAAACTTTTATTGTCGAAAATTCTGATGGAACTATTTCATTGAAAAATGCCTGTGCTGTAGCCGGTTTGGGTGGCGAAAAAAATTATCGCGACGGCAGTTATGAATATTACATTTCCGAACCCATCAGGGACAATGACCCGAAAGCGGTTGCCCCTTTTATAATGGTGAGTGTATTGCTGAATAAATAAAGAGACATACCTTATCAATAAATTTTAAAAAAATACCAATGAAAAAAATATTTTACTTTCTGCTATTATTCTTCTTTGTAGGTTTTTCAATTATAAAGGCTCAAACCAAAATAGATGTTTGGGATTTTGGTGCGGCACAATTCGATCCTACTATTTACAACAACATGTTGGATGAAGCAACAATTAATAGTTGGTATCCGGGCGTAACACCCGGAACCACAGGGAAAAATTTACCCAGCTCATTTACCGTCGGTATTTTAAGCTGGACCAGTACTTCTTCTACAAGCGACCGCTTGAGAACATCCAATACCAATCTTACGCGTTACGATTCAAATGGTGTTCCGGTAACGGTAGCTTCAACTTCAGAAACTTTAACCGGATATCTTTATGTTAATGCCAGCGCTGCTACCGGAAGATATTTAAGCTTAAATTTAAACGAAGACGATGAGGTTACCATTTATGCCAAATCTCAAAATGGAACCGGGAAAATGACTTTTGAATATACGTCGGATAATTCTCAGAAAGACATCGTTTCTTTAACTTCATCACCGGAAATATATAAATTTGTAGCAAAGAAAGCGGGGGTATATAAAATTTATGATTCCGTTGATAAACCATTTTATTACAGAATTTTGAGAAAACCTGCCACGTATGTTTCCGTCAGTGGTACGTTTGATTTGACCAACGCTTCGGATATACCTTCAGGATACACGATTAATTTTACCAATGCTGCCGGAAAGGTTTGGTCAGTAGCTCCTGATGCTTCTAACAACTATTCCATAAATCTGCCTGCAGGATACACTTATTCTTTAAGTCTCAGTAATGCCAACGGCTATATTATATCCAATTCCGACCCTTTGTCGGTGAGTGGAAATACAACTTATAATCCTGTTATCTTAAAAGTTACACTTTACACATTAAGTGGGAATATTACTGGATTGCCTTCCGAAAAACTGGCGAAATTAGGATTAATTTTTACTCCTTCTGATACCAGAATTTATGTCCCCAAACCTGTAGTGAATGCTTCTGCCGGGACTTATTCTGTTCAGTTGGAAGCAAATTGCGATTATACGATTTCTGCTACAGGTGTAAATGATTATTATATCTCCAACAATAATGTAAATATCTCTTCAGATATTAATACCGATATTGTATTTGTAGCTAAGCCGGTTTATACTGTTTTGTTAAATATTAACGGTTTAGACGCTACGCAACTTTCCAAACTTTCTGTTACTTTCTCCAACCTGAATGAATCGGGTTATGTTTATTCTTTCACCGATTTGAATAATATTCAGTTGCGTGATGGAGTCTATTCCATTTCGTGCAGTGGTTTGGACGAATATCCTGTACAATTGGGACTTACGTCAAACTTAAAAGTAAATGGGACCGAAACTTCAAAAGATTTATCGTTTATTCCCGTTACGGATTGGTCTTTTGATGATGCCACCATTACAAGTGGTGTTACAACGGCTTATAAAGGAATGTTGTTTACCGGTTCGGTTTACAATGAAAAATCGAAGGGACATTTGGTACTCACAGGTAATGCAACGGCTAAAGTTCCTGTTTCACCCGGTGAAAAAATGATAGTTTATTACTATTATTCTGCCAAGTTCACTGTGGATGGAGGAAGTGAAATTTCTACCAACAGCGGAAGTACCAACCGCATTGAATCGCACGAATTTGTTTATGCGGAATCTACTCCCGGTTACATGACCATTGCTAATGTTACAGGAACGACCACCTATTTAACTGAAATTAAAATGGTAAAATCTGTAACCTACAAGCCAATAATAACGGTTGGAACCGATAAGGAATATCAGAGTATCAATGACGCATTAGCTGCCGTTCGTTGTATGACGCGTGAAAATACAGATACTGTAAAAATAATGATAGATCCCGGAAATTACGAAGAAATGTTGGTGATTGATATTCCAAACGTTACTTTGGTTAATGCTTCTACAACACCAAGTATTGCTCTTTTAAACAAAGGTGTGGATATTGATGAAAATGCTGTGAGAATTACTTCGTATTATGGACACGGATACAATTATTTCAGCATGGGCACCGACCAAAAATGGAATGCAGATGTTCTGAGAGTCAATAAGGAAAATGGTTATACAACTTATTCAAATACCGGAAGTGGCACAACTAACGGTTCTTACTGGAATGCAACAGTGGTAGTCTCAGCTTCCGGTTTCAGAGCTGACAATATAATTTTTGAAAATTCTTTTAATCAATATATTTCAAGAAAAGAATCGGAAGATGTAGTTCAGGAATGGTCAACCGGAGGAAAGGGTACCCGTCCTACAACTTACGGGAGTACGGATGTACAGAATAAGAACTTTGTAGAAAGAGCTGCAGCTATTGCATTTACGGCAAGTGCCGATAGGGCAATTTTAAACAAATGTCGAGTTGTTGGTCGTCAGGATTCATTTTATGGAGCTGAAGGCGCCAGAATTGCTGTTTATAAGGGCGTACTTATGGGTGCCACCGATTACTTGTTTGGAGGGATGACATTGACTTGCTACCAAACCGATTTAGCAATGAATACAAGTGAAGCAAGCTCGGATGTTGCTTACATTACAGCTGCACAACAAAATTCTGCTCGCGGATTTTTAATGTATGAATGCAATATAACTTCGGCGATTCCTTCTGTGGAGACAGCTTCACTTTATCGCTCCAAACCCGGATACTTTGGCCGTCCGTGGCAACCAACTACCAGCGAAGTGGTATTTTACTCTACAACCATTGAAACTACAAATAATCCGAGTTTTGACGGGCAATCCTTGATTGTCCCGGCCGGATGGAATAATTCTTTGGGTGGAACTTCCGATAAGGTTTACGAGTACAACACCATAGAAAAATCTGGAGTTGATAATTCTGCTTCTCGCGTTTCTTGGTCAAAAGTGCTTACAGAACCGGTTTTAAGCGACGGAACAGAAATTACTACTTTCAATTTTACAAAAGGAACTGATAATTGGGATCCAATAAACACTTTAAAATCTAATGATATTAATGCAAGTGTTTCACTGCAAAAGAAAGATGATTTTGTTCGGATATTTTCAGTTGGGAGCAAAGTCTTTATTTCAAATGTAAAAAATCCTTCCAAAATAAAAATTTATTCCGTAAATGGCTCTTTATCTTTTGTTAAGGAAATATCCGGAGATGATGAAATTTCATTGGATAAAGGATTGTGGATTGTAAATGTGGTGAATAACGAAAGCATTAAAACAGCAAAAGTTTTAATAAAATAAAATGATGAGGAAAAATAGAATTTTAACAATTTTGTGTGTTTTAGTTTCAAACATTTTTTTGTTACAGATATTTGCCCAAATCCTGGCTTTTCCCGGTGCTGAAGGCGACGGCATGTACACTACCGGCGGACGCGGAGGAAAAATTCTTTATGTAACCAAACTCACCGATGACGGGACAACGGGCACATTGCGCTGGGCTATTAATCAGTCGGGTGCAAGAATCATTATGTTCAAAGTTGCCGGAATTATTCCGCTTACTTCCGAACTCAGGATAAAAAACGGGAATCTGACCATTGCCGGCCAAAGTGCTCCAGGTGATGGAATTTGTCTGAAAAATTATCCGGTGGTAATACAGGCAAGTAACGTGATTATTCGTTTTATACGTTTTCGAATGGGCGATGAAGCGGCCGCAGGAAACACTTCTTACAGTTGGGATGGAGCCGATGCCATTTGGGGGCGTAATCAAAGCAATATCATTATTGATCATTGTTCCATGAGTTGGAGTATTGATGAATGTTCATCTTTTTACGATAACAAGAACTTCACACTTCAATGGTGTGTAATAGCTGAAAGTCTGAGAAAATCTGTTCACGGAAAAGGTACACATGGTTATGCTGGAATTTGGGGCGGGGCGCCTGCTACTTTTCATCATAATTTATTGGCTTTTCACGATAGCAGGAATCCACGTTTTTGTGGAAGCAGATATTCAAATAGTCCATCAACTGAAAGAGTTAATTTTACAAATAATGTCATTTACAATTGGGGAAGCAATTCCGGCTATGGAGGTGAAGGAGGCTATTATAACATGATGAATAATTATTACCGCTCCGGCATAGCCCGAAGTAGCGGTTCTACAAGTTATAGAATTTTCAGTCCAAATGCTGATGACGGAACGAATAGCCAACCAAAAGGCGTTTGGGGACATTTCCATTTAAGCGGAAACATTATGATCAATACACCCAGTGTTACCGATAATAACTGGTTGGGATTTCAACCTGTTGGAACTTATTCCGATACGATTAAATCAGAGGTTCCTTTTGATTTTCCGCCTTATTTGAGATTGCAACGTGCCGACAGTGCTTATTTGAGCGTAACGGCTTTTGCCGGTGCCAGTTTAAAGCGTGATGCAGTGGATACACGAATAATTGATAATGTGGTGAATGGAACTGTTACGGTTACACAAGGAAGCAATGGAAGCACCGGTGGTTTTATTGATTCTCAGGCAGATGTTGGCGGTTGGCCCGAATATACTTATGATCCGGCAACTGTTCCAACGGATACCGATGGCGATGGCATGCCTGACGATTGGGAAACGGCAAAGGGCTTGAATCCAAATGATGCTTCAGATGGAAGTACAAAAACGATTGACGGACAATACACTAATGTTGAAGTTTATTTGAACGAATTGGCTGCACCAGTCGTAAATCGACAATATTTGGATGCAAATACTGCTGTAAATGAAGTATATGCAAATTCTTCTTTGCGCATTTATCCCAATCCTTTCAAATCGGGAAATTTGAATATCAAAGCTGCTGAAAAAATCAATAAAGTTGAATTCTATACCTTGAGCGGTGCAAAAATTTCCGAAAAGGAAACGAATGGAACAGAAGTTTCATTTACCATGCAGCAGCTAAATGCCGGAATTTATATTGTAAAAGTTAAAATGGAAGACGGAATAATTCTTCCAACACTTTTGATAGTTGAACCATAATATTTTTCAAAATGAAAATCTTTAAAGAATTGGTTTTTGTGTGTTGTCTTTTTACGGTTGGTATTTCTGCTTCCGCTCAGATACCGGCCTTTCCCGGAGCTTGTGGAGGCGGAGTATTTGCTTCCGGTGGACGGGGAGGAAAAGTGCTTTTTGTAACTTCGCTTGCCGACGATAATTCGGAAGGTACGCTGCGTTGGGCTGTCAATCAAAAAGGTGCAAGAACCATTCTTTTTAAGGTTTCGGGAATCATTCCGTTGACAAAAACATTAACCATCAAAGAACCTGATTTGACAATAGCCGGGCAAAGTGCACCCGGCGACGGAATTTGTATTAAAAATCATGATGTTTTTATAGCGGCTGATAACGTTATTATTCGTTTTATTCGCTTTAGATTAGGGAATGAAATATTGCACAATGAAAGCGATGCTGTTGGTGGAAGGGATTGTAAAAACGTGATAATAGACCATTGCTCCATGAGTTGGAGCATTGATGAGTGTGCTTCTTTTTACACAAACGAAGATTTCACCTTGCAATGGTGTATTGTTTCAGAATCCTTGAATAATGCCGGACATGCAAAAGGTCCACATGGATACGGCGGAATTTGGGGTGGCAAAAATGCAAGTTTTCATCACAATCTGATTGCGCATAACTTAAGTCGCAATCCACGATTTAACGGTTGGAGACGGGAAGGATTGAAATACAATACTTCCATTGATGAAGAACGCGTCGATTTCAGAAATAATGTGATTTACGACTGGGGCGACAATAGTTCTTATGGCGGCGAAAACGGAAAATACAACATTGTTGGAAATTATTTCAAATATGGACCTGCCACCAAACCATCGGTCAGATTCAGAATTACGCATGTGGATATGGATAGTCACCCTGAAATGGTTTCTCCCGGCTATGGACAATATTTTATTGATAAGAATTTTGTGTATGGTTGCCCAGAATGTAAAAAAGACAACTGGGAATGTGTGTCTTATGCCGAAGGTGTTAACAAACAGCTTTGTAAGGCAACACATCCTTTTGAATGTACGCCTATTATTGAACAATCTGCGGAGGTTGCTTTCAAAAAAGTATTGCAATTTGCAGGAGCTTCATTCAGAAGAGATGCTGTGGATAAACGAATTGTGAAAGAAACGCAGAAAGGAAAAGCAACTTATAAAGGTTCGATTAATGGCAGACCCGGTATTATCGATTCTCAAAATGATGTGGGTGGCTGGCCTGTTTATCGTTCTACAGAGCCCTATCCTGACACCAATCAGGATGGGATTCCTGATGGATGGCTCGAAAAAAATTATCCCGGCAAATTTGCTACCGATATAAACGAAGAAGGTTATACTTATTTGGAAGTTTATTTGAACAGTTTGGTTGAAAAAATCACCAAATCGGAATATACCAATGCTTTGTCCAATAAATAAATTGTGGATAAAAATGAAAAAGTTTTTTCCAATATTGTTGATTTTTTTCATGGGTTTTTCTGGATGGTCCCATGCCGAGAAGACTATTGTGGTGGATATAAACGGCACAGGCGATTTTAGAAATATTCAGCAAGCCATAGATTCTGTTCGGGCTTTTAATCCGGATGGCTGGGTTACCATTTACATAAAAAACGGATGTTACAAGGAGAAAATCGAAATACCGACTCATATTTGCAACATCCGCTTGATTGGGGAAGACAGAGACAAAACTGTTATTAGTTTTGACGACCATGCAAAAATCAACAACATGGGAACATTTAAAACCTATACGTTAAAAATTTGTGGTAACGATATGCTGGTTGAAAATTTGACGGTTGAAAATGCTGCTGCACCTGTGGCTCAAGCGGTAGCTTTGCATGTGGAAGGAGACAGAATCGTTTTTCTGAATTGCCGTTTTTTGGGAAATCAGGATACTGTTTATGCCGGACGCGAAAATTCACGTCAGTATTTTGAAAACTGTTATATTGAAGGAACAACCGATTTTATTTTTGGACCGGCTACTTGTTGGTTTGAGAAATGTCAGATTTACTGCAAACGAAATTCCTTCATTACAGCAGCCAGTACACCACAGAATATCCCTTACGGATTTATTTTCAACAATTGTACCGTTTCTCTTGCCGATTCTGTCAATGCTGTTTATCTGGGACGTCCGTGGCGACCTTATGCCATGACCGTTTTTATGAATTGCATTTTACCCAAAGGAATCGCACCTGCCGGTTGGCACAACTGGAAGAATCCTGAAAATGAAAAAACAGCTCGGTATTACGAATACAACAATTCCGGCGAAGGAAGCAGAACTGACTTACGCGTAAAATGGGCAAAACAACTTACAAAAATGGAATGTGAAAAAATAACAATAGAGAATGTGCTCGGTAATTTTGTGGAAGAAATGAAAAAAATGAAGAACGAATAAAATCTTCTTTATTGATTCAAAAATTTTTTAAAAGGCTTTACAGCAATCAAATAACTATTTATTATTCATTTATTTACTAACAATCAAAAATTTACGATTATGAAAAAGGTTTTACTAAGCGCCATTTTGTTGGCTGGTGCGGCAACTATGTTTGCACAAAAAACATGGAATTTTAGCAACACTGAAAAGTTCCCTGCACAAACAATTTCTTCAACTACCATTATTGATGGGTTGAAAATTATGGCTACTGCTGATGCAACAGTAGCAATTGATGCAAATGCTAAAAAACACGGAACGTATTCCTTTACTCAGCGTTTGAAGTTAGGTGGTTCAGGTGGCTTTACTGCTGAAAATCGGTATATGCCCACTACACGAGCTTTGGTATTTCAAGTAACCGGACCAGGAACTATAACGGTTTCTTGTCTCTCTTCAAGCAGTAGCGCAGACAGAAGGCTGTTGCTTACTAATGGAACGGATTCAATTTCTTCTTTCAGTGCTCCAGGAGTTTATAGTGATCCTGATGGAAATAATATTCCTTTGGAAACTTTCAACTATACCGGTGGTGCTGCTACTCTGTACTTATATTCAGTTAGTAGTGGAGTTAATATTTATTTATTGGATGTTTCTTCAGCTAAAGACTATGAAGAATCTCCATCTTCCGTAAAAATTCAGAAATCCGAAAATTCTATTGCTTTTAACGGTTCAGAAATTGTTAATGCTAAAGGTTTAGCACTGCAGGTTTTTAATGCAAGTGGAAAAAGAATTATTGCTTCTTCCGCCACCACAATTTCAACTACTCAACTTCCAAAAGGAGTGTATATAGTTCGTGAGGTGGGGACATCCAACACTTTGAAATTTGTAAAATAATTTTAAACAAGTTGTAGTTTTAACAAGCTGTTCAAAGATTTTGGACAGCTTGTTATCCATTATTTATTCAAACAAATCTAACTATTCCAATTAATTTAGTTACCAACTTTAAAATTTAGAATCTTACATCATGAACAAAACTGTTATTCTCTTTCTTCATTTAATGTTTTTCTTTTCTTTATCGGCATATTCTCAATCAATAGATATTTTTGAAGCCAACGGATGGCTGGAGTCTGCTTGTCTTAAATGGCATTCTTCCGGTCCGGTTGATAGTTACAATGTTTATTATACCGGCGGTGGCATTACAAACAAAAAAATTGACAGTCCATTAATCCGTAAATATGCAGATTATTGGAGAGCTGATATTGTCGGATTGGCAGAAGGAGAATACAGTTTTACGGTGAAACCTGTAGTAAATGGAACGGAAGCTGAAGGAGCTTCGGTAAGTGCCATAATGGTGAAAGCTCACGACAGAAGCGGTTTTGCATTTCAGGGCAGTCGCGTTCCGGGAGCTTATAAAAGTGATGGAACATTGAAAGACAATGCGGTGATTCTTTATATTACCGAAAGTAATAAAAATTCGGTATCCATGACTGTTACCGGTGCAACAACGAATCCATGCGTTGGACTGCAAAGCATATTGGATGGTTTTAAAAAAGGGAAAGATACACGTCCTTTATCGGTTCGATTGATTGGACAAATTACCGACCTTGATTATATGTTGAATGGAGATATTGTGATCGAGAACAACAATAATGCTTCAAGTTATATCACTTTTGAAGGAATTGGCGACGATGCAGTAGCCGATGGTTGGGGATTACGTATAAAAAATGCTTCTAACATCGAAGTCAGAAATCTTGGTTTTATGAATTGCGACAGTGAGGAAGGAGATGATGTCAGCTTACAACAAAATAATGATTACATCTGGGTGCATAATTGCGACTTTTTCTATGGCGCAGCCGGCAGCGATGCCGATCAAATTAAAGGTGACGGAGCACTTGACTGTAAAAAATCTACTTATGTTACTTTTTCTTACAACCATTTCTGGGATTGTGGAAAATGCAATTTGCTAGGTTTAAGTGAAGGAACAACATCCGGCCTTTATATTACCTATCATCACAACTGGTACGATCATTCCGATTCGCGTCATCCTCGCGTTCGCTATTATTCTACACATGTTTACAATAATTATTACGATGGAAATGCAAAATACGGTGTTGGCTCAACCACCGGTGCCTCTGTATTTGTAGAAGGAAATTATTTCCGCAATTGCAAATATCCCATGCTGATTTCCAAGCAAGGTACTGATATCTATCAGTCAAGTGGTACTTTTTCAGGAGAAGATGGCGGTATTATCAAAGCATTTAACAATTACATGACCGGTCAAAATCGTTTTGTTGCTTATGGAAGCTCCGATTTTGCCAATTCAACTGTCGATTTCGATGCTTATGTAGTTGCTTCAAGAAGTGAAACTGTTCCTTCGACAGTGAAGACAAAACAAGGCTCAAATACCTATAATAATTTCGATACGGATGCGTCTGTCATGTACCAATATACAGCAGATACCCCAGAACAAGCAAAAGAAAAAGTAATGCAATACGCCGGACGAGTTAATGGTGGCGATTTGAAATGGACATTTAACAATGCTGTTGATGATGCATCTTATGATGTAAATACGGGTTTGAAAGCGGCTCTTACAAATTATAGTACAAGTTTAGTAGCCGTTCAGGGTGAAAGTAGTTCTTCCGGCAGCTCGCAAACATTGACTGTAACAGGTGATGTTAATCAAACGGTAACATCGGGAAATGCCATTAGTAATATTGTTTTCACTTGGGGTGGTGAGGCTACAGATGCTTCAGTTACTGGATTGCCGGCTTCAGGAATCGACTACATAAAAGATGCTGCTGCCAAAACGATTACCATTTCCGGTACACCAACAGCTACTGTTTCCTATACGGTAACCACAAGCGGACAATCAGGAACTCCGGTTTCAATATCAGGCACAATTATCGTTACAAGCGGATCGGGTTCTTCGGGAGCAATGATTCATAACTTTACAACGGATGGTAAAACCAGTTCTTTCTATTCTATTACAGGCAATCTGTCCACAAGTTACGGAACGGTTACTTATCAAGGCTTAACCTTAACACAGTGCCTCAAAATGGAGTCGAGTACCAATATCAGCTTTACAACTACTTCGGAAGCTACTTTAACGCTGGTATTCAATCCTGATTATACCGGTACCGTTAAAATTGACGGAACTACTTACACGCCGTCCTCTACAAATGGAATTGTAACCATTAGCTCACTTCCTGCCGGATCTCATACGATTGTAAAAGGAAGCGGCTCCAGTTATCTGTTCTATATGAGTACTGTTTACAATTCAATTTCAGGAATTAGTAACACAAATCAGTCAACTTCTATCCAGCTTTATCCAAATCCTGTTTCCAATTTATTGAACATCAATTCAAATGAAAAAGTAACGAAAATCGAAATCTTTAGTATTTCAGGTCAGATAATTACGCAATTAAATGGAAACAGCTCGAGTATTGATTTGAGCAATTTGTCAAGTGGCAATTATTTAATAAAAATTCATACGCAAAATGGAGTCCTAACCAAGCTGATCGTGAAGAAATAATTCTTATTTTGGGCAAATAGCAGTGAAGTTTATTCAAGACCATATTCATTCACTGCTATTTCACCCTTTGTATTGTATTTTAACTTTTTATCATGAAATTTTCTCATTCAATATTTCTTTTTGGTGCGATTGTTTTATGCTTTCCCGTAAAGGCACAAACAGTAATGATAAACGGTGTTCCGCGAGATACAGGCTATACGGTTTACAATACTTATATTAAACTAAAAAAACAGTTTCCTTTTATTCGCCCGGCGGAGGCAAGAATGTCCGACAATCTGAAATCGTACGAGAACATTGCTTACAAATCCATTTCACCGGAAAGGAAGCTGTTGTTGAATATTTATCGGTTGGATAACAATGAAGTTTTACCTGCCGTAATCATGGTTCATGGCGGAGGTTGGAATTCAGGTTCTCCTTCATTACAAAAAGCAATGGCAGTGAAACTGGCTCAAAAAGGTTTTGTCTGTATTACCGTCGAATATCGTCTTATTCCGGAAGCTTTATTTCCTGCCGGAGAAGAAGATTTGGAAGATGCCGTAAGATGGATTGCGGATAACGCAGAAACTTACGGAATCAATCGGGATAAAATTGCCGTTTCGGGATGCTCGGCAGGGGGACAATTGGCTGCTTTAATCGGAACAAAAAATAAAGATAAGCTCATCAAAGCCGTTGTCAATATCGATGGCATTTCTTCCTTTATCGACAAAGCGACCATTGACAGAGCACAAAAAGCTCGAAACGATGGAGATAAAATGCCGGTTGATGCCTTGTGGCTGGGCGGAACATTTGCCGAACGTCCCGAAAATTGGAAAGTTGCTTCAGCGGTAACTTGGGTCAATCAGAATTCTGCTCCAGTCTGTTTTATCAACAGTTCCATTCCACGCTTTCATAATGGCAGAGATGAACATATCCGAATGTTGGACAGTTTGGGCATTTATTCCGAAGTACAGGCTTTCGATGATTGTCCTCATTCTTTTTGGCATTTTCATCCGTGGCAATTGTCTACGGTTCAATATGTCGCCAATTTTCTAAATCGAATTTTATACAATACTCCAATTGCAGTCGATCATTCGAAATTTGATCTGATCGTTGCTCAGGATGGAACGGGCGATTTTCGAACAGTTCAGGAAGCCATTAATGCCGTTCCCGATTTTCGCAAAAGGAAAACCAGTATTTTTATTCGCAACGGATTTTACAGAGAAAAACTCATCATCCCTGAAACGAAGGATTCGTTGACCTTGATTGGAGAAGACAGGAATAAAACGATTCTTTCGTACAATAATTTTGCTTCAAAACCGAATGGTTTCGGCGATCAATTGGGAACTTCCGGTTCTGCAAGTGTTTATATTTGTTCACCCAATTTTACGGCTGAAAATCTAACCTTCGAGAATGCTGCAGGCCCAATTGGTCAGGCGGTTGCCGCAATTGTTCGAAGCGATAAGGCACGTTTTTTAAATTGTAATTTTTGGGGATTTCAGGACACACTTTATCCACACAAAGCCGGCAGCAGGCAATACTATAAAAATTGTTACATCGAAGGGACGGTTGATTTCATTTTTGGCTTTTCAACTGCCTATTTTGACTCTTGTGAACTTTACTGCAAAGAAAGCGGATTTACAACCGCAGCAGCAACGCCTCAAGAGAACAACTATGGATTTGTGTTTTATCGTTGTCAAATTCATGGCGAAAATCCGGCTTCATTTTATTTGGGAAGACCGTGGCGTCCTTATGCAAAAGTAGCTTTTATCGAATGCGACATGACCAACGTCATAAAACCCGAAGGGTGGGACAATTGGGGAAAAGTTTCCAATGAAAAAACGGCTCAATTTTCGGAATATCAAAATTCAGGTGAAGGTGGTAATTTGACCAATCGTCGAGTGAAATGGTCAAAAACGCTTTCATCCCGACAAGTTAAAAATTTCGACAAGGAAATAGTACTCGGAAAAGATTTTTTTGAGAAAAATCGAGAAAATCATTAAAATATAAAGTAAAATGTTCAAAATCAGTAGATCAATATCTTTAATAGTTTTTGCATTGCTTATTCATAATGTTTATTCACAGTCGGTTACCGTTAAAAATCAATCCAACGTGTTGTTGAAGGATTTTACGGTCGAAATTCTCGTGAATAAATTGCCCTTAACCATTGGAAATTATTATGTAGTTTCGAAAGAAGGCGTTCAATTGCCGGTTGAAATTGTTTCCGATATAAATGCTGAACAAATCGCAGTTTTTTCGATTGAAAGATTGCAGCCGAATGCTATATTAAAATTTAACTTTTATCGTGGACAAGCTGAAAATTATCCCAAACGAACCTATGCAGAAATTGCCCACAAAATTGGAGGTCAGTTTGTAAACGGAAAATATCAGGGTGAATTTTCGTGGGTGAAGCCCAATTTTATCCGTTTGCCCGGAAATTTTAAGGATCATTCCTATTTTATAAAATATGAAGGAGCCGGCTGGGAAAGCGACAAGGTGGCCTATCGATTTTACCTCGATCAGCGAAATGCGTTGGATGCCTTTGGGAAAAAAACGCCCGGAATTGTTTTACCGGCAGTGGGCGTTGATGGTTACGACAATTATCATAAAATGGCCGTTTGGGGAATGGACGATATGGAAGTTGGCAAGTCGCTGGGTATTGGCAGCATTGCTTATTGGGATGGGAAAAAAGCTTACAGAGTCGAAAAACGCGACAGTTTGGTGTGTTGTGTCATTTCGGATGGGAAAGTTCGTTCACAAATAAAAACCGTTTATTACGGTTGGGAAGCAGCAAACAAAGTCAATTTAACTTCACTGATAACCATTGATGCAGGGCATCGGGCTTCGCACATGGAATTGAAAATTGATGGGAAATTGGATAATATAGCCACAGGAATTATTAAGTTGAAGAATACCGAAATAATTGTGCCTCCAGCCAACGACGGGGAATGGACATATTATGCTACTTTTGGTTGTCAGAGCATGAATAATGATAATATGGGACTTGCGATTTTTTATAGAAAAAGGCAATTGCAGACTTTGACCGAAGACGAACTGAATCACGTTATCGTTCTTACGCCGGATCATGGTTATGTTGAATATTATTTTATGGCTACGTGGGAAAAGGAATGGCAGCCAATTCAGGATAAAGCATCGTTTATAAATGCCATAGATGATGAGCTTAACTGTCTGAATCAGAAAGTGTCGATCAGTATAAATAAAAAATGAAATTGAATCCATTTTAAAGGTTATTCATTCATCTTTGATCGTTTCATTTGTTAATATTATGAAAATAAATTTATATGCTTATTAAAATGAGAATATTTTTATAACTTTGTGTGCGCACACAGTTTATATTTTTACAGAAAATAATCTTTTAAAACAGAATATTATGCAAAGTTTTATTAACGATGATTTTTTACTGCAAAGTGATGCAGCAAAAGAGCTTTATCATCAACATGCCGAACATCAACCGATTATTGATTATCATTGCCATTTGAATCCCGAATACATTGCCAACGATCGTCAGTTCGACAATCTGGGACAAATCTGGCTCGAAGGTGATCATTACAAATGGCGTGCTATGCGCTCCAACGGAATTGACGAAAAATATTGTACAGGGAAAGACACTTCAGATTGGGAAAAATTTGAAAAATGGGCTGAAACTGTTCCTTATACCATGCGCAATCCACTGTATCACTGGACGCATTTGGAATTGAAACAGGCTTTTGGCGTGGATAAATTGCTAAGCCCGGCTACGGCAAAAGAAATTTTTGATGAATGTACTGCTAAGCTCCGTACAAAAGAATATTCTGCACGCGGCTTAATGAAAAAATTCAATGTGGAAGTTGTATGTACGACCGATGATCCGGTTGACAGCCTGAATTATCACATAGCTTTGAAGCAAGAAGGCTTCGGTATCAAAGTGTTGCCGGCTTGGCGTCCCGATAAAGCAATGGCGGTGGAAAATCCGGTGGAATATCGAAAATATGTCGAGAAACTTTCGGAAGTTTCAGGCGTTACCATTCGCAAATTTGATGATTTGTTACAAGCATTGCGCGTTCGTCATGATTTTTTTGCCGATTTGGGCTGCAAACTTTCCGATCACGGAATTGAAGAATTTTATGCAGAAAAGTGGTCAAAATCGGAAATTGAAGTCATTTTCAACAAAGTTTACGGTGGTAAGGAATTAACTCAGGAAGAAATTCGTAAATTCAAATCGGCCATGCTTTACGAAGGCGCTGTTATGGATTGGGAAAAAGGTTGGACACAGCAATTTCATTACGGAGCTATTCGCAACAACAATTCCAGGATGATGAAGCAGTTGGGGCCCGATACCGGATTCGATTCCATTGGCGATTTTACGGTTGCAAAAGCCATGAGTGCATTTTTCGACAGTTTGGATGTTTCCGGAAAGCTTACAAAAACTATCATTTACAATCTAAATCCACGCGACAACGATCTTGTTGCCACCATGATAGGAAATTTCCAGGATGGTAGCGTTCCGGGAAAAATGCAATTCGGTGCGGCATGGTGGTTTCTCGATCAGAAATCCGGCATCGAAGCTCAATTGAACTCACTATCCAATTTGGGATTGCTCAGTCGTTTTGTCGGAATGTTGACCGATTCACGAAGCTTTTTGTCTTATCCGCGACACGAGTATTTTCGTCGTATTCTTTGCAATTTGATAGGCAATGATGTGGAAAACGGTTTGCTGCCTGCTTCCGAAATGGACTTTCTGGGAAAAATGGTGGAAAACATTTCTTATTTCAATGCAAAAAACTTTTTTGAATTTTGATTTTTATTCATTTAAAAAATATTCATAATGAAATTAGGAAAATATAGTTTTGGTGTCGGAGACAGATTTTCGCACCAGGGAAAAGCGCAATTGAAAGCTTTAATGAAAGCCAATGAAAAAGGATTAAATATTATTCCCGTATGGAATAAATCGAATCGTGAGCATACTTATGTCCATTCTCAACCGAAAGATACGAGAGTGGAAGCCGACAATGCTGTTAAAGCTTTAAATTATAAAGGGCCATATTTTGTTGATGCCGACCATATTAATTTGAATACGGTTGCTCCTTTTGTACAGGTTTCCGATTTCTTTACACTCGATGTGGCTGCGTATATCGGAAAAGAAAGTACTAAGGAAGAGGTGAATCAATTTATTGATTCCTGTAAAAAGTACATGGGGCAACTTGAAATTCCCGGATTAAAGGAACCATTGAATGTGTCAAAGGATCTGCTGGAAAAAATAACAAATAAATTTTTGGCTGCTACGCAACAAGCTTCTGAAATTTATGCCTATCTCAAAAAAGAAAAGGGCGCCGATAATTTTATTACGGAAGTTTCGATGGATGAAGTGGAATATCCACAAACTCCCATCGAGTTGCTCTTTATTTTGAAAATGTTGGCAGACAAAGGTGTCCCGGTTCAAACCATAGCGCCCAAATTTACCGGCCGATTCAACAAAGGAGTCGATTATGCAGGCGACTTGGAACAATTTGCTAAAGAATTTGAAGAAGATGTGTTGATTATCGATTTTGCAATAAAAGAATTTGGACTTCCGGAAGAGTTGAAATTAAGCGTTCATTCGGGCAGTGACAAGTTTTCCATTTATCCCGTTATGAGCCGAATCATTAAAAAACACGACAAAGGCTTACACCTTAAAACAGCCGGAACAACATGGTTGGAGGAAGTTATTGGATTGGCTAAAGCCGGAGGAGATGGATTGATGGCGGCTAAAAAAATCTACGCCAACTCCTATAACCGAAAAGATGAATTATGCGCACCTTATGCTGATGTGATTGATATTGATGGAAGTAAACTGCCGTCAGTGGAAGAAGTTAACGCATGGGGAAGTGAAAAATTCGTAAACACGTTGCGTCATGACCAAACTTGCCCCGATTATAATCCCAATTTCCGACAGTTGATTCATGTAGCTTACAAAGTTGCTGCCGAAATGGGAGATGAATATATTTCATTGCTCGAAAAATATGAAGAGATTATTGGCCAGTGTGTAGAGGAAAATATTTACGATCGACATTTGAAAAGATTGTTCGATTTGTGAAAACTCTCTCAGAAAGAATGAATTAATTTTATAATTTTGAAACATAATTCTAAAAATAAATATCATGTACGAACTTTTTGACATTAAGGATAAAGTTATCGCATTTACCGGAGGAACAGGCGTTCTGGGTGAATCGATGGTGAAATATTTGGCTGCACACGGAGCAAAAATCGCTGTTCTGGCTCGAAGCAAGGAAAAAGGCGACAAACTCGTCGAAGAAGTGAAGGGAAAGGGTGGCGAAGCTATGTTTCTGGTAACTGATGTTACCAATGAAACCATTTTAAGACAAAATGTCGAAGATATCCTTGCGAAGTACGGAAAAGTGGATGTGTTGATCAATGCTGCCGGTGGCAACATGCCCGGTGCTACCATTGGACCGAACAACACCATTTTCGACCTGAAACTCGATGACTTTCGTAAAGTGGTAGATTTGAATTTGATGGGTTCTGTCATTCCGACAATTGTTTTTGCCGAATGCATGGTCAAAGCCAACAAAGGAAATATCATCAACTTTTCGTCAGCTTCTGCACTTCGTCCATTGACTCGCGTAGCCGGATACGGAGCAGCCAAAGCAGCCGTAACCAACTTTACAAAATACATGGCAGGCGAACTGGCTACCAAGTTTGGTGAAAACTTCCGCGTCAATGCTATTTGTCCCGGATTTTTTATTACGGAGCAAAACCGCACTTTATTGATTAATCCTGATGGTTCTTATACCGAACGTGGAAAAGCCGTTATTGCTCATACACCTTTCCGTCGGTTTGGCGTTCCGGAAGATTTGTTAGGAACCATGCATTATTTAGTAAGCGATGCTTCTAAATTTGTTACGGGCACTGTTGCCATTGTTGACGGCGGATTTGATGCCTTTTGCATTTAATTTTCAGTACCGAAAAGTCTTACAGAACATTTATTTGAAACCCACATGTATTGCATACACAAACACGAATGAATATAATATTCAGACATGTGGGTTCCATCAGACCTTTGAAAAATAAATTATATTCTGATGAAATTAAACATGATTTCGAAATAACGATTACACGTTTTAATTATATAAAAAAGTTGACAGGTAATAAGGTTTATTCTTGATATTGATCATCTTTTCTAAGGTTTTTATTAAAAAAATAAGGTTCTTTTTTGAATATAAAGACCTTATTTAGACATAACTAACATTAGTAACATGCGAATATTTTCTTTCCATCAACCTTATTAGCTTATTTATAATGGTTTATAAAATATTCTTATATCGAACTACATTAATTTAATAAAAAAATAATATTGATATGTCGCTTCAATTACGGAAAAATGCAAAATATGCCCTGCTGACACCTACGAGCATGGGTGTACGTATTACTCCTGTGAATGGACAACCTGTTCATAGCAGTCAATTGTTCGAAATGCAGGCTACCAGTGCCGAAACCAATGTGGCAAGTATTTCCTCATTTTTAGGTCTTCCGGTCAAAGTGTTGACTACTTTCGTAAAGGACAGTCCGATTGCTTCGTTTATCAAGTCCGACTTGCATCGTCGGAACATCGATTTTGAAGGACCGGAAATCCCTCAAGGTGGTCCTTGGGGCTATCGTCATCAGTTCAACATTGCCGACAGCGGTTATGGATTGCGAGGGCCGCGTGTGCTCAACGATCGTGCCGGTGAAGTGGGACGAACGTTGAACGTGAAGGATTTTGATCTGGAACGAATTTTTTCCAAAGAAGGAGTGAAAATAATTCATTTGTCGGGATTGATTGCTGCGCTTTCGCCGGAAACGAGCAATTTTTGTCTTGAAATTGCACGCTATGCAAAAAAAGAAGGAACGCTCATTTCTTTTGATTTGAATTATCGGGCTACTTTTTGGAAAGGACGCGAAGCCGAATTAAGGACAACTTTCTCCGAAATTGCTTCTTTGTCGGATATTTTAATCGGGAATGAAGAAGATTTCCAACTTTGTCTGGGCATAAAAGGACCGGCCGAAGGAGGCAAAGGGTTGGAAAATGCCATTGATTCTTTTAAGGAAATGATTATGAATGCACAGGTAACATTTCCGAATGTCAGCGTTTTTGGAAATACGCTTCGTGAAGTCATCAGTGCAAATGAACATTTGTGGGGTGCTATTGTTTATAATGGAAAAGATTGGCAGGTCATCAAACCACGACCCATTTACGTACTCGACCGGATTGGCGGTGGTGATGGATTCGTAGGCGGTTTACTTTACGGGATTCTGAAAGAGTGGAATATCGAAAAATGTACCCAATTTGCGTGGGCAAGCGGTGCATTGGCAACCACTTTCCTTACCGACTATGCTCAACCGGCCGATGAAGAACAAATTTGGAGTATTTGGGAAGGAAATGCCCGCGTAAAAAGATAAAAGCTATAGAACTTCGACAGAAGAAACCTCTTTTTATAAAACAGAATATTGAAATAAAAACAGAAAAAATATGAAAAAATTGGCAGATATTGGCTTGATAGGATTGGCCGTCATGGGTGAGAATTTGGTACTCAACATGGAAAGTAAAGGCTTCACTGTAGCCGTTTATAATCGTACGGTCGAAAAGGTGGATAAATTTATCAACGGACGTGGAGCAGGGAAAAATTTTATCGGTGCTCATTCGTTAAAAGAATTGGTCGATTCGCTGGAAAGGCCGCGTAAAGTAATGATGCTGGTGAAAGCCGGACAACCCGTGGATGATTTGATTGAACAGCTTATTCCGCTGCTCGATAAAGGCGATATTATCATTGACGGCGGAAACAGTCATTTCCCTGATACCATACGTCGTACTAAGTATGTCGAAAGCAAAGGCTTGCTTTATATTGGTACCGGCGTTTCCGGAGGCGAAGAAGGAGCATTAAAAGGTCCATCCATGATGCCCGGAGGTTCTCCTGCAGCTTGGCCTTATGTGAAAGATATTTTTCAGGCTGTGGCCGCAAAAGTGGAAGATGGAACGCCATGCTGCGATTGGGTTGGCGAAAATGGTGCCGGACATTTTGTAAAAATGGTTCACAACGGCATTGAATATGGCGACATGCAAGTAATCAACGAAGCTTATTTTTTAATGAAAGAATTGCTTGGCATGACCGATGACGAGCAACATGAAGTTTTCAAAAAATGGAACACCGGCAAGTTGGATTCCTATCTGATTGAAATAACGAGAGACATTCTCGCATTTAAAGATGAAGACGGAACGCCGCTGGTGGAAAAAATCCTCGACACGGCCGGCCAAAAAGGAACCGGGAAATGGACAGTGGATGCAGCGCTCGATTTGGGCATTCCGTTGACTCTGATTGGTGAATCGGTTTTTTCTCGTTGCTTGTCGGCACAGAAAGATTTACGCGTGGAAGCTTCAAAAGCCATTTCAGGACCGAAGAAAGCATTTAAAGGCGACCGCCAGCAATTTATCAACGATCTGGAGAATGCCATTTATGCTTCCAAAATAGTTTCGTATGCACAAGGATACGATTTGATGATGCAAGCTGCCAAAGAGTACGGCTGGAATCTGAATTACGGCGGCATTGCACTGATGTGGAGAGGAGGCTGTATTATTCGTTCCGTATTTTTGGGAGATATCAAAAAAGCATTTGACCAGAATCCGAATCTACGTCATTTGCTGCTCGATCCATTTTTCAAAGAACAGGTTGAATCGGCTCAGGAAGGTTGGCGAAGAGTTTGTGCCGTTGCAATGGAAAACGGAATTCCGGTTCCGGCTATGGCTTCTGCTCTTTCCTATTTCGACGGATTCCGCACCGAACGACTACCGGCAAATCTTTTACAGGCACAACGCGATTATTTCGGAGCACATACCTACGAAAGAATTGACCGTCCGAGAGGTGAATTTTTCCACACCAACTGGACAGGAAGAGGCGGCGACACTGCTTCGACTACATACAATGTTTAATGAATAATGTTTTTTGAATTTGATCCATTCTGACAGATGCCTTCCAAAAGCTCTGTCAGAATTGTTTTTACAGTATGTTTCTACATCCCAGAATTTTCATTATCAACAACCATTATGATTTATTTTGAAAAAGGTTCGGCAACGACCGACCTTACACCTGAAGATTTGAAAAACGGACTTTACGAAGCTTTGGAAAAGTTAGGCAAGCGACAAAAGGTGCTGGCCATTCCGCCCGATTTCACTCGCTATCCAAGTCATGCCGGAGAGTTGACGGAATTTGCATGGCAGTATTACGGCGAAAAGCTCACGGACGTTTTACCGGCATTGGGCACGCATACCGGCATGACGGACGAACAAATCGCGACCATGTTCGGTCAAGTGCCGAAAACCATTTTTCGTGTTCACGACTGGCGGCATGATGTCATAACGCTGGGTTATGTGCCCGGATCGTATGTTTCGGAAGTAACCGAAGGAGCGTTAAGTTTCGACTGGCCGGCCCAGGTGAATAAGCTGCTGGTGGAAGGTAATTTCGATTTGATTCTTTCCATCGGACAGGTTGTGCCGCACGAAGTGGTGGGGATGGCCAATTACAACAAAAACATCTTTGTGGGAACAGGCGGACAGGAGGGAATCAACAAAAGTCATTTTATCGGAGCGGTTTACGGCATGGAAAAAATGATGGGACGAGCCAATACGCCCGTTCGGAAAGTATTCAACTATGCTTCGG
>Ga0209407_1000694_pt1 | contig 40413 bp, 29 predicted proteins | sample AD_JPNHG3_MetaG_FD_184410 | JGI IMG/M metagenome (GOLD analysis project Ga0209407, IMG submission 184410) | Active sludge microbial communities of municipal wastewater-treating anaerobic digesters from Japan - AD_JPNHG3_MetaG (SPAdes) (version 2) | ecosystem: Engineered > Bioreactor > Anaerobic...
CCATAGGGTGTCCTTTCGTTAGACGGTTTGTAGTTAATCCGCTACAAAATATAGCGCATCCACATGCGCCACGCAAGCGCAATCTGATTTTCACGTCACGAATCTGACACACACCCATTTTGAGTTTTGAGTTGTTTGAAGATGTCCCTGTTGACAACACTACGCCAATGGCGTACACTTGTTGCATGGTAATTGTGGAGACCAGTGTATTTACTCGCCGCATCGGAAACTGCATGTCCGACGAGGAATATCGGGCGTTGCAGATGTTTCTTGTCGGGAATCCCGGTGCAGGAAGTGTTATTCCGGGCGGCGGAGGCCTGAGAAAATTGCGCTGGTCAAGTTCAGGAAGAGGTAAACGCGGCGGAACGCGCATCATCTACTACTGGTGGGTTCCAGAAACGCTGTTCATGCTGTTCCCATATCGTAAGAATGAGACAGAGGACTTAACAACGGATCAGGTACGACAGCTTAAAGCGGTCGTCGAGGAGTGGCTTCATGAAGAAAAATGATTTTAACGAGTTGCTCGCTAGTATCAAAGAAGCGGGAAGCATCAAGAGAGGCGAAAGACCTGCAAGCCGCAGCTTTGAGTTTTCGCCGCCCGACATCAAGGAGGTGCGGCGGTCGTTGAACGTCACGCAAGAGGTGTTCTCGCGCATGATCGGCGTGAGCGTTGACACCCTTCAGAACTGGGAGCAGGGTCGGCGAGAGCCGGAGGGCCCCGCGCGAGCTCTTCTCACTGTGGCCGCAAAGAATCCGCAAGCCGTGCTCTCCGCCCTTCACAAATAAGCGCGTAACCGCGCTTCTGCATTCTTGAAAAAACGCTTCACTTCCCCCCGCTGGATGGTATACATTTGAACCGTTGATTTTGAGTTGTTTCAATGAACCCCGAACGGAGACGCTTAGACGCCTTGATGTAACCTGATTCACAATTTGATGTTGCGCTTACGCGCATTCACGCTTCCCACGAAAATCGGCAATTTTTGATCTACAGAAGCGAGATGCCCGGAGGTGCGCCGCTCGGCGCGCCTCCAGCTCTGTGTTTCTGTACGGGTGCTTGGCGGTACCTTCAGTGAGGCACGGACTGGAGTCCGCGCCCTTTTTATTGCCCGCAAAGGCCGCAGGCTCCGCTCCGTACAACCGCCACAACACGATCAAGGGCAGAAACGGAATGGGAAACAAAGATGCCAGCAGGAAAAGATGTCCGGCCGGAAAAATGGTCAAACGTCCTCGACCTTTATGATGACGGCGAGTATTCCGCCATCTGGGGTAATTACGATGAAAATCCGAAACGTTGTCTGGGAGTCCGATGGAATGAAGGGCAGAACAATTGTTGAGCCACATTTAGGCTTTCATCACCCGCCAGCCAGTACCAGTGTTGTACAGGGCACTGGCTGGCTCAATAACAAGGATCACACAATGAATCGCAAAACACGCATCCTTCCCACGCTACTCCTTGCCGCCGTGCTGTCACCCTTCTCAGTGTGCGCCCTCACCGAAGGCCATTACACCTACACCGTCTCTGACGGCAAAGCCACCATCACCAGCTTCAATGACTACTCCTACTCAGGATCCCTGTCCATTCCCTCCACCCTCGGCGGCTACCCCGTCACCGCTATCGGTAGCAGTGCCTTCTCCGACTGCACCGCCCTCACCTCCGTCAACATCCCAGACAGCGTCAAATCCATCGGCTACGGTGCCTTCTACTTCTGCACCAAGCTCACTTCTGTCACCATCCCTGATAGCGTCACAAACATCGGCGACTGGGCCTTCGCCTACTGCAACTCCCTCACCTCCGTCAACATCCCAGACAGCGTCACAAGAATCGGCAGCTACGCCTTCTACAACTGCTATCGCCTCACTTCCGTCAACATCCCTGACAACGTCACCGACATTGGCGACTACGCTTGCTACTACTGCACAAACCTCACCTCCGTCGTCATCGGAAACAGCGTCATCGACATTGGCGACTACGCCTTCGGATACTGCTACGCCTTGAAGTTCGCATATTTCAAGGGTAACGCTCCCTCCATAGGTAGCGGTGTGTTTTGGGGATCTTCTCAAACAACCGTCTACCGGTTACCTTATGCCACGGGCTGGCCGACTGTACCGAACTCTTGGGGCTATCAACCGACTGCGTATTGGACTTGGCCTGTTACTGTGATGTTTGACCCGCTGGAGGGAGCAGTAGATCCGTCAAGTTCAACCATTATCCACGGTTTCGCCTATGGCATCTTGCCTATACCGATGCTGGCCGGACATTCCTTCGGGGGCTGGTGGACCGAAGCCGGCGGTACAGGAATGCAGGTGACGGACACGACTTTAGTGACTACAGCGTCAGACCATACCCTCTATGCCAAATGGATCAGCCCATACGCCGTAGGAAGTGGCGAAAACGCCGTGCCGGTTGGCAAGGTCACGGCGGTTGACACTGCATCTGAGAACTCCGGCGACGGCGGCTTGTCCATCCAGCTTGGCGGGGTCGGTTTATTGGATGACGGCGACATAGCGGGGCTCGAGTGGAGCGTGACCGGACGGGGCATCTTGTCTTTTGACTGGAAGGTGTCGAGCGAAGCGGATTGGGATGTGCTGCGGTTCTACGAGGTTGGAACCGGAGAAACGAATGTGATTTCCGGCACGGGCGCGGAGTGGACGCGGGTCACGCGGGTCGTGGAAGGTGACTCGCCGCACACGTTCCGCTGGGAATACGAGAAAGATCCGCTGGCCGATTATGTCGGTGATGACTGCGGCTGGATCGACGCGATCAACTGGGCACCTTTCCTTGGTCTGACCGTTAACGGCGGCACAGGCGGCGGCACTTACACCAACGGGACAATCATAGCCGTCTCGGCGGACGCGCCCCCTGCTCACCACCTGTTTGATGTATGGACAGGGGACACCGGTTCCGTAGCGAACGTACACGCGGCCACCACCACCCTGACTATGCCGACGACGAATGCTACGATAACGGCGACGTACAGGCCGATCCTCTATCCGGTCGAAGTCGTTGGCGGCCAGGGCAGCGGCGGCTACGCCTATGGCTCTACCGTGACGCTGAGCGCGGATATACCGGAAGGCAAGCGCTTCTACCGCTGGACGGGCGACACGGCAAACATTGTCGACCTCAACGCGCCGACGACCACGGTGTATTTCGCAGGGGAGTCGCTGGCGGTGACCTCGACCTATTGCGTACCGCTGACCGTGACGCAGGGCACGGGCAGCGGATGGTACCCCGAGGGTGCGACCGCCGTCGTGAAGGCCGACCCCGAGCCGATGTGGATGGAGTTCGCAGGATGGATCGGCGACGGCGCAGGCCAAGTGGAAAACGTCTTTCTGGCGGACACGACACTGGTGATCCCGACGCGGCCTTCCGCATTGACCGCCACCTACACCGATTCGGTGGCGCGCGTGGCGGGCTGTTACGGGCGCGCATTTACGCGCTTGGGCGTGGAAGGCGGCATTTCGACGGACTTCGCGGCAGGCTCTCCCTCCGGCACGCCAGCCGTCAAACTGGGCGGGGCGGGTGTGGTTCCGGACAACGGGTTTGCGGCCTTTGAAACTTCGGTTTTCGGCAGCGGAACCGTCACGTTCTGGTGGCGGGTTTCGAGCGAACGCGATGCCGACTACTTGAAGTTTCTCGTGGACGGCACGCAGGTCGCCGCTCTTTCTGGAACGAAAGGCCCATGGACGCAGGTTTCGCAACGGATCGAGGGCGCGGGCGCATCCCATGTTTTACGCTGGGAATACGCGAAAGACAATTCCTTAGCCAGCAGTACCGATGCAGGCTGGGTGGACGACATCGTTTGGACGGGAGACATTCCCGAACCGATTCTCTCGCCCGACATTCAAGAGACGGCCTTCACCAACGGGGTATTCGGCATCCGTTTTCTGGGCGAACGCGGCATTTCCTACGCGGTCTACAGCAACGCCACGCTCAACGCGGACGGCTGGGCGTTCATGCAGACCGTGACGCAGGAAGAGGGAGAAACCAACGGCGTGTTCCGTTTCGGCACGGTCATTCTCCCGCCCGTCGGCCAGCGCTCCGGCTTCTACCGCATCAGGAGCGGGCCTTGAGAGGCGGTAAGGCGGTGGGGTCGGTCCTAACTCCTAAATCCTCAATGTCAACTCCGCGCGTAGCGCGGGCGCGGCACCGCTTTCCCTCCGCGCTCTGCGCGGAGTTTTCATTTAGGAGTTAGGATTTAGGAGTTGAGGTACAAAGGGACAGGTATTAGAGGTAAGACTTGCAGGGCATCGGTATCGCTATCGGGATCGGTATCGCTATCGCCACAAGTCGCGAGTCGCAGGTCGCATGTCGCGAGTCAACCTCTCCTTATTGCGACCACCCAGTGGCTCGCAACCGCGAGAGTAAAAGCCCTGCTCTGCTGTTCGCCAAACAGTTCCGATTTCGATAGCGATCCCGATCCCGATTTGGATGAGGCTTGAAGCCAACGGAACAGAAAACACCAAAACACCAAAACACGACTTGCCCCATGTGTCGCGCTTGTGTCACAATGACCGCATCAAGCTAAGGAGCCTGTCATGCATAAATCATCCGCCCCCATCCGCGTCACAATCTGGAACGAGAATGTTCACGAACAGCAGGAGCCGTCGGTCGCCGAGCTTTATCCCGGCGGCATCCACGGCACCCTGGCCAAGAGTCTGGCCGCGCCGGATCTCGTGATCCGCACCGCCACGCTGCAGGAGCCGGAACACGGCCTCACGCAGGATGTGCTGGATGCCACGGACGTGCTGCTCTGGTGGGGACACGCGGCGCACGACAAGGTAGATGACGCCATCGTGGCGCGGGTGCGCCAGCGCGTGTGGGACGGCATGGGGCTGCTGGTGATGCACTCGGGGCACATGTCAAAAATCTTCCGCGAGTTGAACGGCACCAGCGGCAAACTGCACTGGCGGGAGGTCGGCGAACTGGAGCGTGTCTGGTGCGTCGATCCCGCGCACCCGATCGCCGCCGGCATACCCGAGCACTTCGACATCCCCTACGAGGAGATGTACGGCGAGCCCTTCATGATCGCCGGTGACGCGCATGTGATCTTCATGTCGTGGTTCGAGGGCGGCGAGGTGTTCCGCAGCGGCTTCACGTTGCAGCGCGGCTTCGGACGCATGTTCTATTTCCGTCCCGGCCATGAAGCCTTTCCCACCTTCCATCAAGCGGAAGTGCTCAAGGTTTTGGCGAACGGCATCCGCTGGCTCAAGCCCACGGTGGACATGCCCTTCCCCAAGACCCATCGGCCCGACTCGCTCTCACCGATCGCCCCCAAGGATTTCGACCTGCACAAGGTCGGCATCGTGAAGGGGTAACCGCCGCGCGATGCGCGGGGTTGCCAGTTGGAATTTAGGATTTAGGAGTTAGGAGTTTTTTCACTCCGTTATTCGCTATTCGTTATTAACTATTCACACTCTCTCGGCCAGAACAGCGGCCCCGCCGGAATGATCGAGCAGGAACAGCGCCGCTTGACCGGGCCGATTTTGCTGACGTCGATGGGCACAAACCCCAGTTTGAACGCCGGGGAGTCGGGGCGCAGCGCGTAATCGTCTTTGGCCGGGTCGGCAAAGAGCGGGTCGGAATACACGGAATGTTTGTCGAACCCGCGCGCCTGCCAGTCGGCGAAGGACGTCCATCCCCCCCACCCCATGCGCGGCTCTGCGGCACCGACCTGATAAATCAGGTTGCGGTCGACTCGGACGACCTCCGGGATCACGAGCTTGCCGGTGGCATACAAGACGGCGTCAGGGATGGTCCAGTAAAAGATGTTGCGCTCCAACACTTGGCCGCGTGAGTTGTCGATATAGTTGGCGAGGAGCCCCTGCATCTGACAGCTGTCCACGAAAATGTTGTTCGTCACGCGATTGTCCTTACCGCCCTGCAGCATGATTCCGCCGTGCGAATTCCGGTAGGTGATATTTCCGGTCACCTCGTATCCGCCGGCGAACGAATCCAGATAGATACCCCACGACATAAAGCAGGGCTTGTCGCCGGCTGAGGAATACCCGATCGTATCGGCGACCAGATTACCGCGGATGACGCTGCCGGAGCGGAAGTCGCGGTTCCCCTGGGTGACTTCGATGCCGCCGGTGTCGTATGTTTCCAGATTGGTATTCTGAACCCGGTTGTATTCCACCACGTTGGTGCTCCCAGCGTTCTTCAGCGAAATACCGTAGCGCGACGTGTCATGGATCGCATTGTGAGAGACCGTATTCCCGGATGACTGGGGTCCTTGCAAGACTACGCCGCCATTGTGCTTATAGCCCTCGCCGCAGTGGTGGACATGGTTGTCGGTCACCGTGTTGCCGGAACTGTCGAGGATCAGCACACCGCCGCTACCACTGTGCGCGATCTCGCACCCCTCGACACGGTTTCTGCGACCGCCCTTGATACATACCGCATATTTCCCGGTATTGCGGAACTCGCAATTTTCCACTACGCAACCCTCGGCATTTCCGAGATACACCACCCCGTCACTGCCCATGCCGTACCCGGCGCTGCCATCACCCAACTCCCAATCCGTGCAGCGGAGGATCAGCCCGGACAGACGCAGGTACGTCACCGGCTCTTTTCCATCCACACCCTGAATGTCAAAGATTCGCTTCACAGTCGGCGCGATCACTTCGGATTTTTCCGTGAAGCCCGGTTTGGGCATGTAGCTTAGAACGCCGGTCTGCCGATTCAAATACCACTCCACCCACCCGTATCGGGCAGGTTCTGCAGCGGGATCGGCGTGCCGTTGTCCACGATCAATTCGGTGCGCTCCGACATACCCGCCTTCATCGAGGGGCTGTTGTTCATCGCCGCGTAAAACATCCAGAAAGTGTAATCGCCAGCGGCAGAAACCGTCATCTTGTACTCCATCCAATCGCCGGCGTTATGGATACAGCCGACCACATTCCCCAACCCACTGCGGACGCCGTTGTACAAGAAGCCCCGCCGGTACGGATCGGCAGGATCGATGTTTGGAAAGCGTGCCCGGACCTGCCGCTCGTCGTTGACGAACAGCGACCGGAACGACCATGTGCCTGCCTTGACCTCAGGCAGCGCAAGCGACACTTGCCCGTTTTTCGCCGACTGGAACCCAGTCAATTGCCGACCACCGATCAGATCGGGCGTTTCCCCTCGGTATGCGGCGTACGTGACCGGACACGATTCGGTTCCCGAGTCTTCCGCCCCGAACCGGAGCGGTTCGGTGACGTAGTAGCGGCCCCCGCGCAACAGAACCGTCACCGGTACCGAGAGCGGTCCTGACGCTTTCAGCGCACGGACGGCATCGCGCGCGCGGGTCACTGTGGCGAATGGCCCATCCGTTCCCGTCCAATTCGGCTTGGGCAAACTGCCGGACCAGGCATCGTTACCCTTGGTTGAGACATAAAACGTGACGCCATCCTTAGGCGCATCCGCCTGAAAGTCCCCACCCTTGTCAGACCGACACCCCGCGAACAACAGAACCCCTATCATCATCACGTAAAGGCTCTTGCCAAACCTTTTGCTTGCAGGTGTGGCACGGGCATCTTGCCCGTGTTTCATGGGCGAGACGCCCATGCCACGAAAGGTTTTGCAAGAGCCACCGCAAACCATTTTTCTCCGAAACCGTCTCATCCGCCGCTCCTTATCTCGTCTGACGCCCCTTTAGTATGCGGGAGGATGAGACAATGAGTCAATGGGAACCGACCGTCTTTGAAACAGAATACCCTACGCGCCGATTTTTCATTTTTTCGGTTTGTTGGCGCGGTTCGTTTTTGCTAATATAGTTATCTCTTGCCCGTGATTCGGGCAGAAGCGAGTGGTACGTCCCGGTCGGGTGACCGGTCACGCGGCCCTCACAAACAGTCACAGACTAACTAACCTCAAAACAAACGTCAGCCGGACATCGCGACGCCGCAACGGCGCGCAACGTGCCTCGCACAATAAATTCTCCGGCGGACGGGAACACAATCCACATGGCAATCCGTAAACCCACGACCGCAACAGCAAAGACCGGTCCGATCTATGACGCAATGGCGGCAGCACTGGACCAGACGATGAATCAGTTCACGGTCGGCTCCATCATCAAGGGTACAGTCAGCGGTATCAAAGGCAACGAAGTTTTCGTTGATATTGGTTACAAATCAGAGGGCGTGGTTTCAATAAACGAGTTTGAAGACCCGACCCAGATCAAGACGGGCGATGAAATCGATGTGCTGCTGGAACAGCTTGAGAGCGATTCCGGCATGGTGGTGCTGAGCAAGTCCCGCGCGGATGAGAAGCTGCGCTGGGATGCGGTTCTGGCCAAATACACGGAAGGCGGCGTGGTCACAGGCACCATTCGCAACAAGGTGCGTGGCGGCTTGATCGTGAACGTGGACGGCGTGGACGCCTTCCTCCCCGGTTCGCAGGTCGATGTCACGCCTGTGCATGACCCCGACCCCTATCTGGGCACGACCAGCGAATTTAAAGTCATCAAGATCAGCAACGAACGCCGTAACATCATTGTGTCGCGCCGTGAGTTGATCGAAGAGCGTCTGGCAGAAAAGAAGCGCGAACTGCTCGGCACCATCGAGAAGGGCCAGATGCGCCACGGCCGCGTCAAGAACATTACCGATTTCGGTGCGTTCGTGGACTTGGACGGGCTGGACGGTCTGTTGCACATTACCGATATGAGTTGGGGCCGCATCAAGCACCCGAACGAGATGCTCAAGGTCGGCGATGAACTCGACGTGATCATCCTCGAGGTCGACATGGAGCGCGAGCGCGTGTCATTGGGCCTCAAGCAGGCCACACCGAATCCGTGGGAAAACATCGGCGACACCTATCCGGTCGGCAGCCGTCTGCGCGGCAAGGTAGTCAATCTGGTGCCCTACGGCGCTTTCGTCGAGATCGAACCCGGCATCGAAGGCCTGGTGCACGTCTCAGAATTCTCCTGGACCAAGCGCGTGGCCCGCGCCTCTGACATGCTCAGCGTTGGCGACGAGGTCGACGTGGTAGTGCTCAGCATCGACGCCGAAAACCAAAAGATCGCGTTGGGCATCCGTCAGACCGAGGCCAACCCGTGGGACACGGTGCAGGATCGTTACCCGGTCGGCAGCCGCGTGAGCGGCAAGGTCCGCAACTTTACGACCTACGGTGCCTTTGTCGAACTGGAAGAGGGCATCGACGGCATGATCCATGTCTCTGACATGTCTTGGACGCGCAAGATCAACCACCCGAGCGAAGTCCTCCAGAAGGGGATGCAGGTCGACGCGGTGGTGCTCGAGGTCAATCCGGCCGATCAGCGCATCAGTCTGGGCCTCAAGCAGGCCAGCGACGACCCGTGGAACACGATCGCCAGCCGCTACGCCATCGGCCAGATCGTCACCGGCAAGGTCTCCAAGATCGCCTCCTTCGGCGCGTTCGTTGAACTCGAGGATGGCGTGGACGGGCTCGTCCACATCTCCCAGATCAGTGACCAGCACGTGGAGAAGGTCAAGGACGCCCTCAAGGTCGGGCAGGATGTCGAGGCGCGCATCGTGAAGATCGATCGCGACGAACGCCGCATCGGCCTGAGCATCAGGGCGGTCACCATGAACGAGAGCCAGATCGCCGAATTGACGCGCGACCTGAGCATCACAGACCTCAAGCCGGGCGAGAATCTGGTGGGTCTGGCGGCTGCCTTCGACGACGCTTTCGCGCAGAGCGAAGAGTGGCGTCCGGGCACCGACGAATAAGCCATGCGGGGCGTCTGGCAACAGGCGCCCCGTCCTTTTTTCGGGTGAATCGATAGAATCGACAATTCGATTAAATCGATTCCTTCGAATCCATCGATTCACTCGACAACAAACTACAATCCCCTCCCCCTATGAACATCCTCGATACCTTTAAAGCCCGCCACCTATTTGAAGACATGACGAGCCCGGAGTTGGCCAAAGCGCTGGACAAGCCGCTGACCGCCTATGCGGGCTTTGACCCCACTAACGACAGCCTGCAGGCCGGCAACTTCGTGACCATCATGGCGCTGGCCCACCTGCAACGCGCGGGCCACAAGGTTATCGCACTCGTCGGCGGTGCCACCGGACTCATTGGCGACCCCTCCGGAAAATCCACCGAGCGCAACCTCCTCAGCGCGGAACAGGTCGAACACAATCTCGTCGGCATCAAAGAGAACCTCTCGCGCTTCCTCGATTTCAATCCGGCCTCTCCCAATCCGGCCATCCTCGTCAACAACTACGACTGGTTCAAGTCATTCACCTTTCTCGACCTGCTGCGCGATATCGGCCGCTACTTCCGCATGGGAACCATGCTCAGCAAGGACAGCGTTAAGAAGCGCATGGAGTCCGAGGACGGCATGAGCTTTACCGAGTTCTGCTACCAGATCATGCAGGGCTATGACTTCTACCACCTCTACAAGACCTATGGTTGCACCCTGCAGCTCGGAGGCTCCGATCAGTGGGGCAATATCACGGCCGGCACTGAACTGGTCCGGCGCATCGAGGGGCAAGAGGTGTTCGGCATGACCTTCCCGCTGGTCTGCGACAGCACCGGCAAAAAGTTCGGTAAGAGCGAGGGCAACGCGATCTTCCTCGACGCGCGCAAAACCTCCTACTACGATTTCTACCAGTTCTTCCTACGCACGATGGATGCGGACGTCATCCGTTACCTCAAGATCTTCACCTTCCTGCCGCTGTCCCGCATCGCCGAGTTGGAGCAGGCGGTCGCCACTGCGCCAGAACAGCGCGAGGCGCAACAAGTGCTGGCCGAGGAACTGACCCGTGCCGTTCACGGTGAAAAAGGGCTTGCCGTGGCGCAGCAAGCCACGCAGGTGCTCTTCGGCGGCTCGCTCGACGGCCTTGCCGCCGCCGACTTGGAAGCGATCTTCGCCAACGTCCCCTCTGCTTCCCTGCCGGCCGCCGAAGTGCTCGGCAAACCGGCCTTCGAAGTCATCGCCGCAGCCGGCATGACCACGAGCAAAGGCGAGGCGCGCCGCCTCGTACAACAGGGCGGCCTCAGCATCAACAACCAGAAGGCGGGCGGCCTCGACCGCTGTTTCACGGCAGACGACTTGATTGAAGGGCGTCTCGCCGTCCTGCGCAGCGGCAAGAAGAGCTTCTTCCTGTTGCGCGCCGAATAACCACCTGCCCGTCCAACACAACGCCAACATCGCTGCTTGGGGCGGCGAGTACCCCGTACGTTATGAGCCTTGAAAGGGCGTGACATAGAAGATTATCACGCCCTTCAGGGCTACCGTAAAATCACTCCTTACCCTTATTGGACGGTTTCTCTTCCTTTGGCTCTACGATGGTAACTTCTGAATACCGTACGTACGTCCATTCCTGAAATTCGCGCCACTCGCTTACGTCCTGCTTCTCCAATTCACCTTGCACTGTCAACACGAAGCTCGCTGAACGGTGGGTGCGAGCAATGCACGGCGGTCCGCCGGTGATCGAGCACCAGTCTTTCACACCCGTTGGTTCTCGGGATATATAAGAGATGCCAATGGTGCCCTCGGCTTGTGGATTCACGCGGGCACGGTAGTCCACCCACCGCGGTTCGAACTCATTCATCTTGAACTCGGGACACTTGGTTGCAATCTCACGTTCCGCGACACGAAGGATTTGTGCCATGTCGAACTGAATGAGCCCGACCTGAGGAGAAGCGCACCCGACGAGCAATGCAAGACCTAAAACTACCGTTATGATTTTCATCTTCTTGTCCAATAGTGTTGTCGAGCCTGTCCTCGCGAAGGCGGACAGCCCCCGCACACGTTGGAAATGATATTCGTTCTGACGGTTATAGACAAGCGCACATATTTCGTTGCCCTCTTGGCATTCTGTGAAAACGCGGTTATGCTATTACTTTTTCGCGATTTCATGTCGATTAGCGTCCCTCCACGATTGCGGCGGTGCTGGCAGTCTGCGCGTTTGTCTAATGGTGGTACTGGGGCGTCTAAAACAAAACGAAGGAGGTATCTGATGCGGATTGCGATTCAACGTATAGGGCGATTGCTGGCTTTGGCACTCGCGGCAGGATGGTTTTGCTCAGGGCTTGCCGACCCGTCACTGCTCGACTGGCGTTACTTCACCTATGAGGCGGTCACGCCGCAACTGGCGAATCCACTGCGCGATGCCAAGCTCAGTGTTTCGGGGCAATGGAGTGACCGCGGCCCCCACTTTGTGGTCGATGGCAAAATCGACGCGAACGGCCACTGGGCCTGTGAACAGCTCCCCGCCGTCTTGACGATCGAGATGCAGAAGCCCGCATCGCTGCAAGCCGCGCGCATCTGGTTCTACTACGGCGAGCCGCGCGTCTACGCCTTCTTCATCGAGACCTCACCGGACGGCACCAACTGGACGCGCGTGGCCGACTGGACGAAGAACGACAAACCGGCAACCGCAGAAGGCTTCATTGTCCCGTTCAAACAGCCGGTCGAGGCGCGCCACCTGCGCGTGACCATCACCGACAGCAGCGTGCGCGGTGCCGGCGGCCACATCGTTGAATTCCAAGTCTTCTCCGCTTCTGTCTCGCCCGGCCTGCGTGGCCGTTGCGCAACGCTGGAGCGCATCACCGCAGAAAACGCACAAAGCGATGAGTCGAACACATGCTGGCGCGCCACTGCTTGGCGCAATGAGCGCGTGCATGGCCAGTTCGTGGTCTGGTCCTCCGACCCGATCCCGCAACTGCGCCTGAGCGCCACCGCGCTGCGGAACGAGCGCGGCGCCGAAATCCCCGCGTCGGCCGTCATGCCGCGCTTCGTCCGCTATGTGCTGGCCGACAAAAAACCGATGGGCGACATCCTCGACACCGCCGATCGGGTCGATCTGCCACCGGGAGGATTCCGCCCCGTCTGGCTGACCGTCTCCGTGCCCGCCCGCGCCAAGCCGGGTCTCTATCGCGGCACCCTCACCGTCACCGGCGCAGGCGGTCGCCACCTCCCATTCCCGCTCGAATTGAAAGTGCTCGATGCCCGTCTGCCCGACCCGGCGGAGTGGGCCTTCTATCTCGACCTCTGGCAGCATCCGTGGGCCGTTGCGCGCTATCACGGCGTCGAGCCCTTCTCGCCTGAACACTACCGTTTTCTCGAACCGATCTACCGCGAGCTAGGTAACGCCGGTCAGAAGACGCTGACCGTCACCATCACCGACCTGCCGTGGAACCACCAGAACTTCGATGCCTACCACACCATGATTCCGCGTCTGAAAAACAAGGACGGAAGCTGGACATTCGACTACACGCTGTTCGATGAGTACGTCGCCTTCGGACGGCGCTGCGGCGTCGGGCCGCACATCCATTGTTACACCATGGCGACTTGGGGCAACCGCGTTTCTTACACCGACGGCGAGACCGGCGACATCGTGCGCCCCGTCGTCCGGCCCGGCACGCCCGAACACGAGGCATACTGGGGGCCGTTCCTACAAGACTTCGAGCGCCACCTCAAACGCAAAGGCTGGGTGGACGACACCTACATCGCGATGGATGAGCGCGGACCGGAAGACACCCGCGCTACGGCGGACTGCGTCAAGAAATTCGCGCCGCGTATCAAGATCGCCATGCCCGGCAACCAGCCTCCAAGTAAATTCAAAGGCATCGATCTCGCCAACTACTGCCAGTTCATCGGGCACATTGACGAACCGTTCCTGAAAGAAGTCGTAGAGCGCCGCGCCCAAGGTAAAACCACCACCTTCTACGTCTGCTGCGGTCCGCGCCGACCCAACACCTTCACCTTCAGCCCCACAGCCGAACCGGTCTGGCTCGGACTGTACGCAGCCGCCAACAACCTCGACGGCTTTCTGCGCTGGTCCTTTGTCAACTGGCCGCGCGATCCCCTCTTCGACTCCAGCTTCGGCCCCTGGCCCGCCGGCGACACCTTCCTGATCTATCCCGGCCCGCGCTCGTCGATACGCTGGGAGATGCTGCGCGACGGCATCGAAGAGGCCGAAAAGATCCGCGTACTGCGTGCGAAGGGCGACCTCGCTCCGAACCTGCGTGACGCGCTGACCGAGTTCGACTTCAAACGCGCCAGCAAAATGGACGACGCAGCCCTGTCCGCCTTGGTGCAGCGCACGCGGCTTGCCATTGAAGCGGCTGCCGAGTAGTTTTTACTCGGGCCAGAGATAATTTACGGTCACTTTGACATCGGAGTTAATCGCCAGGAAGACCGGGCATTTCTTGCTGGCGACCTCCAATTTGGTTTGATCATCAGCGGCAAGCTTCTTGGGCAACCGAATATCCACCTTGATGGCGGCGATCCGGTAATTTACCAGGTCATAACTCACGTCGGCCTTCGCCCCGACAATATCCAACTCTTCCGCCTCAGCCGTCTTCCCCATCACGATCATCAGGCAACTGGCCAGTCCCATCGCAAGCAAATCGATGGGGTTGAGGTCGGCACCCTTGCCGCCAAAGGCACTGCACCCCTCCAGCGGAATCGTTTTCTGCAACGGCCGATGTGACGCCACGGTGTGTACGTTCCGGTCGTAGACCACCTGCATCAACGGTTGCGCGGCGGTACAGCATGCTGTCTTCGTTACATCACTCATTTCACGGTCTCCTAATCACGGATCTGTTCTGGTGGTCTGCGTATGGCCGATCCGTCCTGCCATTACGCAGAGAGGATGTCGCACTGTAACACACGAAACGCGGCATTGACAAGTGAAACGAATGCAGAACGCCAAACGCCGAAAGGTGTTCGACCGCTCTTTTAGGTTCACGGCTCGCGCCCTAACGCCGTCGCGGATAGGTCTGGCGGTCGATCACGCTGCCGTCGAGGCGCTTCAACTCCACAGTCAGGCGACCGGCTGCCCGGTCGAAGGTGAGCAACAGGTAACTGGAGACACGCTCGCAAACCACGGCCTTGGCATCGCGGTAGACATCGCCGGGGCCAGCCATGCACGTGTTGTAGTAAGGGAAGCCATCGCTCTCCACGGCACGTTCAGCGAAGTATCCGAAACCGGTGATGCACAAGGTACCACGGCTGATCATCGTGTGCCATGCGCCTTGCTCCAGTGAGCGGCAACTGCTCTTCTCGTTCATCAACGTCACGAGAAAACCGGTAGAGGCCGCGCGGGTTTGCGCATCAAACCAGTCGAACTGCTCCGAGCCACGGTGGTAGTCGTGACACGACTGGAAGGTGGTGCCAAAGTCGCTGACATGATGCAGGTCGAGCGCGAGAAAGGTGGCGTCAGCTTGCGGGATCGTGAAAGCCCAGCGCCAGCCTGGATCAGGCAGTGCAAAGACCGTGCGAAAAGCCGTCGCCGCAATATCGTAGACCTCGGTGCTGGTGCCCGGGCGTTTATTCTCGCGCGGACCGACCTGCTTATCGTGGTTACCCGTGATCGGCATAAAGGGCGTTGTCGCGAAAAGCTCGGCCTCGGAACGGATCAAGTTCAAATAAGGCTGGATGTAGCGCGTATCGCCCGGTTGCGATGGGTTGACGACCTGCGCCACGTTATCGCCCGCCGTCATCAGCAGATGCGGTTTGTCTGCCTTGAGCGCGGTCAAATTCGGCCGGCGGGCGTAAGCCCAGTCGCCGACGACCGCCACGCGCACGCCATCCTCCGGACAGGTCTGAAACGCAAACGTCTCCGAACGCTGCCCGTCGGTTGCCACGCGGTAATGAATGGCAGCGCCGCGCTGCGGTGTCGGGATTTCAACGTGATGTATGGTTTGCTCACCGGCTACGCGCACCTCGTGCGGACAGGAGGAATCCGTGCCGTAGCACACCTGCGAAGGGCCAGGGCGCGCACTCTTCCAACTCACGACTGTTTTATCAGGCGTCGGCGAACGGTGAGTCAGCCAGACCGCCTCAATTTGAGCCTGTGCGGCCAACGCCGCGCTCAGCACAATCACACACACCAGGGTTCTGCTCCGCATCATACGATCCTCCTAATTTTAAGCCTCTGCCACCCAACTCCTAAGAAACACCCCGACTAGTCTCCATGAGGGATAGGAAACATCGGCGATGCCCTTGATCTCGTTGTCTTTCGCATTCAAAGCGATAAACGCAACGCTCTCGGCACCCAGCGCCTCTGCTGCGGCATCGCGCATACCGATGTCATCCTCTGTATCGCCGACCACCACTGCCCGGCCATACGCTCCGTCCATCAACAACTCGCGTACCTGAAAAGCCTTCTCCTCGCGAGTCATGGGCACCTCCACACGCCAACCCGCATCGCCACGTCGTACACGCGTGCCGATAACTCGCAGATGCACGTCACACGCCGCCGCTCGCTGCCGAACTTTCTCCAGAAGAAAATGGAAGGATTTGCTGACCACCACAAAATCGCAACCACTACGAACAGCACTCAGCGCACGCCAGGCCGACGGATAGCACAACCGCGACACCAGCGCTGCGGCCCGATCCAATGCGGCGGGCGTGCAATACGGCATTATCCTGTGTACGAAAAAGCGTATCAGTCGTCCGTCTGCACTAGAAAGGCTAAGTCGCTTTTCCTCGTAGGCACGGGTCAGCCGCCGCTGTAGCTTCTGGAGCCGCACGGCTTCACGCATAAGCCGAAAGAAGCAGCGCGGTTGCGACAGACTGATCAGGCAGAGCGCGACCAGCAAGTCAGCATTCGCGATACCGCGACACAGCGCGGGGCACAACCCGCGGTAGAGTGTGCCGTCAAAATCCAGAATGACGAGGACTTTGTGCGCTGCGGGTCTTGTCATTGGGTCTGCCCCCTATCCAGTCGCACAAGCTTGTAAAAGACCTCTCCGTCCTTGATCTTTATGACGCGGAAAGCATGTGGATGTTCAGCCAAACTGGGCGCACACAGTTGAGTGACGTTCCCCCGCGTCCGGCGGTGATCTGTATGGGAGTGTCCGCAGAGCACCACCCATCGCGCGCCGGAGGCATCCATCGCCTCGACGATCTTTTCCCTGTCCGGATCAAGAACAGAACACCCGTGATACCGTCTGGCCAAAGCATCCATCAGACGCGGCGCCCACAGCATCCTGTGCAGACAGAAAAAATGCACTTCGTCCCGGTCGGAAACGGTGCGTATGGCTTGGAGAATATCGGCAAAGGCAGCCTCGTCTTTCGCGAACGGCAGAAAGAAAAAGCGTGTGCTATTGACAAGCGTACAGCCGTGCGTCGCACCGCACACATCGTTCCAGACCGTGCTGTTCTCCTTCCGTCTCGAAATGTCATGGTCGCCCTGAGTAACGACAACCGGACACTGAAGACGGCTCAAAATTGAAACACCGCGTTTCAGTGCCTCGATGTCATCGCCACGATTCACAATATCACCGGTGATCACAACAACATCCGGTTTGATCGTGTTCCGAATTTGCGAGACCGCCTGCTCCAGATACTCAAAGGCTCTTCCGGTGCAGGGCCGATGCAGCCGGTAACCGCCCACTGCGATCTTGTGCGTCCACGGTGTATGCATGACCTTGCCCTGTGTATCCAGATGCAGGTCGGTCAGATGGACGATCGTCAGTCCGTCCCCTTCGGGTAGATGTCCGTCCCGCCTGCCTGACTGCCAAAAGCACAGCCCTAGGAAAAGGGCAATAACTCCCCAGAACAACCACCGTGTTTTGTTGTCACTTCGTTTTGACATTTTCGGAATACAATGCTCCGTAGCGCCGGAGCATACGTCGCTCACATTTGGTCTTAATCCAACCACCTCATTACCGTCACTTTACCGAAAGCAACCGCTTAAGTGCAATCCTTTGGAATCAAACCGCGCATCGGAATCACGAGCAGCCTTTCACAGAGCGGGGGGACGCCCGCGACTGCGAACACACAAAAAACGCGATCGACTCGCCCCCCCCTGCCACTTGCCTATAACTTACATCAAAGTTATCCTCATTTACGTTCCCGTGCGAAGCGCGGGCGGCGGGCTAACCGATTACCAGTTTTTTTCATTTTGTCCTTGCCTATAAGAACAGAATACCATTATCATGCCCCCATAACTGGTTTTCGGCTCTCTTCGGGGTTCCTCGTTGCCTGCGCGGCGCGCGCGCGTGGTGCATGCGGTGGGGTTCCGGGGCATGGTGACATGTCCGTTGTAGCAGAACGGGCCATGGGTTCTGATGCAACCGACGCAAGCAACAACATGGCTGGATAGTGGAAACACAAGGAACGCAAGCATGGACATCTATGTTGGCAACCTTCCGTACTCAACGACAGACGACGACCTGAGAGGTCTTTTCGCGGCACATGGTGAGGTTGCCTCGGCGCGTGTCGTTATCGACCGGATGACGGGCCGGTCGAAGGGATTCGGGTTCGTCGAAATAGCGGACCGGGCCCAGGCTCAGCAAGCGATCGACGCGCTGAACGGTTACGAGGTCGAAGGGCGCAAGCTGCGCGTCAACGAATCGCAACCGAAGCCGCCGCGTGAAGATCGCGGCGGTGGCGGCGGATTTCGCGGGCGCGACCGCGGTGGTAGCCGCTGGTAGGTAGTTCAGCGAATGTGACTATCGCTCTGAGGCGGCGCCTCTGCGGGGAGGGGCCGCCTTTTTTATTGTTACGGCGGCGGATGGGCCAGAAAAAGTGCCCGGCACATTTCGCAGGTCACGTCCGTCTGCGGCAATGTGCCGTACGATTCCGGATATATGGCGGCCAACTCAATGAGCCGACCGAAGCGTCCTCGCGCGCCCATGTTTTGCAACATCAGGAGCGGAGCGTCGGGATAGACACGCTCCAAAAGATAGGACGAGGCAAATGCCTCATTGTCATGCCGTGGCAGATGCCGCCCGCGCAACCGCTCATTGGCGATCCGCTGCAACTCCCACGCCTTCAGTCCATTGTCGGGATGCGCGCTGAAGGCGTGGAACGCCACCTTGTTGTCCTTGGCCCCCGAGTTACCGTGAAAGTCGAGCAGGCAGAAAGGCGCGGGATCGCTCACGATTTTTCGGTATACGCGCACCTCGGGTTCACTGAACGGTGCCGTTCCCTTCCAGTCGTAATCGCGCGCCCACAACTCACCTGGCGCAGGCATTATGACACTCGCGAATGCGTTGTTCAAGCCCCCCCTTGTTCTAGGGATTTAAAAACCGCGCCATTTGAAAACGGCACATATTCCTGCTACACTGCGCCCCGTGAAGACATCCCCGTCTTTATCAGCCACGACATCTTCATCGCCTCATTTCTGACGGGGCTCAAGATCCGTACCTACACTGCGGAAAACTGGATCGGGGGTTTGCACGGCGCGGCGTTGCTTGAAGCGCCGGACGGCACATGGACCTGCCATGCCTGCGTGCCGGATCTCAACGCCAGCGATGAACCCAACGGATTTGTTGATTGATTTTTTGATTTTTTGATTTTTGATTTCAAAAAAATCGCCTTTGACCGCCTGTGAATTTTTGATACAGTGGCACCATTCTTTTGGCGGGCGTAATTCAATGGTAGAATAGGAGCTTCCCAAGCTTCTTACGTGGGTTCGATTCCCATCGCCCGCTCCATTTTTTAGGTACGCGATTCGCGCCGGGGAAAGTTTGCGCGATGTCGCTTTTAGCGCTCAGACAACACGGGAGGTTCAAGATGACAACTCGGCGTTCATTTTTCAAGCAGGCGGGTCTTGGTTTGGCGGCGGCGGCCGGTACGCCGACACTGTTGGCGAACCGCGTTCATGCGCAAACGTCGGCGGATACGACAACCGACAACCCGCAGGACACTTTCCGCCTCGGCATCGCGGGGTACACCTTCCACAAGTTCAAGCTGGATCAGACGCTTGAAATGATGAAGCGCGTCGATGTCCACTATCTGTGCATCAAGGATTTTCATCTGCCGTTGAAGAGCACGGATGAGGAGATCGCAGCCTTCCACGAGACCTGCAAGCGTTCCGGCGTCACCGGATATGGCGTGGGGCCGATCTACATGGGGAGCGAAGCGGCGGTCAACGAGGCTTTCGCCTATGCGAAACGCGTAGGCGTCAAGACGCTGGTCGGTGTCCCGTTCAAGATGGTCGAAAAGAAACGCGTCGCTTCGCCCGAACTGCTTGCGCTCATCAATGAGAAGGTCAAAGAGTACGATATCAAGTACGCGATCCACAATCACGGCCCTGATATGCCGGAACTGTTCCCCACTGCGGAAAGCGGGATGGAAATCATCAAGGATATGGACGTGCGCGTGGGGCTCTGTTTTGATATCGGCCACCAACTCCGCGACGGCAAAGATCCCGTCCAGGCCATGCTGAAGTATGCCGACCGTATCCACGACATCCACATCAAGAATGTGACCGAGGCCACCAAGAAAGGGCGGGGAATCGAACTGCCGCGCGGTAAGATCGATCTGGTGGCGTTCGTGCGCGCCCTGCGCAAGGTCAAGTACAGCGGCGTGTGCAGTCTGGAATACGAAAAGGATATGTCCGACCCTCTGTTAGGCATCGCCGAATCGATCGGCTATTTCCGCGGCGTCATGGATGCCACGCGGGGGCAGGCGTGATTTTGTCTCACTTGTTCCACCATAGGATGAAAAGGAGAGCAGTGAGTTTTGTAGGGTCCATATGAAACGCAAGACTATGTGTGGCCGGGTTAGTAAGCGCATCTTTTTTTTGGGGTTGACCCTCTTGGCCTGTAGCCTGTGCTGTCGGGCTGCTGAATCCGTCCCGCTGACCCTTTCCGGAGATGACGGTTCGCCATTGAGTTTGCCTTGTGAGCAAACCGTAACGTTCCCTGGGGAGTACAACTTTTCGCTGTCAACTGCCAGTCCGACCCAGTGGCTCTCTTCTGTCGCATTGCGGATCAGCCTTGTGTGGCCGGAGGGTGCGCCGCCCTACTCCGGCGCACTGGTCTGGCTCAAGGACCGCGATGACTTCTGGCACCAGCATGTGGTCGCCGGTCACCTCAAACCCGGCGTCACCAACGAACTGACCATCCCCTTCCAGCCGGGCGCGGAGGGATGGCAGACGCCGGGGCACTCCGTGGGCTGGCACCACCGGGTCCGATTAAATCCGCAATCTGTCGGATTCCGTGTCTTCGCAGACGTCGCCTTTACCGGCACGTGCACGCTGGTTTCGGCAATACTCGACGTGCAGCCACCCGCCGGCGCTCCGCAGATTACGAAGGTCCGGACCCTGAGCCGCACGCCGCGCGCCTATGCCCTGTTCGAAACTGGTTTCACTCTGCCCGACCGCTATGCCAATCCGTTTGACCCCACGGAGATCGATGCCGGTGCGCAGATCGTCACCCCGTCCGGTGTAACCAACACGATCCATGCGTTTTACTACCTCTCCCACTACCGCCTCGAAGACGAGGTCGGCCAACCGGTCGAGCCCGACGGGCTGCCCGAGTGGCGATTGCGCTATTGTCCGCGCGAACCGGGTGACTACACGGTCACGCTTTACGCGCGCGATGCGTTCGGGCACACCGTCGCCACCAATGCCCTGCACTTCAACGCAGCGCCGGCCGCGGCTGACGCCCTGCGTTTTGTGCGCGTCTCACGTACCGACCGCCGCTACTTCGAGTTCGATGATGGGACGCTCTTCTATCCGATCGGGCACAACACGCGTTCGGCGACCGACGCGCGCATGGATGACAAGTTTCCCTGGGTTCTGCGCAAGGAGGAAGGCCCAACCGCCTACCGCCGTTACTTCAAACGTATGCAAGAGTCCGGCGAAAACATGGCCGAGGTCTGGATGAGCGCATGGTCGCTGGGACTCGAGTGGACCGAAGGGATCAGCGGATACCATGGCGCCAACGACTACCACATGGGGAACGCGTGGGAATTGGACCGTGTGCTCGATCTGGCCATGCGCCACCGCATCTATATCAATCTGGTGCTCAACTACCACGGGCGCATCAGTACATGGAGCGACCCGGAGTGGCATCTACACCCCTACAACAAAGTGACGCCGGGGGGCTGGCTGGAAGCGCCGCTGGAGTTTTTCAGCGACGCACGCGCCATTGAGATGCAGCGCCGTTTCTGCCGCTACACGCACGCACGTTGGGGCTGGTCGCCGATCGTGTTGGGATATGAACTCTGTAGCGAGCTCAACCTGACCGGACACGAAACCCACCACAAGACCCACTTTGAACCCACTGTCGTCGAATGGTGCCGCATCCTCGGCGCGTACATGAAAAGCATTGATGCCTACGGCCATTTGGTCTCGGTCCACGTCTCCAACGACTACCGGTTGCTGAATCCCGTGCTCTGTGAAATGGCGGAGATGGATTTCAATCCGCTTGATGCCTACAACAACCGTCACCCCGACACGCCGGAGTACATCGTTGATCTGGTCGTCGGCACCGCCAAGGCCGGCGCAGCCTACAACAAGCCGATCCTGATCACCGAGTTCGGCGGATCGGCCATGGCCACCGGGCTGGAGAATTTGATGATCGAGCAACACGCCGCCATCTGGTCCGGCGCCTGTGTGCCGATGGCAGGTATCCCGATGTTCTGGTGGTGGCAGGTGATTGACGAGAACAATCTCTATACGCGTTACCCGCCGATCTGCGCCTTCATGGAGGGTGTCGATCCGCGCAATCCGGCGTCGCAGATGATCGACGCCACGCTAAGCGCCGACGCCAAGGCTGAAAAGAATGCCGCCGCCCGCTTTAAGGCAGTGTGTACGGCCTCGCCGGATACGGCGCGCGGCTATATCTATCCCGTCCGTTTCGCGCGGGAAGGTGAAGAACCGCCCAAGGGCGAACACTTGACCGTGTCACTGGATGGATTCACGCCGGGACTTTATCGCGTCGAATTTTACGAAACGGAAAAAGGACAGGTGGTCCGCCGCTTTGATGTACGCAGCAAAGACAAACAACTCGCGATCCCCATTCCCGCGTTCCGTTCTGACTGCGCCTTCAAACTGCACCTGCTGACATCGCTGGCACCCAAGCCGTCCAAATAATTTCCAATCCCCAATTCCTTGCCTATAACTTGAGCGTTAAAAGTTGAACGTTGAGCGTTAAAAGTTTTTTAACTCTGAACGCTGAACGTCGAACTCTGAACTCTGAAGTCGAAAACTCCTAACTCCCCTATGGCCGGCGAATACGTATTCTCTCTCATCAACGTTACCAAACAACACGAGAAGAAGACCATCCTTGAGGATGTCAATCTCTCCTTCTTTCACGGCGCGCACATCGGCGTGATCGGCGCCAACGGCTCGGGCAAGTCTTCGTTGCTGAAAATTCTGGCAGGTCTCGACACCGAGTTCATGGGCGAGTGCCAAATCGCGAAAAACACCAATTTTGAGCAACGTCACCGAATGGATCCTCGAACTCGACAACGGTCGTACCTACCCCTACAAAGGCAACTATGAAGCGTGGCTGCAACAAAAACAAGAGGCCATGTTGCGCGAAGCCAAGCAGGCCGAGTCGCGCCGAAAGCTGATTGAAAACGAACTCGCGTGGGTACGCACCAATCCCTCGGGACGGCGCGCCAAGAATCAGGCGCGCGTGCGCCGTTACGAAGAGCTGGCAGCACAGCAGGTCAGCACGCGCGAGGACGACCTGCGTATCCAGATCCCGGCGGGCCCGCGTCTGGGCGATCTGGTGGTCAAGGCCGACGAGGTGTCGATGGGCTTCGGCGACAACCTGCTCTTCGAGAACATGAGCTTCGATCTGCCGCGCGGCGGCATTGTCGGCGTCATCGGCGGCAACGGCGCCGGCAAGACCACCCTCTTCAAGTTGATTACTGGTCAGCTTCACCCCCTCTCCGGCACGCTGACGGTCGGCCCCTCCGTGCAGCTTTCCTACGTGGATCAGCTTCGCGACGATCTGAACCCCGACAACACGGTCTACGAAGAGATCACCGGCGGCGAAGAGTTTGTGACGCTGGGACGCAGTGAGGGCACCGGAGCCGCACCGGTTGCGCGCATGAACGGCCGCGCCTACTGCAGCCGCTTCAACTTCAGAGGCGCGGAGCAGCAAAAGCGCGTGGGCGTGCTGTCAGGTGGCGAGCGCAACTGCGTACACCTCGCCAAGTTGCTGCGCAGCGGCGGCAACCTGCTACTGTTGGACGAGCCCTCCAACGACCTCGACGTAGCCACCCTGCGCTCGCTGGAGGAGGGCCTCGCAGACTTCGGCGGCTGCGTGATGGTGATCAGCCACGACCGCTGGTTCCTCGACCGTATCGCCACGCATATCCTGGCCTTCGAAGGCGACTGCAAGGTGACGTGGTTCGAGGGCAACTACGCCGACTACCACGAGCATCGCCGCAAGCTACTGGGCGATGCGGCAGACCGCCCGACGCGCGTGCGCTTCCGTCCGCTGAAGCACGGCTGAGGCGCCTTTGTGGCATGGGCGTCTCGCCCATGAAAACACAACCCCGTGACATGGGCGTCTCGCCCATGAAAACACACGGGCAGGATGCCCGTGCCACACAACCCCGTGGCATGGGCGTCCCGCCCATGAAAACACACGGGCAGGATGCCCGTGCCACACAACCCCGTGGCATGGGCGTCCCGCCCATGAAAACACACGGGCAAGATGCCCGTGCCACACAACCCCGTGGCATGGGCGTCCCGCCCATGAAAACACACAGGCAAGATGCCCGTGCCACACAACCCCGTGGCATGGGCGTCCCGCCCATGAAGAGCCGTAGGCTAAACAATCCTCAGTCCTCGCCGACGCCCCAGTTTTCAATCACATAGTCGAGATCCTTGTCGCCGCGTCCGCTGAGGTTGACGAGAATCGCACCGCGCTCCATCTCACGTGCCTTGGCCAGCGCAAACGCGACAGCATGCGCGCTTTCGATCGCCGGGATGATCCCCTCCATCCGGCACAGCTTGAAGAAGGCGTCGCGGCACTCATCGTCGGAACAGGTCACGTACTGCACGCGCCCCGTATCTTTAAAGTGACAGTGCTCCGGCCCCACCCCCGGATAATCCAAACCGCTTGCGCAGGAGTAGACCGGGGCGGGCGAGCCATCCTCATTTTGCAGCAGATAGCACCTAAATCCGTGCAGGATACCCTCGTGGCCGTAACTCATCGTCGCTGCGTGGTCGCCGAGATTCGGACCGCGCCCAAGCGGTTCGACACCGTAAAGCGCCGTCGGGTCTTTCAGAAAGCCGTGGAAAATCCCCATCGAGTTAGAGCCGCCGCCCACGCACGCGCAGACCGCATCGGGCAGGTTCCCGGTCATCTCGATAAACTGCTCGCGCGCTTCGATGCCCACCACCTTCTGGAAATCACGCACCATCATCGGGAACGGGTGCGGCCCCACGACCGACCCGATGCAGTAGATCGAGTTCTTGTAATCGGCCAGATAGGCTTCAAACGCCGAGTCGACCGCTTCTTTCAGCGTCTTGAGTCCGCGCGTGACCGGCACCACCTTGGCCCCAAGCATCCGCATACGGCTGACATTCGGTGCCTGCTTGGCGATATCCACCTCGCCCATGTGAATCTCGCACTCCAGACCGAAGTACGCTGCCGCCGTCGCCAGCGCCACACCGTGCTGGCCCGCGCCAGTCTCGGCGATCACCCGCCGCTTGCCCATGTACTTAGCCAGCAACCCCTCGCCCATACAGTGGTTGATCTTGTGCGCGCCCGTGTGGTTCAGGTCTTCACGCTTGAGATAGATGTGCGCACCGCCGTTCGCCAGCGAGAGCCTGCGCGCGTGGAACACCGGCGTCGGACGTCCTTGAAAGTGTTTACGGATTGAACGCAGTTCGCTGATAAACGTCGCGTCATTGGCGATGCGGTGGTACGCCTCGACGATCTCCGCGAAAGCCGCCTCCAATTCGGGCGGTAAAAACGCCCCGCCGTATTTGCCAAAAAAACCTTTTTCGTCCGGTCCTATTCCGTTTGTAACATCATTTGACATATCGACTCCGATCTTTCCTTTCGCGCTCAACACGCTTGTTTCTCCATGAAGATACAGACTATACCCGAATCGCCCCCCACGATACAAGCGCAAATCTGATCGATTTTCATCCGCAGATTACGCCGATTTTCCGATGGAAAAACGTATTCTGGAGTGCGGTGACAAGAGCCGCGCTGCGCGCGGGTCGCGGCACCGCTTTCTCTCCGCGCCACGCGCGGAAGCACCCCTGCTCAAAAAGCGGCGTCGCGCGGAGTACCGCTTGCCGCCGCACTCCAGATTTTTCGCCAGCCTTACGGAGTTTTCGCCGCGCGCAGCGCGGCCAGTCAAGCAGACGCTTGACCCTCCCGGCGCTTCGCGAGCCGCACCACTTGAAAATTGAGCGTTGAACGTTAGACAAAAAACTGGCGCGGGTGAAGCCCACAATCCAAAATTCCTACCACGAAATACTCGAAAAGGCACAGCACTGTTTTTACCCTCGGGGCAACATTTTGCCAATCGATTGCGGCTTGCGACACGATCTCCAATTTAGTACCTTGAAGATGGTTTTGTAACGCGGTTCGCAACCAATCAGCCCGGAATGATTTATACGCCTCTGAATGACAGACGACTCATTGTGTAGGGGAGCAGATATCTTCACGAAAAACGACAAATCAGAAATGACACGTTCTGTATTCCGCAAGGTGCTCAACCAGTGCGGTTATGAGGACGCCTGCCTGCACGAACCGGCAACAAGATCGGGAGACAGCCTCGGCATGCCCCGACTGCTGGCCTACTGTCGCCCCCCTTTCGATGTCCGTACCGCCGCGATCGCCATCGGCGATTCACCCGCGCCGGGAGCGTCTTCGCGGATCGTACAGAGTTATCAGAACACGGGGGCTCCCATTGTCATCCTGTCCGTAAGGGAAAACGTCGAAGTCTGGCGACAGGAGTCTGATGACCCGACAAAGATAGAGACATTCCCCGCCAATAATCTAGGTTCTTTTTTTGAGAAACAGAAAAAGAATCTCTCCCCCCAGGCCGTTTATCGTGCCAAGAACCTTGGACAGGTCAACGAGCATTACCAGATGGAGTTCGTCGACGCCGGGCTCATGCCGTTTCTGGAGCGGGATGTTGGCGAAAAGCTGGGCGAGCTACTGACAAATGTGGTTGGCGAAGCGTTTGCCGACTGGAAACGCATTCAAGGCGACTCCCAGCAAGCCAGCGACCTTCTATTGAGATCCGTGTTCAGGTTGCTGGCCGGCAAGATCCTGCGCGACAAGGGTGTTCGGGGGTTCAAAACGTTGAACGTGTCCGATCCCGTCGGCATCCTGCGTCGGGTGACAAAACACTGCGGTGGCGTGTCTGATGACGGCGAAATCCGACGGGAATCCCTAAGTCTTCTAGAAGGAGCCGGCGGGCGGATATTTGAGCTGTCCTCGCTTCGCCACATGAGCACGGAGTCGCTGGGAGTGATCTATGAGAGCGCCTTCATTTCAAAGGTCACTCGGAGGCGGTTGGGCACGCATAGCACGCCCCCTTGGTTGGCCGACTACATGATGTGGCAAGTCGAGGACTGGTTCAGAAAGATTCATCCCGAAGAGCGGATCGTCTACGAGCCCGCCTGCGGCCATGGCGCGTTTCTAGTGTCCGCGCTGCGAATGCTCCAGCAGTTCGCCTTCGAAGAAAAGATTCCGCATGAAAAGACCGCTCCCTATTTACGCAACATGCTGCATGGCGCGGACATTGACGCCTTCTCTTTGGAGATCGCCCGGCTGTCGCTGTCGTTGACGGACATCCCCAATGCGGACGGTTGGAGGTTGTATCAGATGGATCTCTTCGCGGAAGACCCTTTCGCAAAGCGGGTTCCGCCTCCAGCTTTGGTCTTGACCAATCCACCTTACGAGACGTTCAAAGAGCAAGAGCGTTTGCGGTGGAAGTGCGTTCAGTATACGAAATATGCGGAGATCCTTGCACGTACATTGCCGCATATCCGAGAGAATGGGATTCTTGGTTTTATCGCGCCCCGCAGTTTCTTGACGCGCAAATCGGAGGCGAACATTCGAGAAAAACTGGTTACTGAGTTCGAGATTCGGGAGATTGATCAGTTCCCCGATAAAGTCTTCCGATTTTCCGGCGCGGAAACCTGTGTTCTATTGGCACGGCGCAGGGCACCCAGCAAATCCTTCACTACCCACTGCCGCAGTGTGACCGAAAAAGGGGTTGCGTCCTTCCGGGAACAGTACCTCTTCGATGACACTCAAGAAGTGCAACTGGCCGAGATCGCCCAAGCACCCGCCTATCACTTGCATGTCCCGCTGTTGGCCGTACTCTGGCGGAAACTCAAATGTAATCCGACACTCGGTGATTTCGCGGACATTGGCAGGGGCATCGAATTCAAGAAAGGGTGTCCCGTCAAGCGCGAGGGGCGGACGCACGAGATCCTGCGCAATGTTGATTCCAGACTGCTGTACCATCAAAAACCCATCCCCGAAAAACTCGTCTTTGCCAAAGACGATGTCAGGCGCTGGGGAGCGGCCATGCATACTGGAATACCGCAGGTTGTCGTCAACGCGGCTCGTGTGCGCCGTAACATCTGGCCTATTCGGGCTTTGATTGACACAAAAGGTTTATATATTTCCACAAATCTCTACGCAATACGCCCAAAGAATAAAATATATTCGGTCGAGTTTTTGTGGGCTCTGCTCAACAGCCCTATCGCCAATGCATTTGTCCATTCGAAGAGTGGTAAGTTGCACATCATTCAAGAGACACTTGAGACGATGCCTGTGCCACATATTTATTCTTCGCGTGATCTTGACGCAACCGTGAATGCGGTTGAGGAGTATTTTAAATCTGCCGATACTTTTGAAAAAACAGGCAACCCAACAAGAACTGATAAAGAAAAACTGAAACATTTGCGTTTACAGGTGGATGCCGAGGTTCTCAGGCTCTACGACCTCGCCCCACGTGACGAGCGGACGCTGCTCGACCTGTTCACGGGGTATAAGCGCCCCGGCGTGCCATTTGAACAAACGGAATATTATCCCAGGGACTTGGTGCCGTGTTTCCCGTTGCATGAGTATCTGAGTTCGGAGTTTCAACGTTCCACAGCGGGTGAGATACGTAAGATCGATTTCGCGAAAGTATTGTCGCCGCAAATGAAAGAGGCGTTGAGACGCGCGGTTGAACTGTATTCGGATGAGGGGTGACGGTATGAGTCGACATGGATATCTTTTGGATACAAACATCCTCTCGTATCTCGCCTATCCATTAGACAACCTTTACCGTCAACGTGTGCAGAAGAAACTGGCGCTTCTTGGAACGGATACGTTGTTTTTCGTGTCGGCGATTTCGTGGGGCGAGATCGAATATGGGTGGCGAAGCAGTTCGCAACAGCGGATGCGGGAACAAGATCGTAAGGAACTTGAGCGGTTTTTCCCAGTGAAGGTCACAAAAGAAACCGGCGAAGCCTATGCTGAAATCAAAATCCGTCTTTTCGAGAAGTTCGCGCCGCACGAAAGGCGGCGGAAAGATCGTCGCGTGGAACAGTTGAAAGATCCGCTGACAGGAATGGCTTTGGGCGTCGATGAAAACGATATCTGGATCACGGCGCAAGCGATCGAGCACAAGCTGATTCTGGTGTCGCACGATAAAATGCACAACATCAGTGAAGTAGCAAATCAGGCCGGACTCATTGGTTTCGAAGATTGGGCGGGCGCATGAAGGTTAAATTCTTCTTGGAGGCGCATTCAACGACGTTGAATCGCACCCGTGCCCCCGTCAGCGCACCACGCGCGCGCTGCCGCCCGCCACGACTTTTTCGACCTCTGCCTTCGATGCCATCGAGGTGTCGCCGGGCGTGGTCATCGCCAGCGCACCGTGGGCGCAACCGTAATTGACCGCCTTCTGCGCGTCGTTGAAAGTCAGGAGCCCGTAGATCAATCCCGAAGCGAAACTGTCGCCGCCGCCCACGCGGTCGTAAATCCAGAGGTCTTTCATTTCCATCGCCTGATGGAAAGAACCGTCATACCAGCAGATCGCACTCCAGTCGTTCACCGAAGCGCTCTTGACCGTGCGCAGCGTGGTCGCCGCAACCTTGAAGTTGGGGAACTCCTTCAAGGCGCGTTCGATCATGCGCTTGAAGCCGTCGATCGGCAAGGCGCTCAGATTGGCGTCCACGCCCTCCACCGCCAGACCGAGGCAAGCCGTATAATCCTCCTCGTTGCCGATCATGACATCCACATACTTGGCCAGTCGGCGATTGACTTTGCGACACGCCTCTTGACCGCCGAACGCCTTCCAGAGCGAAGGTCGATAATTCAGGTCATACGAAATAATCGTGCCGTGCTTGCGCGCCGCCGCCATCGCCTCCTCAAGCACAAGCGGCGTCGTTTCCGACAGCGCCGCGTAAATGCCGCCAGTATGGAACCAGCGCGCCCCCAACGTGCCGAAGACATATTCCCAGTCGATATCGCCCGGCTTCAACTGCGATGCCGCCGAGTGGCCGCGGTCACTGACACCCAGCGCGCCGCGCAGGCCGAAACCGCGTTCAGTGAAATTAAGTCCGACACGCGTGGCCGCGCCGATTCCGTCAAACGGCACCCACTTGATGAGCGAGGTGTCCACGCCACCCTGCATCACAAAATCCTCGACCAAGTGCCCGATGTCATTTTCGGGCAACGCCGTCACCACAGCCGTCTGATGGCCGAAGCACTTGCGCAGGCCGCGCGCCACATTGTATTCGCCACCCCCCTCCCACACAGTGAACGAACGCGCGTTTTTGATGCGCGTATCACCCGGATCAAGGCGCAACATGATCTCGCCCAAAGAGATTTCATCGAAACGACAACTGCCGGCGGGTTTGATGGTCAACGTTGACATAGGATTTCCTCATCAATGATGTTTGAGCCTCTTGCCAAACCCCTCGTGATATGGGCGTCCCGCCCATGAAACACGGGCAAGATGCCCGTGCCACACCTATAAGCAAGGGGTTTTGCAAGAGCCTCGTTTAACTAACCGGTAACCAGTATACCCATTCTAGTCAGCATGACAACGGAGAAAACCGAGAAGGAACGCAGGAATGTTTGGTGGTGTTGCGCGGTTCTTATCGTGCTACAATACGGCACGAAGGAAAGCTAATTCATTGAGGAGAGGAACAGGTATGAAACGGATTGTGGAAATGGCGATGCTGTTGGTGGGAACCGCGCTGGTTGTTGCGGCGGAACCGTGGGTCAATGGTGACGCGAGGCACAGGCCCACGCTTTTCAAGCAGTTCGGCGCGGTACTCAACACGCCAGACGGGCTGGCCTTAGATGCAGCGGGCAACGTCTACCTTTCTGCAGTGAATGGCATAGACGGCTCCTACCCCGGACACATCTGGCGCATGGAACGCGCGACCGGGAGGTGGTCGGTCTTCACACCGTGCAAAATACACCCGGAGACGCATGCCGCTTCTCCCATGGGGTTGGCTTTCGATCCGCAGGGCAACCTCTACTACGCGGACGCGCAGTACTTCGCGAACCGCAACTACCAGTCACGTATCCTGCGTGTTGTGATCCGGGATGGCGAGCCGCGGCACATCGAAACGGTAGTGGAGCACATCAAACTGCCCAACGCGCTGCGATGGCATGACGGCGCGCTCTACTTCACGGAATCATTCTTCGATGTGGCGGACGCATATCAGAGCGGTGTGTACCGTATCCCGGCGGCGGACTTGCGTCCAGATAAACCGGCGCGGTTGCTGGACAAGGAGCGGGCCGCAACCGACCCTTATTGCGTGGGGATCGTCGAAACCGTTCTGCGCGATCGCGGCACAGCCAACAGTAAGCCAGAGGTCCGGCCCACGGATCCCTCGCTGCACATCTACACCGCCGGGTGCGACGGCATGGATTTCGACCGGGACGGCAATCTCTACACCGGCTCGTTCGGCGACGGACGGTTTTGGGTCCTGCGGCCTTTGGGCAACGGGTGCTACGCCAAACCGGAACTGCTCCATGCGGGGACGGTCACCTGCTGCGACGGCATCTGTTACGACGCGGCGCGCCGCCAAATCCTGCTGACCGCCGCAGAACAGAACGCGATTTACGCCTGGGACATCGCACAAAAGAAGATGAACTTGGTGTGGGCCAACGGTGACTCCGACGGTGCCGACGGCCTGTTAGATCAACCTTGTGAAATCATGATGATCGATGAGAACCGTGCGCTGGTGGTCAATATCGACGCGCCCTCGCCCTTCATGGTGAACACCAAGCCCGACGAGGTGCATACGCTGAGTGTAATTACGTTGGGCCGGTAAGTTGGTCGGGAAGACGTTTCTCCCACGTTGGTGCATTAATGTCTAACCCTATAAACCGCTGGGCGGGTGGAACTCTAGCATACTAAATTTCGTGAACGTATACGGCCTCCCGCCAGCGAAGCGCGGGCGGCGGGCTAACCGATTACTGTTAGGTAATTTTCTAGGGTTGACTGTTCTCCCTTTCCCATATGGCGTGTGTTCGTCGCGGTATGAGGGACTGGTGTGTCGCCGGTATGCACCTTGTGGAATGGTTGTTCCGCGAAAGAGGAGGTAAAAAAATGAAAAAGTTAGTTGGTATCGCTCTGGCATCTCTCGCGGCCCCGCTGTTGCGGGCCGAGTTCTCAGCCGGTTTCGCGCGGCTGGACATCACGCCGCCCCCCGGACTTCCAATGCCCGGATATTTCAGCAAGCGTATCGGCGACGGCGTGCTTGATCCGCTGTGCGTGGAGTGCGTTGCCGTCTCGGACGGCACGAATGACGCGTTGATCTATTCCGTGGACGACCTCCAACTCCCCGGCCCGTTCTTCGAAAAGGCGTTTCCCGCCATCACGGCGGCGACGGGCGTGCCGCGCGACCGTATCTACGTTCATTCCACACATACGCATACCGGCGTCTCCTCCATGCTGGGAGAAAAGGTTGCGCCGGAGAATCAACCCATCGTCGCCCATACCGAACTGCGCATCACTAAACTCGTCGATGCCGGGCGTGCCGCGCTCTCCAACCGTGCGCCGGCGACGATTGCCATCGGCCAGACCGAATGCAAAGGCATTTCCTTCATCCGGCGCTATCGCATGAAGGACGGTTCCGTGCGCACAAATCCGGGCCAGACGAACCCCGATGTCGCGGCGGCGCTCGGTACACCGGACGAGTCGCTTCGCGTCGTCCGCTTCAAGCGGAAAGGCGCACCGGACATCGCCATTGTCAACTTCGGCACGCACCCCGACTCGATCGGCGGCACGAAGTACTCCGCCGACTGGCCGGGCGTCGTGCGCCAGACGTTCGAGAACGCGATCGGCGGCGGCGTGAAGTGCCTCTTCCTCAACGGCGCGCAGGGCGACGTGAACCACTCCATGCGCTTCCCGCCGCCGGCGCGTCTGGCGCTCCGCGCAGCGCGGCAGGACGGAACAAACCCCAAGGCCATCGCAACGTTCATAGGGCGCGCCGTCGCCGGCGCGGCGATCTCTGTGTGGGATATTTGCGAGGATGTGCCCTCCGGTCCGGTGCGCGGCCTCGTAAAGGCGCACCCGTTGCCGACGAACCGCCCCACCGCCGAAGAGACCAAGTGGATCGAACTCTACGACGCGGGACGCGAGAGCGAAATCCCGCTCAAGGGCATGGAGCTTAAGACGCTCACGGGCCAGTGGTCGCGTGCGCGGAGGCTGAAAAACGGCCCCGATCACAGGGACATTCTCATCAGCACGCTGGCGATTGGCGACGCGCTCGCATTCGCGGGCGTCCCCGGCGAGCCGTACGTCGACATCGGCCGCGCGATCAAGACACAATCGCCATTCGCGACGACGATCATCTCCTGTCTCACCAACGGCAGCCACGGTTATTTCCCGAGCACGCAGGCCCATCAGGAGGGCGGCTACGAGGGCCTTTCCGCCTGGTTCGCCGCTCCGGCAGGCGATATGATCGTCGCCGCCAGCGTGACGCAACTCAAAGAGTTGCAGGGGAAGGACTAGCCTGATATACACTTGCTGAAGATGTCGACGGATTCCTTCAAGACAGCCTCGTCACTACGTTGAGTCCGGGCCCAACTGGCCATCATGAACCCCTTGAGCCGTTCAGGCGCAACCGCCTTCTTGCAATACTCTATCGTCTCTTGCATGTTCTGCGGACAGTTCCTGTCCCAGTTTGATCCGGTCGGTACCTGATCGAAACCGCCGGCCTCCAGCCAATCGTACGCCTTGATGTACGTTTCGCGCGCGGACCCGGGCTTGACATCCTTGAAGCCATGATAGTACCAATTGGACTGCAGCACGCTGCGTGGCATCCGCTTCAGGAACTCATCCTTATGTCCCCAAATGTAGTCAGACCATATCCACGGCCGCACGCCTTTATCCTCGACTTGCTTCACAAACCACAGGAAATCGCGCCACCAAAGATCGCCCTGACGGATGATACACATGCGGTAGCGTTCGGCGCTTTGGTGCCCAGCAGTCTCCTCGTCGTAGCCGAGATGGAAATAGCGGGGCGTGCCGAAGATCTCAATCGTGTCGCGGATGACGTCGGAACACACCTGATAGTATTTCTGCGTTGACAGCATCCGTTGATAATCCTTGAGCCAACTATCGTGCGTCGCTGAAAAATTGAGTTTCGGAATGACCTCAAGCCCCATCGCCTCCAGACGCTTCTTCTCCGCCTGCATTTTCTCCGGTTCCCACGACCCCTTCACCGCGAGTTCGGGATGGCTCGGGAATTTCATGAATTCACCGAGATCGATAATGACGATGTTGATACCCGCCTTAGACAGTTGCGGCGACACTTCCTTCCACAACTCTTCGTCGAAACGGACATGATCCGCCATGCAACGCGTCAGGTAATGCGGCTTTGCATCCTTGGGTGCTTCATCGAGCGGCGTGTCGTACCAGTTATTGAACCCGAAGTGTACAAGAAACGCCCACATCGTGCCCTTATTCGCGGGCGATACCGCGAATGCCGGATCAATCACCGTCGTGGCTGCGGCACCAGCAATCGTTCCGATAAACTCTCTTCTGTTCATGTTCCTATCCTTCCTTAGGTCTTTTTCAGATCATACAACACCCCGCGCATAAAGCCAATCGCTAACGCGGGCGAAGCCCGCGTTCCAAGTTCATTAGTGCCTTACGGCTCGACAAGCGCGATAAAAGACAGGTTGTTTCCTCACACGAAGGCACAAAGGGCACTAAGGTTTTCATTTTTGCGCGCCACCCAGATGCCGTCCTCCAACTCTTGTCATCGGGTTTGCGAAGCGCTGGGAGGGGCAAGTGTCTGCTTACCCGCGGACGAGCGATGCTCGTCCCGGCGCTCTGCGAGGGAACCTGAGACCATCCTTCCGTGCAACGGAAGGCGGCTCGTGGGGACACTCGCCCTCCAATCTTCGCGCCTTCGCGCCTTCGCGTGAAACGACCGGGCAGTGCTTTTACTCGCGACCCGCGACTTGCGACCTGCGGCCAGCCATCCCCCCAAAAAACCTCTGCGCCTCTGCGTCCCTGCGTTAAATACACCCGCTTTCGCCTTGATACACGCGCCTGCAAAGCCTATGCTTGTCCTATCGGTTTTGTAGGTTTTCTATGTATCCTATCGTCCTTTACGCTCTTCATGTCGCCGTACTGATCTTCTGGGTCCGTTTGTGGTCGGCACCGGCGCGCGAATTTTATTTCAACCCCTTTCTTTCCGGTACGATTCGGCTGACGGATAGCATCTTCGCGTTTCTGCGCCCGGTGCTGTTCATGCCGGAGCGCGCAGCGGCGTTGTTTCTCCTGCTTTTTGTTCTGGTCTTCAAGACGGTTGTCGCCTGGCGCTTCGGCGACGAGTGGTTGATACGAATCGGTCAGGGCTTCGTGTTCGCCCCACCGCCCGCCAAGCATCACGCCGTCTCGCTGTTTCTGTTCAGCGCCCTTCAGACCGCAGTGTTCATCCTGCGGCTGTGGACCGTCTACCTGCTCGTGCGACTGATCACCCCCCCTGCCCGCACCTCGCGCGCCGGTGAGGCGCTGGCCTTCTTTGTCCGCCCCTTCTCTTACCTTCCGTTCCTGCTCCAGCCCTTCGTCCTGCTGGCGTTGCACGGTGCGCTGGCCGTTGTCCTGGTGCATGTCTGTGTGCTGAAACGGTCGGTAATGCCGGATGCGCAGGGCTCCCTCAACCCGTTCCTGACCGGGCCTCTTTTCGCGCAGGCACTGAAAATGGGTTGGCTGGCCGTGCTCTCCTTCACTGACGGCCTGATGTTTCTGACGCGCGGCCTCTTCGTGTTAATCATTGCCAGCTTCGGCGCGGCGCTGCTACATGCGCGCGGTGCCGTCATCATCTGCAGCGAGGGCGTGGAACTGCTGCTCGGGCGTTTCGCGCGGCGCGGCGGTACCGGCATGGGCCTTGACTTCACGCCGCTGATCTTTTTCTTTGTGGTCGACCTGCTCTACTCATCGATCGGCCGGATCCTGATTCAACTCATACACACTCCCCTACTCAACTGAGATCCCATGTCCTGGCTCACCCCAACATCTGACGGTTGCACCATCACGGTCAAAGCGACTCCGCGCGCGAACCGTTCTGAAATCATTGCGGCCGACCCTGACTGGCTGCGTGTGCGGCTCCAGGCACCGCCGGTCGACGGCAAGGCCAACGCCGAACTGGTCGCTCTGTTCGCATCGGTTTTTTCTGTTCCCAAACGCGCGGTCGAAATTTTATCGGGCAGTACCGCGCGCCTCAAACGTGTTAAACTATACGGCGTCTCAGCCGAGACCGTAATTGCCGTGGTCGCCCCATTCACCCATGACACCTGATCATCCATACTTTTTTCGCCGCGTGTTATCCGCGCTGACCGCCATCCTGCTCGCAGGCAGCGTGTTCGGTGGCGCGTCGGTCTTTGAAATGCCGGACCTACATGTGCGGCACATGCGTCTGTTGGCGCTGATGGACAAATCCCATCAAGAAGGCGACTACATTACCATGGAGGTCGCCAGCCGCGAAGGGATCAAGGCCGGTACCGCAGACGAACTCTGGCACTACAATCTGGCCTGCGCGCTGGCCTTGCAGGGCAAGCGCGAGGAAGCCCTCGAAGCGCTCGATCAGGCCATCACGTTCGGCTTCCTCGACATCGAGCACCTCACGCAGGATCCTGATCTCGCCACTCTACGCGACACCGAGGCGCTGAACACACGCATTGCCCGCATGCGCGAAATGAGTGACACTACCGACGAGAAATCGCGTCAGATCGCCGCCCTGGCGCCTGATGCCGACGGCACCGTCATGCAGAGCGCATCCAACACGCTCTGGAGTTTCGATGCGGCCTTGTTCCACACGCGGGTGCTCCTGCCATCAAATCCACCGGCCAACGCCGTGTATCAAGGCCCTGAAGCCGAACGGATCAACGCCTGGTCGCGCGAAGGAACGGCGGCCGGCACGGCGGGGCTTCTCTACGTGAACCGCGACAACGACACGCGGGCCTTCGACCTCGCGCGCTTCCCTGGCATGACACGCCTCGGTTATGTGCCGGAGATGGTCGACCGGAAACTCTCGATCGGCCTGCCGAACACACTCTTTTCGCAGCCGGGACTCGCGGGGTTGGTGCCAGTCGTCGGGCACTCCGCTATGGGCTACCTGAACTCTGCCTATTGGCGCAGTCAACCGCGCGCGGTCTGCTGCGACTTAGAACAGGCCAGCCGACACTCAATCCTACTGTTCGGCAACCAGATCTTCTTCTATCCCGCGTTCAGCGATTATACCATGCAGGGCGGCGACCTCTTCCCGGCCAATATACCCTCCTTCATCGCCGTCGCAGGACAAAGCGGCGCCGAGCGACCGTTCGTCGAGGCGGCAGCCGCCGCCCTCGCCGCGATGCGTCCGGAAACGCGCGCCGAGCTGACACGGAACTTCCTGCTTATGCCGACGCTCTCAATGCTCTTCCGCGCCTCGCAGAAAACCGTGCGCCACCGTGGCGACTACCTGACCGGACGGGCGCATCCGGTTGTCTTCGACGGCAGCCGCTTAGATACCGCGCGATTGGTTGAAGCGGCTCACGCGCTGACGACCAACAATCTGCCGCCGCTGGTGCTGATCAACGTGCATCGTGAAACGCCGACGTACGCTGATCGAGACTTCTTTGACCTCGCCGACTCAGAACAGCTTTTCGATACGCCCGTGGCCGTCGCGCGTATCTTCCGCGGCATCGCCCGTACCCGCGACTACGAAGTTCAGGCGCTGTGCCGACAGGACAACGTAAAGCTCCACTGGGTCGTGCTGCACGGCGACCCGGCCAAGGTGACCTTCACGCCCTCGCCAACCAACGCCGCGCTCATGACCGTTACCGTGGCTCATCACACGCCCTTCGATACTCCGCTCGATGACGACACCCGCATCCGCACCAGCCGCGTAGACATCGGCGTGATCGCCGAAGCAGCCGAGACATTCTCTATGCCGGCGATACTCAGCATCTATTTCCTGACGAATGAAAAACGTTTTTACGCCGATGACGGGCGCCCACTGGCTATTGACTACACGCGACCGCAAGCGACTTACACCGATCCCCTGTTGAGCGTGATGCGCCACTGGAAGGATGTGTTCGAATACGACCCGCAGGGCAACCTCATCGGTTGGCGGCGCCTTCGCGGCTTCAACACGGAAACCTTCACCGCACACGGCCACCGCGGCGTCGAGTTCGACGCATCCGGACGTGTAACGCGCGCGCACCTCATCCGCTACATGCCCCGCAAAATACAGAAAGACGAAGACGAAGAGAGCCTGCCCGAGCTGGCGCAAGTCGACGACGCGATTTCAATCACCTACCGCTACGCCAATGAAAACGACCGCGTAGGCGAACCGGACCTCACGGCATTGCCTCAGGAGATCCCGCCGTTCGGGATGGCTGTTTCTCCTTGAACGCGTACGGCACGACAAGCACAGGACAGCCCGCCCTGCGCACCACCTTGCCGGTCACGTTCCCGAGCAGCCACTGCGTGATCGCGCCGCGCCCCTGACGCCCGAGTACAATCAGCTCTGATTCGTCCTGGGCCGCGAAATCGAGGATCGCCCGCGCCGCGTCGCCGATGCGCATCTCCACCTCAAACGTCACGCCCTCCGGCACACGCGGGCGGTAATCGGTATCGACCGTCCGATCAATATCCTCGCGCGCCTTCGCATCCATGTCGCCCACTTCATAGATGTACCCCTTCCAGAACTGCGCGTCCGGCTCGGGAATCACATGCAGCAGCGTCAACGTGCAGTCGCCGTTGCGGACCGCGGCATTGATCGCGAAGTCAAAGGCGAACTTCGCGTTGTCGGAGAAGTCCGTGCAGAAAAGGATCCTCCGATAATGACCGACACGCAAGACTGATTCATTCATGACGTCCTCCTTTTCTCATTCAACCTCACACAAAGGCACAAAGGACACAAAGGTTTTCCCATAACACCCTATTCCCCTTAGTGCCCTTCGTGTCTTCGTGTGAGAAACAACTTGTTCGTTATCAATCCAATACCGACGGCAGCCACGTTGCAAGCTGCGGGAAGACCATCAACAGCACGCAGACAACCGCCAACGCCAGCAGAAAGGGCATGGCGCCGCGGAACACCGTCTGCAGCGACAGACTGCGATCAATACCGCTCACGACATACACATTGACCCCGACCGGCGGTGTAATGACGCCCATTTGCGTCACCAGCACAATGATAACACCAAACCAGATCGGATCATACCCCATTCCGATCACCACCGGATAGAAGATCGGGACCGTGAGCAAAACCAGCGCCAGCGAATCGATAAAGCACCCCGCAGCCAGATAGAAGAAAAGGATCAAGATGATGATGACGGTCGACGGCACCGGCAGATGCGCCAGCCAGCCAGCGAACTGCGTGGGCATACCCGTCAGCGCCAGAAAGTGGCCAAACACCGTCGCCCCGGCCACGATCACCATCACCATGCACGAGGTCCTGACGGTTTCCTGCGCCGCCTGCCAAAGCTTGGCGACGGACACGTTACGGCCTGCGACGGCAATCGCCACGCTGCCGGCCGCACCCATGGCCGCCGCTTCCGTCGCCGTGAACCAACCGGCAAACATGCCGCCCATCACGAAGACAAAGAGAATCAGCGTCTCAATCACGCCGCCCAGTTTGCGGAAACGCTCGCGCCACGGCACACTCGTGGCCGGCGGCGCCAACTTGGGATTCAGCCAGCACTGCAAGCTGATGACGGCGCAGAAAAGCACCGCGACGAGAATGCCGGGAATCACGCCGGACATGAAGAGCTTGCCGATCGACTGCTCGGTCAAGATACCGTACACGATAAAGACCACACTGGGCGGAATCAGCATCCCCAGACCGCCGCCCGCCGCGACCGTACCGCTGGCCAGCGCATCGTCGTACTTATAGCGCCGCATCTCTGGCAACGCCACCGCCGCCATGGTCGCTGCCGTGGCCGGTCCCGAACCGCAGATCGCGCCGAACGCCGCACACGCGCCGACCGTCGCCATCGCCAGACCGCCGCGCAGACCAGAAAGCCAACTGTTCGCCGCCGCGAAAAGGCGTCGGCTGATCCCGCTGTGAAACGCGACCTGCCCCATGAAGACAAACAGCGGGATGACGGTCAGGTTGTAGTTGGCAAAGACATCGTACAGGTCGGCAGAAAGCAACGCCAGCGCCGATTTGAACGAGATGATCAGCGCGCACCCCACCACGCCCACCACCGCCATCGAGATCGCCACCGGCAGGCTGCACACCAGCAGCACGACCAACGCGATAACCCCCAAAACGCCGATCATTGTCAGGCTCATGACC
>Ga0209407_1000698_pt1 | contig 40256 bp, 39 predicted proteins | sample AD_JPNHG3_MetaG_FD_184410 | JGI IMG/M metagenome (GOLD analysis project Ga0209407, IMG submission 184410) | Active sludge microbial communities of municipal wastewater-treating anaerobic digesters from Japan - AD_JPNHG3_MetaG (SPAdes) (version 2) | ecosystem: Engineered > Bioreactor > Anaerobic...
CAGAAAAACTCCATTTGATCCCGTTCCACTTTGTTTTCTCTCAGCATTTTGCTCAGCTCCCTTCCTCTATATTATACCACATAAATGAGAAAAAGCCCAGCTTTTACTGGACTTTTTCGACAGACTGACCGAGTCTTTAAGACTCGGTATTTTTTTCGTTAATTTTTGCTGACGGCTACTGCTCAATGCTATCTTCTGCTCAGAGCGAAGTATCATTATCGTGAGCGGCTTCCTTTTTGGTGAAAAGCTTTGAAGGACGATGACCGGCACCGCCTTCTATTCCGCCTGTTTCCTGAACGTATGGAGCGATTTTCCTTCTGAAATTTGCCATTATCAGTTTCTTGTCGAGGATAGCTTCATAGACCTGCTGCAGATCCGTAAGAGTGAATTTTTCGGGCAGAAGTCTGAAAGCGGCATAAGGCTTTTCGAGACTGCTGCGGAGCTTAAGAAGTGCATTTACTATTATCTCTGCATGGTCAAAAGCAAGGCTGTTTCGCGGTATCTCTGCTTCTGCGGACTGGTTATACAGCTCGTTGGGGTTATTGATCCTCACCTCGGAGATATACTCTTTTCCGCTGTCATCGGTAAGTATAAGCGTGTGTTTTCCGTCGGACTCTTTCAGCGTTACCTCGTACCATTCCGCATTTTTGTCTTTAGTGGCTTTGTTGTACTCTATTACGGTCCAGTAGCAGCAGGAGATTATCCAGCCGCGTGGATCTCTTCCGAGCTTTGAAAGGTTGCACAGCAGTGAAAGCGGCGGACTGTCAACACCTGTTTTCTCTTTAAGCTTTCGGAAAGCGGTTTCCTCGATAGTTTCCTCGCGGCAGCAGAATCCGCCCGGGAGAGCGAGCATATTCTCAAACGGTTCTTCGGTGCGCCTTACAAGAAGGACAGAAAGAACGGGTTTTGAAAGATGACGATAACTTTCGCTTTCGCCTTTGCGGACGGTAAATACCACAATATCGGCAGCTACCGACGGTCTGTCATATTTTGTTATATCGTAATCCATAGGGACCTCCAATGATAATATCTATTTAATAATAACATACATTCCGCCCTTCTGTCAATATGTATCTGATTTTTGTAGACTATGCACATAGATAATATCTTTCTGATATTATCTGATTGTTGATAACGCAGAAACTGCTTTACAGCTATTGACAAATCGCTCTGATAATGTTATTATGATAATAACAAAAGGATATTAATTCTGAACTTTATTTTTTAAGTATCGTTAATATCGTTTTGATTCTATCACAAGGAGGGAAGTTGATATGGATATATCCGATATTCTGAAATGCAAATGCTGCATTGATATTTTCCCCGAGGATATTTCTCTCGCACAGCCGATATATATGGCTCTGATGCTGAAATATCACCCTGACAGATGCAGCAATCCGAGAGCTCCCGAAGCTTCGGCAGTAATAAACGAAATGTTCGGCAAGCTGAAAAAAGCCCACAGCCTTCAGGAAAAGCTGTTCCGATGCGGAAGTCAGGCGATCGGGATCAAGTATCTCATGGCTGTCACACAGGAATACGGAGTTGAGTACGTCGGCGAAAATGCTGTCTGGCTCCTTATAAAAGACGATCTTGCCGACTGCTTTACCCGTTCCGAAGCAAGAACAGACCTGTTCTTCAGGGAGTATCTTCCCCAGCAGATTCTTGCACAGGCTGAAATGTTCCTGCCTTTTGTAACAAAGGTCATCGACACAGAAGAGGGACTTCTCGTAGAGACATGCAAACGCAAAGGTGAACTTCCTCTGTCACGGGTTCTTGATTTCTACGGCGGAAAGCTGGACAGCCGTCACGCAGCATGGATAATATCAAGGCTTCTTGGTATTTGCTGTTATGCCGAGGCAAGAGGGATAGTCTGGAACTGTCTCGCAGAGGAAAATCTCTTTATCGATCCTGCCGAGCATACCGTAAGAGTCGGCGGAGGCTGGTGGTTCGCCGCAAGGGAAGGAAGCAGGATGATAGGAGCACAGTCCACAGTATATGCTTGTCTTTCATCTCTTACAAAGACCGATGGCACTGCACGTCATATCACCGACCTTGAATGTGTTAAAGCGATCGCAAGACGCATACTTCCCGATGATGCACCAAAGGCTGTTATCGATTACACTGAGAGCGTATGCAGCAGTTCGGCATTTGAAGAAATGGAGAAATGGGAGCAAGTGATAACCGACGGCTTCGGCGGAAGAAAATTCACACATATGAACGTCAGACTGCCTGATATTTCAGAGTCGGTTTAACAGAGGACTGCAAACAGACAGACTCCGGAAATACTCACAGGCTGAAAATAAAATTTTAATTCTTTAGGAGGTACTATTATGGGATACGGTTCATGGAGTTCAGCAGATTGGAAAAAATACTCATCTGCAAAGATCAGCGGCAAACGAGTTAACGACATCTACAATGCAACGAAGATAGACAAGAAGTATGATCCGAAGTACATTAAAGTCAGAGAAAGCTTTGATTCGGCAGATCACCCCGTAACTACGCCTATTATAATAGGTCTTGACGTTACAGGTTCGATGAGCGATCTTCTGGATGTAACAGCAAAGCGTCTCGGTGAAATGGTCAAGGATATAATTGAACGCCAGCCTGTTGAAGGTCCGCAGATAATGTTCTGCGCCGTAGGTGATTCAAGATGCGACCGTTCACCTTTGCAGGTAACACAGTTTGAATCGGATATTCGTATCGCAAGCCAGCTTACAGAACTGTGGTTTGAGCGCGGCGGCGGCGGAAACAACTTCGAGAGCTATCCGCTGGTATGGTATCTTGCGGCAAACAAGACAAAAACAGATGCATGGGAAAAGCGTCAGCAGAAAGGCATCATATTCACACTGGGCGATGACGGATTCCCCGAAAAGCTGCTTGCTAAAGAGATAGAAAAGGTGTTCGGCGACTATGTAAGGGAGGATATCGATACAGAGGCATTGCTTGCACAGGTCAGCAGACGTTACGATGTTTTCCACCTTATGGTTATGGACAGACGAAGCGAAAGCACTGTAAAGCTGCCTAAGTGGCGTGAACTTATGGGTGAAAGAGCTATCGCCGTAACGGATGTAAACGCTATACCCGAGATAATCGTATCGCTCCTTGAAAGTGTTGCAGGAAGAGAAACAGAGGATATAATCAATTCGTGGGACGGCGATACACAGCTTGCTGTAAGGAACGCTCTCGGCGGTCTTCCGACACAGAAAAGGGGAGCACTGAACAGCATTATCAGATTCTGAGGTGATGATATGAAAAAAGCATATTCGGTCATAGGAGCAAATTTCGGCGACGAGGGAAAAGGACTTATGACAGACTTTTTCTGCCGCACAAGTGACAGCGTTATAAATATCAGGAGCAACGGCGGAGCGCAGGCAGGCCATACTGTCTGCACAGCCGACGGAAAAAGGCATATCTTCTCCCATATAGGCTCCGGCAGCTTTGCAGGTGCAGATACCTATCTTTCCGAGTATTTCATCCTCAACCCTATGCTTTTTTCAAAGGAACTGGATACCCTCGGAAATGATACAGGAAATATCTTCATCGACAGACGATGCAAGGTAACACTTCCCTGCGATATGCTGCTGAATCAGTTCGCTGAAACGATTCGAGGAAACAACCGCCACGGCAGCTGCGGAGTTGGAATATTCGAGACTATCGTCCGCAATCGTGACAAGAGATACGGTCTGGACTATGACTATGTGCTGAAAGCGGACAGGGGTACTTTAAAGGGTGAGATAAATAAAATTAATGTGGGGTACTGCATGAAGCGTGCCGAAGAATTGGGGATCACAGGCACTGCAAAAGCAGAATTGATGGATATACTGACAAATGAGATGCTGACAGAAAATTATCTCGATGATCTGTATGCTATGGCTGCAATGTGTTACGATACCGATGAACAGATAGTCGAGGAATACGATACCGCTGTATTTGAGGGAGCACAGGGACTTATGCTCGATCAGAACAGAATGGATTATTTTCCAAACCTGACTCCTTCGGATACAGGTATGAAGAATATACGCGCTATACTTGACCGGCTCGGAAAGCGTGATACAGAAGTCTGCTATGTTACAAGGTCATTCTTTACACGTCACGGCGCGGGCAGATTTGATACGGAATCAATGACTGTCGCAGAGGAGTACGGACTGTATGATAAGACTAATGCTCCCAATGAATTCCAGGGTGTTTTCAGATATGGCTGGTTCGATCTTCCGGAATTCATGGCTTCACTTGCACTGGACAGAAAATACATAGCAGAGGACGATAGGATATCTATAGCTGTAACTCACCTTGATATGACGGACGGCATGATCCTTTGTCTCACAGGTAAACTGATGCCAGAGGACATCGCATATATGTCAAAGGCAGATACACTTTACAAGGTAAGCGGCGAGACAGCTGAAGACGTTTCAGTCAGCCTGTCAGAACATGTGAAATGATCGTACCGCATTGACCATAGTATGAACAAAAGTCCTCACAGCCGAAACTGTGAGGACTCGTTGTTTTTATTCAGATAAACACATTAACGTGAATATCGTGCCAATTCAGAATTCTATGCTTTTCATTCTTCGCAAGGAAGAACTCTTCAGCACAATTTCTAAACAGCGTAAAATCATCGGCTTTGACGTGTTTCCGAATTACTTCTTTTCGTTGATTGCAGCCTGAGCAGCAGCAAGACGAGCGATCGGAACACGGAAAGGTGAGCAAGATACATAGTCGAGGCCGATCTTGTGGCAGAACTCAACAGATGTAGGATCACCGCCGTGCTCACCGCAGATACCGCAGTGGAGCTTTGGATTTACAGGCTTACCGAGCTTGATAGCCATTTCCATGAGCTTGCCAACACCGGCCTGATCGAGCTTAGCGAAAGGATCGTTCTCGAAGATCTTCTTGTCGTAGTAAGCGCCGAGGAACTTACCAGCATCGTCACGTGAGAAACCGTAAGTCATCTGAGTAAGGTCATTAGTACCGAAGCAGAAGAAGTCAGCGTTCTTAGCGATCTCGTCAGCTGTAAGAGCAGCTCTTGGGATCTCGATCATAGTACCAACTTCATACTCGAGGTTAGCGCCAGCCTCAGCGATAACAGCGTCAGCAGTCTCAACAACGACCTTCTTAACGTACTTGAGCTCCTTAACATCGCCAACGAGTGGGATCATGATCTCAGGCTTAACGTTCCAGTCTGGGTGATTCTTCTTAACATTGATAGCAGCCTTGATAACAGCCTTAGTCTGCATAGCAGCGATCTCAGGATATGTTACAGCAAGACGGCATCCACGGTGACCCATCATTGGGTTGAACTCGTGGAGAGAAGCGATGATATTCTTGATATCAGCAACTGACTTGCCCTGAGCCTTAGCGAGAGCTTCGATGTCAGCCTCTTCTGTAGGAACGAATTCGTGGAGAGGAGGATCCAGGAAACGGATAGTAACAGGGTTACCCTCGAGAGCCTCATAGAGAGCCTCGAAGTCGCTCTGCTGCATTGGCTCGATCTTAGCGAGAGCAGCTTCTCTTCCTTCAACAGTATCTGAGCAGATCATCTCACGGAAAGCAGCGATTCTGTCAGCCTCGAAGAACATGTGCTCTGTACGGCAGAGACCGATACCCTCAGCGCCGAGCTCTCTTGCCTTCTTAGCGTCAGCAGGAGTATCAGCGTTTGTTCTAACCTTAAGAGTTCTGTACTTATCAGCCCAAGCCATGATTCTTCCGAATTCACCAGCGATCTGAGCGTCAACAGTAGGAATGATACCGTCATAGATGTTACCTGTTGTACCATCGATTGAGATATAGTCGCCCTCTGTGAATGTCTTTCCGCCGAGCTCGAACTTCTTGTTAGCTTCATCCATCTTGATGTCGCCGCATCCTGAAACGCAGCACTCACCCATACCACGAGCAACAACAGCAGCGTGTGAAGTCATACCGCCGCGAACTGTGAGGATACCCTGAGCAGCCTTCATACCTGTGATATCTTCAGGAGAAGTCTCGAGACGAACGAGAACGACCTTCTCGCCCTTTGCAGCCCACTCTACAGCGTCATCAGCTGTGAATACTACCTTACCGCAAGCAGCACCAGGTGAAGCACCGAGTCCCTTGCCGATAGGAGTAGCAGCCTTAAGAGCCTTAGTATCGAACTGTGGGTGGAGGAGAGTATCGAGGTTTCTTGGATCGATCATAGCAACAGCTTCCTGCTCTGTCTTCATGCCCTCATCAACGAGGTCGCAAGCGATCTTAAGAGCAGCCTGAGCAGTTCTCTTACCGTTTCTTGTCTGGAGCATATAGAGCTTCTTGTTCTCAACAGTGAACTCCATATCCTGCATATCGTGGTAGTGGTTCTCGAGAGTCTGGCAAACTTCCTTGAACTGAGCGAAAGCCTCTGGGAATGTATCAGCCATCTGCTGGATAGGCATAGGAGTACGAACGCCTGCAACAACGTCCTCACCCTGAGCGTTAGTCAGGAACTCACCCATGAGCTTCTTCTCACCTGTAGCAGGGTCACGAGTAAATGCAACACCTGTACCGCAGTCGTCGCCCATGTTACCGAATGCCATTGACTGAACGTTAACAGCAGTACCCCATGAGAACGGGATATCGTTATCACGTCTGTAAACGTTAGCTCTTGGGTTATCCCATGAACGGAATACAGCCTTGATAGCGCCGATGAGCTGCTCCTTAGGATCATCAGGGAAATCTGTACCGATCTTAGCCTTATACTCAGCCTTGAACTGTCCAGCGAGCTCCTTGAGGTCGTCAGCGTTGAGCTCAACGTCCTGTGTAACGCCCTTCTTAGCCTTCATTTCGTCGATAAGCTCTTCAAAGTACTTCTTACCAACTTCCATAACTACGTCAGAATACATCTGGATGAATCTTCTGTAGCAGTCCCAAGCCCAACGTGGGTTATTTGACTTTTCAGCGATTGTATTTACAACAGTCTCATTAAGACCGAGGTTAAGGATAGTATCCATCATACCTGGCATTGAAGCTCTTGCACCTGAACGAACAGAAACGAGGAGAGGATTCTCCTTATCGCCGAACTTCTTGCCTGTGATTCCTTCCATCTTTACGATATACTCATTGATCTCAGCTATGATCTCATCAGAGATTCCGCCGTCCTCATAGTACTGAGTACAAGCCTCTGTAGTGATAGTGAAGCCCTGAGGAACAGGGAGACCGATGTTTGTCATCTCAGCCAGGTTTGCGCCCTTACCGCCGAGAAGCTCTCTCATGTTGGCATTACCCTCTGAGAAAAGGTAACAATACTTATTTGCCATTGGTGTATACCTCCATAATTTTAACATTCTCGGATATGGAATGAAATGAGACACAGCGAAAAAGCCTGTCCTAAAACATGCCACACCGACTTATAATTATTATACCACAAAACCCTAAAAATTACCATATAGAATAATAAAAAAATATTTGGTTAGTTTTATTGCATTTTACACAAAAAAAGTGAAAAGAAATAAATATAGGAAAAATGACTTGCATTTATTGTTAAAGTATGTAAAAATAAGGATATCAGACTTTTTCCTGCTGAAGGCGTTTCGGATACATAGGCATATCCTGTGGCGGGAAGAAGAAATAATGTTTGAATACAGGAGGAAGAATTATGCTTACATTAGCTATCAGTATCATTTTCTGGGTAAAGAGAGACTCAAAAAATCTTGGAATAGCAGCGATCGCTTTAAGTGCCCTCGGCGCTTTCCTTGATCTGGTAATGTACGGACCTGCAGGAATCATCGATATTATCATGCTGGTCGTAAACGTTCTGGTCTTTTTAAAGATGAACCACAAGGACGATGACAACGATCTGTATTAAAGGGAAAAAACGCCGGTAAGTTTTTGTTGCCGTTAGTTTTCGTGAACATTAGCCGTAAAAATAGTCGTACTTTAATTAAAGGAGGATATCAAAGCATGAAAAAAACAGCTTTAGTTCTGCTGCTGAGCAGCTTGCTTGCTGCACCTTTGACTTCGTGTGATCAGAAGGCTCCGTCACCTTCAAGCTCAGAGGAAGCAGTAACAGAACAGGCAGCAGAAACCGTTTCAGAAACAGAATTTGAAGCGGAAGAATCTACAGAGACTGAAACGGAAGAAGTAACTGAACCTCAGTATTTCAGCGAGCTTGTTTATCCGGACACAATGACAGAGAAGGAAAAGTCATGTACATGTTATCGTGATGTAACTATAACACACCCTGATAAAGCAAGTAAGATCGGAGTGTATTATGCATCCTACGAAACTTCTAAGACATTCAGGGAATTACTTGCAATGGAAGACAGTATCCGTGAACTGAAAATATATGACGAAGAGCTCGATACGACCTATCTTGCACATATAATACTGCCGCCTGACTATGATGAAAATAAGAAATATCCCATATTTTTCATGAATGACGCACAATACTGGTTCAATCGCATACCTGAAATATGGGCTCTTATCAATGACGGAGAGACAGAACCGTTTATAACAGTTACCCTCGGGAACGACTATGATTCGGATGGCTATTCCGATGATGCACGTTTTGTGAAATTCGTTCTGGATCAGGAAAAACTGCTTGATTTCATTACTAACGACCTTATGAAGCTTGTATCACTTAATTATAAGACGGACAGCAGCCGCAGTGTTTTCTTCGGACATTCACTCAGCGGACTTTTTGCTCATTATGCGCTCTGCAATTCGGATAAGTATGAAGATCAGCCCTTTGCAAGCTATGTTATAGGCAGTCCCGCATTGTGGACTTATCATTTCGCTAAACCGGGCGGATTTGATATAAGCCTTATTCCCGATCAGCATGCATTTGAAAGAGAGTTTGATTATTTTGAACGCAATGAGACTATGGACAAAAACGTATTCATATGTGCCGGGGGCGATGAACACTATGAGTTTCCAGCACCCGATCTTGCAACGATCCCCGAGGATTCACAGGCGCTTTTTGACAGACTTGCTTCTCACGGCGTTAATGCAGAGATAATGATATATGAAGGCAAAAATCACATGAATTATGTTGGGGATATGTTCCTTGAATATCTGAAAAAGACATTTCCGGCAGGGGATGTATCCGAAAACCAAACACAGGAGGAATAGACAATGAACAAGGCTGTTATTCTTGCAGGAGGTCAGGGAAAACGCATGAAGGCTGATATGCCCAAGCCGCTTTTCAAGGTTCTCGGCGAACCGATGCTGGAGTGGGTGATATCCGCATGCGAAGGCTCCGGAATAAACGATATCTGCGTGATAAAAGGCTTTAAAGGCGAGATGATAGACGAGTATCTTGGCGGCAGGTATACAACCGCGCTTCAGGCAGAAAGACTCGGTACAGGTCACGCAGTAATGCAGGCTGTCCCGTTCCTTAAGGAGGATACGGACGGCAATACACTTGTACTCTGCGGCGATGCACCTTTTATCGATGCTGAGACTATCAGGGAATCCCTTATGCTCCACAAGCAGAACGGCAATGCTGTTACAGTCATCACAGCAGAACTCGATGATCCCTTCGGCTACGGAAGGATAATCCGTACAAAGGGCGGTATAAGCGGTATAGTAGAGCAGAAGGACGCTACTGACGAGCAGAAGGCTATCAGGGAAGTAAATTCAGGCGCTTACTGGTTCAACACAGCGGACCTTATCGATCTTCTCGGCAAGATAACAAACGATAATGCACAGAATGAGTATTATCTCACAGATACTATTTCTCTTGCGATAGCAGAGGGCAAGAACGCAGGTGCGTACAAGTCTGAAAATGCAGACATCATAAAGGGCGCAAATGACAGGAAGGATCTGCTGGAGCTCAATACCTATGCACGTATGGCAGTCATTGACAAGCACCTTGCAAACGGTGTTGAATTCACCTGTACAGACGGCGTTATCATCGAAAGGGACGTTGAGATAAGTGCAGGAAGCGAGATACTTCCGAATACGATACTCCGCCGCGGTACTAAGATAGGAAGCGGCTGTAAGATAGGTCCTTTCTCGGTAGTTGAAAACTGCACGGTAGGGGACAATGTGGTGATGAATACCGCTCAGGCTTACGATTCTGTTATCGAGGACGGCGTTACAATAGGACCTTACGTACATATCCGTCCCGACAGCACTATCAGAAGCAATGCTCATATCGGCGATTTCGTTGAAATAAAGAACTCATCCATCGGTGAAAAGACTGCCATAGCTCATCTTGCTTACATCGGCGACAGCGATCTCGGCAAGAAGGTAAATATCGGTGCGGGAGCTGTAACAGTCAACTTCGACGGCGTAGAAAAGAGCCGCTGTACTATCGGTGATTACAGCTTCGTCGGAAGCAATACCAGTCTGATAGCGCCTATCAAGCTTGGTAAGGGAGTTTATACTGCCGCAGGTACGACAGTTACAAGGAACGTTCCCGACTATGCTCTTGCGATCGACAGAGGCGAGCTTAAAGTCAACGAAGGCTACACCCTCAGAAAGATGAACAAGAAAAAGTGATAAAAAACAGCCATAAGGAGAATGATGCTCCTTATGGCTTTTCTCTTTGATGTTAATCAATCACTTCTTGTCGGAATTGAAGTAGTTATAGCTGTTTTCCTTTCCGCCTGTTGAAAGATAGGAATAGTAAACCAGAACTGATGTAGCATCGCTGGAATCTATCTTCTTATCCTTGTTGATATCAGCAGTGTCGCGGAGTCTTTCCGTAATAACGTTTGAACCGCCTGTGGATACTGATGAATAGTCTGTCAGTATGAGTGTAGCGTCGCTGGAATTTACGAAACCGTCGAGATTTACGTCTCCGGGGATGAGACCTGCAGCCTCAAGGTAGGTCTCATAGGCATTTACAGGGTAATTCTCTATATCACCAAGCTTTGCGAAAGCAGATGTGAGAAGGTTCGATTCGTACTTGTGGTCCTCACCGATAACGTTGAGCAGTGTTGAGGCTATAGCCACATGACCTGCCTGATTCGGGTGTATATCGGTATTTTTGTTCTGCATATTATCGAAGTAATACGCACATCCGTAGAGTGAAGGCTCATCCTTTGAGGTGAATGTACCGTAAACGTCTGCGGTCTTTATGCCTTTAACGCCGTCAAGCTGACTGCTGAAGCTTGCGAGTATCTTCTCAACAGAAGGTTCAAACTGTTCGAGGACATCTGCATAGGAAGAATAGCTCGTCTTTATAAAGTTCTCATCCAGCTGAAGCGGATCGTAAATGTTCTGTATGATGATCTCGGCATCGGGATTCATTTCCTTGATAGTGTCGCAGATCTTCTGTATATTGGGTATTACAGAGGTCTCGATGACTCTCGGATACTTATCGGCATTCTTGTCTGTTGAAACGAGGCGAAGGTTTGCTGTAAGTCTTACGAGCATATTGTTGAGAGCGCGCTGATTTGCGATACTGCCCTTTGCATAGCTTGAAAGTGCAGCACGGTCAACGAGCTTGTTAAGGTCGTTGAAAGTTGGCTCTTCAGGGACATCAGCAGCTGTGAAGCCCTCTTTCAGGAGACTTGCGCTTGCAGCGAAATCGAGGATATACTTTATTGCGTACTGTGCAATATCATTGCCGCCGATAGAGATAAGGAACAGATCTGCGTCCTTGACTGCGGCAGTCTGGTCCTTGTCGAGAGAACCGAGCTGTGCGATGAGATCCTCTGTATCATAGCCTGATACGGCATAGTTTTCAACCGAACCCTTAAGGTAATCGGCGCATAACTGACCGTAGTTGTATTCGCCCTCTGAAAGCGATGTACCTGCGGCGATGCTGTCGCCAAATACTACTATCTTTTTACCGTCTCCGTATTTTTCTGCGGAAGCAGGCATACATGTTAAAGCAGATAGTGTCAATGCTGCTGCGAGTATTGCAGAGATACTTTTCTTCATGGTCTTTTCCCTCCGTTATAGCTATATTATCAATGAAGCTCTGCTTTTATCACAGAGCTTCATTTTTATCAGTTTTGTGTTGAAACGGGAAGGTGAGTTACTATATTCGCATCAAATTCAAGCAAAGTATTGTAATCATCCATATCAACACCGTTTCCGCGGTTGTGAACGTCAGCCTTATCAAGTGCAGTGTCACTGAGCGGATTCTTTTCAGGATCCGCGAGATACTGATTAAGTGCGTAAGCGTCTGAGAGGTCGAATTTACCGTCCTCGTTAACGTCGCCGCAATCGAAATCGCGTGTCTTCTGAACTGATGTTGGTGTTATATCTGCGCCGTTCAGGTCAACGCCTGAATCGATGGTTATAGAATCCTGACTGCTCTGTACGGGTGCGGAAGAAGTTCCTCCCGAACATGATGAAAGCAGGCATACTGCTGAAGCACATGCCATTATGGCAGCTAATGCTCTTGGTTTCATGTTTATCCTCCTGTAATAATATAGTAGTGCCTTTATAAGGCGATATCTGTATGTATTTACATTATAGCACATCGTTCATTAATTTACAAGGGATTTTTCAAACTTTTGGCAGAATGGGATGTTTTTACAGAAAAAAGGCAGTCCCGAAGGACTGCCCTTTACATTATTCGGTTTCCTTAGCAGAATGCCATTCGGTGATACCCTTTCTCTCTCTGAACTGAGCCGTTGGTTTAAAATCAAGCTGCATCAGACCATTTCCTGCATTTCCCGTATCGGAAAATTCATAATAATTATAAGAAAAGATAGGATAAACACCTAAAAGGTTTTTTTCTTTTCCAATTTCATATATAGTAATTGCCTTTGTGCCTAACACTTCATGTTCCCAATAACTATCATACAGACTGCGATTGTTATCAAGTTTGACTAAATCAAGTGAATCAACAAAAGAAACAACATCTGTATAGGGCATACCATCTTTTGCATAAGGAGTCCATGTTTTTTCAGGATCTGTAAAGATTGCAAAATAGCTTATGACCAGGCAATCTCCGACTTTCGTCTCTTTTTGTTTATCGTAGTCTGATTCAGGCGATTCATACCAAACAGAGAAGTCTATACTTTCATCAGTATTTGATTTCACAGTAACTTTATTATGACTTGATGAAAAGTAATCATCCGGACGAAATTCAGACATATCATATCTGTCTCCATACTCAGCAATAAAGTCATTTACGGTCATATAACCGCCCATACGGAACAGGTCATTACCGATCTGGATAAGTCCTGATGAATAATCCGCATTTATTATTTCTTCCCTTGGGGAATACTCTACGTTTTCATTTTCTGAAACTTCATTATCTGATGAAACTTGGCTGTCTGCTGTTGATATTTCATCATCTGATGATACTTGACTATCTGCGCTCTCAGAAGTCGTTTCGATTTTAGTTTTGCTGTCAGTTTTTTCAGGTTCCGAACTGTTTCCGCAGGCAGTCATTGAAACTGCGCCTAAGGTAAGAGCGAAAACGAAAGCAGTTATCTTTGTAGGTTTTATCATTTGTATAATCTCCTTAAATAAAAACGTTTCGTATAATTTTACAATTGTTATGTGTTGATTCTGTGAAGAAGATGCGATAAAAAGGTGAAATAATTGATATAAGTTTTTACGGAATATGTCTCGGATTTGTTACATAATTTGCTGTGATTCGCGATGCATTATTCTTCCTAACAAAAAGGCAGCCCCGAAGGACTGCCCGAGAGTGTTAAAAAGTATTGATTCATCAGGGAACGCCCTCTCTTGCAGGGCGTTCCCTCTTTCAAAACAGTCCAGTGGACTGTTTTGAAATTCACCCTTTGCTGAGCGCTTCGTATAGCAGGGCTCTGCCCTGCACCCGCCAAAGGCTCTGCCTTTGGAATCCGCTAAAGGGATAGAATCCCTTTAGAATCCCCGAATTTATGGTTTCAGGCTTTTTGGATACTCTTAAGGGCAGCCCCGAAGGACTGCCCTTACAGCAATTTATTACTTGTTCTTAATTGCTTCCTTGACTGTCTTTGCGATATTGTCAGCGCTCAGGCCGAATTCCTTAAGAAGTTCAACAGCAGGACCTGAATGACCGAATTCGTCGTTTACGCCGATCTTGACAACAGGAACAGGACAGCATTCTGTAACTGCCTCTGCAACTGCTGAACCGAGTCCGCCGATGATGCTGTGCTCCTCAGCAGTAACGATAAGACCTGTCTCCTTTGCACACTTGCAGATGAGTTCCTTATCGAGAGGCTTGATAGTGTGGATATTGACAACTCTTGCAGAGATGCCGTCAGCTTCGAGAGCCTTTGCAGCTTCGAGAGCTTCGTTAACCATAAGACCTGTAGCAACGATAGTAACATCCTTGCCGTCCTTCATAACAACGCCCTTGCCGAGCTCGAACTTGTAGCTTGCAGCATCATTGATAACAGGTACTGCAAGACGTCCGAATCGCATATAAACGGGACCGTTGAAATCGAGAGCAGCCTTTACAGCAGCCTTAGCTTCAACATCGTCGCAGGGATTGATGATAGTCATGCCGGGGATAGTACGCATGAGAGCGATATCCTCGTTGCACTGATGTGTAGCGCCGTCCTCACCTACAGAGATACCTGCATGAGTAGCACCGATCTTTACATTGAGGTGTGGATAGCCGATAGAGTTTCTTACGATCTCGAAAGCTCTGCCGGCAGCGAACATAGCGAATGTGCTTGCGAACGGAATCTTGCCTGTAGTTGCAAGACCTGCTGCAACGCCCATCATGTTAGCCTCTGCGATACCGCAGTCGAAGAAGCGGTCGGGATAAGCCTTCTTGAAAATACCTGTCTTTGTAGCAGCAGCGAGGTCAGCATCGAGGACAACAAGCTCCTTGTATTCTTCTGCAAGCTCCTTAAGAGCTTCGCCGTAGCTTTCTCTGGTAGCCTTTTTAATGATATCTGCCATAGTATTAGTCCTCCAATTCCTTTAACTGTGCGCTGAGCTCTGACATTGCCTGATCGTACTGTTCCTTGTTAGGAGCTGTACCGTGCCAGCCGACCTGATTTTCCATGAATGAAACGCCCTTGCCCTTTGTAGACTTCTGGATGATAGCAACAGGCTTGTCTGTTACCTTTTCTGCAGCCTCGAAAGCCTTGTCGATGCTGTCGAAATCGTGAGCGTCCATAGTGATAACGTGCCAGCCGAAAGCAGCGAACTTGTCGGTTATAGGCTCAGGTGAACATACCTCTGTGATAGGTCCGTCTATCTGAAGTCCGTTATTGTCAACGATAGCAACGAGGTTGCTGAGGCCGTAGTGAGCTGAGAACATAGCAGCTTCCCATACCTGACCTTCCTCGATCTCGCCGTCGCCGAGGATAGTGTAGACCTTGTATGACTTGTTGTCTATCTTACCTGCAAGAGCCATACCTGCAGCAGCAGAGATGCCCTGTCCGAGAGAACCGCTGGACATGTCAACGCCGGGGATGTGGATGCAGGGATGTCCCTGGAGAAGTGCGCCGATGTGACGGAGTGACTTGAGCTCATCCTCTGGGAAGTAGCCCTTCTGAGCGAGCACTGAATAAAGTGCGGGAGCAGTGTGTCCCTTTGAGAGAACGAGACGGTCTCTGTCGGGATCATCGGGATTCTTTGGATCAACATTCATCTTGTTGAAGTAAAGGTAAGTAAGTGTGTCGCTGATCGAGAGTGATCCGCCGGGATGACCTGATTTAGCGTTATAAGTGCCTTCGATAACGCCCATTCTGACTTTGCAGGCTATTTTCTGCAGATTCTTTTTTGTAGCTGAGTCCATATTAACCTCCAGTTTTATTTTATTATCAGACGGCTAAGCCGTATTTTATGATAATTCATAATGATCGGACTATAACATCCGTATTTAATTGTATCGCAATTTATGAAAAAAAGCAATACCTTTTTTGCTGAAAATGAATCAGTAAGCAACAAATCATTGGAATTTCGTTTACTTGACGCATTTATCGATGATATATTCAATGAGTTCCGCAACAGCACCGTCGTCATTGGTATGTTCAAGCACGAGGTCTGCGCTGTTTTTGACAACTTCCTCGGCATTTGCGGGACAAGCTCCCAGGTCGGCAGTTTTTATCATTTCCAGATCGTTGTCGAAATCGCCTATCGATACGAAGGTGAAGTCCTCCATACCGTCGAGGGTGCGGTATTGTTCAAGAGCCGAACCCTTGCTGACTCCGAGAGGGAGCATTTCGAGGAAAATGTCCGCAGACTTTACAAAATCGGCGTATTTATCGCATCCAAGCTGTCTGACCGTAAGTTCCATGAGTCCCACATCCTCGGGTGCAAGTGAGAACAGCACCTTCAGCCAGCCTCCGTCCTCGATATCGGGAAGCTCACGGTATATGGGGACTATGTTGCAGATACGTGTGTGAAGCTGCTGATACTCGGTATTGCTGAATACATATGTACCGTCGGTCTTAAGCACCTCTCCGCCTGCCTGCGGCATCCTTCCGAGAAGCTCTATTGCCATTTCCTTAGCCTTATCGGGCAGGGGATGAGTGTAAAGAGTTTTTCCGCTGACGTAGTCGTGGATAGCTGCACCGTTGTACATGATAACGGGCATATCCAGTTCAAGCATAGCTACGTACTGCTGGAAAGCCTGAATAGTGCGTCCCGTAGCCACGGTGAAGTGTCCGCCGAGACTGCGGAAGCGGTCGATAGCTTTGCGGTCGGTATCGGTTATCTGCTTTTTCGAGTTCAGCAGAGTGCCGTCCATATCGCTGAGGATGATGACTTTTGAAATATCTTCAAACAAGGTATCACATCTTTTCTAATTTGTTGAGGACCGACACGAAGTAGTCGGGAAGATCGCTTACGAACTCCATATACTCCTCTGTAGTCGGGTGGATAAAGCCTATTTTACGGGCGTGGAGACACTGTCCCTCCAGTCCCTTGTAGGGCTTTCCGTAGACATCGTCCCCGAGTACGGGATGACCGATGTAGGATAGGTGGACACGTATCTGATGAGTGCGTCCCGTTTCAAGGCGAAGCTTTACGTGAGCATATCCGCCATACTGCTTTATCACTGAGTAGTGAGTTACGGCATTACGCGAATTTTCGGTAGTTACGCACATTTTTTTGCGGTCTGTCTTATGGCGTCCGATAGGAGCGTCAACAGTACCTTCGGGTTCCTTGAAGTAACCGACGGCAACTGCTTCGTATTCTCTTGTGAAGCTGTGTTCCTTTATCTGTTCCGCAAGGTGAAGGTGGGCGCGGTCATTTTTAGCGACTATGAGAAGTCCGCTGGTATTCTTGTCTATGCGGTGGACTATACCGGGACGTATGACTCCGTTGATGCCTGAAAGGCTGTCTCCGCAGTGGAACAGAAGTGCGTTCACGAGAGTTCCGCTGTAGTTTCCGTGGGCAGGGTGTACCACCATGCCCTTCGGCTTGTTCACAACAAGGAGGTCGCTGTCCTCATAGACGATATCCAGCGGTATATCCTCAGGTACAGCATCCATAGGCTGAGGTTCGGGAAGAGTGACTGTCACAGCTTCTCCGCCTTTCAGCTTGTAGTTCTTATTGACTGCTTTTCCGCTGACCAGTACCGCAGAATCGGCGATAAGGTTCTGAACGGCGGAGCGTGTAAGCTCGGGGATGTTCTCGGAGATATACTTATCAATTCTTGTACCCGCAGTTTCAGCGGGAGCAGTAAGCTCTATGATATCACTCATTTTTCTCCGCCTTTGCTTTTTTCGGTTCGATGAAAAGTACGTATATTATAGCCAGAATACATGCCACGGTCACATAGATATCCGCAACGTTGAAGATAGCGAACCTGAAAAGTTTCAGCTCGAACATGTCAACAACATAGCCGAAGCGTATCCTGTCGATGAGGTTGCCGATGCCGCCTGCAATGAACAGTGCGATGACGAATGAGAGAAACTTCGCATTCTTTTTATATGCGATGAACATACCGATCACAGCGGCAGCGATCACTATAGAAGTGAAGCCGATAAGGAACCATCTCTGTCCCGACATGCTTCCGAAAATAGCGCCTGTATTTTCGAGGTAGGTAAGGTCGAATATCTTTGTATCGCCGAACTTGATGAAATCCATACTGCCGACGGGCATAAGTGAATGAACAGCCCAGTATTTGACTATCTGGTCGGCGGCAATAAGGACCGGTATAAGTAGTATCAGAAATATTATCACAGGGATATCCTTTCAAATAATATGCCTGCTGTCTGATGCGGCAGCAGGCGTTTTGTTGATTTTCTGATGAGAGCAGCGCTTATTCAGCGTCATCTTCAAATGCATTTCCTGCCTCAGCTTCAGCGGCAGCTGCAGCAGCGGCTGCTTCTTCCTCTGCGGCAACAGCGGCAGCGATCTCTTCAGCAGTCTCTACCTCAGGCTCTGCGCCTGTAGCTTCAGCGAAAGTCTCGGGCATTGAAGAAATGAGTTCGAGGTGGCTCTTGTACATGTCGAACAGACTCTTCTTGAAGTCTGCGACCTGCTGCTGAGCCTCAACGAGAGCAGTTTTCTCCTTAGCGATCTCAAGGCGGTTCTTCTCCATTGCCTCAGCGTGCTGACGGACAGCCTCGTCCTCAAGCTCATCAGCCTTAGCCTGAGCTTCTGCAAGGATCTGCTTAGCCTTTTCGTTAGCCTCATCAATTACCTGATGGCCCTGCTTCTGAGCGCCGAGAAGAGCATCCTTAAGGGCATCCTCGTCCTTCATATACTCTCTTACCTTGTCTGCAAGTATCTGGATCTTGTTGTTAGCTTCTATACGGTCGCGTTCCATTTCATCCAGTTCAGCTTCGAGCTGGGAGAGAAATTCGTCGATCTCTTCCTGCTTATAGCCGAATGCAGCCTTTTCAAATCTTTTATTTCTTACATCTTTTGAAGTAATCATAACTATTCACCTCTATACATATTTTCGCAGATTTATGTGTATACGGCCTTTACGGGTAAGACCGTCTATACCTGAAAGAATAAATCTTCCGCATCCTCGTATCGACAGGATATCGCCTTCTTTGAGCTCGTGAGAGACCGAAGTGACGGTAAAATGGTTGATATCCACTTTTTCGCCGCGGATAAGGTCCGCTGCATTGGAGCGGCTGATATTTGCCGCAAGTCCGACAATACAGTCGAGACGCATTGAAGCGACTGTTCCGCCTATTTCCTTGAATTCCTGTTCATGTTCCAGTACAAAGGGCTGTTCATCGGTGATCCTGACGCCGATCCTGCCAATCTTGCTTACGGATGACATAATATCCTTAGCGGCAATTTCGGTGACAAAGGCCTGCGCATTGCCTTCGTCGGTAATAATATCTCCGATGACCTCACGCTTCAGTCTGAGAGCCATGAATGAACCGAGAAAATCGCGGTGTGTGAGCTTGTCCTCTTTACGAAAAGTGAAAGTAAGACAGACCATAGGGAACTCGTCCATAATGAAGTCCTGACAGTAATCGGGATAGAAAGCGAGCATTTTACGTCTTGCGCCGTCATAGCCGCCGTAGAGCGTATAACAAATACCGCCTGCATTCCGTCTGCACCAGGCTTCAGCTTCGGCACACTGCCGTTCGTCGAGGAAGGGTGAGAATACAGCGCATCCGTTTCTCTCACTTTGTGAAAGAAGGTCGCTGAGTCTTGCTGAGAAAAGCTTATCCGAAAGGGGATCCATCAGATAAATACGCCGTTGTTTTCGAGTTCGCCCACGAGGTCTTCACCGATAAAGCCAACGTTGTAAGGAGTTATGATATAAGTAAGGTTAGCAACGGGCTTGAGGCTTCCGCCGTTAGCGTAAGCAACACCTACGAGGAAATCGATGATTCTTCTCTTGTTTTCCGGAGAAGCAGTCTCGAGGTTGAGAACAACAGTCTTCTTAGCGATAAGGTGATCAGCGATCTGCTTTGCATCTGTGAAAGCGGAAGGCTTAACAAGAACTACCTGAAGCTGAGCAGTTGTCTGGATATTAACTACCTTGTTACGTCTGTTAGGCTCTGCAACGGGCTCTTCACGCTCAACTGCGTTAGTCTGAGCAGCATATGCAGCCTGACGCTGTTCAACTCTTTCAGCTCTTTCGCTTCTCATAGGAGTATCGGCATAATCCATGTCCTCATCCTCGGCAGCGAAGAAGAAGTCCTTAAGGTTGTCAAAAATTTTCATAATAAATAATCTCCGTTTCTCCGCACATTTTCTATATCGCTGATCTGCCCTGCGGTAGGCAGTTCACACGAACCCCTGAGAGGGAAGTTCCCTGTATTCAGAGGATTTTGTGGGATACTTACAGCTATGCCGTTTCAGGCATTTTTTGTTCCGTAGTCTCTCGCACCGAAAAGACCGGTGCCGATCCTTACGATAGTAGAGCCGTGCTGAATGGCTTCTGCGTAATCATGAGTCATGCCCATAGAAAGCTCGTCCATGGAGATGCCACTGATATTTCTGTCTTTTATATTGTTGAATAGCTCCTCCATTTTTCCGAGGAAGATATCTCCGTCGGAGGGGGGAGGGATAGTCATAAGACCTTTTACTCTGATGCCTTCGAGCTGAGCGAGCTGTTCAAGGAGGGGGACAAGTTCAAAAGGAGAGACACCGCTTTTCGAGTCTTCACCGCCGATATTGACCTCGCAGAGAACGTCCATAGTCTTGCCGTGGATAGCGGCGAGACGGCTTATCTCAGTTCCGAGTTTAAGGCTGTCCACTGACTGTATCATGGTCATAGGTTCTATGATGTATTTAACTTTATTGGTCTGCAGATGGCCGATAAAATGGACTTCAGCAGAGGGATCATAGCTTTCCTGCTTTGAAAGGAACTCCTGAACGCGGTTCTCACCGAGGAGTCCGATGCCGAGGCTTACTGCGTAATTGACAGCCTCAGGTGAGACTGTTTTGGTAACAGCCATGATACGCGGCATAACGCCGCCGCGGTACTTGTCCGCAGCTTCAGCGGCATTTTCTTTTATGACCCGAAGGTTTTCGCTGATATATCCGAACTCATTCTTCATCTGCTTCAACACCTTCAATCAGAATATTGTCATAAAGAGCGAGATAGCTTTTATCGTTGTCGTGGGTTTTCGAGAGAACGTAATTGCTTCCCTCGAATTTGACATCGATCTTCTTGAATTCTACCTGTTCGCCCTTCATTATGTAAACTCCCTTGCAGTTTACGGTCTTTTCCGAGACCTCACCGCTTTCGGGGTCTGTTACTGTTTCGGTAACGTCGGCGAAGCGTATCGCATCACGGGGAACTTTAAGTCCCTGAACATCATTCTTGATGAGTTCTGCTGTTTCGGTGCGGTGCTGAACGAGGTCATAGTTGAATGCACTGCACTCTATAATGAATATACTTCTTGCAGGGTCGCCCTCATCGCGTATATTCTTTATGACAGCGTCGTATGTATCGCTTCCCGAATCGAATCTGAGCTTGACAGATTCGCCGATATTGTATTCCTTCTTTGAGTTGTCAATAACTCCTGCAAGGTACCATCCGTAGCCATCTATCAGTTTTCCGACCACTGTTTTATCTGTACTTCTGCGGTCGGTGATCTTTTCGATCTCTCTTATGGATATGGTATTTATGCTGTCGGGACCGAGTTCAAACTCATAGCCGTCCGCATAGCTTGCGAAATAGGCTGAACGAGAGGATTTGATCTGTTCCTTCGGCTTTACGGAACTGACCTCGAGCTGAGCGAGTTCATCGTTGATATCAGAGATCTGTTTTGAGAAATCCGTAACTTCTCCTGTAATTATCTGATAGGTACTCATATCAACGATAAGGTCATCCATAAGATTTTTAAGCTCGGGATAATTTTTCATATCGCGGCAGTAGATAAGGCTGCGGTAGCTTTCCTCTATATTAGCGGAAAGGCTTGCGGGCTGGGCTGACTGGAGCGTTCCCGGGTTCTGTATTTTTTTAAGAATCTCAAGTCTTCTTGTAAGCCCTGCCTTTTCTCTGTTCACGCTGATCTGTTCATCTGTTGGATAGACCTGAGCGATAACGGTATTGATACCGAGCTTTCCACCGTCTGCGACGTTATAGCTCAGAACGCCGTCTCCGCTGTAGGTAAGCACTTCTTCATCGCGGATAAACACGCCCTTGAATTCTTTGGAAGAGTGGGCTTCTGCCATAAGGGCGACAACTGTTTCTGCTTCGCGGTTGCGGAAGAAATTCACTGCGATACTTATAAATACTATTATTATAAGGATGAGCACAGCATCGCGAAGGAGTCTTATAGGCAGGATGCTATCCGATCTGTTTACGCGCATCAGATCACCGTCTTATTCGCTTTTCTCCGAAGCGTCAAGAATAGAAACCGACTTTGCAGGTATAATAGTTGAAATTGCGTGCTTATAAACGAGCTGCTGCTTACCGTCGCAGTCGAAAATAGCAACATAGCTGTCGAAACCTCTTACCATTCCCTTGAACTGGAAGCCGTTAGTGAGGATAATAGTAACGACGATACGTTCTTTTCTGCACTGGTTGAGAAAAACGTCCTGCAGATTGATTGTTTTGTTCATACACATTCTCCGTTCTTCAATATATTCGGGTGTGCAAGTCACAGACCTGACGAGCGTCGGGACGCAATACGTCGGGTATATAGAAATACACACAATACATTATATCATATATTTCTGTAATTTGCTATAGTATTTTTTGATTTTTGAAAAATTTCATTCTTTTTACTAAAATCTTCGGTCATGATCCACCTGATACGCTCATTTCTTCTAAACCATGTAAGCTGTCTTTTGGCGTATCTTCGTGTTTCCTGTTTTATTATGTCGATACATTCACTGAGTTCAGCCTGTCCCTCGAAGTAGGGGATGAGTTCCTTGTAGCCGATAGCGTTGGCGGCGGTCTTCATGCCGCTCTGCTGCCAGAGCTCCCTTGCTTCCTCCACGAGACCTGCCTTAAGCATCTGATCCACACGGAGGTTGATCCTTTCGTAGAGTATCGCTCTGTCCGTGGCGTTAAGACCGATGATGAGACTGTCATAGGGACTCTCCTCGCATCTGCTCTCAGCTTTCAGGTCGCTGAACTTCCTGCCCGTTACGTGTATGACTTCAAGGGCACGTACAACTCGTATGGTGTTGTTCATATGTATGGAAGCTGCGGCTTCGGGATCCTTTTCAAGAAGCTCGGCGTACAGGACGTCATTTCCCTGAGTTCTTGCGATATCGTAGAGGGACTGCCTGTAAGCTTCATCGTTCTTTACTTCCGAGAAGCGGACGTTGTCAAGGAGCGAATCGATGTAAAGTCCCGTACCGCCGACGATAATCGGCAGTTTACCGCGGCTGAGTATATCACGGATACATTCGTTTGCGAGCTTCACATATTCAGCGGCACTGAAAGAAACGTCCCTGTCCAGAAAGCTGATGAGGTGATGAGGTATGCCCTGCATCTCTTCTTTAGTTGGCTTTGCTGAGGCGATATCCATACCCTTGTATATCTGCATGGAATCCGCAGAAACTATCTCTCCGCCGTATTCCTTTGCCAGTTCTATGCCGAGAGCGGTCTTTCCCGAAGCGGTGGGACCGACTACCGCAAGGACAAAGGGTTTGTTATTCTTTTCGTTCATTATCAGTTTCTCCCGACTGTATGAGCTTTTTCTTTCTGCGGCTGTTATATATTTTATATACGATGCCGAAAATAGTCATTGCTATAAAAAGTATCCACGGTTTGATATCATCCAAAGGTCCGAGCTTGTAGCTTAGTTCTTCTCCGTCTGCATAAAGATTATATGGAGATCTCCTCATAAATACAGGCGTTATATGCTTTTCTTCTGTGATTCCGAGGATATTTCCGTCTTTGTCACAGTAAGCCACCTTTATATACGGGAGCTCCTTAAAGAGGTCTGACCAGTCTTCAAAACCGATCTTATTATGAGACTGTGCAGGATCTATTCTGTCTCCGGTATAATAGAAATCAGCGTTGAACATCAGGCTTTTGTAACCGCCCTTGTCGTACTGTGCGATCTCGCAGGTGTGGTCAACTCCAAGAAGATCCTTATAGTTTATTTTTGTCTTTCTTACCTTGTTCCAATCACCTTTCGCAAGAACATCCGCAAATACTGTGCCTTCGGGAATTTTTCCAAGATTAAGATAAAGAAGCTGGGTGGAGCTGGCGCTTATCATGATCCTGCTTATGATCCATAAGACAACGAATCCCAAAAGAACAAGATATACTGCTTTGAATACTACTGAAAAAACTTTGGATGATCGTTTCATGATAACCTCCTGATTTATTGCTTTTTGCTCTCGGTTTCTTCTTCCTCCTCAGCTTCCTCAGCTTCTTCAACTATCTGAGTAGGCTCTGACACAAAATTATCGTAAACTGTTACTATTGTTTTGGCGCAGATGGATGCCGCAAGAACTCCCGGAACGAATGCAAGGGCGAATACCATAGCTGCACGAACGAACTTGTTTTTACTTTTTACTATATCAGGACGTTTGATAAACAGTGACATTACTCCGATAAATGCCACTGCAAAGCAAGCCAGTGTATACCACATCTTTTCACTGATATGGAAATGCATCGGGGGATTCTCCTTTCCGTCAGGTTCTTTTGAATTGGTGGTCGATATTGTATTTGGTCATGGTGAACATTACAGGTCTGCCGTGAGGGCAGTGTCTTATTTTCTCGTCGTAGCAAACCTGTTCCACAAGGGCCTTCATTTCCTCGGGAGTGTTCTTGCCGTTGGCTTTTATAGCCGATTTGCAGGCAACTGTGTGGAGGATATCGTCCAGCGCTCCCGACTGCGGATCGTGCTTGTGCAGGCGGAGATTGTTTGCAACTTCGCAGATTATCTCCTCCATATCCAGTTCCATTATAAAGGTGGGGACTGCCGTAGCTACGATGCAGGGACGCTGTGTGAAATCGAATGTGAAGCCCATATCTGCAAGAAGCTCCTGATCGTTTTCCATAGCGTCTATCTCCTCTGCTGTAAGGAGAACCTTGATGCCGTTCAGGAGAGTCTGGCTGTACTGGCGGCAGTTGCGGCTTTTCAGACGCTCGAAAATGATACGTTCGTGGGCAGCATGTTTGTCGATGATTATCATTTTGTCGCCGCTCTCGGCAATGACGTAGAGTCCGAATGCTTCGCCGATTATGCGTATATCTGGGAATTCCTCGTGGAGCCTGTCCTCGGGAGAACTCTGCTTTACAGGTTCGGGTGCGGAATGGACGGGCTGTTCAAAGGACTTTGAGCTGAGATATCTGAATCCCTCTACCTGTACAGGAGGTTCGGTGTGAACAGGTTCTGACGGGGCAGGGATAGTCTCCTTGTGTGCAACGACAACATCGGGACGGCCGAAGTCCTTGAAGGCTTCAATGCCTACGGTCTCAAGTACCTCATCCGCATCGTTTTCTGACGGAGGTCCCGGAGGAGTTTCTGCCGCAGGAGTGAAAGTCTCATGCTTTACAGGTTCGGAAGGTGCGGACTGCGGAACAACTGCAACGGACGGAGACTCTGCAAGTGCCTGTTCCGCCTTCGGGATGTCTTCTACGGGAGTGAACATGAATTCCTGCTGTGCAAGCTCCTGAGGTTCTTCCGCAGGCTTGGTCCAGTCTACTTTGGGTTTCAGCTCGAACTCGTAGATAAGTCCTTTTTTCATCAGTGCGTTCTTGACCGCGAAGAAAACAGCATCCGAGACAGTTTTCTCGTCGGTGAACCTGACTTCCGCCTTTGAAGGGTGTATGTTTACGTCCATAGCGGAAGGGGAGAGGTCTATCATGAGTATGCAGGCAGGGAATTTGCCTGTCATTATCATGTTGGTATAGGCGTTTTCAAGGGCAGAGGAGCAAAGGCGAGTGCGGACGTATCTGCCGTTGACGAAGAAGTTCTGGAAGGTTCTGTTATTGCGTGAATACAGCGGCTTTACAACGTATCCGCTCACCTTTACGCTGTGGTACTCGTAGTCTACGGGGATGAGGTCACGGGCGAAATCACGTCCGTAAACGGCATAAACGGCGGAAAACAGCTCTCCGTCGCCTGCCGAGCTGAACTCCATACGGTTATCTCGTATGAGCTTGAAAGCTACATCGGGGTGAGAGAGAGTTATCTTCTGCATTATCTGGCTTACCGCATTTGCTTCGGTAACGTCCTTTTTCATGAACTTCGCCCTTGCAGGCACATTGTAGAACAGGTCACGTATGATTATCGTAGTTCCGTCTGGACAGCCGCCCTTTTCGTGGGAGACTTCATTGCTGCCCTCGATAGTATAGAGAGTACCGTACATCTCGTCCTTTTGCTTGGTCATTACCTCAACTCTTGCAACGGCGGAAATGGAGGCGAGAGCTTCACCTCTGAATCCGAGAGTGTTGATGTTGTCAAGGTCGTCCTTTGAGACTATCTTGCTTGTAGCGTGACGGAGAAAGGCGGTAGGTACATCCCCGAAAGCCATGCCGCAGCCGTCGTCGCTTACACGCATATAGGTAGCTCCGCCGTTCTTTATTTCGACGGTAACGTGCCTTGCGCCTGAGTCTATGGAGTTCTCCACAAGCTCCTTTATTACCGACGAGGGCCGTTCTATAACTTCACCTGCTGCGATAAGTTCCGATATTTCCTTGCTTAGTACGTTTATTGGCGGCATAGTTTTCTCCTTTCGGTTATTTGCGGTGTTGCCTGTACGTGAAGTTCAGTGTGCTGAGCGGTAACGGACAGAAGTTCCGATACCGCTGTTGTTATCAGTTTATGGCTTGTTACCATGTGCGGAGTATATCAAGCATATTCTGTGAATTGATCTCCTGGTCTTCAAGCTCTTTTTTCGCATTTGCGCCTATTATTATCTTGAAACGCTTCTTCTTGCCGTCCTCAATGAACTTTATGTCCGTATTGTACGCCTTTGAGAGCAGTATCCTGCTGAAATGCATGGACTGCACGTCGGAGCGTGAGATAGTATGGAATGTAACGGTATTTTCCGCAACTACGCTGAGAAGTGACATTACTACAACGAAAAGAGTGCTATTGTCGTCGGAAAGTGCTGCATATCCCCAGCGGACGTTTTTGTTAGAGGCGAGAAATCCCGAAAGGTCGGTCATTGTGATGTATATGGGAGAGTGATAGCTTACGCCGAATCTTCCGAGGTAATCCTCCATTTGTTCGCGGTTTATCTTGGCTGTTGACATAGTGTTGACCTCCTGTCAGTTATTGATTATTTTCAGCATATCCTGAAGCAGACTGCGGCATTCTGCATCGGAAAGCTCGTCTATATTGGTGCGTTCAAGCATATCAAGTGCGGATTCACGGCTAACTGCGCCGAAGCTTATCTGTCCGCTGTTGTCGGAAGGTGCGTTTGCGGCTTCGGAGCGGTGTGCAGCTTCCATTTCTTCAAGAAGCTCCCTTGCACGGCTTACTACCTTTGCAGGAAGTCCCGCAAGCTTTGCAACGTCCACGCCGTAGCTTTCGTCCACTCCGCCGCGGACTATCTTTCTCAGGAAGCGGATAGTACCTCCGTGCTTGTTTACGGCGATACTGTAGTTCTTTACGCCGTCGAGCTCGTTCTCAAGACCGATGAGCTCGTGATAGTGGGTAGCAAAAAGCGTCTTGCAGCCGAGTTTCTTGCTGCTGCATATATGCTCCGCAACTGCACGGGCGATGCTTACACCGTCGAATGTGGAAGTACCTCTGCCCACCTCGTCCAGTATGACAAGACTTTCGGGTGTAGCGTTTTTGAGAATGTCCGAAACCTCGCTCATTTCGACCATGAATGTGGACTGACCTGCTGTAAGGTCATCGGAAGCGCCTACACGGGTGAATATCTTGTCCACTACGGATATCTTGGCTGAATCCGCAGGTACGAAGCAGCCTATCTGAGCCATGAGGACTATAAGTGCGGTCTGACGCATATACGTGGATTTACCGGACATATTAGGACCTGTTATTATAGCCATCCTGTCGTTCTTTGTGTCTATGTAAGTATCGTTCGGCACGAACATCTCGTCCTGCAGCATAAGTTCTACAACGGGGTGTCTGCCTGCCTTGATATCGATAGAGCCGTCAATGGCGATATCAGGCTTTACGTAGTTATTTCTCAGTGAAACGTCCGCAAAGGAGCAGAGAACATCCACCGCAGCCACAGCGGAAGCGGTCTTCTGTACAGCTTCAAGCTTGGTAGCAAGGAAATCACGGACCTCTGCGAATATATCCGCTTCAAGGGAGAGAGCCTTGTCCTTTGCACCGAGTATCGAGTTCTCGGCGTTTTTCAGCTCCTCGGTGATGAAGCGCTCTGCGTTGGCAAGAGTCTGCTTGCGTATCCAGCCCTCGGGGATGAGGTCATAGTAGGAGCGTGTAACTTCCAGATAGTATCCGAAAACACGGTTGAAGCCTATTTTCAGGTTCTTGATGCCTGTAGCTTCTTTCTCGCGCTGTTCTATCTCGTCGATAATGCTCCTGCCGTTGTTCATGATATGGCGGAGACTGTCAAGCTCCTCGTTGAAGCCTTCGCGGATAACACCGCCGTCCTTTACGGATACGGGAGGCTCGTCCATAATGGCATTTTCCACCAGCTTGACTATTTCATCGAGAGTTGATATCTCGCTGTTGAGCCTGGTGAGCAGCTTGGAATTGTCAAGCTTTTCGAGCTCCTGTTTCAGCATGGGAAGCTGAAGGGCAGTAGCGGAGAGTGCCTTGAGGTCACGGGGATTTGCGGACTTGTACATTACCTTTGTCATAAGTCGCTCCAGATCGTATACACGGTCCAGAAGGTCCGATATATCAGCAAGTACAACGGATTTTTTATAGAGTGCGTCCACAGCATCCAGACGTTCGATTATCCTTGCGGGACTCTTAAGGGGCTGTTCTATCCAGTTTTTCAGCAGACGGCGTCCCATAGAGGTCTTTGTGGAGTCGAGAACCCATAAAAGCGAACCTTTCTTCTCCTTGTTCCTGAGAGTCTCGGTAAGTTCGAGATTGCGTCTTGCATTCAGGTCCAGTCCCATATAGGCGTCGCCGTTAAGAAGCTCTATGGAAGTGAATCGTGATACGGAAGTCTTCTGTGTATCACGGATATAGTCGAAAAGACCGCATACAGCAGCGCAGTCCGCACCGTTCTCGGATATGCCGAGCATGGAAACTGAATCGACTCCGAACACCTCGGTAACTATATCCCTGCGCTGTTCGGGAGAGAAGCATACGCTGTCACGGAGAGTTACCGCACAGTCAAGACGTACTTTCACGAACTCGGCAACTGTTTTCATAGAGAGGAAGCTCTCGGGGAAGATTATCTCGGCAGGCTGACAGCGTGAAAGCTCGTTTATAACGCCTGCCTCCATGTCCTTGCCCTCGTAGAGACTGAGTGCAGCCTCACCCGTTGAGATATCTGCCGAAGCCACACCGCAGGCATGGTTCTCCTCGTCGTAGAAAATACTGCATATATAGTTGTTTCTGCCGTCGTCGAGCATACTGCTCTCGGTGAGCGTACCGGGAGTTACAACACGTATAACATCACGTACAACAATGCCCTTTGTTTCTGCGGGATCGGTTAGCTGTTCGCAGACAGCGACCTTGAAGCCCATATCTATAAGGCACTTGATATACATATCAGCCGCATGATACGGAACTCCGCACATAGGGGCACGTTCTTCAAGTCCGCAGTCTCTGCCTGTAAGGGTAAGCTCCAGCGCTTTAGAGACGATGACAGCATCATCGAAGAACATTTCGTAGAAGTCTCCGCGGCGGAAGAACAGGATACAGTCCTTATACTTATCCTTTACCTCGAAGTATTGCTGCATCATAGGTGATATTTTACTTCTGTCTATCTCCATGGGTTCAGCTCCTTTAGCTAAAGATTATGTGTTTAACGAATGTTTCAGGAAATACAGGATAAAAGCAGCCACAATGGCGCCACATGTCAGAACACCGACCATTATCCATTGTCTTTTCTGGACCGTTTCGTAAGAATCGCCTTTATCGTCAATTAGTATACCGCATTGTTTTGCCCAGTTTACGAGTTCGATGCAGCCGTCGCAGGACTTGCTGACAGTGGCGATTACTTTTCCGCCTGATATTATCTTAAGGTTGTTCAGTGAAGCACGTCTTATCTCGGTGATATCGCTGTGGTGATAGGTTTTTTTGTTTATGGTGATACTGTCACCGTCGACCTCTGCGATTATCTTCTTTTTCATCAAAGCAACAGTTATCGTGTTGCATATCACAAGGATGAGCATCGTTGTGAATACTATTAACCTGAAAGGGCTTGAGCCCTGTTCATGCGATAAGGTGCGTATAATAAGCGGCACTGTACAGGGTATCAGCAGATAGCTTACTGAATCCGTATTCTTTATGTTTTCCTTGGAGTGCCTTACTGCGAACTGATAGGGCACTTCACCGGGTACATCTGATGTGATAGCGTTGTTTACTTCGCTTATTCTTTCAAATATTTTTCTGTTTTCATCCATAGCTTTATTTTATCAGCCGCAGCCGCCGCATGTAGAGCAGCTTCCTGTACATCCCTGTGAAGGCTCACATGTCTCCGGATCCTCGCCGTTAGCGCACATAGTGATTATCTGGTTCATATTGTTGACCAGTGATTCGAGTGCGTTCTGAGCGCCTGTGAATACGATCATATTTCTGTTGGACATTATCTTCTGATAATTGCCCTTGATGCCCTGATCGAGCTCCTTGATGCGGTCGGTATCCTTATCTTCCTTGCACATCTCCTTGTTGAGTTCGCTTCTCATTTCGTCGAAGCCTGTGATAAGAGCCTGAAGCTCTGCATCGTTGTCGTTTGCCTGCTTAGCAAGTGAATAAGCGATATAGCGGTCGTCGTTCTGAAGAGCCTTACCGAGCTCTCTTGTCATTTCTATAATATCCATTTTAAAATTCTCCTTTAATATTTTATCAGCGTATAAGATCGAGGTAAAGACCGGTCTTTTCCTCGTATGATCCGTCCGAGTGGTATACGTATGAAGTTATCTCACTGTTTGCGTCGAATCTCCATGCACCTACGAAGTCCATACGCTTTACGCCTTTTTCTTCAAGGACTTTATCATAGGTATCGTCATCGTTTTCCAGTGTGAAATCGTAGTGGTCGGTCTGCTCCAGAGTGCCGTTTATCCAGTCGCAGTACATGATGCTTGCCGAACCCATATGTCCCCATAACAGGACGAATTTACCTGTGTTTTCATCATAGCAGAAGCTTGTATGTCCGCCGCCGAAGATGCCGAGATCCTTGAGCTCACATTCCTCATCAACAGTGTAGATGTGTATCTGATAGTCAGCCTCGCAGGTACCGTACTTGAACAGCAACTCGGGAAGTCCGTCCGCATCGAGGTCACGGAGCGCATATTCTATGCTTGCGTTTCCGTTGTTATCTTTTCCGACCTCTTCAAAAACACGGCTGACCTCAGCCTGATACAGCGCAGGGTACATATCCATTCGTCCGCCTGCGGAAACATTACCGTCAGGTTCGGAGGAAGCAGCAGGTTCGGTCGGTTCAGCTTCGGTCACGTCAGGGGAGGTCTCGGCTTCGGACGAAGTTTCTGCTTCTGTTACGGTTTCTTCGGATGAAGCTGTCACGTTCGATGCAGCGGACTGTGAACTATCGGAAGAAGAGGAGTTTATCGTTCGTCCGCATCCTGCCATTATAACAGTTGTAAAGCACACAAGTGCCAGAAATTTCTTCATTTTATGCGTTTCCTTTCTTTATGCGACCTGTAACAGCCCAGTTCATAGCGTCTGTTATCTCGACATCCACGAACTGTCCGATAAGAGAAGGATCTCCCTCGAATTCAACGATGATGAATTCGTTGCTTTTACCTGTAAGGAAGCCCTGCTTTTTCTTTGAGACATCGTCCGCCAGAACACGCATAGTCCTGCCGATGAAGCGCTTATAGTGCTCTGTGGATATCTCGCGCTGGACTTCAAGGAGTTTACGCATACGCAGTCCCTTTTCCTCATTGGTCACGGGATCGGGCATCTCGGCAGCTTTAGTGCCTGAGCGTTTGGAATATATAAAAGAGTAGATATTGTCATATCGCACTCTTTTTATTATATCAAGAGTAGCCTGAAAATCCTCATTTGTTTCATCAGGGAAACCAACGATGAGGTCGGTCGTAAGTGAGAAATCAGGATCGATGTTGTAGATATAGTCCACGATCTCGAGGTATTTTTCAGCGGTATAGCGGCGGTTCATGCGCCTGAGAACGTCGCTGCTTCCGCTCTGTACGGGAAGGTGCAGGTGCTTTGCTACCTTATCGCAGGCAAATATAGTGTCGATAAGTTCTCTTGAAGCGTCCTTCGGGTGAGAGGACATGAAACGTATGATGAAGTCGCCCTCGATATCGTTGAGACTTCTGAGAAGCTGAGGAAAACTTACTGTATCGTCAAGGTCGTTGCCGTAGGAATTGACATTCTGTCCCAGCAGCATTATCTCCTTGTAGCCGTTGCGGACGAGTCCCTCAACTTCGGAAATGATATCCTCGGGACGTCTGCTTCGCTCTCTGCCGCGGACGTGAGGAACAATACAATAGGTGCAGAAGTTGTTGCATCCGAACATTATCGGCACGGATGCCTTGAAGGGACTTTCTCTTACTTGTTCCACCTCTGCGGAGAAGTCGTCATATTCCGCTATATCGGCGGCAAATTTTCTGCCGTGGAGCACTTCGAGAAGGAGCTTCGGCAGAGCATTTATCGCGGAAGTTCCTACTACAAGTTCAACCTGCGGATAGGAGCGCTTTATTTTTTCGGCAATATGGCTCTGAGCTGTCATGCAGCCTGCAACGCCGATAATAAGCGAAGGCTTCAGTTCCTTCAGCTTTTTCATGCTTCCGATGATGCCGAAAACTCTGTCCTCGGCGCTTTCACGGACAGCACAGGTGTTGAGTATGATAAGGTCAGCTTCGTTTTCGTTATCAGTGAAGCTGTAGCCTATTTTTTTGAGAACGCCTTTTATCTTTTCTCCGTCCGAAACGTTGAGCTGACATCCGAAGCTTCTTACATAGGCGAGTTTCTGTCCGCCTGACAGCAATTCGGACAGTTCGTTTATGATAAGGGTATTGTCGTTAAGGATAGCGACCACTCCTTTATTTATTATTCCTCATTTAGTTTTCCGCATTATAACAGGCGATTAGTGCGTACTTATTAATTATAACATATTTTATATCCCGTTTCAAGCGTTAGGGCAAAAAAATGCGTATATACATGACAAAAGGGACACTTCTGAATCATTGAAACAGAAGCGTCCCGAAAAAACATATTGTCAGATCGTTATCAGAACTTGAAAGAAACGGGCAGACGTGATACGATCTGTGCATCGTACTGCTGTATAGTCATGGCATCCATAGCTGATATACCGCCGCCGAATTCGTATACATCTCCGTTATAACGAGCCTGTTTTGAAAGAGGATACTTTGATGCATTGGCAACGTACTGGAGTATAGCAAGCGCATCATTGAGAGCAACATTTCCGTCGAGAGTTGCATCGCCGGGCTTATACTTGAACCAGTCGAATTTATCATCTTCCGGAGCAGGTGCGGTCGGAGGCGGCGGTGCTGTAGGCTGAACAGGCTCTGGTGCTTTTGTGGTGGTAGTAGCTTTTACAGTGGTAGTTGTCGGCTTAACTGTTGTGGTCAGTCTGATTGTGGTAGTAGTTGGCTTTGTTGTAGTTGTAGTGGTTCTGGTGGTCGTAGTTGTGGTGGCTTTTGTGGTGGTAGTAGTGACCACAGGTGCCTCTATAGCAGTATATTCGAGTTTGTATTTAGTCGCGAATTTTGCTGCAAGTGAATCTTTGGGAGCATATATCTTTGCTGAGGATATAGTATCTTTAGTTCCGATTATCTCTGTATTCATGCCGCTTACGTACAGTTCTCTCAGGCCTGAGTTTTCAAATGCGTGATTGCCTATGAACTCACAGCAGGCAGGGACCTTTATCCTTGATATTGAACTGCAGCTGACAAAAGCGTAAGCCGCAATATATCTGATGCCGTTGGGGATATTTATCTCAGAAAGACTGCTGCAGTTTGCGAAAGCAACTCGTCCTATGGAGGTCACACTTTCGCTGAGGACAACTCTGTGTATCTCCTGACGCTGATTATACCACGGAACATATTCTGCAGTATCCCATGTATACATATCTCCTGAACCGGATATTGTAAGAGTTCCTCCGCTTAGCTCCCATGTCAGGTTTTCTCCGCATTTTCCAGAAGTTGCCGTATTTACTGAATCTGCCGCAAGCTGAGGCATGTCTAACTCTGCATTTGAAGACATAGGAGAAATGGTCATAGTTATCCCGAGCGCTGCTCCAAACAGGAGTGATATTGTACGTTTAAACATATTGATTATCCTTTACTATTGAAATAGTCTTCCCCAAAACCCCCTTCAATAAATACATTATATAACAAAATATACAGAATGTCAATAATTTCTTTGAAATTTATTCGATTTTTTTTGTGAAAATAAAAACACTCCGACTGATAGCAGTGGAGTGTTTTTGTGCAAATTATAAAAATTACCTGTTATGGTATATTGTTTGGACGTTTCACGTCTTAATAATTAAGAATTAGCCTGTAAATTACAGACTTGACAGCTTATTTCAGGTCTTCAAGATATGATTCCGGAAGAGAAGTAATCAGCTTGGCGTCATACTTCTGTATGGAAAGTGCATCCATAGCGGTTATACCGTCTCCCTTGCAGTAAACATCTGCATTATCCAATCCCTGAGGACTTATTTCATATTTCTTGCTGTTAGCCACATGCTGAAGTATGAGAAGTGCATCCGCAAGCTCGACTCTTCCGTTTGCGTTGGCATCACCTGCAAGATATGCTCCTTCGGTTGCCGAGACTGTAGTTGGTTCAACAGCTGATGTTGTGATAGTTAATGTAGTTGTAACAGGTTCGGTAGTTGTTGCAGGTATAGTTGTTGTAGCCGGGAGCGTTGTAGTGGTTATTGTAGTGGTCGCAGGACTGGTAGAAGTTGTTGTTGGTATTTCTGTTACAGTCGTTGTTACAGGCACTGCTGTAGTAGTCACAGGTACGGTAGTTGTTGTAACAGGAGCCGAAGTAGTAGTTAATGTAGTTGTAACAGGTTCGGTAGTGGTTGCAGGAATAGTTGTTGTAGCCGGAATTGTTGTAGTGGTTATTGTAGTGATAACAGGCTTGGTGGTAGTTGTTGTAGGTATTGTTGTTACAGTTGTTGTAACAGGCGGTGCGGTAGGAGTAGGTGTTGGCGTCGGGTTTGAAGGCGCTCCGCTTGAAGAGTAATTCAGACCGATTCTGTATGCCTTTCTGGCGGCTGATGAACCCTCAGGTGCATAGATCATCGCATTGTTTACAGTATCACCTACACCTAATATTTCAGTATCCATTCCTTCTATTACAATTGATTGTAAGCCTGAATCCTGAAAAGCATGATTACCGATGAACTCCACATTCGGAGGAACGGTGATCGTTGTAAGTGATGAGCAACCTTTGAAAGCATAGGCTGCTATCGCTGTTAAACCTGCGGGAACATTAATGCTTGAGAGATTAGAACAATCAGCAAAAGCACATCTCGAGATCAGAGTTACACTTTCATCAAGCACAACATTCCTGATCTCGGAAGCATGCTCATGCCACGGTACATACTCAACGATCTGCCATGTTGCCATTTCTCCCGAACCCGAGATAGTCAGAGTGCCGTCTTTGAGAGTCCATGTAAGGTTATCTCCGCACTTTCCGGAATCGGCAGTATTCAGGTTGTCAGAAGCGGAAATGTGATCGGTGAGGTTTGCAGCCGAAACAGGAATAGTAGCGGCAGCAGAGGCGATAAGTGCAGAACAAAGCACTGCAGGTAAAATAAATTTTTTCATATTTTTCTCCTTTACATAATAGATTTCAAGTCAATAAACATTAAATAAAAAATAAAGCGCCCCTGAGCGTGCTATCCTTAACGGAACATTATTAAAATCTTATGTAAACCGAGTGGTGTTAAGCCACTCGGTTTCTCTTTTAGCAGGCTGCCTGAGCAAATGCCTTGTTTTCTGTTGGAATCAACATAGGTGCTGGTCTGTTGATTGAGTGGAATGTGTAGTGTATCAGCACCATGTTTCCACAGGTTCTTGAGTATTTCTCAGGCTTCTCATAGACCTCGATACGTGATATGAACGCCTTGAGCAGTTCGGGAGTTACTTCCTTCATTTCGATGTTAGCCTTCGCCTTTTCAATGAAGTCAAGCACGTACTTCTCCTGTAAGCTCATGTTGCCGAGTTGATTCGAGAGCTCAGCAAGCTCGACTTTCAGCTCGGACTGTTCCTTTTCGTAACCTGCCGCAAGGCTGTCGTAGCGCTCGGGAGACAATCTTCCCGACACTCTGTCCTCATAGAGACAGCGAATGATGTTGTCGAGCTCTCTGTTTCGTTTCTCCAGCTTTGACTTCTTCTGCTCCGACTCTTTTCGGAGTTTCTGAGCTTCCTTTTCGCCGTTCTGCATTGCCATTTTATAGAACTGCTGTGGATGCTCACGTGCAAGTAACGTTATTTTTTTGAGTTCCGCGAGAACTACCGCATCCAGCTCCATCGCTTTTATGTGATGAACGGAGCAATAGCTTCCTCCCTTAGTCTGATAACCGCCGCACTGATAATAGTTGTTCTCAGGCTTTATGCTCTTTCCTCGATGAAGATACATTTTTGAACCGCAGTCAGCACAGTAGATATATCCAGCGTACTTGTCAGTGTCACCCTGTCGGTCGGGTCGCTTTCTTCCCTCATAATGCTTCTGCACAAGTGCAAACAGTTCTCGACTGATTATTGCTTCGTGTGTATTCTCGAAGATGAGTATGTTTTCGGGATCATTTTTGATACGCTTTTTCAGCTTATTGGACTTGCTGTAGGTCTGGAAGTTCACAGTGTCACCGCAATACACACGATTGGATAGCATATCTCTGACCGTACTCTGAGTCCAGAGGTATGGATGTTCAAGGTCAGGGTGCTTGCTTTTCGTTCCTTTGGTGTGAAACTCATAAACACCTGGACTCTCAATTTCGTGTTCTTCCAGGTATCTGCATATCGCTCTCGTTCCCTTGCCGTCTGCACAAAGTTCGTAGATTGTCCTCACGACTGGCGCTGCAATTGGATCGGGAATAAGCTGTTTCGTATTGTCGGGATTTTTCATATATCCATAAGGAATTGAAGTCCCGACACGCTCGCCGCGTTCACCTTTAGCCTTGAATACAGCGCGTATCTTCTTCGACGTATCTCTGGCATAAAAGTCATTAAAATAATTCTTTATGCCTGACATTTCATTGAAGCCGTTTGCACTGTCAACGCCGTCTGTGACTGCAATGAAGCGGACATCATAAGCAGGGAACACGATTTCCATAAGCTTGTCAGTCTCCAAGTGGTCACGTCCAAGTCTCGACTGGTCTTTCACAATGACCGTTCCTACAAGTCCGTTCTCCACGTCCTTCAGCATACGAACGTACTCAGGTCTGTTCTTATTGACTCCGCTGAAGCCGTCGTCGACATAATACTGACAGTTGCGAAAGCCATTACGCTCTGCATACTCACTGAGCATCTTCTTCTGATTTTCTATCGACAGCGACTCGCCCTCTCGAGCATCTTCCTGTGAAAGCCTGCAATACAAAGCTGTTATTAAATCATTGTTTGGTTTCATTTAAATATCCTCCTTCTCTGGAAACCAAACCGAATAGGACTCTGTTGGTGCACCTTTTGGCACACCAACAGTATACTCCTACTCGGCTCAGAAGTCCAGTAAAATTTTCGTTAACTTACTTTCACAAGATAGCGGAGCCTGTCCTCTACGGTCACATCTGTGTCAGTTGGAAATGCATTTACGACAGTAAAAGTCTTGCCGTCTATCACGATTGTATCTATCTCATACTGTGTTCGGCGCAGTTCCGCATACTTGTTTGTTTCAGCTTTTGTGTTCTTTTCAGCCATTCAATCATACTCCTTCTCATTGTCTCGTTCATGTTTCCTATGTGATTTGAATTGTTCATTTTAACATTCTCCTTTTTGATACGAAAATGGGTACGGTGTTTTACCGTACCCATTCCGTTTAATTATTATGTTATTTCAGGTTCTCGCTCCTGCCGAACATCACATCAATTATCAGTTCGGCACAGTCACGAAAGCCCTGTATGTAGCTCTCCACTACCATCGTTTCGGACAGCATTCCCTGCATATCCGTTATGTCATTAAGCAGTTTCTTGTCATCAGCCGACAGCCTTTTCTCCAGTGTGTTGCACATCTCGAGGAGCTCCAGACTTCGTTTTGCGTAGTCGGAGTCCTTCCTCACATCGTGCTGACACGGTATGACGTTTCCGTAGTATAAATCCTGCAACTTCATCGCCGTGGTCACCTCCTGACCAACAATCATACCACAGCACTCAGACGAAATCCATTCATCAGACCTGACGAAAACCGGCTGTTGAAACAAAGCACACCTCACAGGACTATCCCATGTGTATTCCAAGAGCTTCCTTTCGCTCTCGCTCCTCAGCGAGTGCCTTACTGTCAATGTGTTCCCGAGCGTACTCGGTATCATCGGTAGGCTCGTCCTCGATCATCGAAGCCATAGATGTAACGCCGCCGACAATGCTATCAAGACTGACTGCGAGATCACTATCCACTTGGCTACTTTTGATCTTAGCTTGTGCTTGTATTCGTCGAGCTCTTTCAGCTTCGAGCCATATTCCTCGTTCAGCTTCCCAGCCTGTGAGGACAGGTCCGCTGTTGCTTTCTTCAACTGCTCGACTGCTAAAGTCGCGGTTTCCGACGTTTGATCCTGAAGCTCCCGACAGGTCGCTATGGTATCTCTCTGCTCGGAGCGTACTGTTTTCAGCACCTGTTCTGTATCCGCTTTCGTCGCCAGCACCGAGAGTCTGGTGAGTATCTCCAGCTGCTCCTGCGACATCAGCTTGTTCAATTCTATCAGCGCTCTCCAGTTGGAATCGAGCACCACCACTGTTGGCTGAGTGTCTGCCGCTGCCGACAATTCCTTGTCGTACATCTGCTGCAATTCTTCTTGCTTTGAATTCATACTCCATATTCTCCTTTCTGTATCGCTCGCCGTGAAGTTTATTGTCACGGCACTTTCTTTTGTTCGGGCAGGTGTAAGTGATATACTTTCGGTTGTCCTCCCACCTTACATCATAGCCCTGCTGCTTCATTAAGTAGCAGAACTGCTTCTTTGACTTAGCTTGCTTCATGACTTGGTTTATGACATTCATCAGCTTCCACTTGAAGCTCTCGCCGCGCCTGGCTGACCTGTACTCGCTGTCAGAGAGGAAGTCCTTATTCATTTTCTTCTTGGGAGTGTCGAGGACATGAACTCCATACCTCTGACAAATCTCATCGCTGAGCTTCATTAGTTGTTCGACGCTTTCCTTGTTGGAATGATACTTCTTTCCGTCATCGAAGCTGACAGAGTTCACCACTAAGTGGCTGTGTATATGCTCACGGTCAATATGGGTTGCCACAACGACTTCATGTTTTCCGAAGGCTTTCTCAGCAAGCTCCATTGCTATCTTGTGTGCGAGCTCAGGCTCAATCTCATATCCGCTGGGGAAGCTCTGCACCAGATGATAGTAAAGCCGCCCATCAGTTTTGTGGTAAAGATTCTTAGTTGCAGTCATTTCATCGAGAGCAGTCTCGGGTGAGCAGTTGACACCCGTCACGAAACGCTTGTCCTCTGAGACTGTTTTCTCCTTTCTGCTGACGTAGTTGATAACATTCTTCATGCCGCCAGCGGTCTGAGTTTTGTTGTTTATGAAATGAATGATAGGCATCACTTCACCACCTTTGCTATGTCACAGACTGCCGTTGTCACTGCTCTGTACTGTTCAATAAGCTCGTCCAGTCTGACAGAGTGGAGCCGTCCTTCGTGCGCCAGCATTGCTATCTGATTTAGGTTCCGACCGATAGCTTTCTGCTGTTTTGCGATCTCGTCCAATCCGTCAGCAACGATAATCTTTTTGTCCATAGCCGACCTGAGAACGAAGTCGCTGAGGGACAGCTTGTACCGCTCAGCCTTGTTGTGTATCCGCTCATACTCATCATCGGTACAGCGGATAGTGATCGTTCGATTACGTTTTCTCATTGTATCACGCTCCTTTCTTTGTGCGATTTTTGTGAGGGGGCTCGGGGTTCGCCCCGACCAGCAAGCGTTCGGCGGACTGCCGAATGCGATGCTGGCATTTCATACTTCCGTCGCCTGTACTGCTCCGTTAGCGGTAGTTTTCTCCTTATGCCAATGCCGCCACACTCGCTCCACATTGCGCCACAATTGCTTTTGTGGGTACAGGTGGGATAACTACCCGATTTATGTATCGGTGGCAAAAACAGGCGTTTTTGTGCGTGACAGTAACTCAGCCGTGACGGTAAAACTACCGATGAAGTGTTATACTGAAAGAGCAGTCGACAAACACCCAAAAATCTGGTAGAATATAAGTAACAAAACCGGAAAGGGAAAACGACTATGAAGTACAGTAAAGAATTCAAAGAAGAAGCATTAAAGCTC
>Ga0209407_1000700_pt1 | contig 40142 bp, 33 predicted proteins | sample AD_JPNHG3_MetaG_FD_184410 | JGI IMG/M metagenome (GOLD analysis project Ga0209407, IMG submission 184410) | Active sludge microbial communities of municipal wastewater-treating anaerobic digesters from Japan - AD_JPNHG3_MetaG (SPAdes) (version 2) | ecosystem: Engineered > Bioreactor > Anaerobic...
CAGAAAAACTCCATTTGATCCCGTTCCACTTTGTTTTCTCTCAGCATTTTGCTCAGCTCCCTTCCTCTATATTATACCACATAAATGAGAAAAAGCCCAGCTTTTACTGGACTTTTTCGACAGACTGGGACCGCAGTATTCCTGCGGTCATGGAGTGTCAAAAAAGAATTGATTCATCAGGGAACGCCCTCACTTGCAGGACGTTCCCTCTTTCAAAACAGTCCACCGGACTGTTTTGAAATTCACCCTTTGCGGAGCGCACTTCGTTTGTGGGACTCTGTCCCAACCTAACCGGTCCGTCCCCTCTGTCAGCTTCGCTGACATCTCCCCACACTGTGGGGAGTCACCCTGCCAAAGGCTCTGCCTTTGGAATCCGCTAAAGGTATAGTATCCCTTTAGAATCCTCAAATTAATGGTTTTAGGCTTTGTTATTATACTTTTTCAAATTCCGATGCCGGTACTCCGCAAAGAGGACATGTATAATCCTCGGGAAGTTCGTCGCCTATATACTCGTAGCCGCATACTGTACAGCGCCATATGGTCTGACCGCTCTCCGTCTTGCCTACGGGTACTGCTTCTTCCTTTTCTGCCTCTTTCACTACCTTCTCGAAGTCTGATGCAGGATGCTTGCACAGCGGACAGATAAAGTCCTCGGGAAGCTCTTCGCCTACATACTCATATCCGCATATCGTACAGCGCCATATTGTCTGACCGTCGGGAGCAGTGCCTACTGCCTGGGGCTTAGGCTTGATATTGCTCTGGTAATACTCATATGTTGCGGAAGGTGCATCGCTTATTACCTCCATATCTGTGACATCGGCAATAAACATTGTATGTGTGCCGAGGTCAACGGTCTGACAGACCTTGCCCGAAATAAATGCGTTTATGCCCTTTGTAACGTACATTTCACCGTTGCTTCCGCGCTTGCAGTCTGTATATCCGCAGAACTTGTCAACGTCCCTTCCCGACTGGAAGCCGAAATGCTTGAACAGGTCGAAGTCCGCCTCGCAGCTTATGACCGAAGCAGTAAAGCTTTTGCTCTCCATTATCATATCGTGTGTAAGGTTTGCTTTGTTTACTGTGACCGATACCCTGTTAGGTTCTGAAGTTACCTGCATAAGAGTGTTGGTTATGCAGCCGTTATCCTTGCCGTTAAGTGCAGCGGTAACAACAAAAAGTCCGTAGCTTATTTTATACATTGCTTTTTTATCCATAGTATGACAACCTCCTTAAAACTGCTCCCCGCAAGGCGCAGTAATATAATATGATGATAACAGTTATTCTCTTAAAAGTCAATAGATTTTTTATTAAAACGAGGAAAAATTTATTCAGCAGGCACAAACTGCGGTAATACGACAATTACTGTCCCACATTACTCTTTTCAACTGAAAATCCCTTGATTTTCAGCGAATAATCACCTTTTTTGTATTGACAAACACGGTGTAAAGTCGTATAATATTTATGAATTAAAAATGTATTGTTTTTAAATACTTTATTAAGGATATCATGCTATGAAAAAATTTTTCAGTTCGGCAAGCACCTTTGTTCGTGCTCTGCCTGTTGTCATTCTCTTCGAGCTTCTTTTCCGCCTTATTATGGTGGCTATCGGAGCTCCCGCACTCACCCTCGCTCTTAAGCTGACTATGAAAGCCGCAGGTATAAGCTATCTTTCAGATGAACACGTTGTGCTGTTCCTCATTCATCCTGTGACCATAGTTTCTCTTATTATATTGCTGTTCCTTATCGGACTTTTCTCCTTTGTGGAACTATCCGCACTCGCCGGATGCTTCTCATGCTATCACGAGCATAAACGAATGTCCGTTATGGGTATGATAAGGACGGGCTTCGGTTCATTCAAAAAGGCCTTCCGGGGTACGGGTATACTGCGTTTTCTGGCGTTCATGCTGTTCATGCCGCTGGCGCAGTTCACAATGTCCTCCGGTGTGTTCATGGCTCCGCTTATGCCTATACTGCGGAACATTTTCCGCTCTGTCTCGCTCAACAGCAAAATGGCGGCGGCAGTCTATATCCTTCTGAACCTGCTTTTCATCATGCTCATAGTAAGCAAGAGCTACAGCCTTCACTACCTCGTGCTTACGGACAGGAAGTTCGGAGACTGCGTAAAGCAAAGCAAAAAGAAAATCAATGGCAAGAAATCAAAAACTGCCGTTTCACTTATATTGTGGAGCTTTTCTATGATAGCTGCCGCAGCTGCGCTGACTTTCATTATAAGCTTTGTTATACTCCTCTTCATAAAGGGATTCTCACGTCCTCAGCGCGCAGTTTCCGCTGCACTTAAGGTACTGAGATATGCGGGACAGATATTCTCGGCGATATCGGCTTTCATTTCTGCTCCTGCCATTATGTGCTGGCTGACTTCAAAGTTCTTCGCTGATGCCGAAAAGGAAGAGACTATCACCCTCCCCGACAGAGACCACCTCCCTATGAAACGCCTTCCGAGAGCTATCATTCTCACTGCATTCATCGCTGCTGCTCTCGCTCTTAACTTCACCTATATCAAATCGCTATACAAGGGCAATATCAACCTCAATGTCGGTCTTCTCTCCGATACGCAGATAACCGCTCACCGCGGCGCTTCAAAGGCTGCACCCGAAAATACACTGCCTGCATTTGAAGCTGCTATCGAAAGCGGTGCTGACTATATCGAGCTTGACGTTCAGCTCACTTCCGACGGCGAACTCGTCGTATTCCACGATGAGAAACTCGACAGAACTACCGACGGTCAGGGCATACTCAGCAAGTACACCTACGAACAGCTCCAGCAGCTTTCCGCAGGTTCATGGTTCGGTGACGGCGTTGAATTTGCCGATACTAAAATACCGCTTCTGTCCGAGGTCCTCGACCTTACAGGTGACGACATTATGCTCAACATTGAGATAAAGGACCGCGGTGACGCTATCGCTACCGCCGAAAAGACCGTTGAACTCATCGAGGAATACGATATAGTGTCCTCCTGCTATGTCACTTCTTTCTCCTATAAGGCACTAAAAAAGGTGAAAAAACTCAACCCGAAGATCAAAACAGGTCTGATCGCTAATGTTGCAACTACCGCTTCATTCAGTCAGCTGAAATACATCGACGCTCTCAGTCTTAATCACCTCTTCGTTAATCAGACTGTTGTAAACTCCGCTCATCAGAACGGCAAGCGAGTTTTCGTATGGACTGTGGATTCTTCCTCCGATATGCAGCACGTTATTGCTCTCGGAGTGGACAATATTATCACTAACCGTCCCGAAAAAGCCGCTGAGGCTGTATACTCACGAAGCGTAGGTCAGACAGTTCTCACCGCTGTAAAAACTATTTTCGGAACATAAACCGCCATAATAAAGGATGAAAACTATGAATGAGAAAAATGAAGCAAGCATTCTCTTCCCGTATTATGAGGATACGGAATACAAACAGCTTTCAGAGTCCGCTTGTCACGACCTCGGACTCGATACCCTGTGCAAAACTCTTTCAAACGATCCGAAAGAACAAAGCCTTATCATGAATATCCTTTCAAATATGACCTCCGATCCCCGTGTTGCGGAGTTCAGACACGAGGTCTTCAAGGATATTCTCAGGCTTCCGCGCCTGAGAGAACGCCTTACCGAGCTTTTTGAAAGAATAGAGTTCATAAGGAATTTCAGCACCGTACATAAGGAATACGACGAGAAGCTCGGTCTTTGGCATCTCCTGCACCGACTCGATGAGCTTAACGACTATATCTGCTGCGTCGAAGCTATGAGAGAATGTCTTTCGGATGAGGATATCCGTTCGGCAGGTCTTAAAAAGTTCAAGGAGCATATCGACATCCTCTATGAGGATTCCTGCTTTGAAGCAATGAAAAAGGATATTGCCGAGCTTAAGGAAAAATCCTCAGCAGTTCAGAGCGTTACCCTCGGAGTAAACGTAAATCAGCGCTTCGAGGCTGTAAGTATGGGACTTATCTCCGTAAATGACAAACCGTTCAAAAAGTCGGGGATCGTCAGCAATTTTGCAGACGCTATCGCTTCAAAGGATAAGATTCACAGCGGTACGGACTGGGACGGCGATATGCACTATCATCAGGTGGAAAAACAACAAAGCAGCAAGGCTGCGGAATTTATCGAAAGACTTGCAGGCTTTTCCGCTGTAAGAAGCAATCCGTTCATGGACGCAAGAGTTAGAGCTACAGTTATCAGCGCTCCCGACAGCGACGGTGTAAGCAATGCCACTTTCTATCTGGATAATATACTTAATAAGGTTCTCGATACCCTTGTGAGAAAACTTCGCGATACCCTCACAAAATACGCTAATATCACTATACTCAATATATCTCAGGTGATCCCCGAATACATATACTATATAAAGTCAGCCGAATTTATAAGCAGATGCACCGAAAAGGGATTCACTTTCTGCGATCCTGTTATTTCCGATAACGATGCATCCATGCAGGCAAGAGGACTCTATAACCTGAAGCTTGCTGTAAATCATGAAAGTATGGCTGATATAGTTCTCAACGATCTCGATTTCGATAACGAGCACACCGTTTACATCCTGACAGGTGCTAACCGCGGCGGAAAAACTACCATAACTCAGGCTGTGGGACTTATGTTCGTTCTTGCTCAGGGCGGTATCTCCGTTCCTGCTTCGTCATTCTCATATAAGCCCGTTGACTGCATCTACACTCACTTCCCTGCCGACGAGGATAAAACTATGGACCTCGGCAGACTCGGTGAGGAATGTGTAAGATTCAAGGAGATATACTCCGCCTGCACAAAAGACAGCCTTCTCCTTCTTAACGAGACCTTCTCGACCACTTCTTTCGAGGAGGGCTATTACATCGCAAGGGATTCCGTAAAGGCGATACTCCGAAAGCAGATACGTACTATTTATAACACCCATATGCATAAGCTTGCCGCCGATGCAGAAGAAATGTCTGCGGAGGACAGTCCCGTAAAGGCTTCCTCTCTGATAGTCAGAAGCGAGGACGGTGTAAGGTCCTTCAAAGTCGAGGTCGCAAGGCCCGAGGGACTTTCATATGCAAAAGACATTGCCGAAAAGTACGGTGTTACCTACGAGATGCTCACAAGCTGAGAACCTCTGTATTTCGACAATTACCCGCGTTTTATGACGGCGTTTTATGACTTCGACTCTCTGTACGTTTTTTCTGCCATTACCGTCAAGATACGTTTTTTTATTTCATTGCATTGTGTCTCCTCCTGTGGTAATATAGACTTACTGAACTAAAGGAGGTATAAAATAATGAACAATAAAATTAAAGTGCTTATCGGTGATGATTCTGCAGGAACAGGCGTTAGTCTGGCAAATAAGCTCCGTGAAAAAGGTATCTATGCCTATACAAGACGCAAAGACTGCGGCATTATAGCGGATTCGGTAAAAAATGATCCACCTGATGCTGTTGTGGTAAGCGTTGACATGAACGGCGGTGATGCTGTTGAGCTTATGAAAAAGGTCCGCGGTATGGGTGTAAGATTCCCCGTTTTTATCGTAACTTCGGACATCGATAACGAATTCATCGAACGTCAGGTAACTGAAAACGGCGCTTCCGCTTTCCTTCTGAAGCCATACGATGCAGATGACCTGTATTCAGCTATCGATAAAGCCATCGGCAGCCGTGTTAACAGTCTAAGCGATGATATGGAGATCGTCGTTACCGACATGATACACCAGCTTGGAGTACCCGCACATATCAAGGGGTATCACTACCTGAGAACTGCGATACTCTATTCCATAGAGGATAAAAAACTGCTTGAAAGCGTGACTAAGCTCCTTTATCCTACTGTCGCAAATATCTACGATACCACATCTTCAAGAGTGGAACGTGCCATTCGTCACGCAATAGAAATAGCCTGGGACAGGGGAAACGTCGATATACTCAACTCGTTCTTCGGTTACACCGTTGATACCTGTAAGGGTAAGCCAACTAATTCCGAGTTCATCGCACTTATTACGGATAAGCTCCGGCTGCGTTACAAGTCCGCACTGAGAAGAGCCTGAACCCTGTTCCATTGAAACAGCACGGAGGTGCATACATTGTACATCAATAACCCCATTGAAGATACTATCGCAGGAGAATTCAACAAGACAATCTGGAAAAAACTCCACAAAGCCGTGGAGCAGTACCGTCTCATTCAGGAAGGCGACAAAATTGCTGTCTGCATTTCTGGCGGTAAGGACTCGATGCTCATGGCACTCTGCCTGAGAAGACTCCAGCGGTTCGGGAATATACCCTTCGGGCTGGAATACATCATTATGGACCCCGGATACAATCAGGTAAACCTTCAGAAGATACTCGATAATACTAAACTTCTCGGGATAGATGCTAAGGTCTATCCCACACGTATTTTCAGTTCCGCAGAAAATACAGAAAAGCATCCCTGTTTCCTGTGCGCCCGTCTAAGACGCGGCTGGCTCTACAAGAAAGCTCAGGAACTCGGCTGCAATAAAATTGCTCTCGGACACCACTTCGATGACGTTATAGAAACTATCCTCATGGGTATGCTGTACGGCTCGCAGATGCAGACTATGATGCCAAAGCTTCACAGTGAGAACTATGAAGGCATGGAGCTGATACGTCCGCTGTATCTCGTCAGAGAAGCCGATATCATAAAGTGGACTGAAAGAAACGGCCTCAGCTTCATACGCTGTGCATGCAGTGTCTCGGAGAAAAATGAAGCGGAAGGCAACGGCTCGAAACGTGCAAAGGTCAAGGCTCTGCTCAGTCAGCTGAGAGAGACCGATCCCGCTGTTGATATGAATATCTTCCGAAGTGCCGAGAATGTGAACCTTCAGACTCTCATATCCTACCACAAAGGCAACGATCGTCACCACTTCCTTGATGACTATGAGGACGGTATGACGATACGAGGGACTTTCAACAAAAAATCAACATCCGGAGAAAAAAATGTTGACAACTGTTGAGAAGTATGGTATAATGCTTATAAGAGTATATGTTTTTACCTGTTCATAAGAAAAACAGGATGTTCTATCCTGCTTAAGTGAACGGCATTTATACCGACGGGCCATTTCCTCTCAGCGGTATTTTATCCGCAGCAAACCCGTCAGATATGATAACCGCTTCTTTAGTTGTAATAATCCCCATACATCACAAACTGCCGCATCTTCACAGGTGCGGCAGTTTGCTTTTATTATGAAAGTTTGGGAATAACACTCAGATGATATCAGGTGTACAAATTGACAGCATCAGTTTGTTGACAGGTGTCTCGGACATCCTGACAATTGTTTTATCTTTTTCCATATTTTTCTCCTCTCTCCGATATCACTCGGAGTCTTTTTTGCAACAAAAAAAGCGCAAGTCCGAACATGTATCCGGACTTACGCTTTCGCTACTCGATGCTATTATTTTACCACATCCAGCCTATTTTGTCAAAGGACATTACTACGAATTCTTTCAACATCTTCCGCCATTCATTTGTACTTCTCCGCTCTGCACCTTGTTTCTCCCCCACTCCCCTGCCCGTAAAATAGCCTCAAAAAGGTAGGGGGGAGGGGTTAGCTCCGCATGGGAGGGAGGCTGTTGGCACTGACAGTAGCTGTTCACACTTCCCGTCTAACACAGTACAAAAACGGAAAGAAGAGCAATGCAATATAGTTAAATATGTATTAAAAATGCGTATCTGCGGTTGATAGTCCTGAGATAAAGTAAGACCATATCTCATCTGTACCGTGATGCTGAATGTGTACTTCTGAATGAAAAAAAGCTATGAGAGCATAACAGAAAACGGACGTCCCATGAAAAGACGTCCGTTATAAAATGGTATTTTCTTGACATTGTAAAAATAGCTTACTTCACGTCGGGATAGATCCCCAGAAGGTCGTAAACAGCTTCTTTGGAACGGTAGCCAACAGCCTGCTGATGGATAGCTCCGTCCTTGACTACAACAAGAAGCGGGATGCTCTCAACTCGGAAAGCAGCTGCAAGCTCGGGCTGCTCGTCAACGTTTACCTTGCCGACTTTTACCTTGCCGTCAAGCTCCTCCGCGATCTCGGCAACGATAGGAGACAGCATTGTGCATGGTCCGCACCAGCCTGCCCAGAAGTCGAGAAGCACAGGCATGCCCTTGTAATTGCGTACCTCTTCATCAAAATTTTCCTTGGTTATTACTACTTCGTTCATATTGAACCTCCATTCTGTGGTGTTTTTTCGTCATCAAGTGATTTGTAGTAGAGCATACAATGACAGAAGCCTTCAAACTCGGGATCAGCTATCTGATCGCGGAACTCCTTGCACATGCATTTGTTTTCGGGAGTCCTTGCCAACCGGCACGGACAGTAGCCGTCCTTCATTTTAAGTCCCTCTTTTATTCTTGCTACTACTTCTTTGTCGGGATTGAGTGTAACTTTCATTGCCCTACCTCCTCCACACGGGATCACTTTAAGTGCTATACTCTTGTGAGCTGCATGTATATCTATTGAGGGAAACCCTTTTGAAAAAGGGTTCTCCCTCAAACTCCCTTCCTAAAACTTTCGCCTTGAAATTTTCAGCCTGATATATCCCTCTGCTATAACTATCAGGCACAATTATTAACTTTGGTGAGGGATATATCAGGCTGAAAATTTGGAGCAAAAAGTCTTTGGAAAGGGGGTGCGGGGGAAGAACCTTTCCTCAGAAAGGTTTGCCCCCGATAAGTACACATGTAACACTCCACAGGAGTATGCCCTTAAAATGATTCAATTATTTCATGAGCTCGTCTGCGAGAGCTTCGATCTGTGCAATATTTTCAGCCTTGACTGCTGACTTGATAGATACTGTTGTATCCGTCCATGTGATATTCTTCGACTTCTCGAACATTCCTTTCATTACCTTTGCAGCCATTGGTGCCCATGAGCCATTTTCGATAAGTCCGATGGTCTTGTTCTGATAATTTCTCTCTGTGAGGTCAAGGATAAAATGCTTCATGAACGGGAAGATGTCAGCATTGTATGTTGTTGTTGCAAGTACAAGCTTGCCGTAGCGGAAGCCGTCCTCTACGCACTCTGCCATGTCCTCTCTTGCAAGGTCAGCTATTGCTACCTTCGGGCAGCCCTTCTCTGTGAGCTTTTCAGCAAGAAGCTCTGCTGCCTTCTTTGTGTTGCCGTACACCGATGTGTAAGCAATGAATACGCCCTCTGACTCCACACCATAGCTTGACCATGTATTATAAAGTCCAAGATAGTATCCGAGGTCTTCCTTAAGAACAGGTCCGTGGAGCGGACAAATTGTCTGTATATCCAGTGCAGCTGCCTTCTTGAGAACTGCCTGAACCTGCATACCGTACTTTCCTACGATACCGAAATAGTAACGGCGAGCTTCACATGCCCAGTCCTCTTCAACGTCAAGAGCTCCGAACTTGCCGAATGCGTCCGCTGAGAACAGCACCTTATCAGTTGAATCGTATGTGAACATTACCTCTGGCCAGTGTACCATTGGTGCAAATACAAATGTGAGCTTATGCTTTCCAAGGTCGAGAGTGTCGCCTTCCTTGACTTCAAGCTTCTTGTCGCCGAGGTCAAGTCCCTCGAAGAAATTAGCCATGAATCCGAATGTCTTGTTGTTTCCTACAACTACTGTATCAGGGTATTCCTTAAGGAAATTGAGGATATTTGCCGAGTGATCGGGCTCCATGTGCTGTACAATAAGGTAATCAGGCTTACGTCCGCCAAGCACCTCGCGGAGATTTGCAAGCCACTGATCTGTGAAATTAGCATCTACTGTATCGAAAACAGCGATCTTTTCGTCCATGATAGCGTATGAGTTGTAAGCCATGCCATTAGGTACGATGTACTGTCCCTCAAAGAGATCCAGATCGTGATCGTTAACGCCTATATAAAAAATATCGTTTGTTACATTATTCATAATTATACCTCGATTCTTGAATTTTATCGTTTTGACAGTTACATTATATCATAAAAGCGAAGCGTTATGATATAATTGTCCGATATGCAGGGAGTAGATCAGAGATCTGCGTATCTGCAAGGACATTCAGATAAATATATAATGAATGCTTTTGCATTTATTATATCATATTTTCAAAACACTGAATAGTGGCATTTGCAACAAATAAAAAGTTTTTTCCAGTATATCTTTACTAATTTCACTGTATACACTTTAATTTCTGCGGCATAATATATATCGGGGTGATTCTTTAATGTTATGCTTTATTTCGGGACTTTTTATAGGCGGAGCAGTTGGATTCTTTGCTTTTTCAATATGCGAAGCTGTAAAATTTAGTGAAAATATTACGAATAGTAAATATCATTCATAAAATATTGCTAATTTGTGCAACTTAACAAATTAGGTTTTACAATCTGTAATACTTGCAAAAAAATTTGAAAAATGTAGTATTTTTTAAGGTTATTTTAAGGTTTCTCATTTATAATAGAAATGCAATAGAAAATTTGAAAAAATTACAAACATAATCAAAGAGGTGATAACTATGGTATTACTTATTGTTAGTCTCCTGTTAGGAGGGGCGTCAGTTTTCTCATCTTTCTGTTTATGCACTGCAGCGAAATGGGCTGACGAAGCTAACACTACTAACAGTCTTTGATTTTTCTATGGCAGCTACAATTTTCTATTCGAATACTCTCTATCATATTTCCCTTTCCTTTGTTTAGGCGGTACAGACGACTGTGCCGTCTTACCTTTTAAATTGTTGTTTGTATACACTAACTTTTGATTTTACAGTTTGTGAACCCTTATAAATCAAGTGAGTCTATTTCACAAAAGGTCAGACTTTTTTATCATCAGATACAATTAAGGGGAAACCTTCTCTCTGGAAGGTTTCCCCTTTTTTTGCTATATATCAGTTTATATCCGATTACTTGCCCTCGGGTACCTTTATCATATCCTTGCGCATATATGGCTGAAGTGCCTTTGGAATACGGATAGAACCGTCCTCGTTAAGGTTGTTTTCAAGGAATGCAATGAGCATTCTCGGAGGTGCAACAACTGTATTATTAAGTGTATGTGCGAAATACTTGCTGCCGTCCTCACCCTTTACACGGATTCCAAGACGTCTTGCCTGTGCGTCGCCAAGATTTGAACAGCTTCCTACCTCGAAATACTTCTTCTGACGCGGTGACCATGCTTCAACGTCAAGGCTCTTTACCTTGAGGTCTGCAAGGTCTCCGGAACAGCATTCCAGTGTACGTACAGGGATATCAAGTGTACGGAAGAATTCAACTGTGTAGCTGTAGAGCTTGTGGAACCAGTCCATAGACTCCTCAGGCTTGCAGACTACGATCATTTCCTGCTTTTCAAACTGGTGGATACGGTAAACACCGCGCTCCTCGATACCGTGTGCGCCAACTTCCTTACGGAAACATGGTGAATAGCTGGTGAGAGTCTTTGGAAGCTCGCCCTCAGGGATGATAGTATCGATGAACTTACCTATCATTGAGTGCTCGGAAGTACCGATAAGGTAGAGATCCTCGCCCTCTATCTTGTACATCATGCCTTCCATTTCAGCAAAGCTCATAACGCCTGTAACAACGTCGCTTCTGATCATGAACGGAGGAATATAGTATGTGAAGCCCTTATCGATCATGAAGTCTCTTGCGTATGAAAGGATGCATGACTGGAGCTGTGCAATGTCTCCGCAAAGGTAGTAGAAACCATTACCGCTTGTCTTACGTGCGCTGTCGAGATCGATACCGTTTAACTTCTCCATGATATCAACGTGATAAGGCACTTCAAAATCAGGTACAGCAGGCTCGCCAAAACGCTCAACTTCAACGTTCTCGCTGTCGTCCTTACCTACAGGTACGGAATCGTCGATTATATTCGGGATGACCAGCATTATCTCACGGATGTCAGCCTCTGTCTTGACTTCAAGCTGTTCGAGTTCTTCAAGCTTCTTGCCGATCTCAGCAACCTCAGCCTTTACCTTTTCAGCTTCGTCCTTCTGACCGTTCTTCATGAAACCGCCGATTTCCTTGCTCTTGACGTTTCTCATATTTCTAAGGTTGTCACATTCAAGCTTTGTCTCTCTGAACTTCTTGTCAAGTTCGATAACCTTGTCAACGAGTTCAAGCTTTTCGTCCTGGAACTTCTTTTTGATGTTTTCCTTTACCAGTTCAGGATTTGTTCTGATGAGTTTAATGTCTATCATTTTTCATTCTCCTTATTCTTCACCTGCAAGCTTTTCTGCAATAGCTGCAAGGTCTTCTTTATCATAAAATTCAAGGACTAATACGCCCTTATTTTTGCCGTAATCAACTTTTACCTTTCGTCCGAGACGCTCTTTGAGGGATATCTCCATTTCAACGAAATAGTTGTCTATCTTCTTGTCCGAACGCTTGTCGTCAACAGGTTCTTCTCCCTGTTTCTGTGCAAGCCGCTCTACCTGACGTACTGTCATTCCGCCGTCCGCAGCTCTTTCAGCTACTCCCACAAGGATGTCCTCGTTTTCAAATGCAAGAAGTGCCTTTGCGTGACCTGCCGATAATTCGCCGTTTTCAAGCATTTTCAGAACTCTGTCAGGCAGAGAGAGTATTCTTACTGCATTAGCGATCGCTGAACGTGAACGTCCCACCATTTTCGCTACCTTATCCTGAGTCATACCATACTTTTCAATGAGCTCGTTATAACCGTTCGCTTCTTCAACAGGGTTGAGGTTCTCACGCTGAAGGTTCTCGATTATTGCTATCTGCATTGCTTCAACATCCGAAAGCTCACGGATATTGACAGGTACTTCGTCCAGACCGAGCATACGTGCAGCTCTCCAGCGTCTTTCACCTGCAACTATCTGATAGCTTCCTGTGCTCATCGGACGTACAAGTATCGGCTGAAGAATGCCGTGCTCTCTTATTGAATCAGCAAGGGCAGTTATTGCCTCGTCGCTGAAATTCTTTCTCGGCTGATCGCGGTTAGGTTCTATCTCGGAAGTACGCAGTGTCTTTTTGACCTGAACTTCATTCGCATTATCGGGGAAAAGCATGTCAAGTCCTAATCCCAAACCACCTTTTGCCATCTGTTCACCACCTTAAACTACCGATTTATCGGTTATTTCTTTTTCTTGAACGAGAATATTCCCCTGCGCTTCTTCTTTGGAAGCTCAAGAGGTTCACCCAGAAGCTCGTGTCCCAGTAATTCATAGGACTCTGCGCCCTTTGAGGACTTGTCATAGTACATCACAGGCATACCATGGCTCGGAGCTTCCGAAATTCTGACGTTTCTCGGTATTTTAGTTTCAAATACCTTTCCCGGAAAATACTTTTCTACCTCTGCTACAACGTCATTAGCCACTTTCAGACGTGCGTCGAACATGGTAAACAGTATTCCCTTTATTTCAAGTGCAGGATTGTAGTTGCTCTTGACTATTTTCACTGTATTTACAAGCTGTGAAAGTCCTTCAAGTGCGTAAAACTCCGCAAGCATAGGCACAATTATACTGTCACTTGCTACAAGAGCGTTTATCGTTATCGTGCCAAGTGCAGGGGGACAATCTATAAATATGTAGTCATAATCTTCTCTCACAGTCAGCACCTGCATTTTCATGCGATTCACACGGTTATCCATGCTCACAAGTTCTATTTCCGCACCTGCAAGATCCTCAGTGGCAGGAACTACAGAAACGTTCTCGAACTCTGTCTTAATTGCAGCTTCGCTAATTCGGTTCTTGCCTACCAGCACATCATATGTAGAACTTTTAACTGACTTTTTCTTGATACCGAAGCCCGTTGTGGAGTTGCCCTGTGGATCAGAATCGATACAAAGTACCTTTTTGCCGCGAGAACCAAGATAAGCTGCAAGATTAACAACTGTAGTGGACTTTCCGACGCCGCCCTTCTGGTTAGCCACAGCTATGATTTTTCCCATAGAATCTTCCTTTCCGTTTAATACTATTATTATACCACTTAAAGCGTGATTTGTAAATATCAAATGGCGAATTTATTGTTCCACGTGAAACAAAAATATAAAATGTTCCACGTGAAACATAGTGCATTTTGTTTCACGTGGAACAATATCAGTGCTTTATCGGTATTCTTACTCTGTATTCTATGTAGTCCTCACTCTGTATTTTTCGGGAATCAGCAGATATTCCTGCTGCCTGCATAGTTTCGACCGCTTTATTTATCGTGTTGACGAATATCTTTACGTTCTGAAATACCTTTGAACGCTTCTTGTACGCTGCTTTTTCGCGTTGTGAACCTATGTATTCCTCAATGATATGCTCGGTACGTTCTACATTCAGGTCGTTCTTCACAACCTTTTCAAGTATCGTTAATCTGTCAGATTGACTTCCAAGTTTCAGAAGTGCTCGTGCATGACGTTCGGTTAACCCATATTTCATTATGATTGCACGTTCGTCATCCGTCAATCTTAGCAATCTAAGCTTATTTGCAATCGTACTCTGTGCTTTTCCAAGCTTTGCAGCAGCATCTTCCTGAGTCATTCCATAATTTTCAATCAGTTTTGCAATTGCTATCGCCTCATCAAAGAACGACAAGTTCTGACGCTGGATATTCTCTACCAACGCAAGAACTGCGGAATTACTGTCACTTATCTCGTGCACAATACAAGGTACAACGCTCAAACCGCACATTATCGCTGCTCTCAGGCGTCTTTCACCTGCAATCAATTCATACCTCTCCCCCACTCTCCGTACTGAAAGCGGTTGTAAAATTCCATTCTGCTCAATTGACACAGCAAGAGCTTTAATATCCTCCTCAGTGAATCTTTTCCTCGGCTGATTCGGGTTCGGAATTATCGATTTTACAGACACTTCGATTACTTTATTTATCGACTTTTCTTTAGTGAAATTTAAAAATCCAGACATATCAGTTCCTCGCTTTAATTTATTTTGAGTACTCACTGATATCATTCTATCATCTGCGGGAAATAAAATCTATAAAAAAATTCCGCTTTTGTTCGACACAAAAACGGAATAAACTACTATTTCAATTATTTTCAAAGCGTTTTTTTCTTTAACTGACTGCTGTTTCTCGGGTATTTTGTCGGTGTCTGCGATATTTTCTTCACTTTAACTATCCTTCGCTCTTCACCTTCAAGTTCGTAACCGCAAATATTGGTCAGTTCACCGCCTAATATCTTTATCGCATTTTCACCTTCAGAAACATTCTCTGTAGGTCCTTTCATAGAAATGAAGTATCCTCCTACTTTAACAAAAGGAATACACAGTTCCGAAAGCAACGACATATTTGCAACTGCTCTTGCACATGAAAAATCAAATTTTTCCCTGTATTCAGCCTTTTTCGAGAAGTCCTCAGCACGTCCGTGAATAAATTCTGCTTCTATCCCAAGTTTCTCGCACAGCTGTTCAAGGAAGTAAATTCTCTTGTTCAGACTATCAAGAAGTGTAATTTTCAGATCATCACGGTATATTTTGAGCGGCACAGAAGGAAATCCTGCCCCTGTTCCAACATCTATGAGACTGCTTCCAAGTGGTATATCGCAATATCTGACCAGTAAAATACTGTCAAGAAAATGCTTTATAAGTATCTCTTTCGGATCAGTAATTGCAGTCAGATTAACATTATTATTGTACTCCACAAGAAACTCTGCATAAATATCAAGCTTCTTGTACTGCGATTCACTTAGTTCAAGTCCGTACTGCGAGAATAATTCACGTGAAAAATCATATTCAGGAAGCATTTTTTACTCCTTTTCTTTTGATAACCAGACAACCAGCATCGAGATATCCGCAGGAGAAACTCCAGAGATTCTTGAAGCCTGGCCGATCGATACAGGTTTTATCTTGTTCAGTTTTTCGATTGCTTCAAGCCTTAGTCCGTATATAAGGCTGTAATCCATATCGCTTGGAAGCTTTTTTTCCTCGAGTTTACGCATCTGCTCGATCTGAACGAGCTGTTTTTCGATGTATCCTGCGTACTTTATCTGCAATTCTACCTGTTCTGCTACCTCAAATGGCAGTTCCGGACGCTTTTCATCAAACTGTGCAAGGTCATTGTAGCTTATCTGCGGTCTGCGTATCAGGTCAGCAAGCTTGCAGCCTGTTGAAAGCGGAGCTGTACCCTTGCTTTCAAGAAACTCGTTCAGTTCCTCGGATGGAGCTATATTTGCAGCAGAAACACGCTTTATTTCGGCTTCCGTGAGCTCAATTTTCTTGTTTAGCACTTCAAGTCTTTCATCAGAGATGAGTCCTATTGCGTGACCTATTGGAGTAAGGCGCTGATCTGCGTTGTCCTGACGAAGAATCAGTCTGTATTCGCTTCGTGAGGTCATCATTCTGTACGGATCGGAGCATCCTTTTGTTACGAGATCATCTACAAGAGTACCGATATACGAGCTTGCGCGGTCCAGTATCATCGGTTCTTTTCCGTGTATTTTAAGCGCCGCGTTGATACCCGCAACTATTCCCTGTGCAGCCGCTTCTTCGTAGCCTGAGCTGCCGTTGAACTGTCCTGCACCGTAAAGTCCTTCCAGCTTTTTGAACTCCAATGTTGGAAGCAGCTGAGTCGGATCGCAGCAATCGTACTCGATAGCATACGCAGGACGCATGATCTCAACGTCTTCAAGTCCGTCTATTGTGCGTAGGAATGCAAGCTGTACGTCCTCGGGAAGTGACGATGACATTCCCTGTAAATAGTACTCTTCTGTTGTCATTCCCATTGGTTCAACGAACAGCTGGTGTCTCGGTTTATCAGAAAAACGAACTACCTTGTCCTCGATTGAAGGACAGTATCTCGGTCCGACTCCCTCTATTCTGCCTGAGTAAAGAGGGGATCTGTCGAGGTTCGACAGTATGACTTCATGGGTTTTACTGTTGGTATAAGTAACGTAACAGCTTACTTTGTTTTCAAGTCCCTCCATTGGTGTTTCAAATGAAAACGGTACTATTGTTTCGTCGCCGTCCTGACGTTCCATAATGTCAAAATTGATACTTCTCCTGCTTACTCTGCAAGGTGTACCTGTCTTGAATCTGCGAAGTTCAATTCCGTGATCTGTGAGACTCTTGGACAGTCCTCTGCTTGGCAAAGCAGCATCAGGACCGCTCTCGTAAGACACTTCACCAATATGGATCTTGCCCTTAAGGTAAGTTCCTGTTGTTATAATGACTGCTTTTACGCCATATTCAGCTCCAAGGGACGTTCTGACTCCTACGATCTTATCGTTTTCGGTGATTATTTCTGTTATTTCGCCCTGTTTCACGTAGAGTTTCTTCTGTTTTTCGCAGACATGTTTCATGTATTCATGGTATTTTACTCTGTCCGCCTGAACTCTCAGACTGTGTACAGCAGGTCCCTTTCCGCGATTCAGCATACGGCTCTGGATGAAACATTTATCCGCAGCCTTACCCATTTCACCGCCAAGAGCGTCTATTTCACGCACAAGATGGCCTTTTGCTGTACCTCCTATAGAGGGATTACAAGGCATATTTGCTATCTGATCCAGCGATATGGTGAACATAACTGTCCTGCAGCCAAGTCTTGCGGAAGCAAGAGCTGCTTCTACGCCTGCGTGACCTGCGCCCACAACAGCTACATCAAAATCACCCATTTTATATGACATATCGATACCCCTTTGAATTGTTCCACGTGGAACATTATTTTCCTACACAAAAACGTGAGAATACTTCATCAACTACTGCATCCGTTACTTTTTTTCCGGTGAGCTGAAGCAGATACTGCTCTGCTTCGTCTATGATTACGTTGACCGCATCAAGCATCTGACCGTTCTGAAGCTCTGAAAGTGCTTCATCAGTACACCTGAGTGCAGAGTCAATGCACTGCTTCTGACGTTCATTAGCAGCACATACAGACGAAAATGCATCGGGATCAAGTCGGAACAGTTCCTCCACAGCCTTATGAAGATCATCGATCCCGTTATTCTCCTTGGCGGAAATATATACTATATGTTGAATTGATTTACTTATCTCAGTTACATCGAGCTTCTGTTCAACGTCAGATTTATTAATAACAGCAATGCATTTCTTTTTGTTAATTTTATTTATTAAATATTGATCGTCCTCTGTGAGCGGACAACCTCCATCAAACACTGCAATGATAAGTTCGGATGAATCAACAAGCTTTTCCGCAATGTCGATACCGATCCCCTCGATCATATCATCCGTATCGTGTATACCTGCGGTGTCTGCAAGACGCAGCGTTATATCTCCAAGACGGACCGACTCCTCGACCACATCTCGTGTAGTTCCTGCAATCTCGGTAACGATACTTCTCTCGCATCCGCTGAGACAGTTGAACAGTGTGGACTTGCCTACATTCGGACGTCCAACAATTGCAGTAGCAACACCCTCACGGAGAAGTCTTCCGCTGTCATAGTGTTCTACAAGAGAGAAAAGCTCGCCCCTTACATCGGTAAGCTCGCTGATGAGAGTTTCGGTACTGACCTCGGGAATGTCCTCGTCGGGATAATCCGCCCATGCAGCAAGGTCTCCCAGTATTTTCATGAGGGCAGCGGAGCACTTCTCTGCCTTACGAAAAGCAGCTCCCTCTCTGAGAGACTCAGCCATCCGCAGCTCCCTTTCGCTCTTTGCCGAGATTATATCCATTACTGCTTCCGCCTGAGTAAGGTCAAGTTTTCCGTTCAGGAACGCCCTTTTCGTGAACTCGCCTGCCTCTGCGTTGACTGCACCGTTTTTCAGTGCTGCACGGAGAATACGCCTTGACACGTAAAGACCTCCGTGACATGAAAGCTCGGCAACATTCTCTCCTGTATAGCTGTGGGGCGCACGGAAAACAGTGAGGATACAATCGTCGATACGTTCATCGCCATCGTGAGCAATACCGTAAGCGCAGGTATAACCCTCCATATCGGCGACACTTTTCCTGCTGAGGGGACGGAAGATCTTCTCTGCGACCTCTATGGCATTATCGCCCGAGATACGTATCACAGCGATACCGCCTGAAGCGTTCGGGGTAGATATCGCAGCTATGGTTGACAATATGACCACTTCCTATCATTGAATAAAGGAAATGCACAGCGGTAAAAATACCGCCGTGCATTATAGTTCCGGGCTTTTATCAAAGCTCTATCTTTCCGTAGAGACCGCCTTCCATTGAGTCTTCCGGCTTTGGCTTCTTGTAATCCTTTTCAAAGCTTGTTGAAAGGTCGATAGCTCTTGGCTCGAATGGCTCGCGCGGACCTCTTCTTCTGTTGTTGTTATTTCTTCTGTCACCGCCGCGTCCGTTTCTTCTGTCGCCGTCATTGTGTCTGCGTCTGTTGTTTGGTCTTGGGTTATTTGAAGAAATGATTATCTTTCTGTAAGGCTCTTCACCGACTGAACGTGAAGAAACGCCCTCGATCTCTGATATAGCGGAGTGGATAACTCTTCTCTCGTAAGGATTCATTGGCTCGAGCGGCTGTGATCTGCCTGTACGGAGTACAGACTTTGCAACCTTTGCTGCAAGCTGCTGGAGAGTTTCCTTTCTCTTGCTGCGATAGCCGAGACAGTCAATAGTAATACGGAAGTAATCCTTATCGCCCTTGTTAGCTATGATAGAGCAGAGATACTGGAGTGAATCAAGAGTCTCACCGCGGCGTCCGATGATAGTGCCGTTGTTGTCGCTCTCGATATTGATAACAGCGCCTGTTTCGTTCTGATAGATGCTGAAACCTGCATCAACGTCCATAGCGCGGAGAATGCTTGTGATATAGTCCTTAGCTATCTTTACCTTTGGATTAAGAAGGGACTCATCCTCGATAAGAGTGAAGTTATCGATAGAGAACTCAGCCTCGTCTTCTTCTGCGGGAGTAGCATAGTGAACTTCCTCGGCAGCCTTTTCTTCAACTGCCTCGATAACAGGTTCAGCAGCTTCGCTTACTGTCTCAACAGCAGCTTCTGCTGTTTCTTTAACTTCCTGAACGGCTTCTGAAACAGTCTCTGTAACTGCTTCCTTTACTTCTTCTGCCTTTTCCTCGGCAGCGGAAACAACATTGCTTACAGTCTCGGCAGCCTTAGCTGCGGGAGCTGACTGTACAGGAGCAGCATCGGCAACTGTTGCCTTTACCTTAGCATCTGATTTGCCTATTCCAAGAAAACCTTTTTTTCCTTCATCGAGGACCTCAAATTTAATTTCGCTGATACTTTTTCCGAATTTCTTTGCTGCAAGGGCCTTAGCCTCTTCAACACTGTTAGCTGTAAATATTTCAGTCATATTTATACCTCCCTGAGGAATCAATCCTCTTTATCATTCTCGTCAAAATCGTCCCCGTACTTTTCTGCCATACGTTTTCTTGCTTCTTTTATGCGGTCGCGGTTCTGCTTATTCATTTCCGATCTTGAGATCTTATCTCCGTTTTCATCAACTCTTGCCTTGTTGAGTTCTTCATCATAGATAGCCTGCTGTTCCATGATCTTCTGCATGAAGGTCTTCTTGCCTGGGTGTTTTTCAGCGTACTCTTTAGCCTTAGCCTTTTCCTTTTCGTTGATCGCCTTGATCCTGTCGATAGTGAAATACTGGTTAAGTGCGAATGTGATGATAAAGTTTACAATTGCGCTGCATATCCAGTAGAAACCGATACCTGCAGGGAATGTGAAAGCGAGCCATATAGACCATAAGGGAAGAACGAGAGTCATTCCCCACATACAGCCGCCTGCCTGCATTGTAGGATTTACTTTTTTCTGATGAAGCTGCGAATAGATAGAAGATATGAGCTGTGCTACACCTGCCGCAAATGGGATGAGGCAGAGAACAAGAGCTTCTTTGGTCCATTCTTCGGGGTGGAGATTCGGTGTCTGACCGAGATTAGCTCCGAAGATAGTGAATTTTTCATTGAAAGCGCTTACCTTATCGAGGAAATCCTCGCCGAGGTTTGCGAATTTTGCAGGAGTTTTGCTGAGCTGCTCCATAGTATAGAGCTCACATCTGAGGTTCTTGAAGGAAAGTTCCTTTCCGCCGCCCTCTACGATGAGCTTTGAAGCGACTTCTACAGCAGCCTCTCTTACAGATCTGCTGATACGAAGGATATGAGTTATCGGCTTATAGATAACATCGATAACTCCGAAGAGCATAAACATCTGAAGGAACATAGGAAGACAGCTTCCCATCGGATTATAACCTTCCTGCTGATACAGCTTCTGCTGTTCCTCCTGAAGTTTCTGCGGATTGTTTGCATAGCTTTTTTTCAGCTTATCCAGCTTTGGCTGGAGCAGCTGCATGCGTGATGTACCTTTCTGGTTCTTATATCTTATAGGAAGCAGTATAAGGTTAGCCACGACAGTAAACAGTATGATGGAAACAGGGTAGTTTCCGCAGATCTTATAAATGATCCGCATAAGGTATCCGAAGGGAACACCTACGATATCATAAATACTCAATTTTCATATACCTCTCTGTTGCTTGTATTCTGCTCATCATGCTCAACGGAGAGATCATTAAGGTAATCATATTTTTTTACTTTGAAAGTAAATTTCTCGGGTACATGGTCGATCCCGCCCATAGACCAGGGATTGCAGCGCAGTATCCTCCATACGCTCAGGAGAAGCCCTCCTATAGCGCCATGCTTTTTAAAAGCGGTAACTGCATAGCAGCTGCAAGTAGGATAGTATTTACATCTTGCAGGCGTATAGGGAGTTACAAACTTCTGATACAGCCTTATAAGACCGATAAAAATATATTTCATTTATCCTTCCTGTTGTTCATAAGCTTCTTAACGCCTTTATTTACCTCGGGAACGCCGTATTTCCTCATGTATTCGCAGTATTCATCCGACTTTATCTCGCAGAGACGGCTTCTCGCAACGATCACTACATCTATCCCCACTGGAAGATCGATCTCAGACTGGTAATAAGCGAGACGGATAAGCCTTTTCGCTCTGTTTCTGCAGACAGCGTTGCCTATCTTTTTTCCTGCCGTTATCCCAAGGCGGTTATAAGGGCGATTATTCGGGCGGAAATATATCACAGAATACTTTGATGTGATATATCTTCCTTTCTTGTAAAGGGTAAGGAAGTCTTTGTTATCCTTAAGAATTTCCGTATAAAGCATAATAATAATTTTTAGAAGAACAAGATATATCCTGTTCTAACAAAAAAGACCACAAAAAATCAATTTTTGTGGTCAGCCTCGTCAGTGAGTTAATCTTGCTCTGCCCTTAGATCTTCTACGAGCTAAAACCTTTCTGCCGTTCTTAGTAGCCATTCTCTTCATGAAGCCGTGCTCCTTCTTTCTGTGGAGCTTCTTAGGCTGATATGTTCTTTTCATTTCAGTGTCCTCCTCTCTTCTCAGGTGTATACAAGAGCCTTCCCCGAAATACGGAAAGCTCAGGCTTACAAACAAATAAAAGTCATACGGACATAGTTATCCGCATTACACTATAAAATTATACTTCAAAAAAACGGATATGTCAAGGGTTTCGGGAAAATTTTTTTTGCGAAGGACAAATTTATGCGATTTGTCAACTCAAAGCGGTCATATACGTCCTGTTTTTCAACATTTTAGTTAACGTCTGTCAGGACAAAGAACGGTTGAAAAATGGTCAGTTAACTGTGGAAAGAAAGAGTTGATATGTTCACTTATGATTGTGGAAAAGTTGAAACAAGTGTTGACAGAGCGTTGCTTTACAGAGGAATTTTCAGTTTTCAACAGCCTTATACGTCCGATACAGCAATAAAACAAACACTTTTTCTACATCGAAGGGTTGATTCAACACAGTTTTCAACATTATGACAGTTTATTGTTGAAAACAAGTTCGTTTTTCTACTTGTTGAAAATTTATTTTAGCTTGCAATTTTGCAAACTCTATGTTATAATATAATAGTATTATTATAGGGAAGTATCGTTTATTGGTGAATAAACCCCTTTTATACTATTTTTGATGGAGGTTAAAATGATGAATTCTTTTGAGGAAGTTTTTGGAAATGTCAAGAAATACTGCCTTGAAAACAAACAGATCCCCAAGATTGGCATCGAGACATGGATCGACCCCATGACTCCCGTAAGCTTCAACGGAACAGACGCTGTATTCAGCGTCCAGACCCCTTTCCAGAAAAATATCGTTATGAATACTTACGTATCAATTCTGAAGGATGCCTTTATGAACGTGGTCGGTTCGGATGTCAATATCATTATCAACGTTGATACCGAGGAAGAAGATACGGTAAGCCACGCTCTTACCGATGCAGAGCTCGACCAGAAAAACGAAGAGCTTGAAAAAACATATAAATTCGCTAACTATGATTATACTTTCGATACATTCATCGAAGGTCCTTCAAACAGCTTCGCCCTTGCATGCAGCAAGTCGGTTGCAAAAAACTGCGGCGAACGTGAAGTTTCAGGCTATAATCCGCTGTTTATCTACGGTCCTTCGGGAATGGGAAAAACCCACCTTATAACTGCTATCGCCGCTGAGGTCAGAAAGAACCACCCAGATTTCAATATCGTCTATGTTACCAGCGAAACCTTCGGAAACGACCTTATTCAGGCTCTTAAGACAAACGTTATAGACGATTTCCACGAGAAATACAGAAATGCTGATATACTCCTCATCGACGATGTTCAGTTCTTCGCAGGCAAGGAAAGTATGCAGGAGGAATTCTTCCATACATTCTATAAGCTCCACCAGGAGGGCAAGCAGATAGTTATCACATCCGATAAGCCTCCAAAGGAACTCATAACCCTTGAATCACGTCTCAGAACACGCTTCGAGGGCGGTCTTATCGCTGATATTTCCGCTCCTGACTATGAGACAAGACTCGCTATCATCAACCGCAAGTCTGAGCTTCTCGACCTTAAGATGCCGGGAGAGGTTTCGGAATTCATGGCTAACCGCCTGAAATCCAATATCCGTCAGCTTGAAGGCGCTGTTATCCGTCTTAAAGCTCTCAACCACTTCGCAGGAAGTCCCATAACTATATCAATGGCTCAGAGCGTTATCCGTGACGTTCTCACAGATGAGCAGCCTATTCCGATAACCGTTGAGAAAATAATCTCAGAGGTCTCTACAGTTTACGGCGTATCTCCTGATGATCTCCGCTCAAATAAGCGTTCACAGCAGATATCTATCGCACGTAAGGTCGCTATTTACGTTGTCCGCGAGATAACTCAGATGCCGCTTGCATCTATCGGTACGGAATTCGGCGGACGTGACCACTCTACTATAGTATACTCCGTAAACAGTGTTACAGAAGCTATACAGAAGGATCAGAACCTCAGCAATCTGGTCAATGATATAATCAAAAACATCAAGGATAAGAGCAAGAGTTGACAACCGTGATCAACTTTGAAACTGTTGAATAAAACCTTTTCAACCGAGTTTTCAACACTGTGTTTAAAACTCAGTTGAATAACAGGACTTGGACGCATTTCCCGATGTACAAGCATTATTACTTGAACTGTCCTTTATGGAAAAAGATGTCTTTCCACATTTTCACTTTTCAACATCAACCGTGTTCTGCGATCGTTAATTAAATATTATGAAAATATACCCGCAGTTCAACCGATTATTCAACTTCAACTCAACATTATTCAACGATGTCAACATGAAATAACCCTTTTTCCGGATCTGTTCACAGTTTCAAAATTTTCACAACAGTCTTTTGTGGACGAGTTTTTCCCTGAATACAGACGTTCAAAAGGGATACTGACTTTTCCACAGCCCCTACTACAACTACTATATTATTTATTCTTATCTTATCTTAATCTTATCATGATCTCTGTGAGATGTTCTCATATCTTACACAGATATCATACTTAACCTTCGGAGGTCTTTATTATAATGAAATTCGTTTGCAGTAAAAATGAACTCAGTGAGGCTATCAGCAATGTCTCACGAGCTGTTTCACCTAAATCCACTATCCCTGCACTTGAGGGTATAAGAGTAAGAGTTTCTCCGAATCAGCTGGAACTCACTGCATATAACCTTGAAGTCGGTATCAGAACGACTATAAGCGCCGCTACGGAAGACAGCGGCGAGTTCGTTGTAAGCACAAAGCTTTTCAGCGAATTCACAAGAAAAATGTCAGGCAATGAAGTTGTTTTCGATATAGATGAAAACCTTGTTATAAATGTTTCAAGCGAAGCTACAGAGTGCAGCTTCTCTGCTATGTCTGCTTCGGATTATCCCGATCTTCCTGTTGTTGACCAGAGCAGAAGCTTCACTGTAAAACAGTCCGTTCTCAAGTCTATGATAAATATGACAAGCTATGCTGCTTCTGTCAACGAAAGCAAGCCCGTTCTCACAGGTGAGCTTTTCGATATCGAGGACGGCAAGTTCAACCTCGTTGCTATCGACGGTTTCCGTCTTGCTATTCGCAGCGAGTTCGTTGATACAAAGGATACATACCATTTCGTTGTACCTAAAAAGGCACTTCAGGAAGTATCTACTCTTCTCCGTGATGACGATAACGAGAAGGTTTGCACTGTATGCACCAACGACAGACACATAATCTTCGAGATAAACAACGTTTTCGTTATCTCTCGTCTTCTTGAAGGTGCTTTCCATAACTACAAGCTCAGCATCCCAAGCAGCAACAAGACCGAAGTTATCGTGAATAAGCGCGATTTCTTTGCTTGTCTCGAGCGCTGCTCGCTTATCATCGACGATAAGAACAAGTCACCTATCCGCTGTGAAGTCGGCAACGGCGTTATGAAGATCAGCTGCAAGACAGGCATCGGACGTGTAAATGACGCTATATCAGCCGATATCTCAGGCGAAACTGTTACTATCGGCTTCAATAACCGCCTTCTTCTCGAAGCTCTCAGAGCTGCCGAGGGCGATAAGGTAAAGATACACTTCAACGGCGCTATGAAGGTAATAGAGATCCTTCCTATGGAGGGCGAAAGCTATATCTTCCTTGTAATGCCTATACAGCTTAAAAACTGACGACGTAAAGGAGTTTACCCATATGTTCATGGTATATAAATACTATAAATATGCCCCAAAGGCTACTGCTGTTTCTGCTCTCAGTTCAATGGCGGCTGTATTGTTCCTTATTTTTGCATTCTATTTCGGTTCTGTAAAAGTTCCGGATAATAAGATATACCTTCTCTGGACCATTCTCTGTCTCGGAGCTGCTGTTTTCATGTTCTTCTACATGTCAAGAGTTTTTCCTGAGAAGATAGCTGGTCCCGAAGGTGAAAAGAATATCAAGACAAAGCCAAGCTACGCTCTTTTATACTGCCGCGAGAATCCCGAGGCTTATGATACTCTTGTAAAAGAGAATCCCGCTTTCGCTGAAAAGTATGAACGCACCGAGGACGGCAAGATCAAAAAGAGAAAGAAGTAATACCCAGAGGTGGATAGTATGCCCGATAATGAGATAAAAATAACTACCGAGTTCATAAAGCTCGATGCCCTTCTTAAATTCGCAGGTCTTACAGATACAGGCGGAGAAGCAAAGGCTCTTATCCAGGACGGTATGGTCCTCGTAAACGGTGAAGTCTGCACCATGCGGGGAAAAAAGATACGTCCCGGTGATAAGGTGGCTATTGAGGGCGAAGAAGAGGTAACGGTAGTTTGATCGTTACATATGTCGATATAGACGGCTTCAGGAATCTTTCGGGGATCTCATTTGCTCCCGATCCTAAGTATAATATCATAATCGGTCCCAATGCTCAGGGAAAGACAAATCTCCTTGAAGCTATGTGGATACTCTCGGGCTGCAAGAGCTTCAGAGGTTCCAAGGAAAAGGACTATATCTCACTCGGCGGAAACAGAATGTCCGCAAAAATAAAGATACTCGACAGTGTCCGCGAACAGAAAATAGAGTTCGAGATGACCAAAAATGCCGCTTCTCCGAAGAATATCACCCTTAATGGAGTAAAACAGCGCGGCACAAGAGCACTTTTCGATGTGTTCAAGTGCATCGCATTCATACCAGATGATGTGGATATCATCAAGGGTTCGCCCGAAAAAAGGCGTAATTTCATCGATATGGCGGCTTCTCAGCTCGAACCTGTATTCGTTTCGCACATAAATAAAAACAACTCTATCATGAATCAGCGCAATGCCCTTCTGAAAGAACTTATGCAGGGAAGCTCCTGCGGTTCGTTCCTTGAAGTATGGGACAGACAGGCGGCTAAAGAAGGCGCTGTGATATCCTATATGCGCCATGATTACGTCATGAAGCTCAACGAGATATGCGGAAGGCTTTATCGCACTATTTCAGGCGGCGAGGAGGAACTCGTCATAGAGTACCGCTCAAACGTCTATAAGTCCGAGGACTTCGACAAGCCCTGCGGCGAGGAGGCTTACGAGCGCTATTTCATGAAGCTCCGTGAGACCGAGGGTTACGATATCCGTACAGGCACTACTCACTGCGGCGTGAACCGCGACGAGATAGTGATAAAGATAAACGGCGTCAGTGCCCGTGATTTCGGCTCGCAGGGACAGATTAAGAGTGCCGCACTGGTCATGAAGCTCGCTCAGGCTGAAATATACATGAAACGCTCAAAGGATGCTCCCGTAGTGTTCCTTGACGATGTTATGGGCGAACTGGACGAGAACCGTCAGAGATTCATACTTGACATGATAAAGGATATGCAGGTTTTTCTCACAACTCCGAATGAGAGTGCGCTCCTTCCCGAGATAAAGGGGAAGATCCTGCGTATAAGCGGAGGCAGGATAACTGATGAAACAGGCGATATACCTTCATATCGGGAATAACTACTCCGTTGATCTGCGTGATGTGGTAGGGATATTCGATATGGATAATACCACCGTGGATAAGTCCACGAGAAAGCTCCTTGAAAACGCAGAAAAGAAAAAACAGCTTACCTATGCGACCTATGAACTGCCGAAGAGCTTCATAATAACAGTGAAGAACGGCAGAACGAGAATATGGATCTCGCAGCTCTCTGCGGCTACTCTCCGCAAGAGACTGAATAATTCCGATGATCAGTGGATGTAGCGGATATGGAGGAAAAAAATGACCGATAATGGTAAGAAAAGCAGAAAAGCTGAGATAATTATTTTTGTTGTCCTTTTTGTCATAGCAGGCTTATTTTATTTGATGTACAGAACTATGATACCTGTGGATTATCACAGATTCAATGCTGAACGCATTGCCGAGGTGGAAGATATGTACAAGATAAGTCTTGATGATGCTGTTCCTGAGAGATTCAGACAGATATTGCTCGGGCACGAATATCAGCTCGTCCTTTATACCGATGATTATGAGAAGCTTATGGACAGCTTTACCGGTGACGGTATGAATCTAAAGAGAGAAGCTCCCGATAAAAGTAATATAGTGTATCAGGGAATGGATAACGGTCATGAAATAATGGTAAGTTTCAAAAAGGTCGATGACAAGAAAGGTAAGTACAGAGGATTATTCCAATACATTCTTGATAATGAGTCAACAGTTTCGTAAAAGACTGAATGATTCTGTCTATCATAGGATATGAAAGAACAAAGAAAGCATAACAGATTGAAATATCACGATTATTCGGATAATGGTCTTTATTTCATTACGATATGTACAAGAAACAGGATCAATTATCTTGCAGAAATCATTGAATATGGCAGAAATCATTTCACGATCATATCATAAGGAATGAAAAGGAATTCACCGAGATATGCGATTACATAGACAATAACCCGATAAACTGGGTCAACGATATATATTGCTCCCCCAACTAAACCTTGCTAACCAATGCTCGTCATAAAGAAAATTTTTCTTCGTCAGAAAAACTTGAAATGCAAAAGCATTCCTGCGTTTTCCTTCCTTGATCAATTTCCTTTCTGACCTCGCCTTTTTGGCAAAGTTTAATTGGTGGAGCAATACAACCAAAATTCATGGAGGTAAATCATGAGTCAGCAGAATAATAACTATGACGAAAACGATATACAAGTCCTTGAAGGTCTTGAAGCAGTCCGCAAAAGACCGGGTATGTACATCGGTTCAACCGGTCCCGGAGGACTTCATCACCTCGTTTACGAGATAGTGGATAACTCTATCGATGAGGCTCTTGCAGGCTTTTGTACCGAGATAACCGTCGAGATACTCAAAGGCGATATCATAAGAGTTTCTGATAACGGACGTGGTATACCTGTAGGTATCCACCCAAAGGAGGGTATCTCTGCAGCTACCGTAGTTTATACCATTCTCCACGCAGGCGGTAAATTCGGCGGCGGCGGTTACAAGGTCTCAGGAGGTCTTCACGGTGTCGGCGCTTCTGTTGTTAATGCCCTTTCAGAGTGGCTCGAGCTTACCGTAAAGGACGGCGAGCATGTTTACTTCCAGCGATTCGAGCGCGGTCACTACGACGAGCAGCTGAAGATAATCGGCGATACAAATGAAACAGGTACTTCCGTTATGTTCAAGGCTGACGACGAGATATTCGAGAGCACTGTCTATGATTACGAGGTCCTTCTTAAGAGACTCCGTGAACAGGCTTTCCTCAATGCAGGCATCAAGATAGTATTCTCGGATAAGCGTGACGAGGAGAATATCATCGGCGAAACTCTCCACTATGAGGGCGGTATCCGTCAGTTCATAGAACATATCCACGCTACACGCGGCTATGAATCACTTGGCGGAGATATAATCTATGTTTCCGGTATGCAGGGCGACTCTTTTGCAGAGATAGCTATGCAGTACAACGACAGCTACAACGAGGTCGTTCTCTCATTTGCGAACAATATCCATACCAAGGACGGCGGTTCTCATGAGACAGGCTTCAAGAATGCACTGGTCAAGGTAATTAACGAATACGGAAAGAAATTCGGTAAATTCAAGGAAAAGGAAAGCTCGAAGAAGGGCAAAGAATCCTCTAAGAGAGAGATAGAAAGTCTCAGGAAAGAGGACGTTCTTGAAGGTCTTACAGCTATCGTTTCGGTAAAACTCACAGAGTGCGAGTTTGAGGGACAGACAAAGGGACGTCTCGGAAATCCCGAAGTTAAGCCTTTCGTAGAGAAACTCGTTACCGAGAAGCTCATGAACTTCCTGGAGGAAAATCCCGAAACTGCCAATATCATATTTGAAAAATGTCTTTCAGCCTGCCGTGCAAGAGAAGCTGCAAAGAGGGCAAGAGAAGCCGAGCGTAAAAAGAATGCATTCGGAAACGCTTCAATGCCCGAAAAGCTTGCGGACTGCGCTGAACGTGATAACAGATACACCGAGCTTTACATAGTCGAGGGAGATTCTGCGGGCGGTTCTGCAAAGCAGGGACGTGACAGAAAGTATCAGGCGATACTCTCTCTCTGGGGTAAGATGCTCAACGTAGAAAAGGCTCGTATCGACCGTATCTACGGCAACGATAAGCTGGACCCCGTTGTTACTGCACTTGGTACCGGTATCGGTGAGGATTTCGATATAGAGAAGCTCCGCTACGGTAAAGTTATCATCATGGCCGATGCCGATGTTGACGGTATGCATATCCGTACACTTCTCCTTACATTCTTCTTCCGCTATATGCGTCCGCTCATAACAAACGGAAATGTGTATATCGCTCAGCCGCCTCTCTACAGAGTAGAGCGCAACAAGCACGTTGAATACGCTTTCTCGGACGAAGAAAGAGACAAGTATATCGCTGAACTTTCAGAAGGCGGAAAGTACAAGGTAGAAACTCAGCGTTACAAAGGTCTTGGTGAGATGGATCCTATGCAGCTCTGGGAAACTACTATGGATCCCGAGCGCCGTACTATCGTAAAGATAGACATGGAGGACGCTCTTAAGGCTGACGAGACTTTCTCTATACTCATGGGCGACAAGGTTGAGCCAAGACGTCTTTTCATTGAGAAAAACGCTAAATTCGCCCAGAATCTTGATATATAAGGTGTTTTGATGGAAGATAATATAAAATTCGTTAAGGAATATACTATCCCCACAGACGTTTTCAGAGAAGGCTACAGAGCCTATCAGAAGAAAACAATATACCCGAGAAATACCATATTTATGGTGATATTTCTGATACTTGCCGCTAATTTCGTTTACGGGGCTGTTTATGCTCCCGATAACTATCTCGCTTATATTCTGATAGTTGTCTGTCTGTTCATGGCGTTCAGACAGTGGTATAACCCTCGCAAAATGAGAAGAAGCTATGTTGAGAGCTTCGCGGAAATGGGTGAACCTGTTTACAGACTTACAGTTGCAGATGACTACGCCGAGATAGGCACTGTTTCCGCTGAACCTGTCGTTGAGGCTTTCGATGAGGACGGAGAATCACATTCCGAACCCCTTCCCGAAGCCACAAGGATTAATTTCGGCATCGATACCGATATCCTCGAAGGCGAAAGCTACTTCGTACTGATAAACGGAAAAACTGCGGTATACATACTCCCGAAGGCGGTATTCTCCGCAGATGAACAGGATATCATCAGGAATATATCAAAAAGCTGACGGCTCATCAGCCGATAGATACAGGAGGTAAAAGTTTTGCTGTATAATGACAATTCTAAGGTCATTCATTCTGAAATAGTGGATGAGATGGAAAGCTCTATGCTCCAATACGCCATGTCGGTAATCGTTTCAAGAGCGCTTCCCGACGTCAGGGACGGTCTTAAGCCCGTTCACAGACGTATACTCTATACTCTCCACGAGAATGGTCTGACCCCTGAAAAAGCATATCGTAAATGTGCAGATACCGTAGGTTCTGTTCTCGGACGCTATCATCCACACGGTGACGCCGCTGTATATGATGCTCTCGTCCGTCTCGCTCAGGACTTCTCTATGCGTTATCCCCTTGTGGACGGTCATGGTAACTTCGGTTCGATAGACGGCGATAAGGCTGCCGCTTACCGTTATACCGAGGCTAAAATGGCTAAGATAACTCTCGATATGCTCACAGACATCAATAAGGAGACAGTCGATTTTGCTCCTAACTATGATGACCGTCTGAAAGAGCCTGTAGTTCTCCCCTCACGTTTCCCGAACCTTCTTGTTAACGGTTCAACAGGTATCGCTGTTGGTATGGCTACAAATATCCCTCCCCATAACCTCGGAGAGGTAATAGACGCACTTCAGCTTCTTATCGATGATCCCGACTGCACCCTTGAACAGCTCATGGAGCATATACAGGGACCTGATTTCCCTACAGGCGGTATCGTTATGGGCAGGGCAGGTATACGTGCTGCATACGGTACAGGCAGAGGCAAGATTATCCTCAGAAGCCGTACACATTTCGAGGAGATAAAGGGCAGAAACTGCATCATAGTTGACGAGATACCTTACATGGTAAACAAGACTCTCATACTCAAGAACATCAGTCAGCTCTGTAAGGACAAGCGCCTTGAAGGTATCTATGACCTCCGTGACGAGTCCGATAAGGAGGGTATGAGAATAGTTATCGAGCTGAAAAAGGATGCTATACCAAATATCGTCCTTAACAAGCTCTTCTCAATGACAAAATTACAGGATACTGTCGGTATCATTATGCTTGCTCTGGTAAACGGCGAACCAAAGGTTCTTACACTGAAGCAGATGCTCCAGAATTACCTTGATTTCCAGGTAGACGTTATCCAGCGCAGAACAAGATTCGACCTGAGAAAGGCTCTCGAAAGAGCTCATATCCTTCAGGGCTTCATCCTCGCAGCCGATCATATCGACGAGATCATAAAGATCATCCGCAACAGTAAGAATATCCCCGAAGCTAAAGAAAAGCTCATGGAGCGCTTCAAGGACGAGGACCTCTCCGCACTTCTCGAGAGAACTGACACATTCAAGGGCATGAACGTGTTCAATATCCTTGATACCGCTGAATTCGACCTTTCAGGCAATCACCTTGCAAGCGCAAAAGGTCTTTCAGAGGAACAGGCTGAGGCTATCGTTCAGATGCGTCTCGGACAGCTCACAGGTCTCGAAAGCCAGAAGATAACCGATGAACTCTACGGACTTCTCACTAAGATATCCGATTTCGAGGATATTCTTGCTGATATCAACCGTGTTTACGGTATCATCATGGAGGACCTTAACGTTATCCGCAAGAAGTTCAACGACGACCGCCGTACAGATATCGAGTCCGTAAGCGGTGAAGTCGACATAGAGGACCTTATCCCCGAGGAAGACTGCGTTGTTACTCTAACTAACAACGGCTATATCAAGCGTATGCCTGTTACAGAGTATAAGACTCAGCGCCGTGGCGGTCGCGGTATAACAGGTATGAAACAGCGTGAAGAGGACTTCGTTGAGGAAATGTTCATCTGCGGTTCTCACGATAATATACTGTTTATATCCAACAAGGGTATCATGTACAAGCTGAAATGCTATGAAGTACCCGATGGTTCAAAGGCTTCAAGAGGCTTCAATCTCATAAATCTCCTTCCTCTTACCGATGGTGAGAAGATCGCCGCTATGATAAAGACTACCGATTTCAGCGACGAGAAGTTCATCACTATGGTAACAAAGAACGGTAAGATTAAGAGAACTAACCTCTCGCTTTACAAGAACGTCCGCAAGAACGGTCTTATCGCTATCGGTCTTGACGAGGGCGACGAGATAGCAGGAGTTCGCATGACTGACGGCAACGCTCAGATATTCGTTGCTACCCGTGACGGTATGGTCATTCGCATCGAGGAGAACAAGGGCAGAGCACTTTCACGTTCGGCTCATGGCGTTAAGGCTATCAAGCTCCGTGAGGGCGACTACGTTGTAGGTATAGCAAGAGTCAGAGAGGGAGCTTCTCTCCTTACGGTTACCGAAAACGGATACGGTAAGCGTTCAAGCCTTGACAGCTACAGAATTCAGAACCGCGGCGGATACGGTCTTAAGAACTATAAGGTGGACGATGTCAGGGGACATGTCTGCGGCATAAAGATAGTTGACGAGGAAGACGATATAATCCTTGTTTCAAGCGACGGTATCATCATAAGGATACTTGCAAGCGATATCCGTATCATGAGCAGATACGCCAAGGGCGTAAGAGTTATGAGAGTCAACGAGGGCGCTCAGGTAGTTGCGTTTACCCGTGCAGAGCATGACGAGAACGCTCAGACGGAAAAGGTCGAGCAGCTCAGCGAGGAAGAACTCAGACAGGCTGAGGCTGAAGCCGCTGAAGAAGAAAAGAACGAAGTCATCATCGACGAAGAACCCGATGATGAAGAATGATCTTATACGGAGTTTTGCAGCGATTATTGAGGGAAACACTTTTGAAAAAGGGTTCTCCCTCAAACTCCCTTCCTAAAACTTTCGCCTTAAATTTTCAGCCTGATATATCCATTTGTTATGCATTATAAGCAGCAAATAATTTTTTGAAAGGGATATATCAGGCTGAAAATTTGGAGCAAAAAGTCTTTGGAAAGGGGGTGCGGGGGAAGAACCTTTCCTCAGAAAGGTTTGCCCCCGATAAACCGCCGCAGAGCTTCAGTATAAGACCGACTGTGAGGTGTGGTATGATTGTTATTTTACTGATAGTATTAATAATACTTATCGTATTGGCGGTAATTACTGTAATTGACTCGCTGTATAGCTTCAAGGTACGCCGTGAAGATCTTGGAGGCGACCTTAAGATAGTCCAGATATCCGATCTGCACAAGCGCCATATCGGTGACGAGAATTGCAGGCTTGTGGACATGATACGTGAGGAAAATCCTGATATCATCTTCGTTACAGGTGATCTTGTAACCCGTGACTGCTATGATTTTACAGAGGCTGAAAGGCTTCTTAAGAAGCTCAACGAGATCGCTCATGTGTATCTGATCTTCGGAAATCACGAGCAGAGTCTCCCTGCGGAATATCATGAGGAGCTTATACAAAGAGTTAAAAAAACGAATACTTACTACCTTGATAACAATACTTCAAAGATAGTTGTAAATGACAAGGAACTGTTTATCTGCGGTTTTACGCCAAAATATACTACATACCGCAAGGACGGCTACAGAAACCTCGATACCGTAAACAAGCAGGATATCATCAATGTTTTAGGTGATAAGCCCGATGGAAGGACATTACTACTTGCCCATAATCCGCTGTTTGCCGAGGCTTATTCTCAGTGGGGCGCTGATATGACCTTCAGCGGTCACGTACACGGCGGTGCAGTGAGAATATTCGGAAAGGGTGTTCTTTCTCCCGAGCGTAAATTCTTCCCGAAATACACAAAGGGCGTGTATACGGTAGGTAATATGAAGCTTCTCGTAACTTCGGGAATCGGCAAGCTGAGACTATTCAATCCTGCGGAAATGGTCGTTTATAAGATATGACAGAAGCTCAGAAGAGCAAATACTATAAGTAAAACTCCTCCTGTCCACGAGAGATCGCGGTTCATGGAGGAGATCTTTTTTCCTGCGATATTTCCGAGAATTATCGCAAGAGTTCCTGCAATGAAAGTAAATAACGCTGCGTATAGCGGACGTACATCCGTAAGACCTGCACTAAGTCCCGTAGCTGCGGAATCAAGAGAACCTGCGGCGGCAAGTGCAGCGGCTTCACCGAGAGAGAGGATTTTCGAGTGGTCACGATCCGCTGCGGTATCGTCCAGATAGAGCTTCATAACAATGCCCTCGCTGCCGAGACGCAGGGACAGTTCCCCATGACGTGATATACGGCGTACTATCCCACGTACAAGGCTTTTCGATATAGCGAACATACCAATTGCCGTCATAATGATAAAGCCTGAGATACGGCATATTTCCACGGGAATACAGCGCATTGCAAGTTCCGAGAACATAAGCGAAATGTACAGTACTGCGCTGCTGATAAGGTTTATGAGTGCCGCAGATGAGGACGGTATCCTTATGCCGCTTCCGCAGTAAGCAGCGGATGCAAGCAGAGTGTCAACGCTTACAACAGCTGCGAGAATGACTTCTTTAAACAAAACGATCACCTCATTGCATTGTATGCAAAAGGTGATCTTTTGTTACTGCCATAGACAGTCCTATATTATTATCAGGGGACGCTATGAAGAAGATTTTTCTGAGTACGAATATAATTCGATCAGAGTATGTCAGCGTGGTGAGCCTGGAGGGACTTGACCTCGAAGTGCTTATTAGCCTTGATAGCCTTGATGCCCTCTGCACTTGCCTTTGCAGCTGCCATAGTAGTGATGTAGGTTACGCGGTGCTTGATAGCAGCCTTACGGATGTAGCTGTCGTCGTGAGCACTTGTCTTACCTGCAGGAGTATTGATAATGAGCTGTATCTCGCCGTTTGCGATCTCGTCAGCGATGTTCGGACGTCCCTCGTAGATCTTGAAGATCTTCTTGCATGGGATGCCTGCTTCCTTTATCATCTCGTAGCTTCTGCCTGTAGCGATGATATTGAATCCGAGCTCATGGAAGGACTTAGCGATCTCTACGAGTTCAGGCTTGTCTCTGTCGCAAACGCTGAGGAGAACTGTGCCTTCCTCGGGAAGAGGATTCTTTGTAGCTTCCTGAGCCTTGTAGTATGCCTCGCCGAATGACTTTGATATACCGAGAACTTCACCTGTTGAACGCATCTCAGGTCCGAGAACAGGGTCAACTTCCGGGAACATATTGAATGGGAATACAGCTTCCTTAACGCCGTAGTGGTTGATCTGACGATCCTTAAGCTCAGGCACGGGAGAAGGTCTGCCTGTGAGTGAGGATGTGATTATATCTGTAGCGATCTTTACCATGTTGATATCGCATACCTTTGATACCAGCGGAACTGTTCTTGAAGCACGCGGATTAGCTTCGAGAACGTATACTGTATCGCCCTCGATAGCGTACTGCATATTCATAAGACCGCAAACGTTCATCTCAACAGCTATACGCTTTGTGTAGTCCTTGATAGTAGCGATCTGCTTTTCTGTAAGGTTCTTTGAAGGAAGGATACAAGCCGAGTCGCCTGAATGAACGCCTGCAAGCTCGATATGCTCCATAACAGCAGGAACGAAGCAGTGCTCGCCGTCTGAGATAGCGTCAGCCTCGCACTCTGTAGCGTGATTGAGGAAGCGGTCGATGAGGATAGGTCTGTCAGGAGTTACACCAACAGCTGCGGACATATAAACTCTCATCATATCGTCATCGTGAACTATCTCCATTCCGCGTCCGCCGAGAACGTAAGAAGGACGAACCATAACAGGATAGCCGATGCGGTTAGCGATCTCGAGAGCCTCGTCCACATTTACAGCCATGCCTGCCTCAGGCATCGGGATGCCGAGCTTGTCCATCATAGCGCGGAAGTGGTCACGGTCCTCAGCGAGGTCGATAGTTTCTGGAGTTGTACCGAGTATATTAACGCCGTATTTCTTAAGGTCGTTAGCAAGGTTGAGCGGAGTCTGTCCGCCGAACTGAGCGATAACGCCTAAAGGCTTCTCCTTATCGTGGATAGAGAGAACGTCCTCAAGAGTAAGGGGCTCAAAATAGAGCTTATCTGATGTATCATAGTCAGTTGAAACTGTCTCTGGGTTGCAGTTTACAATAATTGACTCGAAGCCGAGCTTCTTAAGAGCAAGAGCAGCATGAACGCAGCAGTAATCGAATTCGATACCCTGACCGATACGGTTAGGACCGCCGCCGAGGATCATTATCTTCTTCTTGTCGCTTACAGGGCTCTTGTCCTCGTCAAGGTGATATGTCGAGTAGTAGTATGCAGCGTTTTCAGTACCGCTTACGTGAACGCCTTCCCATGCTTCCTTGATGCCGAAGCCGATACGTGCATTGCGTATCTCTTCCTCTGTAACTTCAAGGAGAGAGCTGAGGTAACGGTCTGAGAAACCGTCCATCTTAGCCTGTTTGAGAACGTCCTTACCTGGAACACTGCCCTTGTTTTCGATGAGCTTTTCTTCTTCCTGAACAAGCTCGTACATCTGGTCTATGAAATACTTCTTGATCTTTGTGATATCGTGAAGCTGATCTACTGTAGCGCCCTTGCGGAGAGCCTCGTACATTACGAACTGTCTCTCGCTTGTAGGATATTTCAGCATGTCAAGGAGCTCTTCCTTGCTGAGGTCGTGGAAGTTCTTAGCGAATCCGAGACCGTAGCGATCCTTTTCAAGTGAACGGATAGCCTTCTGGAAAGCTTCCTTGTAAGTCTTACCGATGCTCATTACCTCGCCGACTGCACGCATCTGAGTTCCGAGCTTGTCCTCTGCGCCCTTGAACTTCTCGAATGCCCAGCGAGCAAACTTGATAACGATGTAGTCGCCGTCAGGAACATACTTGTCAAGAGTTCCGTACTTACCGCATGGGATCTCGTCGAGAGTAAGTCCGCATGCGAGCATAGCAGATACGAGAGCGATCGGGAATCCTGTAGCCTTTGAAGCAAGTGCAGAAGAACGTGAAGTTCTTGGGTTGATCTCGATAACAACGATACGTCCTGTTTCGGGATCTCTTGCGAACTGGCAGTTACATCCGCCGATAACTTCGATAGACTCGATTATCTTGTATGACATTTCCTGAAGAGTCTTCTGAACATCCTCAGGGATAGTGAGCATTGGTGCTGAGCAGAATGAATCACCTGTGTGAACACCGATAGGATCGATATTCTCGATGAAGCATACAGTGATCTTGTTGTTGTTAGCGTCACGAACTACTTCAAGCTCGAGCTCTTCCCAGCCGAAGATACACTCTTCAACAAGTACCTGTCCGACGAGAGAAGCCTGAAGACCTCTTTCACAGACAACCTTGAGCTCGTCCACATTGTAGACCATTCCGCCGCCTGCGCCGCCCATTGTGTAAGCTGGACGGAGAACAACAGGGTATTTGAGCTGTTCAGCTATTTTAACAGCCTCATCAACAGTATATGCAACCTGACTTCTGGGCATTCCGATACCAAGTTCGCTCATAGCGTTCTTGAACTCTATTCTGTCCTCGCCGCGCTCGATAGCGTCTACCTGAACACCGATGACCTGTACGCCGTACTTTTTGAGTACTCCTGCCTGATCAAGCTCCGAACAGAGATTAAGACCCGACTGACCGCCGAGATTTGGAAGGAGAGCATCAGGACGCTCTTTCTCGATGATCTGAGTGAGTCTTGCAAGGTTAAGAGGCTCGATGTAGGTAATATCGGCAACATCGGGGTCTGTCATGATAGTAGCGGGGTTAGAGTTAACGAGAACTATCTCATAGCCCAGCTTGCGAAGTGCCTTACATGCCTGAGTGCCCGAATAGTCGAACTCGCAGGCCTGTCCAATAATGATAGGACCTGAACCGATTATCATTATTTTGTTGATATCCTGTTTTTTTGGCATACTATTTCTCCCAACCCGTACATCAAAGATGTACGTAATAATATTTACCAACTTAAGCTTGGCATAATTTCTTACCTTATATCATATCACAAATAAAGACGAATTGCAAGAAAAAAATCATAATTACTCAAAAAAATCACATAATACAAAAATAACTCCCGGCTATAAAAAATGGTGAGATAACAGAATTTTGCATGAGAAAGAATGTTCTGAAAAAGCAATATTATCCTAATTTCACTTTGCACATATATGTGGATTTGTTTTCAACAGCCTGTTGAAAACACTGTTAGCAACAGGGTGCAATTGTTGAAAACAATGTGGAAAGTGTGGATAAATACGAAAAATACAAGTTTTACCACCTGTGAAAAGTTGAAAACTCGGTGGATAAATGGGGAAAATGTGTAAACAATAAAAATGTATTGTGGAAAAGCTGTCCACAATAACTCTATGCAAAGGATCTGATCAGAATGAAGAAAGTATTAGCAATATCGTCCGTATTACTTGCGGCTTGCAGTATCATGACAGGCTGCGGTTCGGACAGGGATCATGCGGAAACAAGTGATACAAGTTCGGCAGTTACCGATTTCGACTATCGGGATAATGACCACGATAAGCGGATCACCGAGGATGATGCGGAACGCAAGGACAAGCTTGACGGTACAAGTCCCGTCAAGGAGAGAGTAGATGACGCAGTTGACGGCGCAAAAGATGCAGGCGAGGATATCGTCAGGGGCGCAGGTGAAGCTGCAAAGGACATCGCTGACGGTATGGACAGTGAACGTGAGACGGAATATCCGACAATTTCGGTAACTACAGGAAGATAAAAAGATAAGGGGACAGCATTACATTTGGCTGTCCCCTGTTTTGTATTCTTTTGAGGGAACGCCCTCACTTACAGGGCGTTCCCTCTTTCAAAACAGTCCACTGGACTGTTTTGAAATTCACCCTTTGCGGAGCGCTTTGTAGAATGTGGGACGCTGTCCCACACCCTGCCAGAGGCTCTGCCTCTGGACTTCGCTAAAGGGGTGAAAGGCAGATTGTCAAGTCAAGTGCAACAAAAAACTTCAGCAGGCGATTTATCCCCGAGGCATATTCTAGGTCGAGCGTTTATGAAAGCCACAACGCGATCAACATCGGCCTGAGAAACTGATCTGAAAT
>Ga0209407_1000705_pt1 | contig 39999 bp, 32 predicted proteins | sample AD_JPNHG3_MetaG_FD_184410 | JGI IMG/M metagenome (GOLD analysis project Ga0209407, IMG submission 184410) | Active sludge microbial communities of municipal wastewater-treating anaerobic digesters from Japan - AD_JPNHG3_MetaG (SPAdes) (version 2) | ecosystem: Engineered > Bioreactor > Anaerobic...
ATCTTGATCTGGTTCGCCATCGCAGAATCTATCCCCTTTCGGGAACCATTCTACAGGCTGAACCGCCTCGTCAAGGTGGCTGGTTTTCAAGTGCCCATCACTGGCTGGTTTTGAGTGCCCGCTGACACACATCAGGCGGCACTTTTCGGAGTTCCTGCCCTCCGTCGTGCGGACGCGGTCGCGCAGCTACCGGAAGAACGCATCGGATCGAAGTATGTGAAGTGCTACCAGAAGCAGCCGAAGACCCCCGCGCAGAGGGTGCTTGAGTCGCCCTTCGTCAGCGAGACGAACATTACGATCCCGAAAACCTGACCCCGGGCAACACCGCTTGACTCGGCCGAAACCCGCTAAACATTTACGGATTGGGTTGCGGACTGCGCCCCGCGTTAGTAATACCGAACGGTAAAAACAAGATTAGACGAAACATTAAGCCGTTCTCTCTCTGAAAAATTATTATTCTCATTCAACGGCCCAGTTACAACATCTTTAGTATCGGCAAGCCCATGATCTCTTGTGTGTTCAATTATAAAATATGAGACCATAGAATTTCTATTTTGTTTTACAATAACATGTTGTTTATCCCATCCCACAGCAATAACTTTTGCGCCAACTCGCACAGGACCGCCTCCTCCCTCGTCCAAGAACAAACTCTTTCCTGGCTCTCCTATAGGCTCCACACGATATTTACCAGCTATGGTTGATGGGCGGCAGCCGCCCGAAAAACAAGCGAGAACCACCAAAAACATGCCGGCAGAGATTTTATTATTATGGACATACTGCATTATAATCCTCCGTCCACCATATCGTTTGCCTAACATTCCCCATAGGACGGAAGGTGTCACGCTCCCATTCCGGTCCAATACCGTATAAGTATGATTCGTAACTTGTCGTATTGGTCAGCTCAAAATCAACTTCACATTTTTTAGCTTTGGTGCAGCCTGAAACAAGAATATCAACACGGTAGCTGCCGATGAATTGGCGTGTTGAGTTGAATCCTGACATAATCAACCCTTTGACACCAAATCTCGCGGCGTGATTGGTATAGTTGATGAGGTCTTTACAGCATTTAACCTTGCTGTTTTTTGACTGAAAATTTTTTCGCGCCGCGTTTACACCAGGCGCGTTTTTCATGTCATTCGCAGCATTACTGGATGGACCAAATGTTTTAAATGGCTCCCCAACCCCCAACCACCATTCTCCGAACTCGGGCTCGTACGGCCGGAACTGGTACATGACCAGCCCGGTCTCGGCATCGAACGGCTTCGTGCTGAAGCGGTGCGTGAAGGCGTCGGCCAGCGGGCCGGTAGCGGCGACGGTCGCGCCGAAGGCGTCGTACGCATACCGCGCGGCGACCGTGCCGTTGGTGGCGACGTATTCGGTCACATTCCCGTTCGCGTCAAACATCGGAAAATGGATGACCGGCTGCGGGTCGGCCGCGGAGACGGTGGTCACCGCCAGCAACCCGCCGACGCCGCCCGCGCCCTGTCTCTCCGTCTCAGCGCCTCTGCGTCTTTGCGTTTCTTCCCCACCCGCATCGTTTAAACGCAGAGACGCAGGGACGCAGAGGATATTCGTGTACTGGTTCAGGTTGTTTACCACATACTCCGTGGTCTCCGTGTTCTCTGTGGTTACAGTTCTATTCCCTAGCGGATCGTACGCATAGCCGTATGTGTCGTCGCCCATGAGCGCCTCCGTGACCTCTGAACGCGGATTATACCCGAAGACATTGGTGACCGGCAAGGCCGGCGTTGCGTCGACGCGCCGCGTGGGCGCATGGCAGTTCTGTTGGGGTCCTTGATTCGTAATCGTAATCTTGCTCGTAATCATAATCTTGAATGTGGCACGCACGAGCTATTACACTGCCATCATGAACGGGCTATTCGACCATGAGAAGTTGACCGTCTATCAGGATTCGATCCGTTTTGTGGTGTGGGCGGGTGAACTCTTGGAAACACTTCCAAAGAGTCTGGCGGCCTGCGACCAGTTGGATGGGGCTTCGACGTCGATTCCCTTCAATATTGCGGAGGGAAATGGAAAATACACAGCCCCGGATCGATGCCGGTTCTTTGACATAGCCCGCGGCTCGGCATTGGAATGCGCGGCGTGTCTGGATGTGCTTGTGGCCAGAAAGAGGCTTGCCCGTGCGGAGCAGGGGAAAGAGATACTGGTACGTATTGTCTCGATGCTGGTGGGCTTGATCCGCAGCACGTCCGCTGATCGTATCCATGAGGAACGGGCCGAATATGAGACCGACGACCGGCGGTTAGCGGATTAGGATTACGATTAGGATTACGATTAAGCAGGGTGTCCACCAACAGAACGGCCATGCGCCCGCGCCGCGTGCGGCGGCCTGCCGCATCGTTGACGTAGTCGAAGGCGGAGACGAGGGCACCGTCCCATGAGTTGGAGACGGCAGCGATCAGGTCGCGGCCGGGTTCGTAGCTGAACGCGCGGACGATCGGGGCGTCGTACAACCAGCCGGGATACAGGCCGCTGTGAGGGCTGACCTCGCCGTCGCCGGCCCGCCTGGGGGGCGTTGCAACGCCCCCCAGGCATCTTCCGGCATCCGTCGGAAAACGGCGCCACTATAGCACTTTCTTCAGAGACAAGGACTGACCCAGATGTCCCCTTTTAGCCCGCGGCATCGCCGCAACGGACTCGTGCAACGTAGCAGGGGTCTCTTAGATCAACCATCCTTGTCGGCGGACATCTCGGCGATCCGCCCCTTCCTTGAACGTGTGCCATTCAGCAACTCCAACCAGTACTCCAAGTCGCTTTTAAACTCCACGCAAGAATAGAGAAGAATTGCTTTCGGGATCGTTGAAGAAAAATCGAATTCCGCCCTGAAATTTTTGCCGGCTTCCATCATATCTTCCAACGACATGCCAGAAGTCGACTGAATCTCCATAGCATAACGTTTCTTACCAACTTGCTTGCCCCCGCGAAATCCGTTCGCGATGTGGAATCCAGTAATTCCGAACTCATGCAACAACGTGTCATCCTTGTGCAACCGGAGCGTACCGGAAAATGTAGGCTCATATGACTCATCGTCAAAACACAATTCAAATGTCGCGCACCGTTCAGAAACGCATGTGAACACGACTGAACAATGCTCTCCCGAAAAACACAGCAATGCCTGGTTGATTTCCATTAAATTAGGCCACACGAGCCAGAGAAAAGCGACAATTCCGCACCCCACACACACTCCAAACCGACAAAGAAACCGCTTTTTTTTTGTATTGCTTATCATTGTGTGCACCCTGTCTTAGCCTCTCTTTTGGCATATGACACAGCAACATACACCCAAACAACACAATTATTAATTTTTTCATGGTATGGAGGGTAATAATGGCTTGTGAAGGAGAGTAATGCAGCTTTGAACAACTCAATATCGTAAAGACAGGGAGACAACATGATCTCTTCACATACCTTCCCGGGTCTATCGACGTATGAATCATTGAATCTGATACCAACAGGCCAAAAGCCAAAAGATGTGTTACCCATTTCAATCCACCTGTGTTCCGGAATTATACCACCAAGATCAGTTGAGATATCCCCAACGGTAACTGTCCTGCCGTATTTTGTACAAACTTTTACATTTGTTCCAACAGCCTTCCTTGACCTGACCGTTCCGCCGCAACAGCACTCCGTAAACATATTGTACTTCTTGCCGTGACAACATAGTTGTCCCAACAAATCCCACCGGTTCACCGGATCGTTCCCCACAAATCCATACAGCCCCACACCTCCTTTCTCCTCAATCGGATCCCGTCCGAGCCATCGCCCGAGGCCGGGTTCATATGGACGCAACTGATACATGACCAGCCCGGTCTCCGCATCGAACGGCTTGGTGCTGAAGCGGTGCGTGAAGGACTCGGCCAGCGGGCCGGACTGCGCTGTAGTCGATCCGAAGGCGTCGTACGCGTACCGCGCGGCCACTGTCCCGTTGGTGGCGACGTACTCGGTCACATTCCCATTCGCATCAAAATTCGGGAAGTGGATGACCGGCTGCGGGTCGGCCGCGGAGACGGTCGTGACCGCCAGGAGCCCGCCGACGCCGCCCGCGCCCTGTCTCTCCGTCTCAGCGCCTCTGCGTCTTTGCGTTTCTTCCCCACCCGCATCGTTTAAACGCAGAGACGCAGGGACGCAGAGGATATTCGTGTACTGGTTCAGGTTGTTTACCACATACTCCGTGGTCTCCGTGTTCTCTGTGGTTACAGTTCTATTCCCTAGCGGATCGTACGCGTAGCCATAGATGTCGTCGCCCATGAGCGCCTCCGTGACCTCTGAACGCGGATTATACCCGAAGACATTGGTGACCGGCAAGGCCTGTGTTGCGTCGACGCGCCGCGTGCGGCGGCCTGCCGCATCGTTGACGTAGTCGAAGGCTGACACGAGGGTGCCGTCCCATGAGTTGGAGACGGCGGCGATGAGGTCGCGGCGCGGCTCGTAGCTGACCGTCCGGACGGCGTCGGGGATGTACATGTATTCCGCCATCCATTCGTCCTGATAGCCGTGCCCGTTGACCTCGCGGACCAGATCGCTGCCGGGCTCGTAGAGGTAGCCGTTCGAGAACCACAGGTAATTCTGCCAACTCGGGTCTTGAGGCCGCAGCGACTCGACACCTGAAAGCCGCCCGCAACTGTCGCGGTTGTAGATGTGCAGAAATTCGCAGTCGCCATAAAACCACCGGTCGACATCCATTTCACTGTCCGTCAGGGCGACCGCTTCAAGCAGGCCTGTATTTTCCGTGAACCCCCGCTTGAGCTGCACACCGTTCTGGGTCTCGCTTTCCTGATACAGCCGGCAATAGGCGGCGGTGTTGGTGGCGACGCTGGATATGGCCGAGACCTGCCGGCCGAGCCGGTCGTAGGCGTAGGAGACGTCCGGCGTGGCGTCGGAGTAACCGGTGCCGGCAAGCTGACCGAGCGCGTCGTAGGAATACGCGGCCGTCACGCCGCGCGCCCATGTGCGGGCGGCGAGCTTGCCGTCCGCGGTGTAGGTGTAGGAGGGGCCAGTGCCGTCGGCGTAGAGCTTGTTGGTCAGCAGGCCGGTGGCATGGTCGTACAACCAGGTTGTACGATCAAAGGAGGAAGGATGAAGGAGGAAGGAGGAGTGATTCGTGATGGCCAGCGAGGCGTCGCGGGTGGTGGCCATCGCGATTTTGCGTCCGGCGGTGTCGTATTCGTAGGCCACGGGATAGGTGGCGCCCCACTGGGCGGTGACATTGCCGAGGCTGTCGTAGGCGGTAAAGACGGTGTTGGTCAGCGGGTCGTTGGCACTGATCCGGCGGCCTGCGGCGTCGTAGGCGTAGGACGTGAGATTCGTCAACAACGAATGGTTAATGGCTAATAACGGGGGGGTGCCGAGGTAGTCGGCGGTGGCGGCGACCTGCCCGAGGGCGTTGTAGAGCGTGACGCGGGTGTTGCCGCGGCCGTCGGTGGCGGATGTTTGCCGACCGAAGCCATCGTAGGTGAAGCTGTTGGTCACGCAGGAGGCTGACACGTTGGTGACCGCATGGCCGGCCAAGGAAACCTGAACCGCGCTGAAACTTGATTCAGGCGTGTCTCTGACATCCCAGCGCGAGGCAGAGGCGGGGGCCAGCCATGTCTGACTGCGAGTAAGGGGGCCTGCCGTGAATTGACTGTAACGGTTGAACGGCAGGGTTTGCTCCGTGCTTTCGGCCGTCAGGACGGCCCCGTCGGGAATGCCGGGCAGGCCGGAGGCGGCAGTCCCAAGGCCGGTCATGCGCATGCGGGAACGCGAGCTTGTCAGGGATTGCGCGGAATTTGTGACGTTCCAGACGCTGGAGACCGTTTCCCGCCACCAGTCGGCACCGGACTGCGTGTAAGCGGTTTCGCTGCGGCTGATGCGGTCCATGCCGTCGTAGTCGATCACGCCGTTGCCGTTGACGTCGACGGCGGTGTCGCGCAGGTTTCCGAGCGCGTCATAGGCATAGAGGGTGTCGGGCGAGCCCGTGCGGGTCAAGCGCAGGGCGCGGGAAGAGGCACCGTCGTAAGAGGTGGCGGAGACCAGCCACCCGCCGCCGAAGGCGGGTGTCGACACGGAAACCTCCCGTCCCAGGAAATCATATGTTGTCACGCGGTTCGTCAGCGCCGGCGCGTCAGACGATTCGACGGCCACCGTTTCGACACGGCAGCCCTGAGCCGTGAACGATTCAGCGCGTGTTTCGCGGGTCCACCGGCCGTCCCAATGCTTTTCGGTGACCGTCGGCCCCCCGTGATAGCGGGTCGTCTGGTGCGTCACGCCGGCCGAAACGGTCCGGGTGATCTCGCAGCCGGCGCCGAACCCGTTGCTGACGACGGTCGCGGTGCCGTTGTGATCGTGGGACACGCGATAGCCGTCCGTCCCGAAGGGGTACTCTGTCCGGGTCGCGAGGGGGGCATACGCGGGATCGGGAGCGCCGCCGAACCAGACGGTGCGGACGCTGTTGGTCGTCCTGCCCAGCGCATCGGCGAGATTCTCCGTAACAGGATAGCGGCCGGCGGATCCGGGCAGCGCCGCCGCCGAACTCTCGGCAGTCGACGGCCCCGGGAAACGCCCGCCAACCCCGCAACCCGCGGCAGGCGGCCCCGTTTCGGAACGACTAAACGCACCCCCAGGCGCATTCACTTCGCCAAAGGCGATTTTACTTTGTCCTTTGACCCATTATTCATTACAAACCGCCCGGGGCCTCCGCAGCCGGCGGCCCGCCCCTCCCCCTGCGAGGGCCAAAGCCGCCCGGCATCATCGAGGTATGTTCAAGGATCGTTTGGATGTGCTCACTAAACGCCTGGACGTCATTGCCCGAATACCCGGCCGCCTTGGCGGTCGCTTCCAGCAGATAACGACGTTCCGACGCATAGAGATCCTCCAGCGTCGACATGGCCTCGCGCATTTCCTGACGCAGGGCATCCCCCTCTTCACCACGCGGTCGTCCGTTCCCCATCATACTCGCCATCAGCGCATTCATGCGGGCCACAGTGGCCAAGAGTTGCTCGTGATTCTGCCGCTGTTCAGGCGTCATTCCCTCGACATCGATCGCGGCGAGAAAATCCTCGCGGTCACGCACGCGTTGCTCCATGCTCTGGCGGAACTCCTCGCGTCGACGCTGCATCTCGGCATACTGCTCGGGCTTGTCACGCCGCATCTGTTCCATCCGTTCTTCCCACGACTGACGCCGGCCACGCTCTCTATCGCCAGCGCGTTCCGTTTCGACCCCATGTGGCGGTTCGGGCTGTTGCACTCGCGCCGCGTCACGTTCTGCCAAAGCTTTCTCCAATTCACGCACGCGCTGGCGCAACGCTTCGGCCGCACGTTCCGCGCTCTCGTCACGGACTGTCACAACGCGGGCAGGCGCCTCCGGCGCAGGGGCCGTTTCTTGAACACCCCCGTCGTCGGGGTTGGGGGCCGTCACTGACAATCGATGCCTGACATTTTCGATACCTGCGCCCGCCACCGTACAGATCAACGCACCGACAACCCAACTCATCTTGTTTTTGTTCATCGTGAAAACTCCTGGTCAGGTTTAAACGGTAGAAAACGCGAGATATTGCCGTCAGCACTTAAAATCCGGTTCTGATTAGTAAATTCGATTTCAATGTCTTTCAATCCTTGCTTCTCAATGCCCGATTTGTCATAGTTGTCCCATACGCTCCAGTTAGGAATGTCACGGGGGTGATGTTCGGGTGGAGCCATTAACCCAGGAGGTTCCTCCAGGAACCGACTAGCGTATGGATCATTTTGCCATGAGTGAAACACCTGTGTCAAACGTCCGGAATTTCGTCATTCTCGGACATAGCGGAAGCGGAAAGACCTCTCTCACCGACGCTGTAGCCTTCAAGCTGGGGCTGAACGACCGCATGGGACTCGTCGCGAACGGCTCCAGCATCTCGGACACCACCGAGGAAGAGAAGAACCGCAAGATCACGATTTTCGCCAACAGTTTCACCGCGACCAACAAGCTCGGCGAGGACGAGTACAAGATGGTCTTCACCGATTCGCCCGGTTTCATGGATTTCTACGGGCAGATCCTGGGGGCCGTGCGAGCCTCCGATTTCGCGCTGATCACCGTCGATGCCACATCCGGGGTACAGGTCGGCACCCGCCGCGCATGGAGCGCCTGTAAAGAGGGCGGCCTGGCCTCCATCGCCTTCGTCATCACCGGACTCGACAAGGACAACGCCGATTTCCACAAGACCGTGTCCGCCATCCGGGAAGCCTTCGGCACGAACTGTGCGCCCGTGACCGCGCCCGTCGGCGCCGACGCCGTGGCCAACATCCTGGATCTCACCGACCTTCCCGCCCCGTTGCAGGAGATGCGTGACAGCCTGGCCGAAGCCGCGGCCGAGACCGACGAAGCGCTCATGGAGAAGTTTTTTGAGCAAGGTTTTCTGGATCCCGCCGATATCCGCAAAGGGCTGACCACCGGCATTCAATCCGGCGACGTCCACCCGATTTACTCGGTCTGCCCGTTGAAAGGCGTCGGCGTCAAAGAGCTGCTGGACAGCCTGTGCCGCCTCATGCCGGCGCCCGGCGCGCGCGTGTATCGCGACACCAACGGCAACGAGCTGGCACCGGACCCCGCCGCGCCCCTGGTGGCCCAGGTCTGGCGTACGGCCATCGATCCCTTCCTCGGGCAACTCAGCTATGTGCGCGTGATCTCCGGCACGCTCACCACCGGCATGAGCGTGCAGAACACCGCCACGGACACGAAAGAGAGCATTTCCGCCATGCTCTATGTGATCGGCAAGAAGCAGACGCCCGTCGCCAAGGCCGGCCCCGGCGATATTGTGGCGATCCCGAAATTCAAGAACACCAAGACCGGCAACACCCTCGCCGCGGTCGGCTCGACCGTTCGCCTGCCGGACATCGAGATGCCGCCGCCGGTCATGTTCATGGCGCTCGAGGCCAAGACCCAGGCCGACGAAGACAAGCTCTCCACCGCGATCTACCGTCTGCTGGACAGCGATCCCACCCTGCATTACGAAAAGCAGGTCGAAACCAAGCAGGTGCTGCTGAAGGGCCTCGGTGACGTGCACCTCGACGTGGCGGTCGTGCTGATGAAAGCGCAGACGAATGTGAGCGTCACCCTGTCGACTCCCAAGGTGCCCTACCGCGAATCCATCACCGCGAAAGGCGAAGGCCACTACCGCCACAAGAAGCAGTCGGGCGGCGCCGGACAGTTCGGCGAGGTCTACCTGCGCGTCTTCCCGCGCCGCGAGGATGAAGAGGGCGAATCGTTCGTCGACAAGACCGTGGGCGGTTCGATCCCGGGCAACTTTATCCCGGCCGTGCTGAAGGGCGTGGAAGAGGGCAAGCTGGCAGGTGCGGTCGCCGGTTACCCCGTGCAGAACGTCAACGTGGAAGTCTATGACGGCTCCTATCATCCGGTCGATTCCAAAGAAATCGCCTTCAAGATCGCCGGCATGCGTGCCTTCCGCGATGCCATGACCAAAGCCAAACCCGTGCTGCTTGAGCCGATCATGCGCCTGAAGATCACAATCCCGGAGGCCTTCATGGGCGCGATCAGCGGTGACATGCCGCACAAGCGCGGCCGCGTGCTGGGCATGGAGTCCGAAGGCGGCATCCAGGTGATCACGGCCGAGGCGCCGCTTGCCGAGCTGTTCAAGTACGCCGCGGAGTTGCGCTCCATCACCGGCGGCCAGGGCTCCTTCACGCTGGACTTCGACCGCTACGACATCGTGCCGTCCAATGTGGCGCAGAAGGTCATCGCCGAAGCGGCCAAGAACCGCAAGGAAGAAGACGAAGATTGAGTCGTAAGGCGGAGTGATGAGCTAGGAATGAGGAGCTGGCCCTGCCCAACTCTTGTCATTGCCTGGCCTTCAAGGCCTAAAAACCCTTGCCTGTAAGCTGACACGGACGCCTCGGCGCGGCGTCCGTGTCAGTCGGCACGGGGCTTGCGCCGTGATGGCGTTTCTCGGCAGCGGGCTTACACGCCGTGCCGGAGCAGATACGCCCAATTGACTACGGCCAGCGCGACGCCCGCAAGGATCAGTCCGCGTCGCTCGCCTGCAGAGAGGTCTACCTTGACCGTCCTCCAGACGGCCAGCAGCAGAGTGTGGGCGCCGCCTGCAATTGCGCTTGCCACCAGCAGCGCGCTCACGAGCGGCTGCATGCGGAAGGCCCCGAGCAGATCGCCTGCAACCAGCGCCGCGCACGCGCGAGTGCTGCCGCAGGTCAGGCAAGGCAGGCCGGTCCAGCGATGGAACAGGCAGAGACGTATCCCGGCTGCGTTCAGCGCGGCTACCCCCAGCACGATCAGAAGAACGGCACCCAGGAACGCCAGCCACCGCCGAATATCTTGCGGACGCGCCCGCCGAAACTCGATCCGCATGCCGCCTCCTCCTCACTTTGCCACGACAACATGTGCCGTCCCGACGCCACGCCGTCCACCACAAAACGCCCGCCTTCCACCCGTGACGGCACCGCCTTGCCGTCCATCAGCAGCGTCACCCCCTCCTGCCACGGCAGTTCGACGCGCACGGTCGTGTTGACCGGCACCTCCACCCTCACGGCATACCGCACGCCGGGCTTCTGGCGCACGCCCACCCGCACGGAGCCCCGCACGGTCGGCACATAGCCTTCGATCGCCTCCAGCGAGCCGATCTGAGGCCGGATCAGGATCTTGCCGAATCCGGCCTCCAGCGGCCGCACGCCCATCACGTAGCGCGGCACGATGTTCGCGGGCACCGCGCCCCACGCATGATTCCAGTCCAGGTTCGGTTTGTACAGAATGTCCCACGCCTCCAGCGTGATGGTCGAGCCGGACTTCATCATGTTGACCCAGCCGCGCGGCTCGTCGCGCGTCATCAGGTGAATTGCCGCGTCGTCCTGGCCGGCCTCGAAAAGCGCCTCCAGCAGATACTGCGCGCCATACACACTGCACGCCATGCCGCGCGAGACGACGAAACGCGCCACACGCCCGCGTTCGGACTCGGGGACCAGACCGAACGCCAGGGGGAGCATGTTCGCGTGCAGCGAAGCGTGAGCGGCCCCCTCACCGTCCACGTAGCAGCCGCGTTCGGCGTTGAAGAAAAGCGCGTTGAACGCCTGGACGGTGCGCGCATATTTCGCATGGTAAGCCTCAGCGTCCGCCGTCTTGCCCAGCGCGGCGGCCATCTCGGACATCTGCCGCAGGTTCAGGCAGTAAAAGGCGTTGACCACCGCGTTGACCGGCTTGAACTCAAAGCCGTCGCGTTCCCCGACCGGCCAGTCCGTGATGTCGCGCAGCCCGCTGTCCATCGGCGCGGCCGGGCCGCCGGTTACCAGCAGGCCGTCGCTTTCGCGCGCGCAAAACTCGAGCGTCTTCTTAGTCTTGAGAAGGTCATACGTCCGTTCCAGCGACTCGGTGTTGCCGGTGTACATCCAATCGGCCCACGCCATCATCACGGAATGCTGCTTCCACTCGGTCGGCCAGGTCGGATGCGCCATCAGATACTCGTGGCTGTAGCGCGCCAGCGTGAACTCGCGGTCCGTGCAGTAGTGGCAGAGCTGGTTGATGTACGCGTCAGCCTCATACGGGATGCGCTCACGGTCGCCGTCCACGTACACGCCCGCGAAGGTCGTGGCTTTGATACTGTACTTGCAAAAATCGAACACGCGGTCGAGCACAGCGTCGCTCGACACAAAGCGGGCGGCGGAGAGATCAAAAGGATAGTGCACCGCGACCTGACGGATCGTTTCGGCCGTCACCGGGAAAGGGCACTCCTCGACCTCGACATACCGAAACGGCATCACCACACCGAACTCGGGCGGCAGCAGAATCGCGGCCCCCTCCTTGCCGCCGCTGGTGTTGCGCTTGTCGGCGATCAGCGGCACGCGGTAGACATTCGGACTGGTCAGCGCACCTTTCACTTTCGCATAGCGGATCGTCCCGCCCGGCTTGGCGTCCACGCTGTCCCCCTTCACCTTTTCGCCGAGATGCAGCGTGTAGGGACCTCCACGGCGCATCTCGCGCGGCGGCACCAACTCGACCCAGCCGAAGGCCGCCCGCCCGAAATCGACCAGCACGCGCCCCTGCGCGTTGGTGACCACGCGAACAGGCTTCACCTGTTGCTGCGCGAGAGGATACCGCACGGCCGAATCGGCATCCAACACCGGCGCGGTTTTGAAAGACAGCACATGCGACCAAGGCCCTTCCTTGCCACGGCTGTCCCACACGCGCACCCGCCAGCACACCTCGGCATCGGTCGGCAAAGCCTTGCCGGCGTAGGCAATATAGAGCGACTGACGCGAATCAACCTTCCCCGAGTCCCAGAGATCCGGCTGACCCGTTTTGAAAAGCGTGGTCGCCGACGCCACCTGAATCTGATACGCGCTCTGGAAATCGCCGGGGCGCGCATCCTGAAATCCCCACGAGAACTCCGGCGTCGGATCGGTGAGGGCCACCAGCCCCGGTTTGGCCAGCAGCTCGCACATCATCGCGTCCGGCGTCAACGCCAACACGCAGGAAGCCACCGACACCGTCATCCCGCACACCCACAGCCTCATCCAAGCTCGCATCGCTCAAACCTCCGTTCATCATGGCGTATCCTCACGCCGCAAAACGATATGACAAGCGATGATTTTCACACAATGTTCTGACACGGACAAGCACAAGTTCGAGTGCGCTTGCTGGCAGAAAAACAGTTGCGCCACACGCAACACCTGTCTAAACTGTCTTCATGAAAGATTTCAGCGCTTCGTATCTCACACCGCGCATGGGCACCATGGAACAGCTCGCGTCGATCCGCCGTCTGATCTCGGATGACGGCAAGGGACGCGGGATGCGCATTCTGGAGGTCAACACCGGCAGCGGACTGATCTTCACCGTCTATCCTGACCGCGGGCTGGACATCGGCGCGGCGACCTACCGCGGCCTGCCGCTGGCCTGGATGTCGCGCAACGGCGAGGTCGCGCCGGCCTTCTACGACCGCACCGGCCTTGAATGGCTCCGCACCTGGCCCGGCGGCCTGCTCACCGGCTGCGGCCTCTGCAACGTCGGCGGCCCCAACACCTCCGGTGGCGAAGAGCATGGTCTGCACGGACGACTCAGCCATCTGCCGGCCGAAGCGGTCAACACCGATGCGTCATGGACGGATGACGGACGCTACACGCTCAGCATCAGCGGCCGTGTCCGCCACAGCAAAGTCTTTTTCGAGAATCTGGTGCTGACGCGCCGTATCACCGCCACGCTGGGCGAACCCGCGATCACGGTCTGTGACACCATTGAAAACCGGGGCTATGCCGCCGTCCCGCTGATGTTGCTGTATCATCTGAATCTCGGCTGGCCGCTGGTCGATGCCGGCGCGCGCCTCGAGATGCCCCGCCACACGGTCACGCCGCAAAACGACCATGCGGCCGCCGGGCTTGCCGAGTGGGATAAGATCACCGGCCCGCTCCCCGGTTTTGCCGAGCAGGTCTACTACCACGCGCTGCCCAAGAACCGACAGGGGTTCGCGTCGGCCCGTCTGGTGAACGAAAAACTGGGGCTGGCGTTTTGTGTGTCGTACCGCGTGGCTGAACTCCCCTACCTGATCCAGTGGAAGATGATGGGACAGGGAGAATATGTGGTGGGACTCGAACCGGCCAACTGCTTCCCGGAAGGCCAGGCGCAGAATGCGGAACGCGGATCGCTCCGCATGATCGCCCCCGGCGAGCGGGTCGAAACCGACCTGCGTTTGTCAATCGAAGCGCTCGGCTAACACGCCCGGTTTGTCGTTTTCATGTTTCTTCCCTGCACAACCGCAGAACTCGAGCGTCTGGGCTGGGACGCGCCGGACGTCATCCTGGTTTCGGGCGACGCCTACATTGATTCACCCTTTAACGGGATCGCGGTCATCGGCCGAACGCTTACGGCTGCCGGTTTCCGCGTCGCCGTCATCCCTCAACCCGACGTCGCCAGCCTCGACGGCATCCGTCGGCTTGGCCAGCCGCGGCTTTTCTGGGGCGTTTCCGGCGGTTGCGTCGACTCGATGGTCGCCAACTACACGGCAACCGGCAAGAAGCGTCACCAGGACGACTTCACGCCCGGCGGCGTCAACAACGTGCGCCCTGACCGCGCGGTCATTGCGTACTGCAATCTGATCCGGCGCGCCTTCAAGCCCTGCCGCCCGATCGTCATCGGCGGCATCGAGGCCAGCCTGCGGCGCATCGCGCACTACGACTACTGGTCTGACTCCGTGCGCCGCACGATCCTTTTTGATGCCAAGGCAGATGTGCTGGTGTACGGCATGGGCGAGCGCACCGTGACGGCGCTGGCGCGCGCGTTGCAAGAAGGACGCGAGTGGCGCGGCCTGCGCGGGATCTGCTACGCGCTGCCGGCAGACTCCGGCATGTTGCCGGCCGGCGCGCTGCGCTTGCCAGACTTCGCCACGGTGGCGGCGGCTTCACCGGAAGGGCGCGCCGCTTTCCTGGAAATGTATCGTCTCTTTGCCGCCAACCAGGATCCGCACACCGCGCGTCCCCTGCTGCAGCGGATCGACACACGCTGCCTTGTGCATACGCCGCCGGACACGCCGCTCTCGTCCGCCGAACTGGACGCCGTCCACGCGTCGCCCTTCATGCTTGACGCGCACCCGATCCATGCCTCCAAAGGGAAAGTCCGTGCTCTGGAAACCATCCGCTTCTCACTGGCGACACACCGCGGCTGTTACGGCGAGTGCAACTTCTGCTCGATCGCGGTCCATCAGGGCAGGCAGGTTGTCAGCCGCTCGGAACGCTCGATCCTGGAAGAGGCGCATCGGCTGACACGCCATCCGGCGTTCACGGGCATCATTCAGGATGTGGGCGGACCCACCGCCAACATGTACGGCTACGAATGCGCCCGGAAATCCAAACAAGGCGCCTGTGCCTCCAAGCGCTGTCTTTTTCCGAGTTGCTGCCCATCGCTTAAGCCCGACCACAGCGCCCAAATCGCGCTGCTCAAACGCCTGCGCCACCTGCCGGGCGTACGCAAGGTTTTCGTGGCCTCCGGCATCCGTCCCGACCTGATCGCGGCCGACCCACGCCATGGCGCGGCGTACATCGACGAACTGGTCGCATACCATGTTTCCGGCCAGATCAAGCTCGCGCCCGAGCACGCCGATGAGCGTGTGTTGCGCGCGATGGGCAAACCCGGCACGGAGACGTTGCTGGATTTCGTCAAGCAGTTCAAGGCGGCGAACGCGCGTCACCGTCTCAAGCAGTTTCTGACCTACTATTTTATCGTGGCCCACCCCGGTTGCGGCGATGACGACATGCGCGCGCTGAAACAATTCGTCGAACAGCACCTGCACCTCTCGCCCGAACAGGTGCAGATTTTCACGCCGACCCCCTCCACTTGGTCGACCGTGATGTATTACACGGGGCTCGATCCCTTTACCGGGCAACCGATTCCTGTCACGCGCGGGTTACGCGCAAAACAGGCGCAAAAAGACATCCTCACGCCAAGGTCACGTTAGTGCCTTGCGGCTCGACAAGCACAATAAAAAACAAGTTGTTTCTCACACGAAGCCACGAAGGGCACGAAGGTGGATGCCGTTTTAAAAGAAACCTTTGTGGCCTTTGTGTGAGATTGAATTGGGTTGCGGGCTACGCCCGCGTTAGTGCCTGATCGTCATTGCCTTCGACACGCGCTTATGTAAAACTGTCCCACCATCTTGACACCACGCGGTCTGGTCACTCCGGACATGCGTTGTTGCAACTGTCCAGGAGACCTGACATGACGTTCACCGTGAAGAGTGTGTTGGCTATTGTTCTGGCTGCCGCCTGCTGCGCACCGGCAGAAGACGGATGGATCCAGTTGTTTAACGGCAAGAATCTAGATGGCTGGATACCCAAGATCAAGGGATTTCCCGTCGGCGAGAACTTCGGCAACACCTTCCGTGTCGAGGACGGACTCATCAAAGTGCGTTACGACGGGTATGACGGCGCATTCAAGAATCGTTTCGGCCACCTGTTCTACAAAACCCCGTTCACCAACTACATCCTGCGCATCGAGTACCGCTTTGTCGGCGAGCAACTGCCCGACGGTCCGGGCTGGGCCAAACGCAACAGCGGCGCGATGATCCACGGCCAGTCACCGGAATCGATGCGCAAGGACCAGGACTTTCCGGTCTCCATCGAAGTCCAGTTTCTCGGGGGGCTCGGTTCCGGCACCCGGACAACCGCCAACCTATGCACGCCGGGGACGAATGTCGAGCGGAACGGTGAGCTTTACACGCCTCACGGACTCAATTCAACATCGAAGACCTATCACGGCGATCAGTGGGTCACCGTGGAGATCGAGGCGCGTGGCAGCCAGACGATCATCCACCGTATCGACGGCGAGACGGTTCTTCAATATGACAAACCGCAGTACGATCCGAAGGATGGCGACGCCAAGCGCCTGATCGAGGCGAACGGCGGTAACGTGCTGATCGAGGGGGGCACCATCTCGCTTCAGTCAGAGAGCCATCCGGTCGATTTCCGCAAAGTGGAAATCAAGCTGCTGAAGCCATAGACTCATTTTTCCTTCCGGCTGGGTGTAACGCAGCGGTCGGTCACGGTGTATACAATGGCGTAACTCGGCCAGTGTGCACAGGGTTCGTGCGCAATGTTGCTGCCGTTGTGTGAAAGGGATTGTCATGAACAAGAAATCTGTCTTTGCAATCGCTAGTGTGCTGACACTTGCATCCGCAAGCCATCTCTGCGCCATCGAGGCGCGCGATTTTTCCGACCAGACCCGCTGGGTGCTGACGCTGGACATGCAGGCGGCGCACGCCTCTCCGATGTTGGCCTTTGTGGCCGACCAGATCGACACTGCCAAACGCCAGGAGGCTGAGCGAAAACTTGCGGCCATCGAGGCGATGTTTGGCGTCAACCTGAAGAAAGACATCGACCATATTGTGATCGCGGGCAATGGCGATGCCTCAAAAGGCGGCGTCGCCTATGTCTACGGCCGGTTCGACACACAGCGCCTGACGACCATCCTTGCCGGGGCCGACGACTATTCGACCTCCAACCATCATGGCACCGTGATCCAACGGTGGCACGACAACTCCGACAAAAAAAAGAAATGCGCCGCGTTTGCCAAGCCCGGCCTCGCGCTTTTTTCGGATCAGGTCGAACCGCTGGCGCAGGCTCTCGACGTATTGGGTGCGCGCCGCCCCAGCCTTCCCGCCGACACGCCCCTGCGCGCGGCCTTCACGCCTTCGCCCGGCGACGTGCTGACCCTTCACGCCACGGGCCTGTCGGACATCGTTGGCTCTCAGCCCAACGCCCAGGCCTTGCGCCAGGCCGCCGCACTCAGCTTGCGGATCGGGACGCCGGACGCTGAAACCCTCAAAGCCACCCTCGCTGTCACGGCGGCTGATGAGCAGACGGCGCAGCAGGTGTATCAGGCACTGATGGGCATACGCGCCCTCGCCATGCTTCGTGCCGCAGAGGAACCGGAAACGGCGGCACTCGCCACGCAGATCGGCATCTCCTGCGACGGTACCACGGTACAGGTGGATTTTGGTATCAGCAAAACCCAGCTTCATACAGCCTTGCAGAACCGCAAGGCGCGGCTCGCTGCAAAACCCGCTCCTGCCGCCACCGCGCCATAACGGGATCACGGACGTGACGAACCCGCCAGCAGACCCTGATGTCGCGCTGCGTGGAGCCATGCAGCGCGTGACGCAGGGAGAGGCGCAGGCCTTCCGGATCGTAGCCGAGGCTTTGGAGCCGCGTCTGGAACGTTTTTTTGCGCAGCTCGGCGTGCCGACCTCAGACCGTGACGACCTGTTTCAGGAGACCTGCCTGCGGTTGTATCGCGGTGCCGCGAGTTATGATGCGCGGCGCCCGTTCCTGCCGTGGGCCTTGACGGTCGCGCGGCGCGTGATGCTGAACTGGCACCGCGCGCGCAAACCCACGGTCGAACTGGACGAGGCGCGTTGCGTGGCCGACACGCTGAGACCGGTGCCAGAGTCCAGCGACGCGGATGACGTGTGGGCCTTTGCCCGGGCCCGCCTGCCGGCCGCGGCGTATGAACTGCTTTGGCTGCGTTACGGCGAGGGTCTTGAACCGGCGGAGATCGCGGCGGTGACACGCCGCACGCCGGTGCACGTGCGGGTGCTGCTGCACCGGGCGCGAGCCGCATTGGCTGCAGCCCTAGAACATGACGGTACGGGGATATAGCCCCCAAGGATGTCATCGATGAACAACCGATCCAACACGACGTTCACTGAGCTTGAGAAGCGTCTGCGGCAATCCGCCCCGCCCTGCGCACCAGTTCATATCGCACGAGTTGAGCGTGTCTGCGCGTCATTGAACGACCTGCCACCGACAGGCGCGAGCCATGCGTCTCATCCCGCGTTTGGCCTGTTTGCCCGACGTGTCGCCGCCCTCGTGCTGATCGTACTGACCGCCGTATTGGCGCCCCGAGTCGTGATGCGGCACCCGCAAAAGCCTCCCCTGCTGCCGTTCTCCGCCAACTCACTGCTCGACGGATTAAACGCACTGCATATACCGCAGCGCATGACAGGTCCCTTAGCCACCGAATCCGAAAACCTCCTGACCGATCTGGTCACGCTGACCGCAGTGGTCAACGAACGTACATTCGCGATCCTCTTCTAGGTGAAGAGCGCTTCCACGCGCGTCAACAGTTCATCGCGGCTCTCGACGCGCAGCATTGGACAGGGCAAACTCTTCCGGAAGGTGGCGCCATAGGTTTTGGTCACCACACGCGGATCCGCGACGATCACCACGCCTTTGTCCGACCGCGTACGGATCAGCCGGCCGAATCCCTGCCTGAAACGGATCACCGCCTGGGGGAGTGAAAATTCGCGGAATGAACTGCCGCCCGCGCGCTCAATCTGTTCGCAGCGCGCCTCGACGATTGGATCCGTCACGGCGGCAAACGGCAGTCGCGCCATCACCACGCAGCTCAACGCCTCCCCTGCCACATCCACACCTTCCCAGAATGAATGCGTGCCCAGCAGGACGCAGGCACCGCCCGAACGGAAGATTCGCGTGATTTGGTCACGTGTGCCGTTCGTGCCGTGCACCAGCAGCCGGACGCCCGCCTCGCGTAACGGCGCTTCCAGCAGGCGCGCGACCTGATTCATCATCTCGTAGCTGGTGAAAAGTCCCATGGCGCGACCGCGCGTCCGGGTAAAGACCTCCAGCATCAGGCCGCTCAGTTGCTCCGCATAGGCCCCGCCCGTAGGCCCGGAAGGCGCAGGCAGGAAAACGGGGGCCAGTGCCGCGCACTGCGTGGCATAGTCGAACGGACTCTCCGCCACACAGGTCATGATCCGTGCGGGTTCAAGCCGGTCAATCCCCAGCCTGCGGCTGATGTAACCGAACGAACTGCCGACGCGTAAGGTCGCCGAGCAGAACACGACCGTGGATTTCTGGCGGTAGAGCAACTCGGCCAGCGCCTCGCCGATGCTCAGCGGCGCGGCATAGAGGTTGGCCGTCCCGGCGCTACGGCTCGGCGGCTCGGCCCAAAACACGTGTTCCGCATCCGTGGCGGCCAGCACGAAATCCATGTCCGACGCGAAAGTGCGCAATGCGGCGGCCGCACCCTCGACATTCGCCGCCTGATCGTCATACAGCGCGAGTTCACCTTCTGAGGTTTGACGCAACGCCTCGCCCAGCTTCAGCAGCAGACCGGACGCATCCGCAATCGCGCGTTTGACCGCCAAACGGCGTTGCTGAACCTCGGCTTCATCCCAGCCGTCCGCGCACGCCGAAAACTGCTTGTCGCGAAACACCTCACGTGTGCATGTGCCGGGCGGCAGCAAAGTGTCCTCGCCCGGACTTTCCGATTTTTCAGCCTCCTCGCCGCCCGATGACACACAGCGGAAGCGCACAGGAGCATGCCCCGGCTGGATGAGCGCATACAGCGCCTCAAACAGGAAGCGGGCGGTGCGCTGCACCTCCTCTAGCGCGCTGCGGATCTGGCGGATCTGTTGGCGCAGCGCCTTGGCGGTCGTTTCGTCGGCAGTCACCGCACCCTTTTCAAGATGGGTGCGCAGCACCTCCAACACACCGCCGGCACGACGACCGCGGCCGCGACTCAGACGACGCAGCAACTGGGTGAGGCGCGCTTGGGTCAACTCTGTGGAGAGGTGACGCGTAGCCGCCTCCTCCAGATTGTGCGCCTCGTCGAACACAATCTGGGCATGCGGCGGCAAGGCGGAGCCGGGCGCCTGCGACTCTGCGAACACCAGCGCATGGTTGGCAATGACCACATGCGCGGCGGCGGCGCGGGCGCGGGCCTTCTGCAGAAAACAACGGCGCCCATACCGGCAGGCGCGTCCGGGGCACTCCTCGGCGGTGGAGGCAAGTTTGGCAAGAAACGCGGCATCTGTATGGCCCGCGCCCGCAAAGGTATCGAGATCGCCGTCGGTCGTCTGCGCCGCCCAGGCCAACGCCAAGGCGAAATGACGTAATTCGGGGCGCTCAAGCTCAAACTGGCTCTGCTCCAGCAGGATCGCGATTCGCCGTAGGCAGACATAGTTGGAACGCCCCTTCAGCACGGCCACGCGCAGGGTGCTGCCGTCAGCACACACCGCCGCACGGACTAGCGGCAGATCTTTTTCAATAAGCTGCGTCTGCAAGTTGCGTGTATTCGTGCTGACCACGACCGGCACATCGTTGAGCAACGCCCATGCGGCGGCGGGAATCAGATACGCGAGGCTCTTGCCGACACCGGTACCGGCCTCAACCAACAGATGTTTGCCCTCGTTGAAGGCACGCGCGACCGCGCGCAACATCTCCACCTGCCCCGGGCGCGACTCATAGCCGGGCATCAAGCGTGAGAAGGTTCCGCCGGGCAACAGATGCGCCGCGACACGGGCACAGTCCAGCGGCGTACAGTCGGCATGCGTCGGCAACGTACGCCGCTCGTTCTTGCGCGCTTCAGACGCGAATGTTTCCAGCCACGGACCGCATTTCGTTCCGGCCTGACGGACACATTCGGCAAAGTGACCGAACACGCGCGCCAGTCCGCACTCGTCCAACTCGCGCAACACCAATTCAATCGTTTCCAGCGCCCACAGCGGCAACGTCAGCAGCCGCGCTTCGATCGCACGCCAGAGTGTCCAGAGACACTCGCCGCTGGCCCCCCCCTGACGCAGACTCTCCGCCGCATTCTCCACCGGCTTGTCTGGGAAAGCGAAGGCATGCAGCGCCAGCACATCGACCCCATGCGCCCGACCCGAGGGCAACAGATCGTCAAACGCCGCCACATCCTGGGTGATGTAGATCGTTTCCTGTGTCGGGTCAGGAGCCTGACCTGTATCAGGAAAAAGGTCGAAAACCGGCGGTTGTCCCGGCGGCTGCGTCACCCACACTGTACGGAAGCTGAGCATGCGCACCGCTCCTCACGCCCGCTTCATTTACCCATGCCGAACAGTTGCAGGCAGCGCCGGAAATCGGCCGGCAACGGACTGTGCGCTTTGAGCGTCTCGCCCGCGCGCATGGGGTGCGGCAATTCGAGACTGGCGGCATGAAGCATCTGGCGCGGCACCGTCAGCAGGCGCGGATCACGCGCGAACTTCACGCCATGTTCGCGGTCGCCCAGTACCGGGTGACGCATCGCGGCGAGATGCCGACGGATCTGATGGGTTCGTCCCGTCTCGATCTTCACCTTGAGGAAACTGGCGTCTTTGGACATCATCTCACGCTGGATGTGGCTGACCGCACGCTCGCCATCCAGTTCCTGATCCACCGTTGAGGCGGTCCGCTCATAACGGCCGTACACCATCACGCGATAGAGTTTGCTGACGCGGCGCGTCTTGAAAACCGCCACCGCAGCGTCGAACGCGGCGGCGTTTTTGGCGAACAGCAGACAACCGGTCGTGTCGCGGTCCAGACGGTGCACCGCCTGCAGCGTGGCAATACCGGTCTGCGCGCGCAGCAGCTCCTCGGCGCTGCCCGCGCCGACCGAAAGCATGTTGGACGGCTTGTCGGCCACCAGATAGAAATCGTCCTGCACCAGAACGCGGATCGAGGGAGCAGAAGGCTTGGCCGACTGCTTGGGCAGACTGGCCACCGGCAGTTCCACGGTATCGCCTGTCTTGAGCGTATGATGCGTCATCCAGACACACCGGCGATTGACCCACACGACACGCTCATCCAACAGATTCTTGGCCGCGCGCCTGGAGATCGACAGCCGCGCCGCGAGGAACATCTGAAGCGACTGTTCTGCCTGCGCTTTCGAAACCACAAACGACACGACCGACGGAGACTTTTCTTTCATGAACGGCTGAACCTGACCCCTTCTCAGAGCGCTATACGCGCACGACGGAACCCACCACTCCCACGCAACGCTCCTTACCCTGGATGTCCGGCGCGAGCTGAACCTCGACATCAGCCGGTTCGCCGGCCTCGGTCTGCGCGGCAATACAGCAGACAGTCGGTTCGCCGGACAGCGCGCGCTCAAAATGAGCGGGCAATGGCGCGTCCGGCATCACGTCTTCAAAACGCGCCCCTACAACCTCCTCTGGCGCATCAAAATCAAACATTCTCAGGAAGGCGCGGTTGACCGCCCGGAAGACACCGTCTGCATCGCACACAAAGCAGGCACAATGCGCGTTTTCGAAAGCATTTGCCTTGCTACGCATCGCCTGCCACTGTTTGCGACGACGTTCCGTGTTACGCACGGTAAAAACCAAGTCGCCGGCATTCACCAGATCGATCACGCTGATCGTGACTTCAGCGGGGAACCAACTCCCATCCGCGCGCCGGCATTTGGCATCCAGCATCATGTGTCGCGACTCTTCAATTCCCTTACGGATACGTCCGACCACCTGTGCGGTGACGCCGGGGATCAAGGTCGACACCGGCTTATCCCAGATCTCTTCAGGCTGGTAACGGAAATACTCCACCGCACGGGGATTCAACTCGATCAAATGCCCGTTCGGATCGGTCACCAACAACGCGTCATACATGCCGGCCATCAACTGGCGGTACAATGACTTATGGTCCTGAAGGGAACAGAAGGCGTTCATGGGAGCGGGTTCCATTCTGCGAACGGCGACAGAACCATCGCTTCACGCCACCGCTCGCTTTTTTTGTAGTATTGCAAAAGCCCGGCAGCCGTGCAATTCCTGTTTTGGCCCGATTCGGAACCGGAACCGTAGGGATCGCTTGCCGTGCATACAACCGCCAGTGCGCGGGCATCGAACTTAACGGCGATCATGCGAAAATGGCCCCAGACAGACTTTCCTGTACAGGGCAGGCATCCGCCGAGGCTGGACGATTCACTGCAAAAAGAGAAAGTCCGGCACCAGCTTTATGATCTGGTTACGGCAAAAGGCGTAAATCTTATCGGCCGGGGTGCCCTTCATACGCCGCACGGTGTCGGCCAGCACTTTGGCATCGGCGTACGATATTTGACTGACCGACCGTTTCACGAGGCGGATGAGATTGGGCGACATGCTGAGCTCATCGACGCCCATGCCCACAAACAGCACCGCCATCACCGGATCGGCCGCCGTCTCGCCACAGACCGAAACCTTGAGACCATGGGCATGCGCGGCCGTCACCGCAAGGTCAATCAACTGCAGTACTGCCGGGTGGGTCGGCTGATAGAGCCGCGCAACGGTTTCATTGACACGATCCACGGCCAGCGTATATTGAATCAGATCATTCGTGCCGATCGAAAAAAAATCGCACTCCTTGGCCAGCGCGTCGGCAATCAGTGCGGCGGAAGGGATTTCAATCATCACGCCACGCGGAATCGACTCATCAAAAGGGACACCTTCAGACCTCAGCGCCGCCATGCAGGCGTGCAACTCCATATTGGCGGCATGCAGTTCGTCAATAGCCGTAATCATCGGATACATGATCCGCACGTTACCCAGCGAACTCGCGCGTAATATGGCCCGCAGTTGGCGCCGGAAGATCTCGGGGTTACGCAAAAGGAACCTGATCGAGCGGTTGCCCAGAAACGGATTGGCTTCCTTGTGCGCCACCCCGCCGCTCTTAAACATTTTATCGCCGCCGAGATCCAAGACGCGAATGGTCACGGTTTGTCCGTCCGGCAATGCTCGGGCCGCGGCGGTATAGGCGTGTGTCTGCTCCTCTTCGCTCGGCTCGCGGTCGCCCTGAAGCCACAGATACTCGGTCCGATAAAGGCCGATCCCCTCGGCTCCCACCGCATACAGGTCGGTCAGCGGCGTACTATCATCGACATTCGCCAAGAAAGGCACAGAATGTCCGTCGCGTGTTTGTCCCGGCAGCGTATTGACCTGCTCCAGCGACTCCTCCAGCGTTCGCGAGCGGACTATCATCTTCTCGAAAGCCGCCCTTTCCTCGCGTCCCGGATTGACAATCACCTTACCGCGCGTTCCATCGAGCAGCAAGAGGTCGCCACTTTTGACTTGCTCGGAAAGCGAACCCAATCCAACTACGGCGGGGATGCCCAGCGCACGCGCCAACAGCGATGCGTGCGATGTGGTGCTGCCGCGGTCAGTCGCAAATCCCAGAATCAGATTCTTCGGCAGTGAGATCGTCTCGGAGGGCGAGAGTTCGTCCGCCACCACAATACACGGATGTTCGACACGCAGCGCGTGCGTATCGCCTCTGCCCGACAGATTACGCAGAATGCGCTTGGCAATATCGCCGACATCTTGCGCGCGCTCGCGCAAGTAGGCGTCATCCATCGCAGCAAAAATAGAAGAGTAGGTATCGGCGACCTGCTTGACGGCAGCCTCGGCGTTCCGCAGGTTTTTGCCGATCTTTTCCTTGCAGGACCCCAGGAAGGAGGGATCATCGAGAATCATCAGATGCCCATCGAAAATAGTGGCTTCGTCCCCGCTGATGCGTTTCTTCAACTCCTGCGCCAGCGAACGGATCTGCGACCTCGTCAAGGCAAACGCATCCGTCAGACGCGCCACCTCATGCTCAACCTGCTCAGGCTCGATCCGGTATTCAGGCACCTGATCGTTGGCGCCAGCACGATACAGGAAGGCCGGCCCCGCGACGAACCCGCGGGAAACGGCCAGTCCGGTCAACATGCGCATTTCGCGCACGGCACCGCAGGCGGCATGTGTGTCACTGCTCATCGGGGATATCGAACTTGCGGGCAACCAGCGCATCCAACTCATCAAGCACTTCTCGCGATTGCGGGCCTGACGCCGTGACCTTGAGCTTGGTGCCGCACACCGCTTCCAGCGTCATCAGGGCCATGATGCTCTTGCCGGACACGACGCTCCCGTCCTTCTCGACATCTACCTCGGCATTGAAGCGCGACGCCACCTTGGCGAAAAGTCCGGCCGGACGGACATGCATGCCGTATTTGTTCAGCAGCACGAATTCACGGGTTTCTTGGTTTGTAGTAGTCTTTGCCACGATGCAGCTCTCCTCATACGGAATGATGTCGCTTGATCCGTGAATCCAACTCGCGTACCGCGACAAACCCCGACAATCGAACCTTGTGTTCTTGCGCCGCCGTTTCCACCAGGTTCACCAGGTCACGTCCAGGGGCCACAGGGATCACCAGTTGCGGCACCGCCACGCCGAGGAATTCCCGACGCAACCCATCCGTTCCTGTGCGGTCCAACTCGGCATCGGCTTCGCCCTGCCGTTTCAGTGTCACCACCAGATCCACCTGCTTTTCGCCGCGTACCGCCGCCACGCCGAAAATGGAAGGCACATGGATGATTCCGATCCCGCGAATCTCCATGTAATACTGGGTCACCGGCATCGCCGAGCCCAGCAGGTTGTTATTGCTGTCACGCCGAAACTGCGTCAGGTCGTCCGCGACCAGCGCATGCCCCCGCTTGATCAGTCCCAGTGCGGTCTCACTTTTGCCAAGCCCGGCGGCACCCTCGATGAAAACGCCGACCCCCGCCACCTCCAGCATCGTGCCGTGAACCTTGCAGCGCGGCGCGTGCAGATCCTCCAGCACGAAGGTGGCGGCATGAATGAAGTGGCGCGTCACCATGCTCGACCGCAACACACAAACACCGTCACGCTCAGCCAGTCTCACAACTTCAGGGAAGATACGCTTCCCCCGCGTAAAGACCATACAGGGGATCTTTTTCGCGAACAACTCTTCGAGACGCTGAGCGCGCAGCGCTTCGGGCATGGACGAGAGATACTCAAACTCGGCCATGCCCACCACTTGGATGCGCTTGCGCGCAAAGTGCCTGTAAAACCCCGACAGGGCGAGGCCGGGCCGATGGGCGACGGGCTCGATAATCACCCGCTCCAAACCGGCCTGCCCCGCCACCAGCTCCATACCCAGCCGCTCACGACCGATCTCGAGAAACTGGCCGACCGTGACGCGCGACTGCTGAGACTGGTTCTGTCGGTATTCCGCCATTATTTCTTATCCGTATTCCGCGTGTGCAAGTCCGCCCGCTTGTTCAACATCTTGCGCAACTGCTTTTCCACTCGCGCCGCCGCCGTGTCGATCACCGCGCGCGCGCTGTCGGCGTGCTCTTTGGTGCCGACAGCCGTCAGATTCTTCTGCTGCACGATGATTTCCGCCTCGTAGAGATGGCGCTGCACATCCACAACCACACGCACGCTCCCGATCTTCGGAAACTGTTCCATCAATTTGGCGGCGCGGAGTTCCGCGTATTCCTTAAGTCCGGGTGCTGCGTTCTGATGACGGATTGTCACTTCGATAGGCATGGGTGTCATCCTCCTGATTAGTCCGCACAAGGCGGGTTGTTTGTTTGGCTACATTCTGAAATTCTGTCCGAGATACAGACGGCGTGCCGTTTCGTCCTGCACCAGAAAGCTACTCGATCCCTCGCGCAGGATCTGGCCGTCGTAGACAAGATAGGCCCGGTCCACGATCGACAACGTCTCACGGACGTTGTGGTCGGTCACGATGATGCCGAGTCCGCGGTCGCGCAGCCCTTTGACGATCTCCTGAATATCATGCACCGCCAGCGGATCCACTCCGCTGAACGGCTCGTCCAGCATCAGGATGGCCGGCTTACGAACCAGCGCACGCGCAATCTCGAGTTTGCGACGCTCGCCACCACTCAACGTATAAGCGCGCTGCCGGGCCACCTTGGTCAAATTCAAGCTGGAAAGCAGCTCCTCTGCCCGCTCATTCCGCTCGGCCTTTGTCAACTCCATGGTTTCAAGAATCGCCAGCACGTTCTCTTCCACCGTGAGCTTGCGGAAGGTTGACGGCTCCTGCGCCAGATAACCGAGTCCCAGCCGCGCCCGGCGATAGACCGGCATGCGCGTGATGTCCTGGCCGCGGAACGAGACCGTGCCATCATTGGGGCGCACCAAGCCCACCACCATGTAAAAGGTGGTTGTCTTGCCCGCGCCGTTAGGCCCCAGCAACCCGACGATCTCACCGCATGAAGCATGAAGCGATACGCCATTGACGACTGTGCGCGCGCCATACTGCTTCACCAGATTCTCGGCCTGAATGTCCGGCGTCCCCGCTACGCCCTGTGGATCAGCATCATTCATTCGTGGAACCATACCCCCTACGGAATCAATTTCTTGGTGTCGGCCTTGTTGAAGGTCCCCGGCGGCAGAACCACGCGCCCCGGCGACACCTCCATGCGTTCGTCATCCAACCAAAACGTGATGCGGTTGCCGGTCACCTCCCCCCCCTCATCGCCCTGTCGCATCAGGCGCGCGTTGCCGGTCATGACAATTTGACCGTCCTTCTTGGTATAAACCGCCTTATCACAACTCGCCGACCGATTGAGGTTGGTGATACTCACATGCCCAACCGCCATGATCTGCTGGACGTCATTGGTCCCTTCCATGAAGACGAGCAGGCGATCCGAGCGCATCACAAACTGCGCGTCATCCACCACCACATTCTCGTCAAAAAGAATCACGCCCTCTTTGTTGTCAAACTCGATACGCTCGGCTGTGATCACCGCCTCGCGCGCGGGTTCCGCCTGCCCGTCAGCCTTCACCGCCGCCTCTTTCGTGTCGGCCGGCTTGGCTGCGGTGTCGCCCACCGCAACCGGCACTTGGGCAAAGACGCCCGCTGCCGCCAGCAGGCCCACCACCGCAACACCCGTTCTTGTCAACCGCTTCATCAGAATCTCCCAAAATTGTTCCGGATGCGATGCGTCCGAATCTCGCACTCGGCCATGATTTTAATATACTCGCCTGCCATTGAAAAGTACATACCGCGCCCTTTGAGCCGATCTCCGTCCTTTTCAACCGTCACCCGTCCGTCGCAGTACCCATGCCGGGCCGCACGGTCGAACAGGCACCCCTCGGCCGTGAGCAGACCGTCAGGAGCGCCCTCGGCCGTCAACAACTCAACAACCACATCTTCCGCAAAAATCATGCCGTCCGCGAAGACCTGTGCCTTTTTCGCGCGCAGCCGCGCCCGGACGCGCCCATCCGCATGATAATCCAACGGCAGCGCGAGGTTCTCGACCGGTGCCGTCATGGCCGCCTTGACCGTCGGCCAGCGCTCGGCCAACGAACGCCACGCGGTGTCGTCGTGCCGATCGAACCAACGCGCAACCTCTGGATCCTCGGCCGCTCCCGCCGACCACGTGACACACGCCACGACAGCCGTCAGCACCGCCCGCCTGATCCTCTGCCTCTGTTCAGCGCACCAAACCATGAATCGCCCCCAGCGTTTGCCACAGCCGTTTCAAATCCTTGAAGGCTATCGCGTTCGCCTTGTCCGAAAGAGCTTCAGCCGGGTTGACGTGCGTCTCCATGAACACGCCGTCGACCCCGGTCGCCACCGCCGCGCGCGCCAAAGCAGGTGCCCAGCGACCATCGCCCCCGCTCATCTTCCCCGCGCCACCCGGCCGCTGCACACTGTGCGTGGCATCGAACACCACCGGCACCCCCAACTCGCGCATGATCAGGAGGCTACGCATGTCCGCCACCAGATTATGGTAGCCGAAACTCGCCCCACGCTCGGTCAGAATGATCTTGTCGTTGCCGACCGAGCGAATCTTTTCGATCACGTTGACCATATCTTCCGGCGCCAGGAACTGGCCCTTCTTGACGTTGACCGCCTTGCCGGTCTCCGCTGCCGCCACCACGAGGTCGGTCTGACGGCACAGAAATGCGGGGATCTGCAAAATATCCACCGACTCGGCCGCTATCGCCGCCTGCCCCGGCTCGTGGATGTCGGTCAGGACCGGTACCCCGAAGCGGTCGCGCACCTCTTTCAGAACCGCCAGACCATCGGTCAGCCCCGGCCCGCGATAGGCGTCCACCGAGGTCCGGTTCGCCTTGTCGAACGACGCCTTGAAAACCAGCGGCACATCCAGCTCGCGCGCCAGCCGCACCAGCCGCTCCGCAAGATCCATCGTGCCTTCCACCGATTCAATCACGCACGGTCCGGCAATGAACACCAACCGCTTGCCGCCAAACATGACACCGCCCACTTTGACCTGTTTCACGCTCAAACTCCTGACTTCCGGCCTCAGCCACCCATTCTCTGCCTGATCACCGCCTCAACCGCCGGGACATCCTCCGGCGTGTCGACGCCCACCCCCAGCTCTTCGGTCTGAATGACCGCGATACGCGCTCCCAAATAAAGGGCGCGCAACTGCTCCAGACTCTCGGTCCGTTCCACCAGACAAGGCGGCTCCTGCACAAGCCGCTTCAGAAACGCGCCGCGATAGGCATAGATGCCCAAGTGACGCAGGTAAAGCCCGGACGCCAGATCCGGCTCGCCATCACGGCGGCACGGGATCGGCAGCCGCGAAAAATAGAGCGCCCCGCCGTCCCGCGCCAACACCACCTTGACCACCGTGCGCGCCTCGAGATCGCGCCTCGATCGGATCGGGCACGCGGCGGTCGCCATGGCCCAGCCCGCATCCGCCTTCATGCGCTCGGCCAGCGCGTCGATCAGCGCCGGGTCGATCAGCGGCTCATCCCCCTGAATGTTGATCACGATGTCGTCATCGGCCGGACGCGCCGCCTCGGCCACCCGGTCAGTGCCGGAAGGATGATCGGCGCGCGTCATCGCCACCTTGGCGAAACCGGACACCGCGCCCGCGATCCGGACGTCATCCGTGGCGACCAGAACCTCATCAAGCGCTTTCGCACGCCGCGCCGCCTCGACGACCCACTGGACCAACGGCTTACCGCAAATCGGATGAAGGCTCTTCCCCGGGAACCGCGTCGAGCCCCAGCGCGACGGGATCACGCCAATCACACGCATACTGTTATTTCCTGTTGAATTGAAAACGAGTGTATTCTCTGCATTCTTTCAACGAGAGTCAAGGCTTCTAAACACGGGGCTTTGCCACCTGTTTCATCTGCGGGAAGAGGATCACGTCACGGATCACCTCGGTGCCGGTCAACATCATGACCAGCCGGTCGATCCCCATGCCGAGCCCGCCCGTCGGCGGCATGCCGTGCTCCAGCGCGGTGATGAAATCCTCGTCGATCTTCTCGGGGTCGTCCCCCGCCTGGTCGGCCAACGCCTTGCGCTGCGCCTCCGGGTCATTCTGCTCGGTGTAGCCGGGGCACAGCTCTTTACCGGCCACCACGAATTCAAAGACATCCACCAGATCCGGATCATCCTCGCAGGCCTTGGCCAACGGCACAAACTGTCGCGGGATGCGCGTCACAAAGGTCGGCTGACGCAACGTCTTTTCGACCAGCTTGCCGTAAACCTCGTGGGTAATCAGCAGATGGTTCCAGTCCGGATCGATATCCACGCCCTGCGCTTCCGCCTTGGCGCGCGCCTGATCCACCGTCAGGTCGAACCAGTCGCTCCCCATCACCTCTTTGATCACATCCTTGTAGGCGACCTCGCGATACGGCGGCGTGAAGTCCAGCACCTCCTTGGCCTCACCGTATTCGACGGTGAGACGTCCCAGCACTTTTTCGCAAAGATGCGGCAGCATCCCTTCGATAATCGCCTTCATCGAGTTGCGGTCGCCATATGCCTCATAAATCTCCAACACTGTGAATTCGGGATTATGCGTACGGTCAATGCCCTCGTTGCGGAAGTCCTTGCCCAACTCGAAGATCTTGTCGAAACCGCCTACGATCAAACGCTTGAGATAGAGTTCCGGCGCAATACGCATCACCATGTCGACATCGAGCGCGTTGTGGTGCGTGAAAAACGGCTTGGCGGCGGCGCCGCCCGCCTGGGGCTGCATCATCGGCGTTTCGACTTCGATGAAGCCGCGGGCATGGAGGAAGTTCCGAATCTCAGCCAGAATCGCGCTGCGCTTGTTGAAACGGTCGCGCGACTCCGGATTCATCATCAGATCCAGGTAACGCTTGCGGTACCGCTCTTCCACATCCTGCAAGCCATGATACTTCTCCGGCGGCTGCAGGATCGCCTTGCTGAGGAGCTGCCAAGCGTGGACTTCGAGGGTCGGCTCCCCCGTACGCGTGGTGAAAAGGCGCCCCTCGACGCCGACAAAATCGCCGAGATCCAGATACTTGAAACCCTCAAACTGCCGCTCATTGAGCAGGTCTTTCTTGATGAAAATCTGAAAACTGGCCGTCCCGTCGCTGATCGTGGCAAACGAGGCTTTGCCCATGCGCCGGACCGTCATCAGGCGGCCAGCCGCCCGCACCTGCTTGTTCTCTTCAAAACCGGCCCGGATCTCAGAAAGGCGCGTACGATCGAAAGCCTGCCCGTACGGCTTGAAGCCCAACTCCGCCAACTTCCGAAGATTCAAAATCCGTTGTTCGCGGTACTCATTTTCCGATTGCTGATGTTCCTCTGACATGTCCTGATTTTCCTTCCGTGACAGATAACCATATCAAACTTTCCGTCCGGTGTCAGTCTCGCAGGGGTGAGATCAAAGAACCCTAGAACCCGCCACGGTCTTTTCATTTGGCCTTTTCTTGATCCGGTTCGCCGGGACACTGACACTGAAGCAGCGCCAAGCGCTGGGCCTGCCGCGTTTCAAGCCCGGATCGGACTCCCGCAAGACACCATCCTACAGCGCGTTCTACAACCTGCTGCGCCAGCTCGACAGGGAGGCGTTCGCCCCTGTCATGACCGGTTGGCTGCAACAGCACGAAGGCACGCTTCCCCGCAAGCTGGCGCCCGACGGCAAGTTCATCCGCGCAATGGGCGTGGCGGTCATGACGGTCACGCTAGGCCGCTTCTGGCAGGGACGGGCCGCCGGGCCGTCTGCCGCGGTCTCGGCGAGACCGCCCCACCGGCCCGTACACCCTTTGAACGTTGAGAGTTGAAAGTTGAGATAAGCGTTGAACGTTCTCTCCGCCATCTCGCGAACTCTCACGTTCGTCCGCCGGCAGTCCGTTTATTTGAGCGTAAACAGCGTCCCTGTCGGCCGAACCAGGTACAGGTCCGTATCGGTCTTCTTGAGACTCCATTTCTGAGGGAGGCCCGACAGCGAGGGCGTGCCTGTCAGCCCGCCCTCGGCATGGATAATCGGGTAACGCGGGCCGGCCGGTTCAGACAAGGCCGTGATAGACAGACCGCTGATATTCAAGGTGCCCGTACTGGTGATCAGGTCAGCCTGTAAACCGGCGAACGACAGACGATATTCCGCGCCAGCCAGGCTGACATTCACCAGCGAGAGAACACCGACATCGTCATCGCCACCGGGCGAGAGCACACTCCCCGCCGCCAAGGTACCGTTACGAACGACACCGTCCTCACCGATCACCGTCAGCGAGGTGGTCGTCTGGCCAGACAGATCAAGGGTCCCTCCAGCAAGCTCGACCGTGCCTCCCGGCAACGGATCGGCGGAACTGAAATAATCCTCAAGACGGACCTGCATGCCGTTTTTCCATTTGGCCAACAGATAATTCTCGATCGCCGTCCGCTGGTCATCGGTGAGCGTCACATCAAAGAGCATGACCTCTCCGATCTGTCCGGCATAAGCCCCGAAAGCAACGCCTGTACCGCGCACGTTCAAGCCCAGTCTGGTGTCAACCGTTTTGATATCGAGGGTTCTTTTGGGCCCATCCTCACCGTTCCGGAAGGCGGCAAGTTGATCCGGTATGCCATCCACGCCACTGATAAACGTACAGATATACGGAACCCCCGCAGCCTGAACACCGGCAATATCGAGGTCATTGTCACCACCGCCATAAGTCCCAAAACGGGTGTTGTCTGTTGCACGCGCAAGGATTTCGAAACCGCTGCGTGCTGCCGCGGAACCCATCAGCGTGACCCCACAACCGTTATTTTGGTTGCGGCTGATCACCGCAATGAGTGAGCGCGGCATCTTACCCGCGATGCCGGCGTTGTTGAGGCTAAACAACCCCGAGGCACCAGACGTGCAATACACCATCGGATACGCCGAGTGCGACGCGTCGCCGGTCACCCAAAGCGGCGGAGTCAGATTATCCGGCACAGCGTCATGGACAGCGCCACTGTAGCCCTTATTGGCCAGACGCAACACTTTGCCATCGGGGTCACTCTCCACGGTGGCAACGTCAGCGGGATCATACCAGATCCGCGGCATGGGGAAGGCGGAAGGACAACGCAACGTGCCACCAGTCAGACGAACAACCGCACCGCGCGGCACTGCATTCGTGTGCAGGACGGCCAACACGCCTTCCGCGACTTCAATCGCCCCCGCAAAACGGTTAGGCGCCGACAGGCAAAGCGTTCCGGGGCCGATTTTCTTGAGGCCACCGTCCACGGGCGGCTCTTCAACCACCGCCGTAGCGGTCGCCCCCGATCCACCTCCACCCCTGAAGGTCAGAGTCGGGGCGGAGGAATAGCCACTGCCGCCGGCTGTCACCCGGACGGCGACAATCTCACCACTATCACGGTCGATCTCCGCAACGGCTGTCGCGCCACTGCCGCCACCACCGGAGATCGTGACCAGCGGAGGCGCGATGTATCCCGAACCACCTTTAGTGATGTTGATGGAGCGCACAACTTTCCCGGTGAACGCACACAACGGCAGATTGAGATCCGCGAAGGTATCGGGTGGCGTCTCGATGATCGCGCCGTCTTCATGCGCGAGCACGGTCAGCGGATGATCATTGTCGACACCCCCGAAAATGGCACCTGATTGACGAACCGCGAACGTCCCCCCATTAAACTGCACAAAGGCCATCGTATTGGTGCCCGTCTCGCGTATGATCGTTCCAGCCTCCAAACGCCCGCCATTCAGATTGAGTGTCGCCAAAGCCGAGTGGCGATACCCGATCTCCAAATTACCATTGATGACCGCATCGGCAGATCCTTCAACAGTGACGATGGAGACCCCGTCGTAAGGGTTGGAATCGCTAGAACTGGCACTCATGACAAGATTCCCGTGATGCAGAAAGGTCCCACCAGCCAGATGCAGGACACCGCCACCACGGCTGGCGCCGACCCTGAGATAACCATCGTAATTGTCCCCCACAACCCCGGAACCCGGCAAGGGACGCAATCCGCCGTTCATCACGAAGGCACCGCCGTTCTGACGCAAAATGCCGATTGAGTTGGAACTGGCACTTTCATACCCCAACCGGGTAAAGCCTTTGTTGGTCAACGCGCCACCGTCGAGTTGATAATAACCGTAGCCATAGTAGCCGATAGCGCCGTCATTATTGCGGCCGCCCGTATTGAGCCAAACCGCATTCCCAGAATGGTAGACTGCCCCCACGGCGGACCCATCCGAAGCTGTACCGCCGCCTACGAGCAGACGTGCGGAGACAAAGGCATGATCATCCAGCGTCAGCAAGGCTTTGGTTCCTCCCGACTGTGCGACCGTCACGTACGATTGCGATGACACTGAGTACCCGCGATCAGTGGCAATAATACGCGCATGGCCACCGAAAACGTTTGTCAGCGATAGGCAATGTGCCGTGGGACGGAAGACTAAATGGCATCGATTAAGAGTAATCGTCACATCGTTCGTCACCACCAGATTGCCGCCCCAAACGAAAAGATCACCGAACAGGTCGGCATTGCCATTCAACGTCAGGGTTCCCGGACCATGCTTCACCAGACGTCCGGCAAACGGCGGAATATCGTACGGATACTCCATGTCGCTCAAGGTGGTGTCGACACCCGCACGAACGTTGTTGGTGTAGATAAAACGTCCGGACTCCAAGAGATCGCGCACCTGTTCCGGTGTAAAACCCTCTTCCGCATGGGTGCCGGCCATGGCGATGACACCACCATTGTTGGTGACCGTCAGGCGCGTGTAGTCTGCCCCCGGCAGCGAACCGGGATAGCGCAGCACCAGCGTGGCATTGTTGACGGTTGTCTGACCGGTGTAGAGGTTGTTGCTGTGCGACAGATAGTTATACGACTGTGTGCCGTTATTCATTACGGCCAGCGATCCACTCCCTGAGAGTTGTCCTCGCAAGTGCTTAGCAGTATTCGCGCCAGAGAGCAAAGTCAATGTGCCCGACAGGGTGATCGGGCCGTCCAGAACGGAAGCGTTGTGGAACAGGCCATCATTCGTACCGTTACGGATGGCCGCACCATCACCAGCACTAATCGCCCAAGGTAATGGGTTCGCCAGATTGAACAGCCCAAGGGTACCTTGCGATCCAATCTCAATCACGCGTGTGGCGTCCGCAGGGTGTAAACGACCATCACTTTCAATGTTGAGAAGACCATTCTGGATGCTGACTGCCACACCGGCTGGAGCATTACTGATGGTGGCGGCAACAGGAAGACAGAGTGAGTCGCTCCCAACCTTCGTAAGCACATGCCCGTTGAGATCCAGAATGGAATTACGGATATCCCAACGTTGCGTCGCACCAAAAGTAGCGTCACCCGCAAGTGTGATGAGGGTATTCTGAAACGCGTACGTCTGTTGCGTGCTGCTGGCATTACGGATCACTCCGGCGCCATCCGGGCCGGCCCCCGCGACGTTCATGCTCGCCGACAACCGGATAGTGTTCGCTGTTGAGGATGCGATTTCAAACGCCGCCGCGGGCATCACATCAATGGCAGCGTGCTGGTTAAGAAATAACGGAGAACGCAACACGCCATTAGAAACAATGGCACTTCCCAGGAACGCGTCCCAGGATCCAGCTAGATTCAGTGTGCCGGCTCCGGTTTTGACAAACGTACCGTATCCCGACAATTTACCGGCAAGAGCCCTGACATCCGTTGCCTGAGGCGCATCAATGACAAGCGTACCGGCATTCAAGATGGTTGCGCCGGAATGATTGAGATCACCGGCGAGCGTAACAAGACCGGAGCCTTCTTTGAGGAGGGTCGCCCGCTGACCAGGCGGATCCACAATAGCAGCGTTGATGGCCAGATCAGTCTCACCGTCATTCCGCAATGTGAGCGGGTAATCTGACGGCTTGGCCCCATTTTTCCACTTGGCTAACAGATAACTCTCCACCGCCATGCGTTGAGAGGGGGTCAGCGCGTAGTCAAACAGAATGACTTCCCCGACCTGACCACGCCACTGCGTCGTCGTCGTACTGCGTTGCCCAAGGGTAAGGGCTGTATTGAGCGTGTTCAGGGAGTTTGTTCCCGTCACGCCTACGGCACCGTCGACAAAAGTGAAGAGCGGATTGGGTGTGCCGCTTTCGGCAATGAAAGTGAGTAGTTTCAATTCTCCGGGAGCCGGTACGGGCAAGTTGTAGAGGTCATAATTGAAGGTGCCGAACATGGTGTTTTCGGTACGCGAGACCACTTCAAAAATGCGATGAGCAGAATTGTTGCCGAACGAGACCCCCAGGTTGGCGCCATCATTACGCGCCACAACCGCGATTAAGGTACGCGGGGCGTTACCCGAGATGCCGGTATTCGCCAGACTGCGCAGGCACTGATTGGCATTGTCGGAACGCAGCATGGGTAAAGGCCCGAAGGACGACGAACCGGTCGCTAACAGCGGCGCGATGTTATTGGCCGGCACAGCAGCATCAAAGGCACTGCCGGTGGCCGCTTTGTTGGCCAGACGAGTGACACCACCGGAACCATTGAGCGTGACGGTGGCAGCATCGGAAGGGTCGTACCAGATGATCGGGTTCAAGGCGGAAATGGGCACCGGCGGCAGGACCATCTGCGGCAAGGCGCCAGGAGCGGGCCTAACCACACCCGTCTCGGCAGCAGCACCGATGGTGAGTGCAGCGCCGCCCGCCTGAATGGCCAGTTCACCCACCGCCAACGTCTTGCCATCGAGATCCACGGTCGCGGGCGCGTCCACCGCTTGAATGACTGCCGCCAAGGTCGTCGGATCGGCGGGAAGCGCGATCCCTGCGCCTTCCCCGACACTGTTGATCAGCGCCGCCTGCTCAATACCGTCAGGCAGAACACTGCCGCGTGACGCAAGGCTATTTGTCTGCACAGCCGCCGCGAGTTCATTCCCCCATAATCCCGCACCCCACAGTGCTATCCATCCAATCCATCTGCTTTTCACTATCAGTTCGCCCTTTCATCATGACCACTCTGCGGCCATACACACAACAACAGATCTATGCCGCGATACAGTACCGTATTGCCGGAATACGGTCAATAAGGTCGACAGGGGCCGACACATCATCCTTGAATGTCGGCTGCCGAGACGGCCGCACCACGTGCCCTGCGCCAGAAGCCAGTGGTGCAAACAGCCTTATCAACCCGGCGACCCCGACTACACGCCGCTCACGCACACGTTAAAGCCGCGCACCGTCTCCCGGAGGACAGGTTGGATGTCGCGGGACACGGCATGAACAAAATCGGCCCCGTTACCGTCCAGTAACGGATGTCTTTTTCCGCCAAGCTGCGGCGACCGACAACCCGACACCTGAGCAGCTCGTCACGGCCCCCGCCAGCATCAGCCACTGCCAAGGCGACCAGAGCAGCACGAAACCCGCCAGTGCCACCACCATGCCCGCCGCAAAGCAGGCATGACAACCGAACCGTTGACGTCCGTGATGTCGGATGGCGGCCGTATTCATCGTTCCCCCTGCGATGCTTCATCAAGCCTGTTGGGGTCGGCAGGATTTCCGACATATTTGAACAGACGGTCCGCCCAAACGACCGTTTCACGGATCAGCGGACAACGCGGAGCAATGAAGCGATAGACGCGCTTGCAGGGGCTGGCGTAATTCTCGTTGCGCACATACTGGACGCTATGCTGCCAGACATCATCAACCATGATCAAAGCGCCCGCGATGACCGCAATCAATCCCCAAACAGCCAGCCGCCGTCGGCCGCAGGCCACCGCCGAATATCCCAGAATGGCCAAGCCCATCCCGCCGTAAAAGTGGTGCACCCCCGCCAGTGTCTCCATGTTCGGCGGATGAGCATTCAGGAATGTAACCCATGAGACCATAGCAACACATGCCCTCCGTACATCCCAACCTCTCACCTATGACCCTAACGGAACATTTTGAGCAGGGCCGCGCAGATCATGAGGATGGACACGGCCAGCCCGCCGCGCGCCAGCGTCGCCGGGACGGTTGCGCCGTCCCTGGCGAAGGCCAACAGGAGCATGGCCGACCCCAGAAACAGGGCCCCGCCGATCATGCTCAACGCAAGGCACGCCGTCATACGGCTGAACTGCCGCGTGTGCCGTTCCAGGTCGCGGTGCTGGGATTCGATTCTCAGCACACCGTCGTTCATGTGGGTCAAAAAGGTTCCCAGCGCGGCTGGCAGCGCCCTGATCGCGCGCGTCCCGTCAGCCGCCAGCCGCCCCAGTTCATCACGGACATTGCTCAGCGAAAAGCGGTCTTTGATGGCGGCCTTGATAAACGGCGAAAGCTCGATCACGAAGTACATGTTCGGAGAGAGTGTCCGCACGATGCTCTCGGTCATCACCGCGGCGCGGCCAAGCATGATCAACTGCTGCGGCACCACCAGTTTGTGCGTCGCGAGCAGATCCATGAGGGTTTCCAACAGCGTCTCTATGCGCAGATCTTCAGCCGGCAGGTCGTAGTAAAAGACCAGCAGCTCATGCAAGTCGCGGGCCAGACGCATCGTATCCGGCTGGTGCCCCGGTTCGGCATACGCCGCCAGAATGCGGCTCATGCGCATCGCGTCTTTGGTCACCACCGCCACGAACAGGTCGATCATCAATTTTTGTGTTTCAGGATCGATGGTGCGAACCATGCCGAAATCGAAAAGACCGATGGTGGGCCCCGGCATCACCAGAATGTTGCCGGCGTGAACATCCCCGTTGTAAACACCATACGTGAAGACCTGTTTCGCCAGCAACGCAACCAGCCGCTTGGAGAGCGTGTCGCGGTCATAGCCTAATCTGACGAGATCACCGATCCGGTCGATTTTGACGCCTTCCAGCCTCTCCAGAACCAGCACCTTGTCCGTGCAGAGCTCACGATGGACAAAAGGGATCCTGACGGTCGGGTCCCCATCAAAAATCTTGCGGAATTTCAGCGTGTTGTGCATCTCACGCCTGAAATCCATCTCCATGCGGATCGTCTTGTAGAATTCCTCCACAATGCTGCGGAGATTCAGGTGGCGCAACTCCTCGACGTGTCGTTCGAGCAGAGGGACAAACCAGCTCAGCAGATCGATGTCGGTGTCGACCAGCGCTTGGACACCGGGCCGCTGGACTTTCACGACCACCGCCTCACCGGTCGCGGCCAGGCGCGCCGCGTGCACCTGTGACAGCGAAGCCGAGCCCAGCGGACGCTCGGAAAAATCAACGAAAAGCTGGTTGAGCGGTCGGCCGTACTCGGCTTCCACGGTCTTGACCACCTCTTCCAGCGGCAAGGCCTCAACCCCGTCCTGCAACCGCGCAAGCTGGCTGGCGACACCGTCCGGCAACAGGTCCCGCCGCGTGCTGAGCACCTGGCCGAATTTGATGAAGGTGGGCCCCAGACGCTCGCACGCCGTACGCAGGGCGGTACCGAGACACACGGAAGGATCAGTCGTTCCCCCGTTCTTTTTCATTTCCCGGTTCAGCCGTATCCGGGCGCGCACATAGGTGAAAGCACACCCCAAGATAACCGCAACGATACGTCGCAGCCGTTTCACATTCCGGTATGGCTGAAATCGTCCCAGACGTGTTAAACGCATGATGGAACGTTGGCATAACACGGCTTGAATGTCAATGACCGGCGCATTTCCCCAGGCAAGAAGGCAGGGCGTTTTTATTTGAACGGTTTTTGTGCGGTGAGGGATCGCATGGCGTACGATCTGTTCTCGCGGCAGGCGTCGGTGAAGTCGCCAAGGTGGCCGTCCGCGGTGCGGGAGTTGAAGAACAGCAG
>Ga0209407_1000710_pt1 | contig 39809 bp, 35 predicted proteins | sample AD_JPNHG3_MetaG_FD_184410 | JGI IMG/M metagenome (GOLD analysis project Ga0209407, IMG submission 184410) | Active sludge microbial communities of municipal wastewater-treating anaerobic digesters from Japan - AD_JPNHG3_MetaG (SPAdes) (version 2) | ecosystem: Engineered > Bioreactor > Anaerobic...
CTATAACGAACGCCATGCTTTGAAGTTATGTTGAACCGCCGTATGCCGAACGGCACGTACGGTGGTGTGAGAGGGGAGAGAAAAACTCCCCTACTCGATGCACGATTACGGTGGTGGGGTGGCGCGCAAAAGCGGTGCCGCGACCCGCGCACAGCGCGGCTCTTGCCACCGCACTCCAAATTTTCCGCCGCGCCACGCGCGGCACAACCTTTATGCGCCCACGCAGCGGGAAATCAATCTTGTCGTTTATGCGCCCGCGCAGCGGGAAATCATGTCCAAAAAACGCATCCCAACTTTCACCAGAAACGCATTGTCTTCGCATGCCCCCCTACACCAACCGCGTACAAGCGGTTGACATAATCCATCCGAAATGAAACAACAATGCCATCGCCAATGGAATAGGTGTCTCATTCTGGTTGGAGCAAGTGATGAAGCTGTCGGAAATCGAGCAGGTCGCATCATACTGGTTGACGACATGACCATCGATGTTGTACCGGCGCATCAATTCCTGCTGACCGACGCTTCTTAAATTGACAACTTACCTATTACCCGTTACCTATTACCTAGTGTCCCGCATTTCCTTCGCCATCGCGATTCCGTCTTTCAAGCATGTGAGCTTGCCGTCGAGCTGCGCTTCGTAGCAGGCGTCCAAAATGGGTTTGAAGGCGGGGCCGGGTTTTAGGCCCAGTTCAATGAGATGGCGACCCATGACGATCGGACGCGGCGCCGCACTCTTCACGCTCAACTCTTCGGCCTTTTTCAGAAGCCATTCCCCGGCTGGAAATCGATCGGCGTGAAACCCCAATCGCCCGTTTTGGTCTGCCCAGGCCACACGCACAAGACGGTCAATCCGCTTGACCCGACACGCCAGTCGCCGGATCGCCGATGGCGAGGCTTGCGCATCGAAAAACTCTTTGGGCCGCAGGTGTTCCCTCACAAGGGGCACAACGGCTTCGACAAGATCAGACTCATTGGTCATGCCGGATAAGAAGGCACGTGTGGGCGCTTCCCCGGCTTCCGCGTGGCCGAGAGAACGGATGTGGTCTTCATGGTGCTCGGTTGTAAGCGGCTTCCCGAAGTCATGGCACAGAACTGCAAGGCCGACGATTAGGTCCTCGCGTTCGACTCCAATCCGCTCCTCGGCAAAGGCGTCCATGCAGAGCAGCGTGTGGTTCCACACGTCGCCCTCTGGATGCCATTCCGGGTCTTGCGGGCAATTGACCAGCGCAGCGAGTTCCGGATAGAAGCGAAGCCATTGGCTCTCTCGGAGAAAGCGGAGGCCCAGCGACGGCTTCACGCCCCTGAGAATAAGTTTCTTCCATTCCTCAAAAATGCGTTCCCGCGCGAGTCCTTCGCTGTCGATGGATGCACACAGTTTCAACGTCTCAGGGGCGGCCGACAACTGGAACCGTGCCGCAAACTGCATCCCCCGCAAAACACGAAGGGGATCCTCGACGAACTTGTGTGACGTGTGCCGTAAGACGCGATGACGCAGGTCGGCCGCGCCGTTGAAGTAATCATGCAGACGGTCATTCCTAGGGTCGTAGGCCATGGCGTTGATCGTGAAGTCCCGGCGACTCGCGGCCTCTTCAACGGTCATGTTCGGATCGGAGAGAATATCAAAGCCTTTGTGGCCCAGACCTGCCTTTGACTCCCTGCGAGGGATGGAAACATCTATGGGAAGATGGTGAAGCTTGATCACGCCGAACGCCTCGCCCACAAGGTCGATGCGAAAACGAGCAGCCAAGTCGGCCTTGAGGACTTCAGCGGGCACGCCGTAGACCTCAACATCAATATCTTTGGCGGGCAGACCCATCATCGAATCGCGCACGCACCCCCCGACGACGAGCGCGAGCCCGCCTTCGCGATAGGCAAGTTCACACACCGCGGTCAGTGCGTCGCGGAGTTCTTCCTGTTCTATTCGTAACATCTCGTCATCTCCGCCCAAGCTCTTCTCGCTTTAACAGCCGAGGATCGATGGGCAGCGGGATCGGCTCGCTTTTCACGAGCCCCTTAAACGTAGGATGCCTCGGGTTGAGCACGTAGTTCTTCTCGAGCGGGATGACCGCGCTGGGCACTTCCAGTGCCAGTGAAGTGCATGCGGTCACCCAGCCGTCACCGATGCGCTGGACGCTATAAGGCGGCGGGGCCTGCCGCCATTCCGCTGGGAGTTTGCGTTCGTCGAGCCGTTCGATCTGCTTCTCGTCCATGTCCGTCGAAACCGCCAAGTACGATATCAGCGCCAGATTCGTTTTGGCGTTGACGAGCACTTCCAGCACCGCCAGCGCGAGGCTCCCGGAACAGTAAACCACGGGGACGCCCTCGGAGTTCCAGCGCCCGCCGACCCGCCGAGCCCCCTCGCCGTTGAAGGGATCCCCCCCGAAACCGGGGTTGTAGACGCGCCAGAGGCGGACACTCATGACACGATTCCGTAGGCGATGCGATAAAGCACCTTCTCGACTTCCCGCTTGCCGATCTCGGTGTCCGCGTAATCAAGTGGCGTTGCCCCGCCCAGCGCAGTTGAGGGTATCTTGAACCACTGCCCGGCCAGTTCACGCGAACCAAGCACCCGTGTCGCGAGATGGAACAACTTGCCCAACCGGTAGACCCGCTCAGACTCATTCTGATCCAACCGTCCGGATACTCGCCGCCGCCGCAGGGTACTGTCACTCATCCCCACAACCTGGAGAAGCCGGGAGGTCGGGATATTCAGTTCGGAACAGAGCTGATCGAACACGCGAACCTGCAGTCCGCGCTTGACCGCGTTGATCACATCGCCGGGCGACTCCACATGGCCGACAATTTCCATCGGTTCGGCCACCATGGTGTCGGCAACTTGTCCACGAGCCCCAGCCCTGGTACGGTCTCTAATAATTGTATCCATAGGAACCTCCTTTCATTTGACGCAAATATTACACCAAATGGCGAAGCGGGTCAAGTGGAGAATGACGGACCGCCGCAATCCTGCCACAATCCGGGGTTGTTGCCGCCATTCGCCCGTGTTATAGTAATTGGCATCAACGATTGGGTATTTTCGTAAAGTGATTCACGGGGGAGTTATGCGGCAGGTTAAGTTTTCGCGGCGCAAGTTTTTGAAAGGAAGCGCGGCTGCCGGAACACTGATGTTTCCGACGATCATTCCGTCTCGCGTGCTGGGACAGCAGGCGCCATCTAAAAAAATCCAGGTCGGCATCATCGGATGCGGACGGATCGCCGGCGGCATGGATATTCCCGGTGTCTGGCTCAACCAAGACCTGGCGACGGTGGTGGCGCTCTCTGATTGCGACCGGCAACGGATGACAACCACCCAGAAGAAAACCGTGAAGCTGTTTGACGGCGACCTGCCCAAACTCGCCTTGTACCAAGACTATCGCGAGCTGTTGGCGGATCGTGCGGTCGACGCCGTGATGATTTGCACGCCCGATTTCTGGCACGCGCAACAGTGCGTGGACGCTGCCCTGGCGGGCAAGGATGTGTATGTCCAGAAACCGCTGGCCATGACGGTGAGCGAGAGCCGCGCCATTGCTACGGTCATGCAGAAAACCGGGCGCATCTTCCACATCGGCACGCAGCAGCGCTCCGAAGGCAAGAGCACCTTCGGGCCGCAGTTCCGCAAGGCGGCCGAATACGTCCGCAACGGGCGCTTGGGCACGGTGCGGCGCATTGAGATCGGTCTGCCGATGGATCCGCCGGAACCTGCCGACCTGCCGCTGATACAGCCGGTGCCCAACACGCTGGATTACGATAAATGGCTGGGCTACGCGCCGGTCGAACCCTACAGCGAGTTGCGCACGCACCCGCAGGGCAAGGATGGCGAGGCGAACTTCGGACGGCCCGGCTGGATGGTGATACAGGCGTACAGCATGGGCATGATCGCCAACTGGGGGGCGCATCATATTGATATTGCTCAGTGGGCGCTCGACATGGAGTCCTCGGGGCCGGTAAGGGTGCGCGGCCGGGCGGATTTCCCTAAACGCCGGCTGTGGGATGCGCACGGCAAGCTGGATGTCCGCATGGAGTATGCGGACGGCACGCTGCTTCGTGTCACGGACGACAGCGTCTACCCTAACGGCGTGCGCTTCGTCGGCGATAAGGGATGGATTTTCTGCGGGCGCGGATCTGTCAAAACCATGGCGAACGATCCGGGCGCCGGCGGCAAGCACGGGCGCTGGCGGCCGCTCGAGGCCAGCCGCAAGGAGTTGATCGAAGGCGAGGTCGAGCGTCCGCTGGCGCGCAACCCATCGAACCACCACCGCATCTGGCTGGAGGGCATCCGCACGCGCACCCCGACCCATGTGTCGCCCGAGACGGCACACCGGACCACGACCGCCTGCATCCTCGCCTATACCGCAATGAATCTCAAACGCCCGCTGATCTGGGATCCGGCAACCGAACGGTTTGTCGGGGACGCCGAGGCCAACGCCACGCTGTCGCGCCCCGAACGCGAGCCTTATGGCGTGCGCCGTTCGCTGGCTCGCGCCGGCATGAAACTCTGATATGGTGTGTCAGGGTCGATAAGTGTAAACGCATAAATGGAGCGCATGTTATGACATCTCTCACACGTCGCGGATTCATTCAGGCCGGCAGCCTCGCCGGTGCAACACTCGCTATGCCGTCCCTCATTCCGGCGCGTGTTCTAGCGCAGGCGGCGCCCAGCCGCATCATCCAGATCGGCGTCATCGGTTGCGGACGTATCGCCTCCAGCATGGAGATTCCCGGCATTCTGCGAGTGCCGGAACAAGCGCGCATCGTCGCGCTCTGCGACTTGGACTCAAAGCGCCTCGCCGTGGCGCAGCAGAAGGTCGATGCCGCTTACGCGAAAGGTTCAGCCCCCGCCGCACCGGTCAAAACCTTTGCCTGCTACCGCGACATGCTGCGCGACGGGAATGTTGACGCGGTCATGATCTGCGTGCCCGACCACTGGCACGCGCTCTGCGCCGTCGAGTGTGCGCTGGCCGGCAAGGACATCTGGCTGCAAAAGCCGTTTTCACAGACGATTCACGAGGGCCGCATTCTGGCTGAGGTCGTGCGCCGCAAGGGCGTCATTTTGCAGGTCGGATCGCAGCAGCGCTCCAGCGCACAGTTCCGTACCGGTTGCGAACTGGTGCGCAACGGGCGCATCGGCCGCATCACGCGCGTCGAGGTCGGCTTCGGCAAGGACAAGGACGGCGGCCGCAAGGAAGAGATGCCGGTTCCCGAGAATCTGGATTACGACACCTGGCTCGGCCCGACCCCGCTCGCCTACTACACCGAAGACCGCGTCCACAATCAGGACACCTCCAAGATCGGCAGCCGCCCCGGCTGGATCCAGATGGAGCCGTATGGATGGGGCATGATCACCAACTGGGGCGCGCACCATCTGGACATCGTGCAGTGGGGCCTCGGCATGGAAGACCGCGGGCCGCTGGCGGTGTCGGGCACCTGCGAGTGGATGGACAAGGGCCTCTGGAACGCGCACCGTGAGTTCGACCTGCTCTACACCTACCCCGGCGACATCAAGGTCAGCGTCTGCTACCGCTATCCGAACGGCGTGCGCTTTATCGGCGACGAGGGCTGGATCTTCGTCAGCCGCGGTGCCGCGCGCGTCACGGCCAGCGACCCGTCGATGCCCGCCACGACCCTCAAGGCGCTCGACGCGAGCGACCCGAAATTGCTCAGCGCTCCGCTGGACTCGAATGCCGTGCGGCTGCATGTCAGCGACAACCACGTCACCGACTGGCTGAACGCGATCCGCGGCCGCACCAGCGCCGCAACCAGCGCGGAGATCGGCCACCGCTCGACCTCGGTCTGCATTCTGGGCCATCTCTGCATGAAGACCGGCAAAAGCTTGAAGTGGGACTGGCAAGCCGAACGCACCGACAACGAGGAAGCCAACCGCCTACTGGTCTGTCAGGAACGCGGTGCTTTCAGCATCGCCAAGGCTCTGCAAGCGGCGAACCTAGAGATCAAGGTGTAATCGCCATCCTGTTTTACCTGTTACGTCAATCCATACCATAAACGAGGAACACATGAAAACGAACGTCATCCTATGTGCCAGTGCCGCCGCCGTGCTGCTTGCCGGTTGTGGCAAAAAATCCGAAGCCAGCAGCGGCAAATCCTGCTGCGAGGGCACCATCAAACTCATCACGCTCGACCCCGGGCATTTCCATGCCGCGCTGGTCCAGAAGCGCATGTATCCCGGAGTCTCGCCCACCGTGCATGTTTATGCGCCGGAAGGCAACGACCTCAAGATGCACATGGACCGGATCAATGGCTTCAACACGCGTGCCGAAGAGCCGACCGCCTGGAAGAGCGAGGTCTACACCGGTGCGGACTTCTTTGAAAAGATGCTGGCGGATAAAGCCGGCAACGTCGTGGTGCTCGCCGGCAATAATGCGCGCAAAACCGAGTACATCCTCAAGAGTGTGCAGGCCGGCTACAACGTGCTGGCCGACAAGCCGATGGCTATCACGCCCAAGGATTTCGAGCTGCTCAAGCAGGCGTTCGACGTGGCGCGCGAAAAGGGCGTAATGCTCTACGACATCATGACCGAGCGTTACGAGATCACCACCCTGCTGCAACGCGAACTCTCCCGCTTCCCCAAAGTTTACGGTGAGCAGGAAAAGGGAACGCCCGATGATCCGGCGGTGACCAAAGAGAGCGTACACCACTTCTGCAAGCTGGTGGCCGGCAAGCCGCTGCAGCGCCCGCCGTGGTACTACGACACCACCCAGCAGGGCGAGGCGATCGTCGACGTCAACACTCACCTCACCGACCTGATCCAGTGGGAAACGTTCCCGGAGATCACCTTGACACCCGCCGACATCAACGTGGTGAAGGCGCGCGTCTGGAGCACGCCGATCACCCTGAAGCAGTTCACGACCTCCACCTCGCTCACCGCCTGGCCGGACTTCCTGAAGAAAGATCTGGATGACAAGGGCGTGCTGCAGTGCAAGGCAAACGGTGAGTTCACCTATTCGATCAAAGGCGTCTACGCCAAAGCCTCCGTGCTCTGGAATTTCCAGGCTCCGGAAGGCACGGGCGACACGCACTTCTCGCTGATGCGCGGCACGCGCTCCTCGCTGATCATCCAGCAGGGCGAGGCCGAAGGATACAAGCCCGTGCTCTACGTCGAGCCCCGCCGCGTGCCGGACGTCAAGAAAGACGAACTGGAAGCCGCCCTCAAGGAGGCTATCGCTACGTTGAACAAAACCTATCCGGGCGTCGGCTTCGAAGCGCACGAGACCGGCTGGCGCATCAACATTCCGGCAAGCTACGCGGTCGGCCACGAAGCGCACTTCGGGCAGGTCATGGAGAAATACCTCGGCTTCCTCAAAAACGGCGACATGCCGGCGTGGGAAGTGCCGAACATGATCGTCAAGTACCACACCTTGATGGAAGCGTACACCAAGAGCCGTTAGAACAGAGGAGGCTCTTGCAAAACCCCTTGCTTACAGGTGTGGCACGGGCATCTTGCCCGTGTTTCATGGGCGGGACGCCCATGTCACAAGGGGTTTTGCAAGCCCCTCAGAGAACAAAAAGGATCGAGAAATCATGAACTATCGTCAATTGGGTCAATCGGAGTTGAAGGCGTCGGTCGTCGCCTTGGGCACATGGGCAGTCGGAGGCGGTCCGTGGTGGGGAGAATCGGACGATGCCGAATCGATCCGCGCCATCCACGCCTCACTGGACGCGGGAATCAACTTGATCGACACCGCGCCGGTCTACGGCTTTGGTCATAGCGAAGAGATCGTCGGACGCGCGATCGCAGACCGGCGTGACGATGTTCTGATTGCTACCAAGTGCGGCCTCTGGTGGGGCGACGACACCGGCGCGCTGCACTTTGAGCAAAACGGCAAGACGGTGCGCCGCTGTCTGGAGCCCCGCACTCTCCGTATTGAGGTTGAAGACAGCTTGCGCCGGTTGGGCACCGACCGCATCGACTTGATGCAGACGCACGCGCAAGCGCTGGAGCCATTCAAGACTCCGATCGAGGACACGATGGCCTGCCTGATGGAACTGCGTGAGCAAGGTAAAATCCGCGAGATCGGCGTCTCGAACTGCACGCCGGCGCAGATGGATGAGTACCGCGCGGCCGGAGTGCTCGTATCCAACCAGCCGCGTTACAGCATGCTCGACCGCACCATCGAGAACGACCTGCTGCCGTACTGCATCGAACACGACATCGCCATCTTGGCCTACTCACCGTTGGAGCAGGGCCTGCTCACCGGCAAGGTCGGGATGGACACGGTCTTCCCGCCGGAGTATTTTCGCAACAAGCTCTCCTGGTTCGCGTCGGAGCGCCGACGCCGCGTACTGGATCTGCTGGCGGGCTGGAAGCCGCTCACCGAAAAATACGGGTGCACGGTGGCCCAACTCGTGATCGCGTGGACCGTCGCACAGCCCGGCATTACGATCGCATTGTGCGGTGCGCGCAAAACCGCCAACGCAATTGAAAACGCCGGTGCGGGCGCAGTGACAATCGAACCGGACGATCTCGCGCGCATGCGCCGTGAAGTCGAGGCACTTGCCCCGCTCAACCCCTGACAAGGATGGAAGGATGAAGAGATTCTTGAAACCCTTTGGTGTGTCGTTCGCTCTTGCGGGAACCTTGGGTGTGGCAGACTTCTTCGCCAGTTCGCTTGTGCCTGAAGTTCATCATGGTTGCATGATGATCTGTGTGGCTGTATTTTTATGGACGATCACTCTCGCTGTCGCCGCCATACAGAAGCCCTTCGTGACACAATTCGGCACGGCGGCAGGATTCTCATGGGGGTATCTCGTCCTCCTTTCTGTAGCCATTTCCATCAACAATGGCCGTGTGTCGGTCAATTGGCCTACCATGCTGCCAGCGCTCATTGCCATCCCGCTTGTGGTTCAGTTGACTGCCCTGCCCGTGTACGCAGTGTCCAAGATGATTCAGAGAAAACAGATAGCAAAACCAGAGACCGAGGATCGTTGAATGGCAGCGTGACCGCAAGTGTATACTGCACGAGCGGCGCGGAACAAACGGAAACGATTTTTGAAGTGACTTTTCAGGCCACCATGCCTTTCGTTCTCAAACTGCGAGAAGCGGGTGGCTGAACGAGGTTGAAAATGAAGACTGAAGCAAAACTCGTATTGAAGCCTAGGTTCCTTGGCTGGATGTCTGTTTTTCCCATCGCAATCAATTCCGTGATTGGTGGCGTCGGCATGCTGGCATTCGGTTTCTTTGCGAATCGCATTACCAACGGCGGCATCCCAATACCCATCAAAATTGCCTTTGGTCTTGCCTTCATTCTGTTTGTCTTCGTTATCCCCTTCGTTGCTTATGTGTTAAAGAAAAACACATATTCCCAAACCGAGTATCGGCTCTTCGACGACCGGCTGGAATACGCTGAAGGGTTTCTTAATGTCGAAAACAAGAGCATTGGTTTCGACAACATCCAAGAAATCAGTATGACCAGAGGGATCATCCAGAAGAAATATGGGATCGGAACTATTGTTCTGAAAACAGCCGGACAAGGTCCCAATGCCGGGGTGTATGTCAGGGATATTGAGAATCCCGAGGACATCTACGAAACCTTAAAACAGATATTGTCACACAACAAATGATGAAAACGGGCTGCACAAGCGGCGCGAAACAAACGGAAACGATTTTGAAGTGACCTTTCAGGCCACCATGCCTTTCGCGCCTTCGCATGAAACAACCGGACAGTGCTTTTGCGGCCAGCACTGCTCCGCAGCCCCGCAAAAAAATGTAATCGGTTAGTGACAGGGGTATGCGAAGACAATGCGTTTCTGGTGAAAAGAGGATACGGTTTGGGGGCATGATCGTTATGCCGCCGCGCGCGGCGCGGTGGCACTGGGCAAGTGTCTGCTCGCGAAATCTGGAGTGCGGTGACAAGAGCCGCGCTGTGCGCGGGGCGCGGCACCGCTTTTGCGCACAGCCCTGCCGCCGTACTCATGCTTGAAAAGCGGCGTCGCGCGGAATACCGCTTGCCGCCGCACTCCAAATTTTTCGTCCGACTTGTAAGTGCAGAAATGGGTACAAACCACGCGCTCGACTCGCACCCCCCTGTCACTAACCGATTACCAAAAAAATCACGTTCCGCGTTGACATACGCACGCCGATTTGAGATAGTGACGGCTCTTTTGACGGGTAGGGTACCGAAGTGGCCAACCGGGGCAGACTGTAAATCTGCTGGCAGACGCCTTCCTTGGTTCGAATCCAAGCCCTACCACCATTTCTTTGACCCGAGGTCCGGCACAGGAGAGACAAGTGCTGAGACACGGGAGTGGTGAAAGGAGGTGACAAGCGTGATCCAACTCCGATTGAAGAAGGGCGAGTCTGTCGAGCGTGCTCTCAAGCGCCTGAAGAAGATTATGGATAAGGAAGGCCTGTTGAAGCAGCTTCGCAATAATCGTTATTACGAGAAACCGAGTGAGAAGGCTCGCCGTAAATCGGCACGCGCCCGCATCCGTAACAATTCTCGCAGAGCCATGCGCGAGATGTAAGCGGACAGGGTTGTCACCCAATGAGAAAGCGTTCCGGAAATTTCCGGAGCGCTTTTTTGTTTCATTACCCATTACCTATTACTTCTCTCTGAATCGTCTCAGCATCAATCGCGCCTTCGCGCAGAATCTCCAGCGTGCCATCCGGACAGACACGCACCACGCTGCTCGCCACGCCGCCCGGGCAGACCCCGCCGTCAATGACCATATCGGCTTCGAGCCCGACATCCCGCAATGCTTCGACAGCACTGACTGCGGGCATCGCACCGCTCAGGTTGGCGCTGGTCACCCTGAGCGTGCCACCGCAGGCCGCCAACAGACGACACGTCGCAACATGATCGGGCACGCGGAACCCCTCCTCGCGACCGTCATCACACGTCAACACCAGCGTCAGCGCACCCGGCCAAAAGCGCGTCGCCAGACGTCGTGCGGCGGGCGGCAATACCGCTCCGTAGGCAAGCACGGCGGCGAGATCGGCTGCGAGCAACGCGACCGGTTTGCCGGACGGGCGTCCTTTGATCGTACAAATACGCGCTACGGCACCGGCACACGCCGGGTGTGCCGCAATACCGTAAACGGTGTCTGTCGGGATAATCACCACACCGCCTGCCCGCAACAAATCCGCCGCGCGGTCATACAATGAGTCAGGATCGTCAGTCACGGTGTCACTTTTAGCACAGAGGAGGGGCTTCGACAACAGTCGGTGAAACGCTCAACGCTCAAGCGAGCGTTAATTCCCGCGCAGTATGCCGGCGGCAAGTTCGGCGCGATATTCGGCGACCGTTCTCTTCAGGCCGTCAGGCAGCGGAATTTCGGGACGCCAGCCCAGGCTACGGATGAGCGTGGTGTCGCACAGCTTGCGCGGCGGCCCGTCGGGCATGAAGGTGTCGAAGCGCAGGGCGCACTGTGAGCCGACTGCGGCCTGCACCTGTTCGGCTAACTCGCGGATGGTGAGGTCTTCGCCGGAGCCGACGTTGACCCAGTCCGGCGGGTCATCGAGCTGCAGCAGGAAGAGCAGGGCGCGCGCGAGGTCGTCCACATGCAGGAATTCGCGGCGCGGCTTGCCGCTGCCCCAGAGCGTGACTTCCTGTGCGCCGTTGGTGCGGGCATCCTCGAATTTACGGATCAACGCGGGAAGAACGTGCGAGTGCTCTGGGTGGTAGTTATCGCCGGTGCCGTAGAGATTGGTCGGCATGGCAGAGTGGTAGAGCACGCCGTGCTGCTTGCGGTAGTACTGGCAGAGCTTCAGCCCCGCGATCTTAGCCAGCGCATAGCCCTCGTTGGTGGGCTCCAGCGGACCGCTCAGTAGCGCGTCCTCCGGAATCGGCTGCGGCGCAAGACGCGGATAGATGCAGGTGCTGCCGAGGAAAAGCAGGCGCGGCACACCGGCCTTGAAAGCGCCGTGGATCACGTTTGCGGCGATCATCAGGTTCTCGTAAAGGAACGTACCAAGCGCTGAACGATTGGCCTCAATACCGCCCACGCGCGCGGCCGCCACGATCACGCAGTCTGGCCGATGGTGCGCCAGAAAGGCGTGCGTCGCGGCTTGGTCGATCAGATCCAGTTCCGCGTGCGTAGCGGTGAGGGGTGGACGCAGACCCAATCGGGCCATCTCCCGGACCACGGCAGCACCGACCATGCCGCGGTGGCCAGCGACGAAGATAAGGGAAGATGGTTTCAGGGTTTCGGGTTTCAGGGTTTCAGGTTTCATGGTTTCATTCAAATCGCTATCGGTATCGGGATCGGTATCGCCCATGGTGGACTTGGCGGACATCGTGGACTTTGTGGACGCCAGCCGCCAACCACTCGCCACTCCTTCCGCGCTGTACGCGGAAGGAGCAGCTTATTCCGCATTCGCCAGCACACCGCCGGCCTCTTTCACGGCGAGTTCTTGGCGCGCCACGCACATATCGGCTTCGACCATGATACGCACCAACTCTTTGAAGGTGACCTTGGGCTGCCAGCCCAGCACGCGGCGCGCTTTGGAGGCGTCGCCGAGCAGCAGGTCCACTTCGCTGGGGCGCTCGTAACGTGGATCGTGTTTGACAAATTCGCGCCAGTCGAGATCCAGCAACCCGAAGGCCTCCTCGCAGAACTCGCCCACGCTGTGCGTTTCGCCGGTGGCGAGCACGTAGTCGCCTGGCTCGTCGCACTGCGTGATGCGCCACATGCCTTCGACATAGTCGCCGGCGTATCCCCAGTCGCGCTTAGCATCAAGGTTGCCGAGGTAGAGCGCTTTTTGCAGGCCGTGCTTGATGCGAGCGGCGGCCATTGTGATCTTGCGCGTCACGAAGGTCGGGCCGCGCCGCGGCGACTCGTGGTTGAACAGGATGCCGTTGCTGGCGTGCATGCCGTATGCTTCGCGATAGTTGATTGTAGCCCAGTAGCCGTAGAGCTTTGCCACGGCGTACGGCGAACGCGGATGGAACGGCGTGTTCTCATTCTGCGGCGTCTCGCGCACCTTGCCGAAGAGTTCCGAGGATGAGGCCTGATAGAAGCGCGCCTTTTGGGCGACACCACTCTCGCGCAGTGCTTCAAGCAACCGGATCGTGCCGAGCGCCACCACGTCGGCGGTGTATTCCGGGATATCGAACGAGACGCGGACGTGGCTCTGAGCCCCGAGGTGGTAGACCTCGTCTGGTTTAATTTCGTACATCATTTTGGCGAGCCGCACGGCGTCGGTCAGGTCGCCGTAATGCAGGAAGAGGCTTCTGCCTATCAGATGCGGGTCTTGGTACAGGTGGTCGATCCGCTGCGTGTTGAAGCTCGATGATCGGCGGATCATGCCGTGAACCTCGTACCCTTTGTCAAGCAGCAGTTCGGTCAAGTAGGAGCCGTCCTGGCCCGTGATTCCCGTAATAAATGCGCGTTTCATAGTTAACGTTGTCCGTAACGTGTTGTTTTTTTGATTTTAGAGGTGCTGGAAAACCCATCGTGGCATGGGCGTCCCGCCCATGAAACACGGGCAAGATGCCCGTGCCACACCCGCAAGCAAGAGGTTTTGAAAAGAAAACCAGTTCACGCCGCTAATCATAGCATACACAGGAGTGCTGTCCATCGCGTAAAAGCAAAAAATCAGAAACTGGCCTGCAGGGCGAGTTCAAACGTGCGCGGGTCACCGGGGAAGCATTGGTAGTAGTGGCGGTTGGACTCAATGTAACGCTCGTCAAAGATGTTCTTGACGGCGAGGGAGAGGATGACATTTTTCGAACCGCCGAATTTGCTCAGCGGAATGTCCAGCGAGCAGTCGAAGACGTGCGAGTCGTCGATGTAGAAGTCATCCCCGATGTAGTTCCCTTGCATCGTCGTGAAGTACTTGTGGCGGTAGCGGTAGCCGAATCCGGCCACGATGTCATTCAGCACGCCGTAGGCGAGGCGGTATGAGGTGGAGGCGGTGAGCGAGTGCGGGGGGAAGCGGTCAAACTTGAGCCCGGTGGCCTTGTTTTCGTATTCGTTGTAGGCGTAGGCGGCATAGACGGACCAGTTCTCTGTGATGCTCCCGGACATGGAAAGCTCGACGCCTTGCGCCTCGTTCTCGCCCTCTGTTTCGTAGGTGATGCCGTTGTCGTACGAAACGGGAAGGTTCTCTTGCCGGATCACATAGTACGAGGTCGTGATCCAAAGGTCTTTGACCGGGGCGACGCGCACGCCGCCCTCGTACTGCGTGGCACGCCAGGACGAGGTCAATTCCGTGGCTTTCGTTGTCGCGACGGCCCGCCCCCGTTTACCAAGGTTTGAGGCTTCGGTGATAGAGACATTCGCGAAGGGAATCAGCCAGTCGGTCGCAACAAAGCTCACGCCTCCGCGCGGTGAAAGCGAGTCGGCCGTGTTGCCGAGGTCGCTGATGTCGTGATCGTGGCGGGCACCGCCCAGCAGCCGGAATCTCCAAAGCGAGATGTAGTCCTGTACGAGTGCGCCGTACTTCTGCAGGTCGTAGTGCGTGCCGACCGGCTTGCCTTTCGTGTAGGGGTCATTGTAATTTCCAAAGATCGAGCGGCCTTGCGAGATCCGCCGGTTGTAGTCGACCTGCCCGACCAGAGTATGCTCGGCGGGGCCGGTGTCGAACTTCGCGGTGGCGCGCTCGTAGACATTCCAAGAACGGGTCAGCGTGTCGCCTTCGGAGTGTTCGTAGTTGAGGGGGGCTTGCAGGTTAATCTTCTTGGTGCGGGTGTTGTAATACGAACCGCCGCTCCCAATGTGTTCGAACTCAATGTCGGAAAGGGCGTAGCCAAAGCCGCTGCGCAGCGTCAGCCAGGGAGTGGCGTCCCATTCGATATACGGCTGCAGGGTCATGCCGTAGTAGATGTCGCGCGTGTCGTAAGGCGCTAGGTCCGAGTCCCGCGAATAGCCTGGTAGTGGCTTGCCGCGGTAAGTCGGTATGCCCTGATAGCCGGGCGCGTCGGTGTGTTGAAGGGTGAGATTGAAGCCGATGCGCAGGTCATCGCGCACATGCGCGAGGAGGGACGGGGCGAGGAAATAAGACTCGCGCCAACGGTATGAGTCCGGCAACCAGAAAGGTTTGGCGTAGTCGATGTTGCCGGAGAGCCGTGCCGCGAACTTTTCTTCGGCCAGCGGTTCGTTCAGGTCAAAACCGAAGCGGTAACGCTGGATATCTTCGCCAAAGGAGGCTCGGGTGTTGAAACGGTAGAGCTCCGTGTCCAGCGAGGGTTGCTTCAGAATCAGGTTGACGGTGCCGCCCGCGCCGACAGCATCTCCCAAGGAATTGGCCGTGCCGCCAACCGTCGCGCCGATCGGCCCCTTGATGATCTCGACCCGCTCGAAAGCCGTGGGATCCATGTATAGCCCCATGGCTCCGGAAAAACTCAGCGTGCCATCAAGTTTTGGTTCTGTTCCGCCCATACCGCGGATGGAGAAGACTCCGGGGTTACGATCTTGTGGTGACTTGCCGCCCGAGGCGAAGATGCCTGCCTGATTACGTAGCAGGTCATACAGGTCGGTCGGGTTCATCTCCCTGATGAAGTCTTCCGTAAGCACATCAACGAAAGACGGTATCTCTTCCGGGGGCGCATCAAACAAGGTGGCGGTCGAGACAGTTTCCGCGCGGTATTTCGAGATCGGCGTTCCCTCCACCAGAATCGTGCCGAGATCCACCGGGGCATTGGTTTGCGCACCGGCGAGACCGGCGCACAGGACGCACCCGAGGACGATGCTGCGGGCGGCATGCCGCAGGATCTCGTAATCCGCGGATAAAACCCGAAACCAAAGATGCTCTTGCAAAGCCCCTTGCTTGCAGGTGTGGCACGGGCATCTTGCCCGTGTTTCATGGGCGGGACGCCCATGCCACGAGAGGTTTTGCAAGAGCCTCCAGAGAGTGCGCTGAAAGTTGAAAGTGTTTTTCCTCCGCGCGTTGCGCGGTGCTTGGCGGCGTGACCGCCGCCGGACGAGCAGACGCTCGTCCCTCCCAGTGCCTCGCAAGCGGCGCCGCGACCCGCGCATAGCGCGGCTTTTGTCACCGCAAAAAATGCTCACGCCCACACTGTCCACCACGTCCTCCGGTCCCGATAGCGATTTGGATGAAACCCACGCGCTCAACTGCTGTCGGTGGATTAAACGATGGTGCGTGCGAGGTGGTTCAGAACGCTCAGCGTTCAACGATTCAACACATTGAATCGCAACCGGGGGCTACCAGGTCAGCCACTCGTCGTCAGACGTGCGGTCTTGGGCACGCAACCACATCATGATGGCGATGCGGAAGTCGTCTTCGCGATCAGTGCCGTCGATGCGCTCGAAATCGTTGATGTACGCCGCGCGGAGTTGGAAGACCAGACAGTCGAGGCTGTACTGGATGTAACCGCCCACCTCGTCGAGATCGTTCCGGCGCAGGTCATAGCGGGTGTAGAAGCTGTACGACCATGCGTCGTTCACGTCATGCGTGAAACCGCCGTAGATGAGTTCCTCGTCAATGCGGTCCCACTGCGGGACCGGTGGGACGTCATAATCGTACAACCGGTGGTCGCGCGAAAGATAGCCACCGCCCAAGCGGATCTTCTCGTTGAGCTTGTAGAAGGCGCTCAGATCGACGTAGGCAAAGGTTTCCTCCTCGACATCCCAATCACCCTGTACTTTGATGTCGAGCGCCTCGTCTGGACTGATGAGCAACCGGCTGCCGGCCATACGCAACCCCCCCTCATCAAGCGGACCGTCGGCATCGATTTGGAAGGCGGTGTAAACGTCCCAGTCGATCACCGTGCGCATGCGTCCCTTCGCGTCGCGCGTCTGAAGCAGGTTGCGCAAGCCAGGCCGCACACCATGCCAGTCGTAGGGGAGCCATGTGCCGTCCATGCCGAACTGGTCGAACCACGCGATGGAACGGTCGAAACGGTCGAAGGTGTAGGCGCGCCCTTTATCCAGATCGAAGTGTGTGGGCTGGTAGCTGTAGTCGAGATAGGGCTCGATGACATGCCGGTAGCCGTTATCGAAGTCGGCGGTCGCACGCGCGGATGTCTCGACGCCGAGATCAGCGGAGTGGCGCACGACGCTGCTGTCAGATTCGGAGTCCGAGTACCAGGTGGCGCGATAACCGGCGCGCGGCACGACGCTGATTGCGTCACCGATCTTCACCGGCGCGGTCACGCGGTGGGCAGTGTCGACGCGCGTCAGATCGTAGTCGGCCCAGGAGCCCGGATAGTACATGAAGTCCGGCAGGGCACGATCATAGCGGGCGGCATCGCGGTTGAGAATGCCGGCGCGCGTCTGGCTCTCGTAATTCAGACCGGTACCGAAGAGCGGCTGGGGCATGATGTTCAACCAGCCCTCGGGCAGGCGCGCCACACCGGCGTAGAAATCGTTGAGGGGGCCGCTTACCATCGCACCGGCGGCCCACGTGTGCTCGCGATGCGCCAGCGAGACGAAGTTCATCGGCGTGGCCTCACCGCGGTCTTCGCTCTCGAAGAAATCGTGGCGCATCCTGGAGTCGCTGCTGACCGTGCCTCGCAGGATGAACTGATCACGTGGCGTGATATCGGCCTCATGGAAGAGGCGGAAGCGGTAGCGGTTGTCATCCACGTCAGACATCCAGTTTATGTCGCGCTGCCTGTCGGGAGGGGCTTGGTCCCAGGCGTAGTACGATTCGAATCTGCCGCGCCCGTACTCCTTGAGATCCCAGCGCAGGTTCTGGCCGGCGGCTACGCCACGCCGGGTACGGTAGTCGAGATGCGTGGTGCCGTCCAACTTGGGGCCGTTCTCGTGCGGTGATCTGTAGATGTTGTAGACATAGCCGCCCAGCATGTAGGCGCCCCAACGCGAGGTGTAGCCGGGCACCAGCCGGAAACCGTAGTGCGTATCGAGGTCGCGGAACCAATACGGGAGGTAGGCGAAGGGCACGCCGAACAGCCACGGCACGGCATCGAAAACCTCGATGTAGTCGTTATCCTTGTACCGCACGTGTCCGGTCATGCGCCAGTGGCGGTGGCCCGGACCGTTGGTGCAGGTGGTGATTTCGGCGTAGCGGGCGTCGAACCGACCGTCCTCGCGCCGGGTCACCTCTTTGGCACCGATGTGGTAGACGCCGGCCTGCAGTTCGCCAAGCCCGGTGAGGCCCTTGCCCGTCTTGTAGTTGTACTCGATGTAGTCGCCGGTCCACGCGCCGAACCCGCGCTGACGCAACACCACATTGCCGCGCGCCTGAACGTCTCCCTTCTCCTGATGCAAGCGCACGCGGTCGGCGCTCATTTCGTGCTCGCCGGTTTTGATGCGTACGTTGCCCGTGGCGGTGGTCCATCCGCTCTTTTGATCGACCTCGAACTTATCTGCCGCGATATCGAGTCCATTGCCGCCCAGTTGCTTCGGCAGCGGCACCACGCCGCCGCCTTGCGCCCACGCGCGCTCCGCAATCAAGAGGCAGGCCGTCAGGCAGGCCAGCCTAGTCACAAGGAGGAAGTGCTTCATTGTCGTTTCGCCATCTGAGTGAAAGTTTAAGCCGCTCGTCGTTCCATTGGTTTAAGCGTAAGAGAATCCGCCGCGAGAGACAAGCGGAAAAAGGGGCCAACTAGAAACCATGCTTTTTGTGGACATGGGTTTGTGGTATAAAGGGCGGAGTTTTTTTAAGGATATGAAGGGAGACCGATCCATTTGAAGAAGCGAACCGTGTTGATTGGGATAGCAGTCTTGGGCGTCTGTTTGGCAACGGCCCTTGTGACAGCGGGCGTGCGCGACCGGCGCCCGGTGTTGGTCTGTCTGGGGGACAGCCTGACCTCCTGCGGAGGGGCGGGCGGTCATTTTAGCCATTGGTTGCAACGTCTTATGCCGGATGTGCGGGTGATTGATGCCGGGATCGGCGGCGACACTTTGGACGGCGGGCGCGCACGTTACGACCGCGACGTGCTGGCGCACAACCCCGATGTGGTGCTGATCGCACTCGGCGCTAATGATTTCTGGCGCAATTCGCGTCCGGTTTCGGTGATGGGCGGCGACCTACGTGCGATGGTGAAGGAGGCGCGCCGACGCGGGATGCAGGTGGTTGTGGCAAGTTGCTTTGGTGATCGCGATTTCTGGGAGGAGGTCTGTACGGAGTTTGATGCCTCGCGCTTCGAACTGGCTGAACAGATCGCCCGCATGGAACGTGCGATATGTGATGAGTACGAGTGCCTGTATGTGCCGAACATGCAGATCGACGTCAAGCCCAACCGGTTGCCGCCCTTCTGGGATGAGACCGACCATCCCAACCGTGCAGGCAACGAACAGGTGGCGCTGTGCCTGCTGCCCGCATTGCGGCAGGCGGTGTCGCGGGTGAAGACGAAATAGATGGCAGAACGAAAAACGGATGCAAACAAAGAACGGGGGCTGAACATGAGTGACTGGCGGAATGAATTGGGCGAGATCTTGGAGGGAAGGCTCCGCGCAACGCGCGCAGAACAGGAGAACGCGCAGTTCGAGGCGTTTCTCGACGCCGTGGCGTTGCCGGCACTGAACGAGATCGCAGAGGAATTGTCCCGTAAGCACGGCCGCCTCGCGCAGGTACGCCGTGCGCCGGCATCGGTGACGTTGAGCGTGCGGATGGGCGACGTAGAGGAGATCAGTTTCCGGGTAATGAAGCATTTCGTGCAGACCGGCATCCTGCCGCAGGCCGAGGTGCGCCTTAACCGCGGCACGCGCCTGGTCAAATACGAGAGCATGTTTAGGGAAGAGCCGCATAACTACCGGATTACCGATGTGACGGCGCAGGAGGTCATCGCCACCTTCCTCAAGCATTATCGGTTAGTGATGGATTCGAGTCCGACCAGTACGGTGGAGTAGTCCACCGGACGGGGTAACGTATGGAAGTTTGCGTACTAGCGAGTGGGAGTAGGGGCAACAGCATCTATGTGTCGGGCGGCGGCACATCGCTGCTGGTGGACGCCGGACTCCCCGCTCGTACGTTGACCGCCCGGTTGCGCACGGCTGGCATTTCGCCGGGATCGCTCCGAGGTGTCCTGTTGACGCACGACCACACTGACCACTATCAGGGCGTCGAGGTCCTCGGTCGTAAACACGCGTTGCCATTGTTCGCGAACGAGGGTACCGCCTCTGGCATCGAAGCGCGCTGTCCGAAGGGCGTGTTCCAGTGGCAGATTTTTGAGACCGCCTCGGTCTTCGAGATCGGCGGCCTGCGCGTAGAGGCGTTCACGGTGTCGCATGATGCCGCCGATCCCGTCGGGTTTGTCTTTGACGATGGAACGTCGCGCCTCTGTGTGGTGACCGATCTGGGACAGGCCACCCCGCTGGTTCGCGCCAAGCTGGCGCGGTGCCATGTGGCGATTGTCGAGAGCAACCACGACTATGATATGCTGATGCAGTCCGACCGCCCGTGGTCGCTCAAGACGCGCATCGCCGGCCGCAGCGGCCACCTCTCCAACGACGACGCGGCCGCGTTGATGAGCGCCGCGATCCCCCGCCAGATGCACACGCTCTGGCTGGCGCATCTGAGCGGGGAGTGCAACACGCCAGCCTTGGCATTCAACACCATGCGCCAGGCGCTCGTCAAAGCCGGACGCGCCGATGTACACGTGGATGTCCTCAGCCAAACGCAGGTCAGTCGGCGCCTTGTGTTTTGAGAAGTTTGTTAGTTAAAAAAGCGGTTAGGTGTTAGCACGCTAAAAAATTGATTTGAAGAGCGTCCCCGCATGTGTAATACCCCCCACTCATGGACGATCCTTTGCAATGTTATAGACGTCTTCAGAAGAATTTCCAAAAAGACGTGTCGAGTCTCGATAACCTGACTCTCATTTCGGCATGCGCAGATGCTTCTATGTCCGCACTAAGGGGCATCCAAACAAGCAACCTCAATTCGAACGTTTCGGGAAAAAATTACTTCGAGTTTGTTAAAGATAAAAAAACTTCCCGAGCAGTTAATTCAGCCTTATATCGCCCAGACCTTTCCGATTGGTATGATTTCATACGGGCCCTTCAAGAAAAGACACTAAAGAATCTGACCCCAGAAGTTATCACCAGCGCAATATATTCTGTTGCCATGAGTTTCTGTTGCTACGTTGACCTTGCAAAAAGTGGCGACCAAAAGACACCTGGCACTTTTTTTGAATACCTTATTGGCCATCTCTTTTCCCGACATCTTGGGGTAAATCCGACGAACAGACTTCAAGTCCTTAATTTGGACGACAACTCAACGACCCTCCCCACAGATTTCATTTTTACCCTCGGCAAGAACAAGCCCAGATTTCATCTGCCAGTCAAAACGTCTACGCGTGAGCGAGTAATTCAGGTGTGGGCGCATCAGCGTGTTTTGGATGGCGTTTATGGAACGGGTAGATTTCTGGGAACACCAGTGATCCTTGCAGAAACAAAGACCGACAAGAAGAAAAAGGAGGTTACCGAGATTTGCTTGCCCGACCAGTGGCGCATTTACCAGATGCACATTGCTCAATTGAAGCGGATTTACTATCTGGACGTCCCCGCGAGCTACGATAGGCTGAACGAGGTTTTTCCTCCGCTGAGAATAAAAGCATTTGGTCATTTCTTTTTTGAGCTCGACGATCTGATTTCTTGACTTTCTTAAAAACAAGGAAATATGAATGGTTTTTCCTAGCGTGACGCTGCTTGATAACACGACTAACCCCAGGGCGATTTGTACGCATTACGATAAAGAGGTCAATGGCAAAAAACCCCATTAGAGACAATTCGTTAATTATCTCGACATGAGTGAGTCTTTGGCGGTTTGCGCAAACCTCGTCTTGGCACTTCACAATATATATTCCTTCGTCCTTCAACACGCGGTAAGCCTCTTTTGCGCCCTCAAAATAGAGATCAAGAACAGCCTCATGATATTTCTTCAAATTGTGGGTGGTCCCGTTGTTGTAGTAGTATAGCTCAAAATTCTGGTGGTTCTGGTGCGCCGTTCCGCCCGGCGTATGCATGTATGGCGGATCAAATACAACACAATCGAACATACAATCATCGTACGGCAACTTCCTGCAGTCTACCCCCATGGCCAAGTCCGTCTTTCGTAAATCGTAATCGCCGACATTGACCTTTTTCCAGAAAACACCTTTCCCGTAAGTAACATCTGCCACGCGACTACCCAAAGGCACATGTAGTTTTAAAACATGTGGAAATACATCGGCGTTCGTACCTTGATACGCAGAGAAAACCAATTCATTAGTAGGCAAGCCCTTAGCCGTTCTGCCGGTTTTTTTATCCTTGACTGTTAACTCTCGGTGTAAGTTCATTTTTTCTGCTCCTTATCATTTCTATCCAATTCAGAAACAACATAACTAACCAATACTTTTATAATCAGACCGTGTAACGAAACCCCTTGATCGATTGCGGCGTGCTTGAGTTTCCGGTGCAGGGAATCATCCAGTTCGACAGGAAAGATTTTCGACATAGTGTTAGTGATGTTAGTGTTATTACTAAACTAAGTCAACTGTCTTGTTAGTTGAACCGCGATTCCGAACTAAACTCCACATACTACCTCGCCTTTCACCCCGATGCAAACAGTGGCGGTCCTGACTGTTTTGGTAGTCTCCACACACATACACTCCACCCACCGAGATAAACGTTTACTCGTCTCTCGCCAAACGCCAACTCCTAATTGTAGCTCCGTTTGGCGTTCTGCGTTTGGCGTTGACATCTGCGCCGGTACGTACTACAGAATAAGGAGGTGGAACGCGAGGTATCTGTTGAGCATGGTGGCGGTTGTGATGGGCATGACGTCTGGATTTTTTAGAGAGAGGGACAAAAAGATGCAAATTAGAATCATGGGAATTGCGTTCGCCGTCGCGACGGTGATGGCATTAGGTCGAGCGCAGGAGCGGTATGTGGAGGCACCGGCGCGGACGGTGCCGGTGATCGACCGCGTGGATATCGTGGTCGTCGGCGGCAATGAAGGCGGCATGGCGGCGGCGTGGAACGCCGCGCGTCAGGGTGCGCGCGTCATGCTGCTCAACGAGACCACGTTTCTTGGCGGCGAAGTAATGACCAAGGATCGCTTCGATGAACTTCAGCAGGGACCCAAACCCACAACGGAGTTCAGCAAAGCGCTCCTGCGCGAAACCAGCGCGTCACGCTATCCGGTGGTCGCGGCGGAACTGCTGCTGGAGGCCGGCGTCACGTTTCTCTACAACACGCGTCACGGCGGTGTGTTGGTCGATGATCAGAACCGCTTGTGCGGTGTGGTGACGGCCAACAAGGCTGGCTTGCAGGCGGTGATCGCTAAGGTGGTGATCGACGCCACGCCCGCAGGGGCAGTCGCCGAAGCCGCCGGTGCGCGTCGCGAGCCGTGGCGCGTCGAGACGCTGCGCGTGTCGCGTCCGCGCCGTGCGGCCGACCGCAAGACGCGCGAGATGATCGAACAGGACGCCCCCATGACGGCTTTGACGTGGGCGGCGATCAACCGTGCCGAACACGCGTTGCGCGAAACATGGCACACGTATGCCAACCCGCCCTTTGCGCATGCCATGAACTTTGTTCTGCCCGCCGCGCTAGTCGGATCGGCCACATGGGAGGGCGCGGAGTTGCCGAAAACCGCCAAGCTCGATCTGGGCGTCTTGCGGCCAGCAGGAACGGAGCGGCTCTACGTGCTCAGTTCGGCGGCGTCGGTCAGCCGCGAGGCGGCGCGCGCCCTGATGCACCCCGTGACGCTGGCGGAGATCGGGGAGCGTGTCGGAATGGCCGCGCTGCAGGAGGCGCGTGCAGCCACACTGCCGACGCCCGGAACCGTCCGGGTCAAGACTGCGGCGCCGACGGCCGATACGCTGCCCGCGCTAGCCATTCGTCAATTGAGCGAGGCCGAGCGTCCCTATCGCGCGCGACAACGCGAAACGGTGCCGCAGGCGCGCGACGCGATTCCGGTCTGGGCGGAGTATGACGTGGTCGTGGTCGGCAGTGGACCGGCCGGTCATGCTGCGGCCATCGCGGCGGCGCGTGGCGGTGCGCGCACGCTGATGATCGAACAGGCGGGCTTCGTCGGGGGCAACGTGGCGCTGGGCATCAAAGGATTCTGGCGCGGCTACCGTCACGGCTTCAACCAAGAGTGGCGCGGCAAAGGCGACCCGCAGTATGCGCGGTTGTTGCGCGATGCGAAAGTCGATGTCTGGTACCACTCGTTGGCCATGGGCGCGGTCATGCGCGGTCAGACGGTGGCGGGTGTCGAGGTTGCGACTTGGCTTGGACGCGGCGTGGCGCTCGGCAAAGTGGTGATCGACGCTTCGGGCGAGGGCGATGTTTGCGCGGCGGCCGGTGCCACGTTCTTCTACCTGAACGACGGCGACCTTTGTTTGGAAGAAGCCTCGTTTATGGGCCAAAAACGAGCCAGCAGCGGCAGTGACGGCAAGAACACGCGCGACCGGCGCGACCTCTACGCCAACTCGCTACCCGCCGATCCGATCGACATCGCGGGCTTCACCATGCACCATGTGCTGGCCGCGCGCGGCGGCGGCACGCAGAACTTTCCGATGGCGCAGATCCGCGAAACGCGCCGCATCAAAGGCGATTGGGTGATCGATGAGCGCGACGTGAATGCGGGGCGTACCTACCGGGATGTCATCGCGGTGTCGGCGTCGGCCTTCGATCCGCACGGTTTCTACAGCAGCGATTATTCATTCGCGGGACTGATGCCGATGACCAAACATGTGCGTGACCGCGACCTGACGGTGTACGTGCCGTTGCGCGCGATTTTGCCCGCTGGTCTGGAGAACATCATGGCGGTCGGGCGCTGCTACTCCACCACGCACGACGTGCAAGCCATCGTGCGCATGAATCCCGACGTGCTGAATCTGGGCTATGCGGCCGGTCATGCGGCGGCGCTCTGTATCAAAAACGGAACCACGCCGCGCACGGTGGATATCCATGCGTTGCAGCGCCATCTGGCAGAGATCGATATTCTGCCAGCGGACAAACTCGGCGAACTCACGCGCGATCTGCCGCCGCCCACGGATGCCGAGCTACGGGATGCGGCGCAGGACCCCGCGAACCCCACGAATTTGCTGACGCTGGCGCGTGGCGAACAGGCCGCACGCCAGCCGTTGCGCGATGCGTTGGCCCGTAATCCGACCGTGGCAACGGCAAAGGCGCTCTGTCTGCTGGGCGACCCCGCAGGCGTTCCGTTGCTGACCGCTTGGATCGATGAGACGCCGATCGCTGACGGCCCCGCCTACGATTGGGAGGGATTTCTCTCGGTGCCCGAACTGGACGGCGCGATGTGGGTGTCCGCCATCCCGCGCGACCGGCGGGCCACCGCCGCACTGGTCCGCAAGCTACAGCAGTGCCACGCCGAAACCAGTTTCAACACGTTGCGGTCGGTGCTGATGGCGCTCGGGCGCATCGGCGATCCGGCGGCGGCACCCGCGCTGGCCGAGTTTTTGCGCAAGCCCGGCGTGCGAGGGCACCGCGATACCGGCACGCAGCCCGTAAGTGTGGAGTCGGCGCAGTTTTCTCGGGCGATGATCGAACTGTTCGCGGCGGCGGCGCTTTTCCGGTGCGGCGATTCGGAGGGATTGGCGCGGGAGATTCTGATGGTGTATCTGGACGATTGGCGCGGTGTTTTTGTGCGCTTCGCCGGGTATACGCTTGAGGGAAGGTAGCAGTGCTGTGATAAATTAACCATTGAACTGCGTTGACAATCGAGTCTGCGCTGGTGCATATTACAGAACAAGGAGGCGAGGTATGAAGCATCTGTTGAGTATGGTGGCGGTGATGATGAGCGCGACAGCGCTGTTTGGCGTCAAGGTTTGCCCCGTGATACCGGCAAACACGCTGACAGAGCAGGAACGTCAGGATGGGTGGCGGTTGCTGTGGGACGGCAAGAGCGGCGACGGCTGGCGCAGTGTCAGATCCGACAACTTCCCCACACGGGGATGGGAGATCGCGAACGGTGAGTTGACCGTGTTGCCCAAAAACGCGGGCGGTGGCGCGGGGGATATCATCACGCGCGAAACCTACTCTTCGTTTATCCTCAAGCTGGAATTCCGGCTCACGGACGCGGCCAACAGCGGCGTCAAGTATTTCTTCGACCCCAAACGCCATGGCGGCACCACGTTGGAATATCAGGTGCTCGACACCAAACACCCCGACGCCACGAAGGGGCGCGACGGCAACCGTATGGTCGCGTCGCTCTACGACGTGCTACCGGCGGTCGGTGCGAAACTGAAGCCGACCGGCGAGTGGAACAGTGCCATGATCGTGAGCAAAGGCAAGCAGGTCGAGCACTGGCTGAACGGCGAGAAGGTGCTCACGTTTGAGCGCGGCTCGGAGACGTTCCGCAAGGCGGTCGCCCAAAGCAAGTTCAACAAGCATCCCAACTGGGGCGAGCAGGAGGCGGGGCACATCCTGCTGCAGGATCATAACGACCGCGTCTCCTACCGGAACATCAAGATCAAGGTTCTGGAGTAGAGGCTGACAGGGCGATGACCGTCCTCTTCAAGCGCGTCCACGCGGACGCCGTGTTACCGGCCTATGCCCATCCCGGCGATGCGGGGCTGGATCTTTGCGCGTGCGAAGCCGCGACGTTGCTGCCGGGCGAGCGCCGATTGGTGCGCACGGGGTTGGTCATGGAACTGCCGTCCGGCACCGAGGCGCAGCTCCGGCCGCGCAGCGGTTTGGCGCTCAAGCACGGCATTACACTGCTCAACACACCGGGCACGATCGATGAAGGCTACCGGGGCGAACTCGGCGTGATCCTTGTCAATCTCGGTCAAGAACCGTTCGAGGTCGCGCCCGGCATGCGCATCGCGCAGATGGTGATTGCGCCGGTGTTGCGCGTGGCGGTCGAGGAGTCAGAAACCCTCGGCGAGACCTGCCGCGGCGAGGGCGGCTTCGGATCGACCGGCGTCTGAGCGTTGAAAGTTCACGCTAGTCGTAATGCCCGATGCAAGAAAACAAAATCAGATCAGGCTTCACAACTTTGTAAATAAGCCGGTTCTTTTTGTCGATACGGCGCGACCACAATCCCGCCTTGCCGTATTTAAGCGGTTCAGGTTTCCCAAGACCAGAGAAAGGATGTTCGCAGGCGTCCGCAATCAGGCGAAATATCCTCGCTACGACAGCTTGATTATTTCTCAGAGCCTTCAGTTGCGCGTTGAACGTCTCCGTGCGATAGGGAGTCAACATACGGCTCTCCGAATGTGTCTTTGAACATCTCGGCAACATTGCCGAATGAAGCCCCACGTCCCGCTTTGTAATCAGCCCGGGCAGCGTCTATCTCGCGATACGCCTTGAGTAGGTCCGCGTATTTCTTGATCCCCAAGACGCGCATGTCGTGAAGTTCCTCCTCGGTGGGCCGCTGCTCTTCAGCGAAAACGAACGGCATCGCTCTGTCCCTGCTGACCTTATTCAGGAACATCCTGAAAGCGGTCGAGATATCGAAGCCCCAAGCTTCAAAGAGCTTCTCGACATCTGCTTTCACTTCCGGCGAGATTCTCGCCTGAACTAAAACGGTTTTCGACATGTGTTCCTCCCGAAGGCTCCGTGTGCAACATCAATTTCCGCGCGGTTCAATTCAAACGACGTCATTATCATACATACCCATACTCAGATGTCAACGCTCTTCGGCTTCTGGCATGGCTCGGTTTTTTGATTTGCAAATGACGCAGATTTCGCAGATTTTTTGGGGGATGGCACTGCTCGGTTTTTCACACGAAGGTTTGCGGAGCGCCGGGAGGGGCAAGTGTCACTTGCCCGCGGACGAGCAGACGCTCGTCCCTCTCCAGCGGCGGTCACGCCGTTACCCCATAAAAATCTCTGCGTCTCTGCGCCTCCGCGTTAAAAAAAAGGGACGAGCAAACCGCTCGTCCCTTCTTCAGTCATTACTGTGTTCACCCCGTTTTCGGGCTGCGCGTGCTACTAGCCGGCTTTAACGGCGATGCGGCGCGGCTTAACCTCCTCGCGCTTGGGCAACGTCAGAACCAGGAGGCCGTTCTTGGTGGCCGCCTTGATGCCGGCTGTATCTACATGATCCGGCAGATCAAACGCCGCGCGATAGCGCGCTTCGGGCAGTTCGTGCAAGACCAGTGTGTAGTCCTTGAAGACCTCCAGCGTGTTCTCGGCGGTGATTGACAGCACCCTGTTCTCAAGGGTCAGCTCGATCTCCTTCTCAGACACGCCGGGCAGTTCAACGGTCAGGGTGTAAGCGTTCTCGCACTCCACCACACGGCTGGCTGGTGTCAATTCAACACGGTCCACTTTCTGGACGTCTTGTTGGTCAGATTTCTTAGTCAGGCTCATGGTTTCCCTCCTTTTCGATATAGGCTTCGATTACAGTTTCTCGATCGCGATCTTGCGCTTCTCGATCGGCTTGCGCGGGATCTTCACGGTCAGCAGGCCGTTCTTGATGGTCGCCTTGATCTTATCGTTCTCCAACTCGAACGGCAGGTTAAAGCTACGCTGAAATTCGGCGCGGCTTCCGTCCGCCTGCTCCCTCTCGCCCTTGATCGTGAGGATATTGGCATCGACCGCCACGTCCAGCTTGTCGGGCTCCACGCCCGCGACTTCAGCTTGGACCGCTAGGCCATCTTCGCTCTCCCATACATTGACGCGGGGATAGCGTCTGGCACGTGTACGCAGTGCGGTGTCGAACAGGTCAAAGGGAAAATCACCCATTACCTCGTCGAACACGCGCCACGGGTTGTTAATGGTGTTCAGGTAGGCTCTCATGATTGTTCTCCTTTCTTTACTTTCAAAGTTAGGTTCATTGGCCCCGGCCAATCTACCGGAACCGCCTATTATATTCGCAGAGGACGTGCCAATGCTTTAGTTGTGCGCGAGTTATCGATGCAATATGTTAATAATAAAGGAGTTACGAGTATTTCGGACCGCCATTAAGGGCACCTTAAATGGGACAATAAGACGCTGTCGCGTTTTTGAAGCAGAGCCATAATGTCCCACTTCGCATGGCTGACATGATTGACGCGACTGAGTTGCGCACCCCTACGCGAAAAACCTCACTTCAGGAGCACGATAACAAAGGCACGCGGCGCGAGCGTCTTCGGGAGCGGGAGGCCCGCATCCGTGTGCGTGTCGTCCGTGAGACGGCACGCGACGACCTCGCGTCCGCCGAAATCACAGACGAGAGGCACCTCCGCGTCAGAATCGTTCGCGATCATCACCGCCGCGCCGCCCGTGCCTTTCGCGGCCGCCGCCACGAGCGACGGTGCACCGGAAACTTTCGCCCGGACCGCCGTGCCGAGCTTGCGGAGTTCGTCGAACGCCGTAAAGGCGTAATAGGCTTTGTGCGGCTTGTAGGTCAGCGGATTGAAAAGCGGCGAGTAGTTGCCGACATTACAGCGCGCGTCGTAAATGCAGGCAAGGTCGCACGGACCGTTCTGGAGGCCGATCAGTTCTGCGGCGATGCCGGTCGCCTGCTTTGCCGTGCCGAGCGTATCGTGGCTCACATACGGCAGCCACTCGTTGAAGATGCGCTCGGTCTTATCTGCCGTGAATCCGTAGCGGTTGAGTAACTCGTCGGCGTAGCGCACCTGACGGAGCGCTTCCGCCGGATGGGAGTAGGAGTGGTACGAGAAAAAGTCGAGCGGCCAACAGTTCTGCTGCGCGGCGGCGAGAAAGTTCGTCGCGCAGTCGATGAAATACTCCATGCGCGGTGACGAGTGCGCGGCCGCGACCTGCTCCGCGCCGACACCCGCATAGAAACCGCAACTCGAGTAGCCGCCGATTTTAAGGTGAGGGAACTTCGCCTTCAGGTATGGTGCAACGACACCGTAGAGGCGGATGAACTCTGAGAACGGCGCGTTCCAGAGCGGGTTTTGCTTGGCGTCCGGCTGATTGTCGGGTTCGTTCCAGATCTCCCAGTAGGTGACCTTCATGCGAAAGCCGTCCGCCCAGCCTTCGGTGTAGTGACGGATCACGTGTTCGCAAATCCGCGCCCACTTCGCGAAGTCCTTCGGTGGATCGATGAAGTAGCCGGGGAAGCCGGCGCCGACGGGATTGTCGATCGTCACGCCCAACCGGAAGAACGGCTCAACGCCATTCTCATCAAGTGCCTTCATCAGCGCATCGGTATAGGCGAAGCTGTAGCTCTTCGGATCGGTCTCGTCCGCGTCGAAATCGCGGAAGATGTTCGGGATGTCCACATAGCGCAACTGTCCATAGACCCCGCCGACATCATGAAGCCGCGCGTAAGGGATCCCCGCCTCCTTGAGATAGCGCATCATCGGAAACGATGTCGGTGCCCCGACCATCGGCGGCTGCCCAACACCGTTCACGGGCTTCACGATCCCGACCGGATCATCCCAGTCAACGGAAACAGTCGCCGCCTCCGCGACGGACATTAGCGCCACGACGGCGACAAACACTCCAGCAAACATCTTTTTCATCGTCATCTTTTGATTTTTTTCGACATGATTGACACGATCGGACTGCACGCCTCTGTGACTCACACAGAGGCACTCACGCTCCCTTGGGGGGGACCGCGTCGTACAACACGTCTCCTGTTGTGTAGGACATAGTTTGGCACACGTGCGAAATGTCAGCAAGGAGAGAATAATGCGAGAAATAAAAGGCAATAGGCAGCGGGTGATAAGTAAGTTTTTTGTCGGACTCGTCTGACACGTCTGGCCTGTTCGACACGTCCGGCAAAAACCCAAAAGCGGGACACGAAATCAGCGAAAAAAAGGGCGGGCGGGCGCCCGCAAAAACCACCGCCAAAGCTTGTGTTTTGCCCCCTCTTATGCTATTATTATTCAATCAATCCATTCACGGAAAAAGGTATGTCAGAAGATACGCGCATTGATTCAAACGAGCCTTTGACGGCAGGTCATTACACAGCAGCGAACATCACGGTTCTCGAGGGCATGGAGGCAGTCCGCAAACGGCCGGCGATGTATATCGGCGACACCGGCGAACGCGGCTATCATCATCTGGTATACGAGGTGGTGGACAACTCGATCGACGAGGCGCTGGCCGGTTACTGCTCGCACATTGACGTCACGATCAACCCGGATGGTTCGATTTCGGTGTCAGACGATGGCCGCGGTATTCCTGTCGACATGCACCCCACGGAGGGACGCCCCGCGCTGGAGGTGGTGATGACGACGCTGCACGCCGGCGGCAAGTTTGACGGCTCGAACTACAAGGTGGCTGGCGGCCTGCATGGCGTCGGTGTCTCCTGCGTCAATGCGTTGAGTGAGTGGATGGAGGTCGAGGTTCGCCGCGACAACAAGATCCACCGGCAGCGCTTCGAACGTGGGCATCCCGTGACGCAGATTGAGGTCATCGGTGACACCCACGGTACCGGTACCAAGGTCACCTTCTTCCCGGATCATACGATCTTTACCTGTCACGCCTTTAAGTGGGACATCCTTGCCAACCGCCTGCGCGAGCTGGCCTTCCTGAACCGCGGCGTGTCGATCCGTTTTCGCGATCTTGAGCACGAACAGGAGCGTGATGAGTCTTTCCTCTTCAACGGCGGCATCGTGGAGTACATCCAGTATCTGAACAAGAACAAGACGCCCGTTCACGATCAAGTCATCTATTTTTCGGGTACGCGCGATGAGGTCGAGTGCGAAATCGCGATGCAGTACACCGAGGCGTATAACGAAACCGAGTACAGCTACTGTAACAACATCAACACCATTGAGGGCGGCACCCATCTCTCTGGATTCCGCTCGGCCTTGACCCGTACGGTCAATAAGTACATCGCCGACAACAACCTACAGAAATCGAACGAAGAGGCGCTGACCGGCGACGATATCCGCGAGGGTATCACGGTGGTCGTCTCGGTCAAAGTGCCGAGTCCGCAGTTCGAGGGCCAAACCAAGACCAAGCTCGGCAACGGCGAGGTCGAAGGCATTGTCGCGCAGATCGTCAACGACCAGCTCGGCACCTTCTTCGCCGAGAATCCATCCGTCGCGCGCAAGGTAGTCGAAAAGGCGGTACTCGCCGCGCGTGCCCGCATCGCGGCACGCAAAGCACGCGACCTCACGCGCCGTAAGGGCGTGTTGGACAGCTTGGCCCTGCCGGGCAAGCTGGCCGACTGCTCGGAACGCGATCCGGCCAAGTGCGAACTTTATCTCGTCGAGGGTGACTCAGCCGGCGGCTCTGCCAAGCAGGGACGCAACCGCGAGACGCAGGCGATCCTGCCGCTGCGCGGCAAGGTGCTCAACGTCGAAAAGGCGCGCATCGACAAGATCCTCAACAACAACGAGATTCGCTCCCTGATCACAGCCATCGGCGCAGGCTTCGGCGCGGACGACTTCGACATCTCCAAGGTCCGCTACCACAAGATCATCATCATGACCGATGCCGACGTTGACGGTGCCCACATTCGCACCCTGCTGCTGACCTTCTTCTATCGCCAGATGCCCGAGTTGCTGGAGCGCGGCTACATCTATCTGGCACAGCCGCCACTCTACAAAATCTCCCGCAAACAACACGAGGAGTACATTGATAGTGATGACGAACTCACCCGCAAGCTGCTCCTTCTCGGCGCGGACGACATGAGCGTACGCACGTCTGACGGCCGCGTGCTGGAGGGCGACGATCTGCGCGCCCTGCTTGAGTTGCTCGCCGAGTTGGAGGTGACCACCCATGCCGTGGCGCGTCGCGGCTTCGATCCGCACGCTCTCGTGCGCTTACGCAAGCCGGACACCGGCGAGTTCCCGCGCTTCATCACTGTCGTCGGCTCCGGTGAAGACGCAGTCTTCAACTACGCTTACTCCGACAGCGATCTGGCGCGCGCGCGCGCCGAAGCCGAGGCGCAATTGGGCGAAACCATCGACCTGGCCGAAACCCGCGTACAGGTCTACTATCCCACCGAGCAGATGCCGTTCCGCTGGCTTGAACTCTATCGCGCCGGTCTGCTCAAAAAGCAGATGGACGCCCTCGGCGGCATGGGCTTTTCCGCAGCAGACTGCCTCGCCGGTGACGCGCCGGTGGCCTTCATCGTCGAGGATGACGAAGAGTTGCCGGTCCAAGCGCTACCCGACCTGCTCGATACCGTGCGCGAGCGCGGACGCAAGGGACTGATGATTCAGCGTTACAAAGGTCTCGGTGAAATGAACCACGACCAGCTCTATGAGACAACGATGAATCCGGAGAAGCGCCACCTGCTTCGCGTGCGCCTGGAGGATGCCGTAAAGGCTGATGCGATCTTCACGTTGCTCATGGGCGACGAGGTCGAGCCGCGCCGCAAGTTCATTGAGGACAACGCTCTGAACGTCCGTAATCTGGACGTCTAAAAAGCGGTCTATCGCGTTGCAGAACACGCGGGCGGTTTGCTAAGATGCCGCCATTCCCGCCCCTGTAGCTCAGTTGGATAGAGCAACGGATTTCTAATCCGTGGGTCGCAGGTTCAAGTCCTGCCAGGGGCGCCATTTGTCTGGGTTTTATCCACAGATGGACACAGATTAACTCAGATTTTTTAGGGACGTTGCTCGGTTTTCTCTCACGGAGACACAGAGGACACAGAGTTTTTTGGGGGGCTCCAGTCGCAGGTCGCGGGTCGAACGTCGCGGATTCGGGGTGAAACCGATTGACCGTCCGTCTTAAGCGTGTATACTGGCATGCTAGCGTTGGAGTCGATCACTCCTTGGTGCAGAAATACGGCAGACGAAAAGGGAACGTGGATATGTCGGTGCGTGATCTTCACAGAAAACCGTTTGACGATGGTACTACGGACAAGCTTGATCTCTATCGTGGGTATCTGCGAGCCTGGTTGCCGACGTTTATCCACTCTCCACAATCCGTCAACACGATTCAAGTCATTGACTTTTTCGCCGGTCCAGGCAAAGATGTAGACGGTAACCTCGGTAGTCCGCTTATCACTTGCGAAGAAGTGCGTTTGGCGCTCACGAACGCCAGAACGGGCAAGCCGCCAGTTATCAACCTCGTGTTTAACGAGTACATGCCCGATAAGTATCAGGAGTTGGTCAGGTGTTTGGAGGGTATCCGCCCTGAGCTACCGGAGGCGACGTTTCATCACTCTCAAATGGATTTTCACGTGGCCTTTGCGCAATGGCTACCACTGATGCAGCGCCCTAAGACAGCCAATCTGTTGTTTTTGGATCAAAACGGCGTTAAACAGGTTACCGAGGATATCTTCCAGACGATGGCAAGTTTGCCGCGAACGGACTTTCTTTTCTTCCTTTCATCCGCTACGGCTAACCGCTTTAAGGATGATCCTTCTATCCGAGCGAGTTTGCCTCTACGGGACGAAGACTTTGTTCATATCAATGGCACAAATGTTCATCGAAGACTGACCGAAGCCTATTATCGCTGGGTTCCTGACGGAAAGCGTTTTTTCATTGCACCGTTCTCCATACGTAAGGGTGCCAATGTTTACGGACTTGTCTTTTGTTCCCCGCACCCGCGTGGTATGGACAAGTTCTTGCAACTCGCTTGGAAGCAGGGCGGCGATGCAAACTTTGATATCGATGATGACCGCATTGATCCGAGTGCGCCGTTCTTTCCGGAATTTGCTGAGTTCGAAAAACCGACGAAAGTGAAGATGTTTGAGAACGCGCTGGAACGTGCCATCAAAAATCGAGAACTGAAAACCAACAAGGCTGTTTACGAATTTGCGCTTCGTCATGGTGTCTTGGCCGAGCATGCTCGCGATGCATTGAAAAGGATGGTCAGAGATGGGCTTCTTCCAAAGCAGACTTTTCATGTTTCGTACGGCGCTTGGGAAAAAGTTGCGGCTGAGCCTATCAGATTCTGCTAGGAGGAAATACTATGAACGTCATCTATGAACCCAAAGGGCGGGCGCGGGAATACTCCGAATTAGCCTGCAATCTTTATCGGGGTTGTACGCATAAATGCCAGTATTGTTATGCCCCGGCATGCATGCGCACAACAGGCGCGATCTGGCATGCCGCCGCACAGCCGCGTACGGCCGTGTTGGAGGGCTTCGAGAGGGATGCGAGCAAGTTAAGGGGCGACCCGCGCCGTATCCTTTTTTGTTTTCTTTGCGACCCTTATCAGCCAATAGAAAGAAAAGAGCGACTAACCCGACAAGCGCTCACTATTGTTGGCAAATATCAGTTGCGGAGCCAGATTTTAACTAAAGGTTGTGCCGACCTGATTCGGGATGACCTCGGATTGATGAAGCGCGTGGGAACACAACTGGGCATCACCCTTTGTTTTACGGACGATATGGACCGGCAGAAATGGGAACCGAACGCCTCGTCCGTGGCTGATCGATTTTCCATCCTGAAGGCCGCGCACAAGGAGGGTGTGTTTACTTGGGTCAGCCTCGAACCAGTTATCGACCCAGACCAAGCACTACAGGTGATCCGCGAAGCTCACTCTTATGTGAACTACTGGAAGATTGGCAAACTCAACCACATGAAAGCGGTCGAAAACCAAGTAGATTGGCGTAAATTTTTGAGTGATGTTGAAGCTCTACTGAAAAGCGTCGGCGCGAAGTACTACATCAAAAATGACCTGCAAAAGGTTGGTCTTTGCAAAACATCCTTAGTCCTAGAATCCTCGACGGAACGTAAAACGAACGTAAAAACGAACGCTTGACCGTATTTGCTAAGGTACTTATCATTCGGGGCGTTGATAAGCCCTCTCTATGCGTACGCCGCACGAGGTGAGCTCCATGGTACTGCCGGACAAGACGAGATGGCCACACGACAACGATGGCAAATTACGAAGGATGCAGTAATAGTGATTGCACTTCACAGAAATGAAGTCCCCGCTCTTGGGACGCAAGAAGCTTCTGTTCCTTCTTGAGCTGCATGACGGTCCTAAGTTCGTTGAGTTCAACCTTTCGGACTACGAAACCGTGATTGGGAAAATAGGGCCTCTAGTGCGCCGCCACGTCGCGGAATCGGTGCTTCGGTGGGCACATGTCAACCGCCTATTCGTGTTGAACATTATGGAAAAATCGGGACTGATGACGCCAACGCAAACACCGTCATCGCCCCCCTCATGTCCATCCGAGTATCCCGTTACTCGGTCGTCACACAACAGGGCCCCGCTACGCCAGCAAGCCGAGAGGCTTGTTTCCATGGCGGAGTTAAACGCCATGGGCATCTTCCTACCGTTGTCGGAGAAATTCCCAGTCCTACGCGAGGTGGATATGGAACACTGGAACTTCATCGTGACAGTGGCAGGCGTTTTCATGGCCGGCCTTCATCTCAGGAACGCGCACATTGGCGATGCTCGTGAAGAGCAATTGATGACAACGATATCGGAATCTCTCGACGAATGGGATGCCGATGGTGACCGCGGCTTCAAGGATTGCCAGCAGCTTTACGAGAGCGAATATGATCGCCTCGCTGCTGCTGGGCATACCCCCCAATTTCTTGCCAGCGACGCTGTGGGCAAGTGGATAGTTTGGAATGCTCTCGGCAGAGCACCTCGCACCAAAGAAGAATGCATGCTCGTTCGTGCAGTCGGAATAATGGTCACCGAAGCATTCCTCGACTGGTGGAAGGGATAGACCGCCAATAGACCGATTTACGGTTGACGTCCGCTTTGTTTGAGACTACGCTCATGAAAACGCTACAGAAAGGCCGCCCATGAAACTTGAATCCCGTATGGATTACTCCGTCGTCCCAACAGGCACGGCCAGTGTCGTGCACGTCCTGCTTACCATCACGGCCCCCGACTCCCCGGCGGGCAGGAAAAGACCAGCGCTCAATCTCGCGGCCGTCCTAGACCGTAGCGGCTCGATGGACGGCGAGAAGCTCGACTACGCCAAGCGCTCCACCCAGCTCCTTCTCGATCAGCTCGCCCCCGATGATCGCTTCTCGCTCGTCACCTTCGACGACGAGGTCCAGCCCCTGGTGGAGTCCGCGACGGTCTCCGATCCGACCGCACTCAGTGCCGCGATTGCAGGTATCAGGACCGGGAACACCACCAACCTGAGCGGAGGGTGGCTCAAGGGCATAGAACTTGTCAGCCGCAACGCCTCGGAGGAGTGTGTCAACGCCGTGCTCCTGCTCACCGACGGGCAGGCCAATGTTGGCATCGTTAACCCGGATCAGCTCACCGCCCTGGGCCAGAACGTGCTCAAGGACAAGAACATCCGTACCAGTTGCCTTGGCCTGGGTGCCGACTTCAACGAAGACCTTCTCAAGCGCGTTTCCGAAGCTGCCGGCGGACGCTTCTACTACATCGAAAGCCCCGACCACGCCCCCGAAGTCTTCAAGGAAGAACTCGGCGGCCTGCTCGACACCGTCACGCAGAACGTCGAAGTCTCTCTCGACTTCACCGATGGCGTGATCGGCGTGGCTCAGCTCACCGGTCACCCGTGGAAGGCCGAAAAGAGTTCCTACCGCGTGTTGCTCGGCGACTTCCACGCCGCCCAAGTCAAGCACGTCCTGCTTGCCGTCCAGTTGCCCGCTCTGGCCGAACCGACCGATATGCACCTCGCAAGCCTGAGCATGACCTACGCCGAACTCCGCGAGGGCGCGGTCGACCTCAAGAGCCAAAAGCGGAACCTGATCGTCGGCGTTGCCAATGCCATCGAAGCGGCCATCCCAGGCGACCCCGAGGTTATTCTCCACATCGGCCTGCAGCAGGCCGCAAAGGCCCGCCTCGATGCCGTCAGCGAATTGGACAACGGCGACACAGCCGCAGCCATCCGTGTGCTTAGAGCCAACCGCGATCATCTGCGCGAACTTGCCCCCGGCGCCTCAACCCCCGCCCTGCTCGAAAACGAGGCTCGCGAACTCGAACGCCGTGCCGACGAACTTCTCGACGAACAGAAGCTGCGTGAATCCCGCAAGTTCATGGTCAGCGAAAGCGCAAACATCCTACGCTCCGACATGCAAAGAACCTTTTCATCCCGCTCTCGCCACGACCGGTCGTCAAATACCGACGGTCACGCGAAATCCTGAAGTCTTTTAGGCTTGAATCTTCATGGCTGCCTTGATCTGCGGCGTGAGCACGGCGGGTTCGCGCCGCAGCGTAGCAAGGTCAAAACGCGGCAGCAGATCGCGCAACGTAAGCCTTTCGCCCCATACGGCCCAGCCGCACCACCACGCGAGCAGACCGATGACCTGTTCCGGGGTGATGCCCGCCGCGCGCAGCGCACTGATGCGGGTATCGCCGTGACGTTTGGCGAGGCGCCGCCCCTCCTCGCTCACCACCAGCGGTACATGGACGAAGGCGGGCGGCGTGAGATTCAATGCGCGGTAGAGCAGCAACTGACGCGGGGTGGCCGGCAGCAGGTCATCGCCGCGCACAACCTCGGTGACGCCCATCGCGGCATCATCCACGACCACGGCGAGCATATAGCCCGCGCCGTCCGGGTCACGCGCGAGCACGAAGTCGCCGCTGGCCGTGCTGACCTCTTGCTCGCAGAGGCCACAGAAGCCATCCTCGAAACGCACGATCTCGCCCTGCGGCACGCGGAAGCGCCAAGCGGGCAGGCGGTCGGGGGGCAGGACGCGCCGCGCGGCCTCGTAGTCCGCAAAGCGGTCGCGACAGAGACCGGCGTAGAAGAGGCCGTCTTCGGTGTGAGGCGCGGACTGGCCGCACTCGACATCGCGCCGCGAGCAGACGCAGGGATAGGCGAGGCCGCGCGCACGCAACATCTCCAAGGCGCGAACGTAGTGGATCCGCCGTTGCGTCTGCGTGTAGGGCGCGTACGGACCGCCGATGTCCGGTCCCTCATCCCAGTCCAGGCCGAGCCAGCGCAGGTCCGTAAGCGCCGCACCGGCCGCGCCGGGCTTGTTCTTGGGATGATCAAGGTCCTCCATGCGCAGCAACAGCGTGCCGCCACGGCTACGTACACTCAGCCACGCGATCATGAAGGTACGGGCATTGCCGAGGTGCAACGCGCCAGTGGGGCTGGGCGCGAGCCGTCCGCGGAGTCTGCCAGACTTGAAGTTTTGCGTCATGCGGACATGTTACGCCGTCACCCACCGCGAGGGAAGCCGAAAAATGGCTCACGGATTTCGTTGATAGGCAACAGGTTACGAAAAAACACAAAATGTAGTGGACATCCCATGCACGAACTACTATATATAGACACGTTTCACAAGGCTCCCAATTTTCGCCGATGCCAAACTCTGGGTATTCCGGATGGCAGAAGTGTGCGAATGTTGGTCGTCTAAGGGTTTTTCACGGGGGAGATGCGTGCCCCTCCGCAGACCGTCGTGTCACACACTTTCCCATTCCCGCACGCAGAGGAAGCACCATGAGTATTGAAGCGTTGAAGGACTATGTATTCACCTCGAAATATAGCCGGTACATCCCCGAAAAAATGCGGCGCGAGACCTTCTCCGAGGCGGTCGAGCGCGTGATCGACATGCACCGCCGGCATTTCAAGTCGAAAGGAATCGAGGTCGAGGATCTGTTGCAGGTCTGCGAACAGGCGATGAAGCAGAAGATGGTGCTGGGCAGCCAGCGGGCGATGCAGTTCGGCGGCGAGCCGATCCTGCGCAAGCACGCGCGCATCTACAACTGCACCACCTCGTACTGCGACCGCCCGCGATTCTTCCAAGAGGCGCTGTGGCTGTTGTTATGCGGCTGCGGTGTGGGTTTCTCGGTGCAGACGCATCACATCACCAAACTCCCGGGCATCGCCAAGCCCGGCGCCGCGAATGCCACCTACGTGATACCGGACACGATCGAGGGGTGGGCTGACGCTTTGGGCGTGTTGCTCTCCAGCTACTTCTCCACGCGCCAACCTTTCCCGGAGTATGCAGGCACGACCGTGCAGTTCGACTACACGCAGATCCGCCCTAAAGGACGTCCGATCTCCTCCGGCATGGGTCGCGCGCCGGGGCCTGAGCCGCTGCGCCGCAGTCTGGAAAAGATCCGCGAGTTGCTTGATAAGCGTCTGGCCGAAGGCCACACGCGCCTGCGGGCGATAGATGCTTACGACATCTTGATGCACGCTTCCGACGCCGTGCTCTCGGGGGGTGTGCGCCGCAGCGCCACGATCTGTCTCTTCTCGCCGGAAGATGACGAGA